>Ga0233422_10000157_pt1 | contig 37690 bp, 69 predicted proteins | sample Watercolumn_Mata_2_FD_182724 | JGI IMG/M metagenome (GOLD analysis project Ga0233422, IMG submission 182724) | Freshwater microbial communities from Lake Matano, South Sulawesi, Indonesia - Watercolumn_Matano_2014_110_MG | ecosystem: Environmental > Aquatic > Freshwater > Lake | place...
CTACCCCGCCCTCCTCGTCAACTTGGATAGCCCGGTACTTCTTGAGATTCGTCCTAAACTCATTTAAATTCTGCCCCTGATAGCCTTTTAGAACCCAGTACGCCTCTTGAATATCCTCAAGGTTATTTGAAAACTCAGATATGTTCAAATCATAATCATCAATCATCGGTTTTAGTACTGTCAAATCTGATTGGAATTCCGCGTTGTTCTTCAGGACTATAAACGGGACTTTCCCCCAGGAACCGCTTTTCTCTGTGCCCTCGACCTTACGCCCGGCCATGACCATTGATTCAATCCAATGAGGCCGCGGATTCACCGGTTCGTCGGGATCAAGTACGTATTCCCCGCCGTCCTCTTTTTGAACGTAGTATTTTACTTGGTCCTTGTCCCACCATTCGACTTTATATCCTGTTTTCTTGACTTTGTTTGTGTCAATGTATTCAAATTCATAATATCTTATCACGTAAATCAAATCCCTCTGATAAAGCGAGTCGTAAATAAGGATGCACTGCTCGGCTGGGATTATGGCAAAGTCAAACTCGCCCTTCTCGTTTATGAACGGGTGCAACGTTTCATATCCCTTGACTCCCGCGCCCTTGATATACTCAATCATGGTCTCATCGAAATATTCATCCGTTATTGTCTCGGCCAGCTCAACGACCGGATCATTTTCATCCTCGCTTTTAAACGTGATCGGATTTCCGCAGATATAATTGGATTTCTGGTCAACAAGATAAGTCAGGAACGGATGAACAACCTGGTTATTTGTGGCGTTGTCATCCGTGTATTCTATGCCATCAACCCAATATTTTATTTCCCTGTCCAGAATATCATGGTCACCTTTGTAATAGTCTATTCCGTCCTGCATATCAGTTTTTGCGGTCTCGTCTGCGTCTATCAAATCCCCGATGATCTGGCTGTCCTGAAGCATCCCAGTTACGGCAAGGCGGGCGTTTATTAAGTCCTGTTCTGTGATATACATTCTTTCCTCACTTTAAAAATTTAACTGTTTTTGGTCCCATGTTTTCAGCCACGCCGGTTAAAGCGTCCTCGGCATCATCATTCTTCGCTTTGCCCTCTTTTTGAAAAGCGTTGATATGTTCCCAAAATGCGGGCCATCTTGTTGCAGCATCCACAGGGAAAAAAATGTTTTCCATGACATTATTTGACTGGGAGATTATCCGGCCTTGTTTGTTCTGGGACTGATGAAACCATTTGATTATTATATCCCTGCGCTTGTATTCGTCCCAGAGAATCCGCTGAACGTTCCTGGCAAACCCGCGCCCGCCCGAGTTACTTTCAATCTTGCAGAGATTTACGTTGAAATCCATCAATCTCTTGGCTGTCTCTGGCTCGGTGATCTCCATGCCGGCCTTCGTGTAATATACGTCTAAAACATACGCCCGGCCCTGGTAGAATCCATAAATAACACAGCATAGCCAGTCATCCCCTTCGTCCGCCGTGTCAATGTAGGCATAAACCGGTGCAATCAAAGACTTGTGATTGTTGTCCTCGGGTAAATCGGTATATTTTTTCAAACTCGGATAAAGTTTCCCGATGATGTCAATGGGTTCTTGGTGATAGTTTGCCGCAAAAATTTCCGGCATCATAGGCCCTTTTATATCATTATACTTGTCTTTAGAAAGAAACTCAGGGCACAGCATTTCACCCGTTGTTTTGTCCATTGCCTCCATTTTGAGAACATACCACTTTTCAGGCTCAATCTGAAGCAACCGGCCACACGGATCGCCCTTGCTCCACCTGGTCATGCACATGACCTTGAGCGTATCCTGTACCCGGGGTTCTATTCGGGAAAGAAAAGTTGAAGTGTATCTTTGCCAGACATCCTCACAATGATTTTCGTTAAGTGCCTCGATGGCCCCTTTTATCGGGTCATCCACAAGCTGAATTGTACCGCCTTTTGAAGTTACAGACCCCTGAACGCCTGACCCTAAATAGTTGAAATGCTGACCCTCTAACGCCCATTTATAAGCAGATGCCGACCCCTGCTTAACTTTCGTATTTGGGAAAACATCGCTAAATACTATATCATCCGGATCAATCTTTTCCATCGTGATGCCATCTCTGGCGTATTTAGAGAAATCCCCAGCTGTGTCATCATTGTATGACCAAGTCAAAATCCTGTGACTGTTATCCTTCCCCAGTGCCCAATCGGTCCAATGAACCAGGGTTCTTGTCTTTCCAAATCTCGGAGGAATATTAATCATTAAATTTTTATAGACCTTGCCGGAGGGATCAAGCGGAAGCCCGAAAAAGAAATTGTTTAAAACCGTGCATAATTTCACCAGATGCAGCCGGTCATCCCTATAAAACTCAGGATCAATTACCTTGCAGTAATGCCAGAATGAACGTCTCGCCAGGACTATTTTAGATGCCTTGCTTAATATCCTTTTTTCTCGGTCCGTCAAGATAAGCATTTTCTTCCAGTTTCTTTGTTTCCTCTTTTTCGAGTTTCTCAATCAAGGTCTTTATCGCTTCATTGGGATCGGCTTTCATGTTCATGTCTACATCCTGCTTATCTCTCCATTTCTCTCTTCGTCTGTTCTTGAGCCAAAATATCAATGACGTGGGATTCGGGGGATAATAAGTCCCATTAGGACCAGTAAAGCCCATTGCACTCTTGAACAAAGACCCTTCAACTTCATCATCTGGCTGTACTTTGCCTCTTTTTAGGGCATCCCGTAAGTCATCATGTTCTTTGAGATATTTATAAAAACAATTTCTGCTAAGACCAAGTTTTTTAAATATTTGCTCGTCTGTCATCCCCTCTTTGGCATAGGCCTCGACCAGCTCGGGGAAATTGTCTTGATATTTACTCTTTGCCATCGAATAGATACTCAATAAAAAACGAAATGAATGACCCGACAAATGATGCCAGAAAATCCTTTATACAGAATCCTTCCCCTCCTAAATATCCGTACCTTTCACAGTGCATAAATCCGTCTTTAATCTCCCAGGCCAAATTTAACCCGGCAGTTATGAATAAAGATTCTACCGGACCGAACTTTTTCCTTGATAAAGCATATATCCCGCATCCTTCATAAAAATGCTCTTCTTTGTCATATTCAAAAACAATCCCGCTTTTACTCTCCCATGTACTATGAGATACCCTAAAATCTGCGAAAAGATTTGTACAAATTAAAATCAATGTAATTACAATGTATTTCAAATCTTTCCCTCATAATTATAAATATTCATTGGCAATTTCCAATAATATTTATTTTCGGTTTCATATATTTTATCATCAAACCCTCAAAATCCTCTTCATCCCATATTACAGCCAATTCCAATGCAGATAATTTTGCAACTGGGAAAATTGAGTATTCAGATTTTATAATTGGCAGACAATATTCGGCACAATCCACCCTTCCCCATAACTCTATAATCCAATCCATTGATTTTGGTAAATGTCGTACTATTTCTCCAGCAATATTCGAAATAGCCCTATATCTTCCATCCCCATTTTCCATAAAATGACATTTATAATTACCAAACCACCTACTCCATATATTCCATCTGCTAATTCCAATATATAAAATAGTTTTGTTTTCGTCTTTTATTATATATAAACATTCATTTTTTTCCTTGTAATTCCTATCTGCAAAATCCTTAAATCTTAATTTATTGATACCCTTGAAATGATTATTAAAATAATTTTTATCTTGTTCTGAAATTGTTATCATTCAAATCTTCCCTTCATAAACAATATGTTGCACCATTCTCTCACAAAGACAGTATTTATTCGACAGGTCCGTTATAATATCAATCGACCTTTCCCCTTTTTCTTTCCGCTCTTGGAACTCCCTCTTGATTTGCCAATTCCGCGCCGAATGTTTGTCAATGTACTGCCTGTCAATCAGAAACTCCAAAAGTTCAGCCATAGAGTATTTCGACAGGATCGGTTCAAGGTCTATCTCGTTCAAGTCTTTTATACCCTTTCACTTTTAAGATAATATAAGTCAATAGAAAATCACCGAAATTAAATTGCGTTAGGCTTTTTCCCCTCTTTGCCGGGCATCGGATCATAAACCTTTATGATCTGATCCCTTTTGAGCTGAAACTGCTTTCCGTTAAAATCACGCACAAAAACATTTTCCCCATTCGGAGATGCCGAAATATACTCGGCGGTCTCAGTCTTTGAAATCTTGTCCCGCCTGAAAATCACGTATCTAAGGTCAGACATTTTTCCTCCATATTTTCTTAATTTTACGGCAAATTATATCTCTACTGAAATATTCATGGTATGATATATGATCGCTTATTTCAATTATTGCCATTTTTATTTTTTCTTTACCTATTTTCGCTTCAATGACATCCCCAACGTTCAATCTCATAATCTTTTCAGAAGGCCTTACAAATGTCAAATTATATTCTTGGTCGCAAGTATGATAACTGTATTGTTTTACCCATCCATCCGAAAATCCAGTCCAGGGTTCGCCTCCCGGTGGTATCAAATTATTATTTTTAATTTTGGGGACTGTCTTTAAAATAGATGCAGAAAAAGCAATCCCAAATAAACTCCCCAAAAAGTTACGTCTCGTCTGTTTTATCATTTTTTCCTCCCCTTTTTTATATGTCGCCGTATTTGTCCAGTCGCCCTCTCATCTCGTTTCGTTTGAAATTCAATGTGTCTTTTCCTTACCCTGAAGTTAATCACGTGAACAAGTCCGCAATCACAACAGGCCAACTTATAACCCCTTCGGATTGGTCTGATCCATTCATCGGGCTTATGTTCTCGGTATGGCCTTGTCATGTATAAATCATCATGACAATCAAACAAAAAACAAAAGTTAATACCGAAAACCAAATTTTTCGCATAATCTCCTCAATCCCGCGGCTCCAATAAACCCATATAGATGCCCCAATGTCTATTCCAGAACCAATCATAAACAGAATAACGGGAAGTTTCATGATGTCCCAACTAATCATTAAAAAAGTCCGCATTTTTCATCTTCTGTGTAATGTGTTATCTTAAAACCATTTTTTTTGCGGGCATTTATAAAATGTCCATCTATAAATCTTGCCCATCCTCTCCGACACGTATTACAATCCAATACTTGATAAAAACCATTTTCATTCGGTATTTTTTTATCTTTGCCTTTTAATGGGTACCATATGCTCATTTGATTTCCTCAATGTCATTGTAAGCTGAACAGGTATTGCATTTGGGAAAATAGTCGCATTCTATAAATTCGTGCATAAAAGAATAATCATTAATCTCCTCCGCGTTCTTCCCGTTCAGTAAATGCACAAGGCAGCGATACATTTTCATGTCCGGGCCTATTATATGCTCATTTGTCCGGCATAAGACTCTCCGCGCCGGTCTATTCTTCATGTAGGCATTGTAAACTAATTCATCGGATGTTGCAAGAATACCCTCGCGCCGGAACCTGTCTAAATACATCCCCGTTGAAACCCCCTCAGCCCTGATTATATGGGGATTCCACAATATGCCTTTCGGTATGATTTTTGTCCGTTTTATATACTGATTAATTGGGACATCATTTAATGGATGATAGGACATTTTCAGGATGATATTATTATTATGCTTCTTGAGTTTGGAAATTTCGCCCAATCCATCTTCTGGAAGATTCGTAAATATCAGAATATTAAAATTGTCCAAGCTGTTTATGACATCCGAAAAGCCTTCAATCAAGAAATGCTCCCCCCCGTTGAAATAAAGCTCTCTAATTCCGTGCAGGCGATTTAGAAAATTCACCCATTCCGAAAGTTGACATGAATTGAACTTCGGGGATTTGTCAGCCAAAATTCTATTTATGCAAAAATAACAGTTTAAATTACAGGCCAGGGTCATATAGATATGCAAATGATCCGCACCATTCATATCTATCGGTTCACCGTGTCGCCGTGCGGTCCGTTGTGACCTGAAACCACTGAAATCTTTCCTCAATTCATAGAGCATTAAAGGTATTGGGGAAATCCTCTTAGCTATCTTATTTTTCAAACTCGACACTAATAGCCTCCATTCCATACGTCTTTTTGTACCATCTGTCAAAGTCTTCTGGATTTAACGCCCTCAAAACAAATGGGGTCAACGCAAGATTATTCATGTTGTCAGCTCCAATAAATACCCGCCCTGTCCTGAATGAAATCAAAGGATTTGGCTCTCGTCCCGTGATCTTGTAAAAATTAGATTCAAACCAAACCATAACAGCAACAAATAGAACAAAACCAAGGGTCATCTTTGCCTCAGTGTTCCGCATGGGATAACATCCTCATAAAAGCCAGAAATATTTTAAAAATAACACCAAAAAATATATAAACTTCAATTATAATCTGCCCGGCAAACATCCAGCCCCAACATCCCTTACCCGTTATTAAAAATAAAACCCCCATTAATACGGTGATGATTGATTGCAAAAGAATCGTTCTGATTTGAGGATTCATCAATTTCATTCGATGGCCTTTTGAAAATAATCATTTAACTGGAACAATATTTCAATAAATTTTTTCTGCATTCTCCTGTGTTGCAATTTTCTGGCAAGCCAATTTATTCCCTTAAAAGTTATTTTCTTTTCGCAGAAGTCTATCGGATAGCGCACTATGGTCAATCTATCGCCATAAAACCGTGCAATTCTCTCGGATTCCATGTCCACAATTTTTGCCAAAGGCCAGTATTGTCTGATAATATCCGCTGTCGCCTTATCATGCACCGGCAGCTCGGTCTCAATGACATAATCCACAAATTGAACGTCAAAGTGAGCCATCAAAGACCAGTTCAAATCAAGCCCCCATACCGCGGCCTTTTTGGGAACATAAAATTTATTTAAAGGCAGTTTCTTTAAAAGCCCGCATGACCCGAACAAGATCACCGTTTGGTCATTTGTTTTTATTGGTTGAGTGGATATTCTAATATGGAAATCCTTTTGATATTTCAAAAGGTGTTCGGCCTCGTTTTTGTTTGGAATTATTATCATTTTACCGCCTTGTGATTTTCCCAAACCTTTTCAAATTCTTTCAGCCAATAATCCTCGGGAAAATGTCTCAGACACGCATAGGCCCGTGTCCTGATTTCCCCCTTTCGCATCGGACCTTCCCATTCCAAAAGGTCAAGAAGAAATCTTCTCGTATTTCTAATTGACCAGAATCTTTCACAATCCATTGTCATCGTATTTTTTCCTTTACGCTATGATAATTAAAACAACACCTATAATCATACGTATTACTCTTATATAATGATCTCTCCAAAATGTCTGTTGTCTGTCGCCGGCTTTTAATCCCCAATATAGGGACATCGAAAACCACCCATCGGTCAAGTTCCACATTCCACAAATAACCAATATTTTAGATTCAAGCGTCATATTTCCCCCTAAACAAAAACCTTCAAGGCACTTGTAAGTCCTTTGTCTTTTTCAATGAAAATCAACGCCTGGCCGGGAAGTTCATATTTCGCTTTTATTTTTATCGCAAACATATTATATCCGATCAGGCAAGGGCAAGAAATCCAATATGCGGTATGAATAAACTGATGCCAGTGCGCGAAAATATCCAAATATGCAACCTGTCCAGTATTCCATTCAGCAATAGCTTTATTTACCGGAATTGATATTCCCCCGACACCGCCCTGATATTTGACATAATCACCATGATGGCTCCTGATATTTTTACCGTAAATGTCCATCATGTTGAAATATCCCTCTGGTATGGAAAATGAAATCCCCGGCTCGGATTGTAAAATCCTGGATAAAATATGATACATCAGCCATTCATATGAATTTTCATTCCTTGTGCCGACCCGCATCTTATCAGTGGTCCGTCCGTGATTCCCGGTATCCCCTGCAATTATGATACTTTTAAATCCCCCCTCTTTTGCCATAAACTTGATCCCGCCCGCGAGATAGTCCATGACAAGTAAAATTGTCTGTGTCGGATGAAGGGCATTTGATTCAACAAATTCCTCATGTATGAACCCCGTCATTATATCGCCTTTTATATTAATAATCAAATTGTCAATTTTGGTCAATTTTCTCCATAAATTTATCAATATCATCGCGTTTCTAAATGTATTTTTAACTCGCTTATCCAGTATTTTTAGATTGAATTCATTGAGATTATTTACTTTCCTCGGATCAACCGTTTCCTCGGCGTGCCAGTCGCTCAAGGTTAAAATGGCCGTTGTCTCTGATTTACCACTTTTCTGTTCCGGCTCAATGGTTATCGTTTGATGCAGTTGATGTAAATTTGCCACAACCTCAAGCTCTTTTTCCTTCTCAATAACAAGGTCTTGATAGTATTTTAAAAGTTTTTTTAACTCTCTCGTCTGCCCCTGGCCGGCGCGGATCATCTCCTCAAGTTTCGCCATGTCCTTCTGTTCTTTTGTCAGTTCCGGTCCAACCTCATTTAGATTTATCATTTTGTTTCCTCTTCTTTGCGGTGGCAGGGTTTACAACAACCGTCAAAGTTTTCCCGGACCCCGTTAATATTCGTATGGTGGCATTGAAATGTTTGGCTACATCTGCGATGGTATGAGGATCAACGTGGAACTGTTCTGCAAGTTCAATATAAGTATATGCAATATCTTCAGGAATTTTATTTAGAAATTCCCGGATCAAATCAGACTTTGAACCGTTTATTACTTTTACAGTATCATCAAATTTAATCGGCATATTTCATCCCCTATTTTATTCTCTCTTTGTGTGCTTTTCCCCTCCGCTCTATTGCAAGGCATTTTTTCAGTGCGGCGATCATTGGTTTTGGATTATTGTGATATGTAAACTGATGATACAAAGAAGGACGTTCCATGACCGGTTCATTACATCGAGTATCGTGTAGTTTGAACAACGGACAGTCTTCACAATCTCCACCATATATTCGGCATAGCGCACACGTCCTTGAATCTATCGGAAGCCCATCGTATGGGCGGTCGGTTGTATATAATACAGTAAGGTTATTTATTAAACAGTCATGCCTCCCCAGATTTTCGGGCAAAAGTCCAATCCATTTTCTTAAAGAGTGTGCAATTGCATCCTGTTTTTTAACCCTGTTGGCAGAGATTGGATAAAATTCTTTTTTCCAAGTTTTCAGGCTCATTGGTTAATCCTCCTTTTTAAAATAAGGGAACACCTGCGATGTCTTTTTACGGTCTATTTACCAACCTTGCCAGGGTGCTTAATTGCCCTCATCGCTGGGCCAGTAGCCATAAGCCGGATTTCTCCGCGATGTTGGCATATCGTACTGTTTAGCATAGGTGTTCCTTTCATGCCTCCCCGTAGTTCTTTTTGAAGTATTCTGGATTGATGTACCACTTTAGAATAATTCTGGTTTCTCCGAATCTTCGCTTATATATTTGATTGCCGTGTAACTGTTGGATTCAGAATAAACCATTGTCACTGATATTGTTTTTTCGTGCCAACATTTAATACACCTAATCACGGTTTCGCAATTTCTGCATACAATTTCAAAAAAATTGACCGCACCACACGCGGAACATTTTCTATTCCCCTCGATAGTAATAAACATAAAACCTCCCAACGTATCGCAGTTAATTCCCCCTTTGGGTAGCCTTACGTGCCACTTTCCGCTTTGGTGCATCTTTTGAGGCGTAATGGATGCAACAGAAATTTTGGCCGAAAAGCAAATACCCATCAAATGGAAAACCAGAAACATATCCTATTGAATTTATTTTTAAATGGTTAAAAACAACGGCATTGCATTCGCCATACGAATATCCGGTTTTAGACCAGTGCTTGCACGTTTTGCAGGTGTTCACTTTTCCCCTCCCATCTGCACTCCGTTTTTTCCAGGGAGTTCATGCACCCTAAAATCAATCTGACGTGTGCAATCTCGCGCAGTAAGCCATTCCCAATGGTCTTGGGCTTCTTCCAAAGACGTGAGCCTTTCAGGTTCAAAAACCCCACGCATCCTCCTCCGTTCATTTGCTGGCATTCCACGACCTCCTTAATAGGTTTTACGGCCTATCTTTTAAATCGCATTTATCACATGAAATTGGAATCATCGGAGCCATAATATCTTGACATTCAAGATATGCATCATTTGCTATAGTCTCAAATATATTATTCAATAGTATGTCTTTGTCGAATTCCTTTATATTTGATGTACAAATAGTTTTGACTACTTCTATGTATTCCCATCCCCTAATTTTTGAATACATCCTTTGAAATTCAGTCAATTTTCTTTTTCTCATTTTAATCCCCTCGGATTTGATTGGTTTGAAATTCTGTGCGTAAGCAGGATTCGATACCTGCACTCACCACGACCGGGCATCGGTGAGACCGCTTTCGGCCCATTTGTCCAGTCCATTCTCGCGTACATTTCTTCTGTCACCACGCTAATCACAATTTACCAAACAATGGTATATCAATCCCTGCTCTATCGAAAACCACAAATCAAGGCATCGAATATGTACAATCTCACACCTGACATTCATCCCCTCTTGAGTTCCATCTATCGGGATGAGCGTACATTCAGCATCCTCATTCGTGCCACAGATCAGGCACTTGCTTGCAACAGTCTCACTCCACTTCATTTCGTCCTCCTTTCAATCCAATCAAAAAATCCCTCTACTGTAGGCTGTTTATGTACAAATTTAAAAAATACTTCATTTGAATCTGCGTAGCATTCAGCCTTATATTGTTTCCATAACTCAACTAATTCAATTTTCCAGTCCTGCTCTGGTATAAATTCGGTTCCATCTGATTTCCAAACAGGGTAAATAAAACGGAGTGGAATCATTTTAACGGTGCTGTTCACAATAAGGCTGTCTGTTTTTGAAATCTCATGCCATCACAAAATATTATCCGCCGTTGTCTCGTTTGCTTGAGCAAACAGCAGGACAGGGAAAAGGATTAATAACAAGGTTTTCATCTTACCCTCACAATCCACCAACCCTCCGCATCCGTTTGTCGCCATCCTGATTTATTATTATTCGCATCAACCGCCCTGACGCTCGGGACTATTTTCCCCAATGGTAGATCATGCAAGCGGAACCAACAGGCCGGACGGAACGTTTTCAAGTCTGGTGTTGTTGCCCCGATGAACGTGTTTTCGACATCGTTCCACCGGTAGGCCACCTCGAAATAGGCGACCTGTTCAGGCTGACCGTTCACATCACGCCAGTCATGCGTCCATGTAATATCGACCCAGTCCACGACAATGTTCTTAATAGTGAACGCACCCCACCGGATGCTATCGGGCGGTATCGTGTCGGTCATCCAGGAGTGCAGGCTGTCAATCGCTTGTTGCATATTTTGCAATGACCGAGAAATCCTCTGTAGTTCACCGTAAAACCACCAAAGAGAATCAAGAGGCCATGCTTCAAGCCGTGACAATCTGTCACGCATTAAACTATCCGCAATTTCAAGTTGTTCGATACGACCGAAAAGTGAATCCTGCTGAACGTCTACGCTGTCCATCTCGTTCCTGAACCAGTCCATATCACAATCCGCTCCCGGCGGCCCCTGTGGACCGGTGCAGGAAAGAGCCAACAGCAGTATCGGAATTATTCGTTCGAACATTTGACCCCCATTAATTGACTTTTTCAGCGTCAATGAAGTCATATCCAGTAAACTGCTTGCCGTGTTTTTTGCTGACGAGATAGTTTTCCTTGTAGTAGACAATAACGTTATCGCCTTTTGACAACACGCTCCATAGTCTTTTATTTCTGTCCCCGCCACCCTCAATAATAAATTTCCCGTGTTGACACTTGAAAACAATCACGTATTTTTCCGGCACATAAACAGACCCCGAATGAAAAGAAATATTCCCGTCCATCCCCAAACCAACCCCCCCGGTAGAGCCGTGCATTGATGCTTGGTAAAAAGTATCCTCAACTGTTGCCGGTTCGGTCATTGTCTCGGACTGCGTTTGCTGTGGAAAATCACAGGAGCAAAGCAACAGCAATGCCGCTATCCATTTTAGGCTATTCATATTAATTCCCTTTGTTTGTTTTGCCGGTTCCGTTGCATTCGGGACACTTTACAAAATGCCATCTGTCTTCTGCGTGACTTTTGTTTTCCGCTTCAAGCCAAAGTGAGCGGAATGGCTCTTCTGTATCGCTTTCATGAATAGGAACCCGTCCGGTTCCTTCGCATTGCCCATCGCACATGGTTTCCGGATCTGGCGGTTTAATCCCAAGTGCTTTGTACCTGTCTGTAAATTCATAAAACTTATTCATATCCCATCCTCCTTCGTTATCAGAACCACAGGCCGGGATCCCCCACTCCGGCTACCCTCTCTGACGTTCCCGCAGCGTTGCATTAGTGCCATCGGCCCCGCGGACACTTACCATGCGCTGACGCGCATCTGTGGCTCATTAAATGAATCCCTCAAATAGCATTTTTGTGCGACCGCATTTTGAACAAGTTGCATTCGGACAATCTTTTAAGCCATTGCCGTCCACATATATGCTTGCATCTGCCCTAACGAATCTCCCGCATTTTTCACACACCGGAACAAATGTTGCCCCGTCCTCATACTGCGCTCTGCGGAAATTTTCGTATTCGTTAGACATCACTTTTCACCTTTCGGTCGTTCGTTCCACGCTTTTATGGCTGATTCTTTGTCATAGTACCAATCATCCCAAGCGTGCCCGTTTTTGCATTTTACCCGAAACATACTCACACACAAACAACTTCTGGAATCCTTTCCAGACTCAATGTCTGCTCCGCATCTCGGACACGGCAATGGCTTGGTCATTTCAGCTCCCTGTTAATGGTGACTTTTCCGTATGAATCGCTACGGAATGTTTCTGACCGGCCCTCATATTGCAGTAGTAGGTGATCGAATACCTCCTCTAATGTATTATATACTCTGGTGAATATACTATCTTCGATTATGTACCCATTTGTTACTTTCTTGATTATAATATTGTCCATCTTCTATCCTCCTTTCGGTCGCTTATCTCGTGTTGCTTTCGCCCAGCACCCCTTTAGGCCAAATCCAAATACTACATGACCAAAACAGCCAGCCAAAACCAAAACAGAACACTATCGGCTCCCCATCATCTCCCCTGTTATGAAACAAATTGCAAAATGGAAATATTTCAAATTGCCAACCGTCTAACTTACCATTGATCTGATATATTTGATACGCGCCCTTTATGTTAATTTTCATTTCTCGGCCTCCTTCATTCTGTCTTTCGGCCTGCCTGCGGATCAGCGGTCTGTTCTATTACACGCAATCTGTAATATTCATTCTTAGCGTCATCAAAAGATTTTTTGATGCCGTGCTGTTCGGTATAATGACCACCATCTTTGTGAATGATAGCCAGTAAATCACGGAGTTTTTGTTCGTAGTCAAATGTCTGCGGATCAGCAACTACCTTAATAAAAAAATTGCAATGATCCGCTCCGTTACGTGAATGACTGAATCTACATTCATTGAAAAATTTACAAGTGGTGCATTCTTCTATCTTCCGCATAACAACCTCCGCTTAACTAAAATCTCAAATCTTCTCGTCCATTTATAAAGTTGTCCAGTTCTGTTTCTGTTGTTCGGTGTACCTGCGGATCGGATGTGTCGGACAAAACTTCAACTTGTATCTTTTGGTCTCCGTGACACCAATAACTCAATAATTCCTTTATGCGAAAACAGTTGTAGGTGAGTTCTGGTGCCTGAATTTCCACTATTATCTTCCGCATGGCGGCCTCCCTTTAATTTGGAACGGAGCGCAGGTACAGACCCCTACTATGCACGTCTGCCGATGATCTTGTTATCTGTACTTTCTGTCGACATAGGCTCTGCGCTCTCGTTCAATTCTTTTCATAAAAAAGGTCTCTATAAACTTCAATGGCTGTTCTAATCGTTTTCGATTTGTTTTCTTTCCCCTTCAACCATTTGGCTTGATCGGGCTTAAGGAAAACAACAAATCTAATCAGTTCCGTTTTGCTTTTCTTTGCCGTTTGATTTCCTTGCTGTTGATTTTTTCATTATCTTCATCAGATTTCCCCGCAACAGCATAAATGCACCAGATTCCATAAATGAGAACCAACGCAAAGATGATAAAATAGATTAGAATCTTACCCATTCTTCCACCTCTCTTCCAGAAGATTCTTTGCGTGTTCCGCTATTTCCTGAGCTGCAAATTTCCCGTTTCCGTGCAGTTTTCCTGCCTTCTCAAGTTTCTCAAACAACTGGCACGCCCGTAAAACGGAATCATAAATCATCATTAAACAGGTGTCTTTTGAGGCTCGGTCAATCCGGTATTCCATTTTATGACCCATGCGGCGTGAATCGTTCATCATTTCGCACCCCCCGTTGTTTGAGATATTCCCCACCGTTTATAATATTCCTGAGCTAACTTTCCAAAACATCCTGCAATATTCGAGATGCTTTCATCAACCCCCTCAATTTTCCCGTGTTCATTGTTCGCCCTTGCAAGTAAATTCACAAAATTAATCCCGTTCTGAATTTCCTGTCTGTTTGGATGTTCATCGCCTGTCATCATCTGCCTTTTTCTGTCGGACTCTTGAGCGCACGAATGCCTGTAATATGCAGGACTTTGCAAGTGGACCCTTAAATTATCATCGTTTAATATTTCCCTGTTCACTATCGTGTCAAACGTTTCCCAGGAAAACTCTTTCAGCGCCATAAAATAAGCGTCTGCCTTCAACCTGATTTCATCCTCGTTTTTAATACATGGTGATGCAAGAATTTTAAACAGAGGATCAAATTCATCCCTTATCATTTTTTTGCCTCCGCGTCTCTTTTTTTCCATTCCGCTTTTAATTCATCGAGAGTTTTTTCTTGAACTTTTCCGTTTGAATATCGGCCCTCTAAAACCTTGATAATATTTGTATCGTTAGCAATAAACCAATCAAAATCCGCTCTCCACCCACGCGCATTCCCACCGCAAAGAAACGGTGTTGATTGAGCTTTTTTGACCGCATTGGTGAAATTTTCTATGAAGTTATCGGTTGAAAGTCTTATCCTGCATTTCCTTTCCCGCTCTTTTGTGAACTCTTTTACTGATGCAAGTTTTTGATTTTCCTTTTGATATATTTCAAAAAGAATACGTGGAGCGGGCGGCCTCTGTTTTTTGTCGCCGCCCATACTCTTTTCTTCTACTTCTTCTTCTACTTCTTCTTCTACTTCTAATGGGAATTTCCGGGAATTTCTTGGAATTTCCGGGAAATGGCTCTCGGTACGTTTATTTAATCCTGATTGATGTCTTTCAAAATCAATGATCTGGATATATTTTTTCCCGTCAATCTCGTATCGCTCTGTTAGCCCCGCTTCTGAAATAGCATCAAGTAAATGGTCTACTGTATCAATGGTTAGATCAAATGCCGGGAAAATATTGTGTTTTATCCAGAATGCGCTTCCGTCCATCCTTCCAAAATCATCAGCGTGCGGATGAAGCCAGGTATACAGCAAAACACCCCATGCCGGGTTCAATGAATGTCTCGTGAGAATTTCCGGAAGAATATGAGTCACCTTCTCGGATGTCGAAATTGATCTTGAAATAAAACGGCCTCTTGCCATTTATTTTGTCCTCATTCTTATCACTGCCTCAAGTTCCGGAAATCTATTCAAAATCAATTTTTTTATGGTCGGCTCAAAATGATCGTTGAGCTGTACCGGCTGCCCAATCTGCCATCTGTACCGCCTGAAGTTTTCCCAATAGTACCTGAAGGTTGACCGGAATCCTTTTGAAATGTCATCCTTGATCCATTCGGCAATTTTCAAAACTATATCGGAATTATGTTCTGCAAAGTCACAGGCAGACAAAGCCCGGGCATTTTTCCGCTGCTCGGTTTTTCTGCCTTCGGCCTCGCGGTAAGCATTCGCCCGGCAGGAATTGTCACAATATTTTTTATTTGGACGTTCGTTCTTTGGGAAGGATTTTCCGCAAAATTGACATTCAGGAGCAGGGATTTGATTGCCAAATATATCCAGTTCGCTTGCATTGCCGTTCTGAACGGTTTTTTCTTCAAGGGATATATCAGACATCGCATTTTCCGCGTTTTCGATTGTACGCGATTCTGTGACGTTTTGGAAGGTCATGCCTTTTCCCTGGTCTTTTTAATAAAACTGGGGTCATTCTTCTTAAAAAATTCAATGCTTCTATACATATAATTCATTTTTTCGATCTGTTCATTTAAGTATATCTTTACCAATAAAAGGTCTTTTACTTTGTTGTTTTTAAATATGGACAATCTTTCGTAAATGTCTTGACCTCTCTTTTCTTTTATCCATTCTCTATATCTTTCCTCTTGTGGACCGTGACAGCCGTAAAGATGTTCACCTGAAGTGACACAAATTCCGTTATCAAGGGAATATCTCAGATAGTTGTTTGGTTTGTGGATGATGTGATGAGCATTCAAGACATGATCCCCTCCGATCTGTTTTCCCTCTTTGCCCGACAGCTCACTTTTATATCCAGCCCGTAAGTACACGGCTTCTTTCCAGAGGCGGTCAAGTTCTTTGCGGAGAGAGTTCATAAATCCAATCTCGTTTGATTGAGGACTTTTTCGATCTCCATAACTGCTATTTCACAGTATTTTTCTTCAATCTCAATTCCAACACCTTTACGATTTAATTTAGCACAAGCCGTAAGGGTAGTACCAGAACCGAGAAAGGGGTCCAATATTATTTCTTCGAGATGAGAGTAAATTGAAATCATTTTATCCATAGTTTTTTGGTTGCGCGGAGCCGGATGGTCATTAATTCTTTGGCCACCACTAACCATTCCTATCATTTGATTATATACTTTTTTCCCAATTCCGGTCGGTGATTTAAAATCTCCAAATACATAAGCTATATCAGCTCCAATAAACTTGGAGCCTTTAAAAAATGGTGGTATTCTTTCAATCCAACAAGTATTGAAAAAAGTAAATTGTTTTGGGACAGTTGAAATTATACGCGGGTCTGAATCACATCCAAAAAATAAAATCATTTTGCGGGAAATTTCGATTTTAGATAATATTTTAAAAAAATATTCCATTAATTTATATGGTTCATTCGTATTCATTCCCGCAGTTACGTTAGGCCATGGAGGGTCTGTAAATATCAAATCAAATTTCTGTTCTAATTGTGGCATAATTTCCAAACAATCCCCATGATAAATTGTTATTCCGTCTCGCTGGTAATAGGGTTTCATTTCTCGCTCAAATATCTGAATATTGACTGATACCCGTTCAGTTCTGCCTCCAAGGACTGCATGGAAACAATCCCGGCCTTATACCCTGCTTCTGCCTGTTCCATCTCCAATTTCTCTTTCCAGCATATTCCCCGTGCTATCTTCTCGGTGGTAGTAGCCGGCGGCTCCTTGATATGCTGTCCGTCCAGTTCAAAAGACTGCCCATTCTGCAATTGGATAATGGTCACGGCTATTCTTCTCTCGTACTCCGCAAGGGTCTGCGCCTTTTGTTCGGCTCGCTCTTTTAAGATTTTCCGGCCCTGTTCAAGTGCCTTGATCTTCTTTTCGATTTCATTTGATATTGAGATTATTTCCATGTTGTCCTTTTAAAAAAGCCCCGCCGGTTTCTCCAAACTTGGAGCGGTTTTCCTTCCGTGCTATTCTAACCGTTTATCATTTCCCATCAAACGCCCGGTGATTAGTGTTTGATTTGTTTTGAAAGAACATGACACGGGGCTTTTCATTTTAAAGTCCGCACGTTTCCGAGATGACATCCTTAAATTCCCGATCTTCCCTCTGCCTCTTTTTGAGTTCTGCCTGTTGCCAAGAGTCCAGAAACATTTCACTTTTTGGGGAAAACCTTTCCGGAATCATCTTTGTATTTTCGAGTTCTTTTTCCTGTTCGTCAATGATGGAGTTTTGCAAATTGACAGTTGTTTTAAGGTCTGCGATCTGTTTTTTGAGTTCGATGATTTTTCTGGTCTTTGTCATGGCTACCCCCTTATAATATCGCCGGTGCAGGTTTCACAATAATAATCCGACACATAATCTTCAGAGGCACAATATTCCTCGCCGCATTGCAGACATTCCAAGCGACACTTATCGCAGACCTTCCGGCTCGGAAATTTCTTATTTGATTTTCTGCACGCCTCAGGTCTGCGGTCATGCGTAAAGGCCATCGTGATCATGGCTCACCTCGTGAATGCTTTTTCAAATGCAAGGATGGCAGTTTGGTGCAAGTCAAATAATTTTTCGCCTGTGGCCTGATCCAGACCTTTCCAGGTGGTAACTTTCCCTTCCGTGAGATTGGAGAGAGCTTCAAGGGTGTCAATCGGATTCTCGTTGTTTTTGGCTTCGAGCCATGCCTTGAACCGGTTTGACTTCGTTTTTTCTTTGGGCTGTTTCGTATTTTCTGCCTTGAATTTGGGCCTGCCATCAAAGCCGCCCCTCGGAACCTCCTCTGCCGGTGTCGCTTCAAGTCCTGCCATTGTAGCCAGGAATGAAAGACCCAACCGAAAAGCCTTTGCGGTTGCCCTGGTCTGCGCCATACTCTTTATAGCGTATTCGTCACGACCCTTCCAGTTTTTTTCCTTGTCGGTGCAGATGGCCTCAGCCGCCGTGATCGCCGTTTGGTTGACTTGGTTCCTTACCTCCACCCGCGCCTCGTAAGCCACCTCGTCCGGGCGGTCCAATTTCTTGCACCAGACCAGATAAGGGAAAAGACCTTTTGACCCGCCGACCGTTGTCCACCATTCGACTTTTGGGTATTTCTTTCCTCCGATGATAGAGATGTACTGCGGGCCTTTGCAGATTTGAGACACCGCCTTGATCATTGTACTGGCCTGTTCCAGTGCCCTGACTGGATCAGGATCGAACACGGTGACAGCCGTAACATCGTGTTCTATTTGTTCTGGAATTGCTTCCATTTCCTTTCCCTCCGCTTCATTTTCCATTGATATGTCTCCTCATTTCAACCGTCTCCTCCCAGGAGGACGGCACAAATTCATCGTAAATCTGTCCGCAGACATCACAGACAAAAATTCTCTCTTGACGGTCCCACGAATGAGGGGTATATTCACCCTCTTCCATACAATAGAGTTCAGTGCTTTCCATCTGGCACCTCGACATTCATTTCATCTTCAATAAAAATTTTTTGTTTTGTGGCTATGGCTCGCTTGATAAGCTCTTCATCCGGAGGACGCGGCCAGAGTTGCAGAGACTCAGAATATCCGTAAACGTGAACCTCATTACATTCGATCGTAACAAATCCGGCAGAAATAGGATTGAACATCCTAAACATCTTGTGCGGATAACTGTCGTCAAATATGACGGCTACTTCAAGCCCTTCGATGTCGGGATTTCTGAGGATAACGTACTTCATTCCACTATCCTCAAAGACTGGATTCCCGTGATCGTCCGACAGACCCATTCACCCGCGTCTTTATCCAACATGGCTATGACACGGCAGAACGTCCACCTCTCTCCTATGTCAATTGGAGTTAAGCCGTTCATTCTCTTGACCAGTTGATTGTAACTCATCTGGCAGAGATCGGCGAAAGTTTCCTCTTTAGGAATCCGGCCTTTCGCAATAAGCTGTTTAATTGCTGAGTTTAAGATTTCGGCATCTCCTCTTGTCAGATGCATTCCATTCCCGTTTTCCATCACTCCTCCGATTCCGAATTAGAATCCTAATTTCCTGTTTTGCTTTGTTTCAATTTGAAATCAGCCGCTTTCCGATTTAGAAAACTGGATTCCTTGCGTTTTTCGGATAAAAAAATTAAATTACCGGCGTTCAATTCACTGTTGATTTTGTTTGCGATTTGGATTATCTTTGACTGAGGGAACCTGTGGGACGGAAAAGAAAGAATTTCAAACGAATCAAAAAAGACCTTGAGGCTTTGAGCGGGTATTCCCCTGACTCCTCCGATCTCGGCAATGGGGAAGTACTTCGAGAAAGTCCTGTAATCTCGGATTGTACCTCTGGTCAAGCGTCGGGCGATGTATCGGGGAACGATCACGGGGAAGTCGTGCGGATTCACACCTATCGCACGGCAAGCGGTAAAAAAATTGATTTCGGTATTATGAGGCATGATCCTCCTCTGGGGGAACTGCCTGGAAGGGCCCGCTTGCGCCGTACCCTCGCAAGGCTGCGCGAGCTGGGCCTGAGAGATATGTCCCAACCCCAGGTGATCCGGAAGGAGAGAAAACCGAAAACCTGAGGCCGCGGGCTTTACCCTTTGCGGAGGCAAAGGAAATAGATGCAGACGGGGCAACGGAGATGCAATCCTGACCAAAGGAACACAACAATGAGTTGCGCCCGTCTGCGTTTCTAATTTCTGGATTTTGAATTGGATTATTCATTGTTTGTCCTTTTGGTCTGATGGTAATATATAAACAAGTTTACTTTTTGTCAAGTAAAAAATGAAATTTTTTTATTTTTAACATTAAAAGGTTTACTTTATGTTTTATAATAATTTAATTTATTTTATCAATTTGTTAAATATAAGCCAGAGAGATTTCTGTCGTAAAGTAGTTATAACTGAGGCGGCATTTTGGAAATGGAAGACTGGCAATACTCCCAATGCCAGTACCCTTAAAAAGATTTCAAAATATTTTTCCGATGAATTAAAATTGCCTTATGAAATCTTTGAGGACGGGAAGGCTTTACTTACAAAACAGTTTTCGCAGATCGTTCCCAAATACCCAATCAAAGAAGAAGAAAAACCACAGGAGCCTTTGTCATTCGATGAAATAGGAAAAGCGATAATTAATATAAACGAGAATATTATTAAAATTCTAAAACATATTGAAGAAATAAAAAAATGAATGCGATTGAATGGCCTCCCTATCAAAACGCCGTCTGAAATCAGGCACGGGCTGGCGCATAGATTACAGAATCAATGGTAAGTTCTATTCTGAATATCTCCCGCCCGGAACGTCTCAGACCCTTGCCCGTCAAGTCCTCACTGAGTTCGATCAAAGACTAATCCAGTCCAGAATCAAAGGCATCCCGTTTGTCTCTCCATTAAAAGAACAGGCCGATCCGGTCACCGTGAATGATTTTAGAAAATGGTTCTTTGAGAATAAGACTTTAGCAATAAAAAAAGGCCGTTCTGTGGATGACCGGACTATTTACGCTTATGATCACGCATTCAAGAAACTGATTTCGGCAGTGGGCGAAAGCGCAAAAATCGCACAGCTTGAAAACAGGATCGTTGATATTGAAAAAATGCTGGCAGGATATTCACCTACCAGCCAGAGCATAATCATCCGGCATTTAAGGGCTGCGTTTAACATGGGAATTAAAAGAGGCCATATTAAACAAAACGTATTCAACATGATTCCCATAACTACAGAGAGAAAAGACCCGGGATTTTGGACGATAGAGGAAAAAGACGCTGTTCAGGAACACCTAAAGGGAGAGGCGTTAAAGGGCTTTCTTTTGGCCCGTCATGCCGGACTCAGAAAGGTGGAAATTTGCCGGAATGTCTTATGGGAAGATATTTTCTGGGAGTCTGGGTACGGATTAATCAGGGAGGCCAAAACAGGAGAGAATCAAAGATTCATCATTTTTCCCGTGCTTGAGCGGGAACTGCGGCCATTAGCCGGCAAGGGATATGTCTGCGATATGAACTATACCAGCCTTGACCATTCCATTAAAAAAGCTAAAAAAAAGGCCGGTATCACAAAGCCCGGCGCGGTAAAGATTCTAAGACACAGCCTTGCCCATGAGCTTCTTGCCCAAGGTCAGGACATCAGATTTGTTCAGTTAGTACTTCGTCACGCCTCCATAATCACCACTCAAGTCTATACAAACTTTAGAACGGATGAAATAAGGAATATTATGTTTGCAGTAAAGACTTAAAGTGCAAACAAAGATGCAAACAAATCTTTCAAAAAATGCCGTATTTTACCATATCTCATATAAACAGGCCAAACAAAACAAGTTTCTAAAAATAAAGCCCCTGCTTAATAAAAACAGGGGCTTGAATTTGTGGAGCTGAACGGGATCGAACCGTCGACCTCATGACTGCCAGTCATGAATAATATCATTATTTTTAATAACTTATTATTTTCATGCAGACAATTACGCAATCATCATTTCATTTTTATTTTCTTTGGATCAATATAAATTTTATCAATATACGCCTTGACGTTTGCAAATGTCTGCGTTTCGCTTGTCACGGGATACCTGGGCTGATTGTATTTTCGTATCCCGCGACAAAACGGATAAGTTGTTCCATCAAAACCCATTTCATAGCCCTCGAATCGTAAAGCGTCACATGATTCCTGAGAACTCGCTCCACCGGGCCAGGCAAATACTCTGGGAACAGAATGAGTATATCTCAGATTTCTCGCTTCCGTGCTGTCGAAATTGACATTAAAAAGCCAATATGAAATTGTGTCATGTTCATCATGCGCGAAACTATGAGAAATAATATCCCATCCGGCATCTTCTGTAACCTTTACAGAATCCCACTCGGTATCGCTATCAAGAGCAGTATAGTTAATCGCGCAGATTGGGTAAGTATCTTCTGCCTGGAAATCATCCCTGAAATTATAATAATTTCTAAAACTGTAATCATCTAAACTGAAAGCATATGAATTAAGAGGAGGTTCTTTTCCCTTCCAAATATCCAGCAAATCCTTCATTTTCAGGTTGACAAATCCAAGACTATCCAAGTAACTCATTATCCTGTGGTATCTGGTAGTTGACAGATCGCCAAGATAAACATTTGAAGCGTTATGGGTAGTATCGTCACCCTCTTTTAGATAATGGGCTGCCATAATAAACGGACGTGGCGGCCTGTAAAAATATGGATACAATCTAATGTTTTTAATTTGTCCGGGGAATCTGGTTGTCCCGTCCGGCTTACCCCCGAACGTCACATATCCGCCCCAGGAAAATTCCGACACCATTTCATCATCATTTTCGTTGACTTCCCATCCGTCAATATAAAGAGATATTTCCTGGGTATTTCCGTCAAAGCAAAGCCTGAATTCTTTTTTCTGACAAATGCTTGACCTTTCGAGAAATTTCGGCCAGACATCAAATCGTACAGTATCTTCGGTATTCATCAGATTTATAGATTTTTCATACGCCAGATACCGGACATCTATATCGTCCGCTGCAAGAGCATCCGCTATTTCATCGGAATAATTATACGACGCATTACTCAGGGAAACCCTGAGAATGTCTGCGCCCTGATCCCATACCACCAAACTGTCATCTCTTATATAAAAATAGGCCGGGGTGTCTACGACTCCCGTATATCTAATTCCCATTGCCGCAACATCCCTGATCCAAGGGGCCATTTTTTCGACATTATATCCCAAAGAATCTGTTCCGTAATCATTCCCATATCCATATCTAAAGAAAACATTTCCCCTGAATCTCATATTATAATCAGAAGTCGATTCGTTCCTGAACGTATTCAAATCAATGTACATTCCATTTGTTCTTGTTGAACTATTGGATGTCCCGGAACCAATTTGAAGCACCCTGAATGTACCGACTGAATCATAAAGGTCTATATTGGGAATCACGTCAAATGCTATCGTACCGATCTTATCAGGGAAATAATCCCAAAACGGAACCTTTACAATACCATTCGTTCCAGCCATCCATGCTGAAAAACTGGTCGATGCGGTAAATCCAGCATTCGCCAATTCCACACTGTCCAGGCATGACAAATTGAGCGGCAAATTTTTTGCTGTTATATAATCTTCCGCCCGGATGTTTTTTTCAAAATAGTTTTTCCCTCCCTTGCTGTTAATGCTGTAATCAGTCGCATCCCCATGAATGAATACAGGGCTTCCGCGTTTGCTGTTCTGCACTGATGCCAATGTTGACGGAAGGTCCGCTATGACAATATTATCAATTTTGAAATCCGTGTTATAGGTGGAACCAATGGTAATATATGATATACTGTCATGGTTCGCCAGAGCTGAGAGATTTCCCGAATAGGCCAGGGTGCTGTCAATATACCATTCCACTGTTTCATCATAAACATAGAAATCGTGATGCGTCCACGTAGAATCACCCGCCGGGAGATGATAAGTCCTGCGCGCCTGATAATATGTAGTTTCGTTCTGCTTGACTCCGTATTCAAAATAGGAAATCCTGTTCTGGCAGACATATCCCCTGGGTGATGAAGAAGGAATATATCCCTGAAGATTAACAAAGAAAATTTCCTGGTCTGTTATTAATTTAGAATCAAAACTCAATTTATAATAATTGTCTTTCATCCCTTTGTTAATATAGAATACAGGCGATTTCGCGGGAGTAAGGGTTCCTTCAACAAACATAATACTGTCATGCGTTGCATTTTCATAAATAATGTCCAGTGAGCCCGCATAGGCTTTTATCCCCTTGTATTCCCCGGCATTGAAATTATTACTGAAACTGCATATACTTCCCTCGCCTATCTGATACCCGTCACCTTCGAGTCCATTATTAAAATATGCTCTGTCTTTATTATAGATATTTTCCCCGTTCAATGCCGTCAAGGTATCAGTTCTGGTGTCTTTGGAATAGGACACATCCGAAAGAAGACCAGATTTTGTGGCAAAACCGGTATTTCCATTGATTCTTAAATCATATAAATAATTTGTGCTATACAGAGTAATCCTGACCTTTCCGGTCGTCAATGTCTGGGTGGCATCTTTTCTTCTTGCTTCGCCCATATAATAGAAATTACTGTCATTGTCTGTTGACCACAAACTCAAAATCATGTCATGGTTATTCACTGTGAGTTTAAAATAATACCATTCGTTTGTTGATGTCTTTATTGCAGTCTGGGTATTCCCCCCGCCCGTGCTGTCTGCTATCTGCAAATACGTCTCATATACTTTGGCATTGGTTCCGCCTGAACCGTATTCCGGATAAATAAGCAAAATATTTGCACCCGAAACATTTTTCACAAAACCCGATATATCTGTTGGCAAATATGTCCCGGTGATGTCAAAAGTATAGTTCCCGCCAGTTGCCCGGAGCGCACGTCTGGTGTTTCCTTGGAAAGTAACTTCTGGTATGGTATAGGTTCCGCTTACTGTTGTCATTCCGGTTATTAAACTGTCATCAAAAGCATCCGTAAAGGAAAGAGATGTTGCATTTAGCAACGCCCTTCCGTTTCCAAAGTTCTGATGCGTCAAATCTGGATCGAGTACTTGCGGTTTGTCATCACCATCCGTGTCCGTCACATCCCGAAAATCATCCAAGTCTATAGTCAGCCACCTATTAAGAAAATCCACTAATGGACCACTAACATCTTCCTGATTTCCTCCTGTGTTTTGCTGTGCCAAAATAAAAATATCAGGATCACCTATGGTTGCAGAAATATTGTAAGTTGTATAATAAACAGTAAGCGAACTTCCATTATTATCAATTTCCGACATCTTGATATATGCGGTTGTTGCAGTGCTATTATTCAAATCAATATTTTTTGCCCCGGAGGTCGCATCAACAAGATATTCATATTTGTTTGTAACAGGATTATAAAGAAGCAATTTGCCAGTCCATGACAGTCTAATGTTATTTGCCCCGCCATAATCTTCAGTAATGGAAGCATTCGTCACGGTATTTGTCATAAGCAAAAGCTGATCCCTGAACACCGCAGACCTGACATCGCTTTCAAGACCCGCATAATTTATATACCCGTCAGCATCTGAATCCGCTATTCTTCGCCATGCCGTCACATATTCAATGGAATCCTTTACTAAAAGTGTAACATTCTGACCGCCCAATCTCAAAAGAGACATCCTGAGGCTGTCGAATGTCGTGACTTCGCATGAGTCCCTTATTGCAGTGATCATGTCATTCCAATGAAATTTTCTTGTATATTTTGTTGCTCCGGATTTACAAGTCACTGGAAATTGAATTGAATCGACTCCCGTCGGAGAAGTTAATTCGACAAGTTCGCTAATCCTTACCTGCCCCCAAAGAGGCAAGGCAAAAATACAGATTAAAAAAACAGCAGATAATTTTTTCATCACAAACTCCTATCTTGTTCTTAGGTCTTCATCGGTTTCCGTTGTTATTGTTATATCCTCCTCGGTTGACAATGTACCAAATGAGGAAAATGCCAGGTCTATTAATTTTGTACTTTCAAATTTGCATATTAAGGCATCTCGGTATTCAACTGTTTCCACGTAAAATGGAATCAATTCTGTAAATTTAAAGGGACACACTGTGCCGGACTCATCCTTAAATGGGTCTGAATCTCTGTGCCGATATAGTGTCACCGTATCATATAAGGCCGTGTTTAAAAGATCATACGTAACATCCGGTGCAGCGAATTTGTATAGATAAAGTTGAATTTCGTAAATCCAATGATAACCTCTCGAAACATAAACCCTATCTCCAGATATTGGATTTTGATGTCTTATGTTCAATGAAAAATCCGGTTCATCCTTTAGAACTTTTCCGTAATCAAGATTTATTGACACGTCCGCTGACGTGATTATTTTGGGTCTGCCAGTTCCGAATATCGCCATTTATGCCGCCGCACAATATATTGCTTCAATATCCGTTGTTTCGTTTTCCCAATCTTTGACCATTTTATTTATCTGATAATAGCCCGAATCATAAAGGACTGTCTTATTCAAAACATAGTCCACACCGGAACAATGGAATTTATGGTTGATCATGTTCTTGACATCCCCGCGATAGACGATATAAGCCGCCCCTGCTATTGTGTAAAGATTTCCAGGAACACCCCCGCGTATCGCCCAGCAAATTCTTTTATAATCCCCACCGGAATAATTATAAATGTTCGATGCGATATTTTCAACTAACTCCATGCCCCAATATCCCGCAGCCAGGATAAACCGCTTTTCAAATTTTGAGGATTCAAGATTGGTGGGAGTGCCGTAATTAAGCGGATAAAAAGCCCCCTGTGTCTCGGTCGGTTCAAATCTTGCATATTGCAATTTGGCCCAGCGATACTCTTTTACGTGATCCAATATTGTTGGAATCTGAGTATTTGCCGCGTCATAATATCCAAGTCCTTCAATGATGTATGAATTTTCATTCACAATGATCAGCCTTGAAGCCATTACATGGATAATTTCTTTTATCACCTCCGTCAAATCAATTAGGTGATCTGCGGAATTATCATAAAACGTATTCAATACTGCATATATATCTTCAAAATTACAATCATTTAAATCCTCATCCCTAAAAGTCCAATCGTGATAGTACGTTCCAATTGTGGCCGGATAAATCTTTTTCATTATGTCATCAATTATATCAACCAGTTTTCTTTTATTGGTAAGGTCCGCATAAGACAAAGGATTTGTAGCAACATCATCACCATCATATAGGGCCGTATTTTTGAGTTCATCTATAGAGGAAGCCGCCGAAAAGGTCAAAAGTTTTGTCCCCATGTGATATCGGACGTCATCCTCAAGAGCTTTGCCTGAAAACTCAATGGAACCGTTTAATTTTATTTGTACTGTAAACTGTTTTGTTGTTGCATTGGCTATTGATGTTGTCGCGAAAAGAAAACCGTGCAAATAATCGCTTGTGTCTGCAATGGACATTTTCATTTCACCCGGCATAAGACTGAGATCGTTCATGTCGAAATCCCAGGTTGTCTTCCCGTGATCTGTAATGACAAGCCCTTGATCTGCCGCATCAATTGAAGCGTTTGAACCTTCAAGTGCAGTAGAGAGAGTCAAAACAAGTTGCCAAGTATCGCCGGTTCCGAGCGTCTCTTCTGCAAAAGTGATTGTTGTAGTATATGGATTTGCCATTATCTGAGTCTGCTCGTGATTCTTTGCTCTTTTTCTACTACAAGTTGAATATCCCTTCCCGACATTGCCCCCGCAGAGATTTCCAACTTATTCACCCTCGTTCCCATCATTGCCAGAGTCAACGTCTGGGCTTTTGTCGCATTTAGAATATCTTTTAAAAGTGCAGATTCATTTCCGGGCTTACCGGCAGGAGTGACTTTCACCCGCTCCCCTGATTCAACCATAAGAGGAAAAGAGTCGTGGTTAAATCCCATCGGTACGGTGAACTCCCCACCGCTGGCCATCTTGACCATACCCCTTGAAGTTCCCATAAACTCGCCGCCGGAGTGACTTTTCCAACCAAACAATTTTCCAATGGATGTTCCCAATCCGGTAGAAAGCCAATCACCAATGGCCATGACTGCCCGGAGTGCCGCATATTGTGAAATCATGTTCAATATTGCTTGTTCAAAGGCGTTCGCCATTGTCTTTAATCCGCGCAAAAAATCATTGGAGGTACGATCAATGTTATCTTGGGAGTATATAGCCCATTTTTCCCACATTGCAGAAAAACCCTCTTCAAAAGCATCCATCGCAGCTGAAGCCACAGATGATGTTGAAAGAATATTCGCTTTCATGGATTCAGACCATGCATTAAAATCTTCTTTTTTCTCCTCTTTTCCTGTGGGTTTCTCCGGCCCGACAAAAGATTCCTTTAAAAATCTTTCCAGATCGGCAGCCTTCTCCCGGTCAACCTCCCATCCCGCCCTTGCCATTTTCCCATTTTCCTTGCCGCTTCTCATGGACTGCTCCATCAGTCCGACCCATTCCCGCAAATTTGCTAAATCCTCGTCTTTCAAATTTGCCAGTTCCGGTATTTTCATTGTCGCGCCAATTAAGGCCGCATCCGCGAGAAGTTGATTGTATTCGTACTGCCTTCTGATGGCTCTGTTTATTTCGTCTTCGGTCAATTCTTTTTTGTTTGTAGACGTTCCGCTGCTTTTTTCTATGTCCTTGAAATCCTCGGCTAAACTTTTTGCCTGTATATGAACTTCCCTCAAGGCATTGCCGTATCCAACCGCGCTAACATCTCCATTTTTAAACATGACAGCAAGAGCCTTGAGATGTTCTTTTAGGGGGATTTTTGTCACTTCCTTTGCGGCTCCGGGCAGATTTGAAACTCCAGTAATAAATTTTGACAACAAATCAATCAACCCGCTGTCAGCTATGGCAGTTTTTAATCCCATGAAAGAAATAGCCAGGCGAGCATTGGCCTCTTTATATCTGTTGATTTTTTCTTCGTCAATTTGGACACCCAAATTTTTCAATTCATCGGATGCCCTTTTTATCCCGTCTCTTCCAACATCCATAATTTCAGCAACATCCAACCACGACCTTCCGAGAAGTTTTTTTGCATTTATCGCCCGTTTTGTCTCATCTGTTTCATTTTTCAGGGAATCCAGAACATCAAGAAAAATCTCTTGTCCGTCTCGCGTATTTCCATTGTTGTCTTTAATTTGGATTCCCATACTTTTAAAAGCCCGCTCCGCCTCTTTGCTTCCCTGTGCGGCAGCATCAAGATTTCCGTAAAGAATGGAAATTGCACCGGAAAGATTATCCGCAGATTTGCCCTCTTGTTGCATAAGATAATCAAGGGCTTGAGTGATTTCTTTTGTAAGCCCCAGGGCTTTCGAAAGGTCCGTTATCCGGTCATAATATTGCACAACCGAATCCATTGCTTTTTTTGCAGCAAGGCCGAGAGCAGCAAATGCGGCTGCTCCAATCATCACCGGACCGCCGGCCCCCAAAATATGCGCCAATCCCCCAAGTCCGGGAATATTTTGGAGATTCCCAATCCCACCCATGCTTTTCCCCAGGCTTTTAAGCTGACTTTCCACTGCCGCAATTTTATTTTTTGTGTCTAAAAGGCTTTTAGAAGAAACATTGAGTTCAAGTTTTCTCTTGAATTGCGCTTCGAGTTTTTTGTGATAGGCTTCCAACTCCCTGAGCTTCATCTTCCCGGTGTAAGTGTCAAACGTAAGGCGGGTGTTCTTAAAAACATTCTCTGTTTCGTGCGCCCTCTTTTTGGCATCGGAAACCAATTTTCTTAGATCGGCCTCCATTTTGTCCTGGCGGGCCTTTATCTCGACATAGATTTCGCCGATTTTCTCGTCATTTGCCACGCTTCGGGAACCTTCCTTCTTTTACCAGTCTCTTATATTCCTCTAATGCCTGTTCCTGTTTTTCGTCATCGGTCTGCATTTCGAATTCGCCCTGCCTTAAAAGATTTCCCATATTCATCGCCTGAGATAAAAGCCGTCTGTAAAAAGTGATGGGTAAATCCTCGACATCATCAAACTCCTTCCTGAAAAAATATGAAATCAAGGCCCGGGCTGCGTCTCTCCCGATAGGCTTTCCCCCTCCCTCAGTTTTTTTTTATTCCCTTCGAGTTCATTGATTTTGTCAATCAATTCAGCCATCAGGGAGGGGGAAAGTCTTTTCAGAATGCCTTTATATGTCAGCATTCTCTTTAATCGGAAAGAGTACCATTTAAGATTCGGCTTCAGTGAATCCTCAATCATCATAGCCATTTGAATGATTTGATCGGAGGGATTTGTCTGCTGTCTGGCTATCTCGTATAATTGGTACACATCAAAAGCCGATCTCTCGTAAAGTTTCAACTTCTTTCCAAATAATTCAATTTCGGCGGTTTTCATGGCTCCTCACGAATTGGTTTCTGTCAGCGTCCCGGTTCCCTGGAATGTATAACTCACTTTCACCGCGTCCGCGCCCTTGACCTGCAAAGACGGATTCATGCCGGTTATTTTAACCGTACCGGAAAACGAGTCGGATGAGTTCATTGCCAGAACTACAGCGTAAGAACTCCCAACCGTCGGCCTGTTTGCTCCATCCGGAAGCATCCCTTCAAAAGTGCCCTCCCATTGGGTATGGCCTTCTGGAATAAATTCAGAAGTTGCACCAGAATTGGAGTCTGTCACTTCCCGGGTATCGCATTTTTGATTCAGTGTCCATCCGGTGATTGAGCAGGTTCTTTGAACCGTACCCCCGGAAGTGTAGGTTTGAGACGTTGCGGGCGATAGGGCGAACTGGAACGTGGTAGCCGAGACGGTGACTATATGCTGACTGTTAATGTCAGTCATGCCCAAAACGCCCCATATTTTAATCATGTCATTAACAGACAGACCATGACCCGAGGCCGTCACGGTGATAGTTGACGTTCCGGACGCACCCGTTATGGAAGTTGATGCGCCATAAAGGAGAAATCCGGACGCGCCTGAATAAGTTGTTGTAGAGGCCATATATCACCCCTTAACTGTTGGTCTCGGTCAGTGCGCCGGTTCCCTGGTATGTATAGGAAACCTTTATGGCATCGGTCCCCTTGACCTGTGTAACAGCGGACTTACCGGTGATAATTGCAGAACCGCCAAACGTATGGCCGGATGCCATAGTCAGGACCAGGGCTGCCGCCGCAGCTCCCACCGTGAGAGTCGCTGTCCCATCCGCAAGCCATCCCTCAAAGGTTCCATCCCAGGAATAATGCCCTTCTGGAATGAACTCGGATGTTGTTGTGGAATTGGAATCCGTGACCTCCCGGACGTCTCCCTTGACATTCAGAGTCCACCCGGTGATTGATGCAACAGAGATTCCGCCTAAACTTACGTTCCCTGAGGCTCCGGAAAATGTTGCAGTTGAAGCCATTTTTTTACCTGCCTTTCGATATTCTTGTTTTGTACTCTATGACCACTTGCCAGACATCGGTGTCTGGAATTTTTGTCTTTCTTGTTGTTCCCATTCTAAAACATAATACAACAGTATATCCAGTTACGGTCAAGGCCGCAAAATCGAACGCCGCGATGATCGCGGCTTCCAGAGTTTCAAGCTCCGAGAGAGTCTTCCCATATAGCGCGAACTGGAAATAATCCTCCTCGTAAATATTATTTGAACACCATGAAACGGGATTCGATATTGGGGAATAAACACAATACGGGCTTTTGGTATTGGGAGGAGCCTCTCCATAATAAAAATTTGTGGCAGACAGCCCTGTTACTGTAATGCCCTTATTATAAATTCCTGTTCTTAATGCCGAGTTCATAATTCCAAAATCTTTACAATTTCGTCTTTGTGGTCTAAATAAGCCGGTCTTAAATATGGAGAGGCCGGTATATTGACTTGATCCGTCAACAGATAATGAAATTTTAATTTCTTTTTCCCTACGTTCTGTGCAAGAAATTTCTGTCCGCTCTTTGAAGTCACCACAAAAAGCCCCTTAAAATCCCCCGCGCTCTTGGCATATTTAGCTTCTTTGGTCAATGGTATGGTCAGCATCTTGGAGCTTTTCTTGATAATTCCTCCGAATTCCTGCATGGCCGCATAGCCAACCTTTTTCCCGCCCGCGCCCACACCGGACCCGCCGGCTGAAATCCTTACGGTATCATCACCCACCATAAAATGAGTTATTGACCCCTGAAGATACCCTTGGTCAACCGGACAGTAATATTTCGCCCAACGTTCGACCAGTTCCCCGGCCACGTTCAGCTTTGCCTTCATCCTCTCTTGGACAATGGCCTTCAGTTTTTCCTCGTCAATTTTGATTTCCATAATAATGCGGGGGAGGCCGCCGAAACCTCCCCCCGCGTTTACCCCGGAGGAGAGGGGGTTATTTCAGTTTGTCAACGGCGTTTCTGATACCAACCAGACCGAATACGCCCGCCAGACTGTAAATCAGATCATACGGCAGGGCAACATTGAGAGACTGGCACACGGCAACCGCCAGAACGACCCCGACCGCCGCAAAGGTTTTCCACCCGTGATTCTCAGAAAGCTCCATAAGGGCCAGTCTCACGGCTCCAACGCCCAAAGCAGCCAAGGCCGCAAAAACAGATTCAGGCACTTGGACATTGAACACCGCCGGAACCAACACAACCACGACCAACAGCGCAGCCAGAATGTACGTCCGTTTTCCTTTGAGTTTTCCCAACATTTTTTCTCCTTCTGGGGTTAATGAGTGATTGTTTCCAATGCTCCAAACAGAGTCAGCGCGGCAATAGACCCGACCGCCGCGCCCGTCCAGAACTTTGATTCCGGTTTATTCGCTTCCAAAATCTCTTTTTTAATCTGATCCATCAGAACTTTTTCGCCGGCAGGAAACCAGATCGAATCAGACAAAGCCTTCGCCGGAGCAACAGAATAAGATTTAACCAGCGATCTTACCTCTCCGAACATTGTTGATTGTTCAAATATCTTTTCGGAAACTACTGTTTCAGGTTCAGTTTCATCCTCAATGATTGCATATTCCGTGTCTGGTTTTGCGCTTATTTGCACAAACTTGATTTTCTGCAAATATACCGTGTCCGGCTTTGCAGGAACCGGAACAAGCTGCGGGACAGGCACTTCAATCTTGATCTCTCTTGGTCTGGAGAAATACAGTACGGCAAACACCAGGGAAAGAGCAGACAAAAGAATGATTACAAAACTCGTTATCTTCACGGCTCCCCCGAAAATGGATCATTGAAGCAGATAAAATCTTTTCTGTTTGAAATCGGCCTCATTCTTATAAAGGCGTTTTGTTCTTTTGCATCGTCAAGATCGTTCGTTTTAGACCCACCGCCTCCAGCTTCGAGCATTTCAACGGCATTCAAACATATTCCAATATGAGTGGCCCTTTCCTGCCTTCCGAAAAACGCCAAACATCCAACAACGGGTTTTTCGACTTTCGGGAATCTCCTCATTAATCCGTCCGCCGTGTCATCTGAATCATTTTCCATGTGTCCGACAGACTTCAGCATTTCATTCGCCAGACCCGAACAGTCAAAACCCTCCATTGGATCATCCCCACCCCATTTATAGGGCAGACCTATGAAACGCTTGATATATTCCACCGCTATCTGAGCAGAAACCTCGTACCTCACCTTGAATCCTTTATGTGTTGTTTTAGCATTTCTTTTATTGCGTCTGTATTGTCTTTTATTCGTGGCATATCAGCAACAGCCTTTTCAACTTCCCTCATTCTCGCTTCGTGGTCTTTTAACATTTCGTGATCTGTCTCATATTTGTTTGACCTGGCCCCCACGCTGAAAATTAGATTGACAATCAAAAGCGTCACAGTGACAATGACCCCCGCACCTATTCCGAATTTTACATGGTCCGGCCTCATGCCCTGTATCTGAACATGAGTCCCCCCGTTTCCGTCTGATACAACCTTTGGAATGTTCATGTTTTGCCTTTTAGTAATGTATAATTTGAGCGAAAATCATCCCGTCCTTAACGGTAAAATCCGACGCATCAGTAATACAGCGTATTTGTAAAATATATTTATCGCCGTAATTTATATTTTTATCATACCCCAAAAATGTGAAACCAACATAATTAGATGCGCCGGTCGTGGTTTTTCTGTCCTTGGAAAGCACCCCGGCGTTGTCGGTTACGTTAAACATTCTTAATTCGAAATCTTTGGTGTTCGCCCCAGAACCGGTGACCCGGCATTGGAAAAGAACGTGCGGCTCCCCGGAACCGGTATAAATTATCGTATCATTGTTTACCGTGAAATAATCTTTATCCAAATACCCAAAAAGACTATCTATTGAATTTGTGACCTGATACCATGTTGAATCTGCTCCAATATCTATCAATACGGAAGAGTCTTCGAACGCAGCAAATAAGTGAGCCGGTGTTTGTTGTTCAATATGATCCGTAAACAGCATTATCCCTGTTGTTAGAGAATCCGGCAATGTGGAACTTATTGATGGAATCCCGACCGCAGAAGTAACCAGCACACCGTCATTTGCTGTTGTTATTTCTCCGATAACATTTTCTGCCGAGCTGTAAAGAATCCTATTTACCGCAGTTACTGAAGGATATGTGGCAGATGTCCACGCGGGCGTGTTGCTCGTACCCATTCGAATGAGAGTTCCCTCTAATCCTGGCGCAAGATTTCCCCATGTATTAACAGCCGATCCATACGCAAAAGCCCCCATTGGAACCGTGTCCGGATAAGTTGCGGTGGTCCATCCGGGATTTGCAGAGGAACCGCCGCTTTTAAGGTGCTGTTTCGCAGTTCCCGGAACTGTTGCATTTATCGCAGCAGTTCCCCGGCCTATTAATACTCCTCTGTCACTGAGAGTCACCGCCCCCGTTCCGCCATTGGAAACCAAAACATAATTGCTTACACCGGATGTAAGATCAACATACCCCCAGGCCGGGGAATTGCCTGTGCCTGTGTTGCTTAAGTATTGAACAGGAATGACGCTTTTGGGAAGAACAACCAAAGAATCAGCTGTCTTCGCATATAGCAGATCCCCCTGGGAAATACTTGTCGGTACGATATAAGAAGACGTATCGAGATTTGTTCCGTCCGATATGAGTATTTTCCCGGCCAGCCCCGAGACTGTTGGAAAGGTTGATGTAGACCATGCCGGGACAGTATCGGTCCCGGCGGAAATCAAAATCGTTCCGGCTGCGCCGTTTGGGATCAACCTGATGGACTGCGAACCATTGCCAACAAGAAGATACCCTTCGGTCAGGTATGATCTGCCCGTGCCGCCCTTTGTTACAGGCACGGTTCCCCTCAACCTTCCAATGTCAAGCTGTGCAAAAACAGAACAGGTTGAAACCAAAAAAAGAAATATGTATTTAAAAATCCTCATTTGACCTTTTTGGGTTTTTTAAATTCCTTTTCAAACTTTGGCGGTTCGGTGGCCGTCACAGTTTCCACCAAATAGCCCAATGCTCTTAGGTGATTGGCAAGCGCGAAATTATCCGTATCAAATAATCCCTCTGAATTAAATTTTACCACTTGTCCGCCCGGGTCAAGGGCTTCATTCCCCGGTATGGATTTAGCTCTAAACATATCCCCTCAAATCTGGACTGGTACGCAGTCCATTTGCATGAATTCGTTCTGTAAATGCGGATCATCCACAAAAACAATGTCCCAAAGATAACATTTAGAAACAGACCCACCGCTTGTATATGTCTGTGATGTTGATTGAGAAATTGTAAACGTGGTCGTCAATGGAACCGTTAAAATTGTATATACATTGTTTATATTCGTCATCCCCGCCACAGATGAAATCCTAACCCTGTCATTTACTAAAAATCCATGTGCTGCGGATGTAGTTACAGTAATAGTGCTGGTTCCGGAAGCCCCCGATATGTTTGCAGCCGTGCCGTACGTTTTCCCTATTCTGTCCCTCTCGTTGATCGTTGTCAAATAAGAACAGTAAAACCGATGAGTCGCGTCTACTTCCCTACGCTCATTTCCGGTCCGTTCCCTACCCGACAGTGCCCTGATTCTTCCGGACAAAGAAGAAACCTGCACCGCCCAGGTAGAGGCATCTGCCCCTCCCGCGTCAACCGCAGCGGTATATCTCTGAGTAAAAAATCCGGATGTGAAAAAATCAGTTATCACCGATAAACCTTTTTCCAGGGAGAGCCTTCTTTTAAAAGCTCTTGAGGATATGATCCCAAATGACTATACGTTATCGAATGATCCCCCAGGCTTTCGGACTGCACGCCCTTCCAGGTTCTTGTGTCGAGATTAAACCCTATCAATTTTGAAATCCACAATTGAATCCCGGCTGGGAATTGGACCCGCGTTATAGTTACCGCCTCCCCCGCGTCCTCACTGGTCAATGTTTCGCCAGTTGCCAATGTCAAGGTCCCCGCAACAACGGTATCAACGGCGTATATCCCGTCATTCCGTGCGCTTCCATCAACGTCTATGTCTATCGAGTCTGTAAAATCCGCATCGACAAAACCCGAATCAGAATCCGTTATTGTAGCAGGAGTTCCTGAAACAAACGCAATTGTGGAAGCCTGATAGTAAATATCGTTAATATGAAATCTGTTTTTCAGATATTCAACAGACCAGCTCTGGATTTTTGGAATTAGAGCATCTATTACAGTATCGTAATCTGTTGATGTTATTTGGAGCAGTGTTTTCACTGTTGTGCGGGTTATGATTGCCATAAGGCCACCTACAGTCTGGGCGCATCCGGAACGATACGGATATTTATATATGTTGTTACACTATCCGTATCTGTACCGCCCTTTTTTATGGCAAATCTTAGTCCGTCAAATATTGGGAATTGAGTCCATAGAGTATCCACTACAAAAACTTTCCAAGTGGATGTTGCCGTTAACGGGAATGTACCAACCCTATGACTGTCTATTGCAGATGCAGCATAAACAGTAGCCCCCTCAAGTAGCTTATATAGCAATCCGTATACCTCAATGCTCAGCGTATCGGTGACATCCGTCGCAGTGCAGTTCCCTTTTATCTGCACATCAACAGGCCCATAATATTTTTGTTTCCCGATTGATGCGGAATTGGACGCATTAAAATAAATGTCCTTTGTTATTCTCGTTCTTGTTGAAAGTGTGTCCTTATCAGAGGCTTTTGGAATGTCCACAAATTGAGCGAACAGCCCGGAAGCGGAAAGACACAATAAAAAAATGATTATTTGTTTCATTGTACCCTCTTTGGTCTTCCTTTTTTCTTTGGTTCGATCACTTGAATTGGTTCCGATGGTATCTCCTGAATTGATTCCAGTCCTCTTTTGTTCTCCTCAATAAAACCGAGTTCTTTCAGCCTTTGAATAACGGTCTCGTCATCGGTCTCAAAAAATCCGTCCGTAGGTCTGGCAATAGCCTTCCCCTTTTGAGGGTCCCAAACGACCGCGTTTAATTTGATTTTCATTTCTCCTCCTGGGTGATTTAGGCTTTATCGGCAAGCATTGAAAGACTTTGGCTTACGGAAACAATTTTTTCGTATGTCTCGCGCAACATAACCATTGTATCCGCATATTCGACTGTTGCGGACAGGTTTACCTCTTTCATTTCGTCAATAGCCTTGTCGACATTGTCTTTGGCCTTTAAAATTTTCTGTTGATTTGTCATATCCACCCCTAAGGGTGCGGAGGGTGAGGATCGCTCACCCCCCGCCTTAGTAATTACTTGATCGCAGCGGATTCCCCGCCTGTAGCAGCGGCTGCCGGCTGATTCGTCCAGATTAAATCATTTCCGGCTGTCGCATCGCCCTCTGTGAACCCCTGCAGGAGACAATCCTTCATGATGATT
>Ga0233422_10000160_pt1 | contig 37240 bp, 23 predicted proteins | sample Watercolumn_Mata_2_FD_182724 | JGI IMG/M metagenome (GOLD analysis project Ga0233422, IMG submission 182724) | Freshwater microbial communities from Lake Matano, South Sulawesi, Indonesia - Watercolumn_Matano_2014_110_MG | ecosystem: Environmental > Aquatic > Freshwater > Lake | place...
AATGAGTGTGAGAACCCCTCACGCCGTAAATCCAAGGTTTCCTGGGCAACGCAAATCGTCCCAGGGTTAGTCGATCCTAAGTTGAGTCCTCGGGGATACCCGGGGGGTAGACGATGGATAAGCTGGTTAATATTCCAGCACCTCGGAGAAATTTAAATCGACGGACGCATTTTGAAATCTTGAGCGTAATTTGGTTATGTACGTCCCGCCCAACTTTTTGGGTAGTTAAAAACACCAGAGATTGAAGTTCCTAAATTGTAAATTTGGGGATTAGTCTTAAAAAGTTTTTACAGCCGTATTCCGCTTTGCGGAATAATATCCAAAAAGTTGGGTGGGGCAGTCTGAACCGCAAGGGGAGGGCAATTCAAGACGTATAAGTGCCTAGAAAAGGTCGATGTATATTTTTTCGAGTTCGTACCGTAAACCGACACAGGTGGATGGGCATAAATGTGCCAAGGCGCACGAGAGAAACCTCGTTTAGGAACTCGGCAAAAAAGCATGCGTAACTTCGGAATAAGCATTGCCGTGCTTTGCACGGCGGCCGTCAGCTTTCAGCTTTCAGCTTTCAGCTAAAAGGATATATACTTTTTTGCTGGGAGCTGGTGGCTGATAGCTGGTAGCTGCCGCGCAGAGCGCGGCCGCAGCTAATAATCTCAAGCGACTGTTTAACAAAAACACAGGTCCCTGCGAAGCCGAAAGGCAATGTATAGGGGCTGATGCCTGGCCAGTGTCAGAACGTCAAGAGGAGGGCTGAAAGCAGCTGTCAGCTTTCAGCTAATGGCAATCGGCTTTGTTTGATTGAAGCCGAAAGCGGGAAGCTGGAAGCTGATGGCTGACCGTAGGTCTGAATCTAAGCGCTGATGAACGCCGGCGATAACTATAATCGTCCTAAGGTAGAGGGATTTACCATTGCGAAAGCGATGGATTGCTGCCTTAGAAAAATCCGACCAAATGCTGGAATATCTGGCGAATCTTGAGCTACTATGGTATAATTCGTCCATAGAATTATGTGTAGTAAAAAAGCTTCAAGTGCAGACAACCAGCAGGAAAGATTAGCGATGGCCAATTGGCTTGTCGGCTTCGTTGATGGCGAAGGTAGCTTTTTAATAAGCATCTTCCGCAACAAGACGACGAGGTATGGTTGGCAAGTGTTTCCGGAATTCGTAGTAACGCAAGGCGCAAAAAGTCTCCGCACGCTCGAAGAAATAAAAAATTTTTTCGGATGCGGCAACGTGTTCATAAATAGACGCTCGGACAATCATCATGAACATCTCTACCGATTTTGCATAAGATCGGTTAAAGAACTTCGCAACAAGATTATCCCGTTTTTTGAACGGTATAAACTTAGAACTGCAAAGCAAAAAGATTTCCATAAATTTAAACGTGTTTTGGATTTAATGGAAAAAGGTGTCCATTTGAACGAGCGAGGAATCGAAAAGATTCGGAACATTGCGCATACTATGAATAGAAAGGGAATACATGATCGTTAAAATCCTCAGAGACTATACGTCGGAATCCTGATAGAGATCGGGATAAGATATAGTCCGAACTGCATAGCGATATGCAGAGCGCGACAGAAATGATCGCGCCCCCCACTGGGAGTAACAAAACGAGCGAAATCCCTTGTCGGGTGAGTTCCGACCCGCACGAATGGCATAACGACTTGAGAACTGTCTTAACGAGGTACTCGGCGAAATTACAAGAAGAGTGAAGATGCTCTTTACCCGCAGCTGGACGAAAAGACCCCGTGAAGCTTTACTACAACTTGATATTGGGTTCATGCCTCGCATGTTTAGCGTAGGTGGGAGATCGTGTCTCACTATTGTTCGACACTCAAATTTAAAATTAAAAAATCAAAATTCAAAATTAAGGTGCGCTCCGCGCAATATTATATTGTCGCATAGCGACTCCATAATTTTGCACTTTGCATTTTGAACTTTTAACTTTTGACTGTGGCGAGCGGTAGCGAGACACGGTCAATAATGAAACACCACCCTTACGTTGCGTGAATTCTCATCTAGTGCCGTTATCCGGCATTGGAGACAGTATCTGGCGGGTAGTTTATCTGGGGCGGATGCCTCCTAAAAGGTAACGGAGGCGTTTACAAAGGTCGGCTAGGCCCCGATGGAAATGGGGCGCGTCGCGCAATGGCACAAGCCGGCTTTACTGCGAGTCCTACAAGACAAGCAGTCGCGAAAGCGGAACATAGTGATCCGACGGTCCCTCGTAGGAGGGCCGAAGCTCATCGGACAAAAGCTACTCCGGGGATAACAGGCTGATCTCCTCCAAGAGTCCACATCGACGAGGAGGTTTGGCACCTCGATGTCGGCCCATCGCATCCTGGGGGTGTAGAAGCTCCCAAGGGTTTGGCTGTTCGCCAATTAAAGCGGTACGCGAGCTGGGTTCAGAACGTCGTGAGACAGTTCGGTCTCCTATCCACTGCGGGCGTTGAAATTTGAGGGGGCTCTTCTCTAGTACGAGAGGACCGAGAAGGATAAACCTCTGGTGTATCGGTTGTCCTACCAAGGGCATAGCCGAGTAGCTACGTTTAGCACGGATAAACGCTGAAAGCATATAAGCGTGAAGCCGTCCCCAAGATTAGATTTCATTTAGATCCCTCGTAGACTACGAGGTTGATAGGCGGTACGTGTAAGGCCAGTAATGGCTTAAGCGGAGCCGTACTAATAGATCAAGCTCTTCCACTGAAGCACTAAGGTGTTCTTAACAGAGCTGCCAGCTTCCGGCTTTCGGCCAATTTTGCAAGCCGATGGCAGAAAGCAGATAGCAGACAGCTACGATAGAAAGAATCCACCGTCTTGGTGGTCTTTTATCCTCCCATTTAAAATCCAACTTAGATATCCCGGTGTTCACTACCGGACTGGAAACACCCGTCCCCATTCCGAACACGGAAGTTAAGCAGTCCAGGGCCGATGGTAGCCCCCCGTTCGCGGGGTGGCAAGAGTAGGTCAATGCCGGGGTACTTAAGCTGGATTTTTTTGTTTTTCAAAGAATTTCTTTGCGATAGAATTTATTTGTGGTAAGCTAAAATAGATTTAGCTTTATTAAAGTCGTCATCCTGAACGAAGTGAAGGATCTCCCGCAATATTATTCGACTAAAAGATTCTTCGCTTCGCTCAGAATGACGTTGTGTATGTTGCGCGCTACGATTTTTGACATGGACGGCCTGCTTATAGATAGTGAGGTGCTATGGGATGAAATGAACACGGGATTTTTTGCCCGTCGGGGAGTAAAATATAATTTTGAAATTAAAAAACCGACCATTGGCCGGCGCGAGGTTGATATAGTTGATTATTTTAAGAAAACCTATTCATTTTTTACCGATTCGCCAGAGGCATTGCTTAAAGAGCGGCATGAGGCGATTTCAAAATTATTCAAAGAAAGAATCCGGCTGATGCCAGGCGCGGCTGAACTTTTAGAGCGATTTAAAAAAGATAATGTTCCGATGGCGCTCGCCTCGTCATCAATCCGTTCGCTTGTGCAGATCGCCGTTGATAAACTTGGGTTAGCGCAGTATCTCCAAGAAATTGTTACTGGCGATTTGGTGAAAAAAGGAAAACCGGATCCGGAAATATTTTTGCTGGCTGCGGAAAAATTGGGAGTGCCGCCTGCGGAATGCGTAGTGTTTGAAGACGCGTCCTCCGGAGTGGCCGCGGCGCACGCGGCCGGAATGAAGGCGGTTGCCGTGCCGCATGCCACTAGTCCGAGGGAAATTTTGAGAGAAGCGGATTTAATTATAAATCGGCTGGATGAGTTTAGTTTTGATAAACTGAAATAATATGTCATGCCGAATTTATTTCGGCATCTATAATAGATCCTGAAACAAGTTCAGGATGACAGTCTAAAGGCTAACAGCTATAAGCTAAAAGTTACGATTATGTGCGGCATCGTCGGTTACATCGGTAAAAAAGACGCCTCTCCCATCATTTTGGATGGGCTTCGAAGGATGGAATACCGCGGGTATGATTCCGCCGGGATTGCGGTTATTCATCCGGACGGAAGCCTGCATACCGTGAAACGCGCCGGAAAAATCGGTAATCTCTTATCGGCAACTGGCGATTCGGATTTGTCCGGCACAGTAGGCCTCGGGCACACCCGTTGGGCAACGCATGGCGCGCCAACCGACCAAAATGCCCATCCGCATCTTGATTGCGGCGGTGAAATCGCTGTCGTACATAATGGCATCATTGAAAATTACCAGTCGCTCCGCCATTATCTTGAAGGCCTGGGGCATATCTTTAATTCCGAAACCGATACGGAAGTTATTGCACATCTAATTGAGGAATATTTGAAAGAAGAACCGTTTGAAGAAGCGGTGCTTGAGGCGCTCGCGGAAATCAAGGGAACATACGGAATAGTTATTATCAACAAAAATGAACCGGGAAAAATGATTGCCGCGCGGCTTGGCAGTCCGCTTATCCTTGGTGTGATTTCGTCCGGCGAGTATGTGGTCGCTTCGGATGCGGCGGCGATTTTGCCATACACGCGCGAAGTAATTTATCTTGATGATTTGGAAATTGCCGTGCTCGGCGCAGGTGGAATGAACATCAAAACGCTTCGGCGCGAAATAGTCCACAAAAAGCCGCAAACGATTGAATGGGATATTTCGCAGGCGGAGAAAAAAGGTTTCCCGCATTTTTTGCTCAAGGAAATTTTTGAGGGCGCGGACGCAATCCGAAATAGTTTGCGGGGGCGTATTGTCGTGGACGAAGGGCTGGTAAAACTCGGCGGAATCGAACAGATGGATGAGCAGTTGCGCAAAGTAAAAAAAGTCATTATTGCGGCTTGCGGCACCTCGTATTACTCGGGGCTTGTTGGCCGTTATATGATGGAAGAATTTGGCGGCGTTATTTGCCAAATTGAACATGCTTCAGAGTATCGTTATCGTAAAATTATTTTAGAAGATGACACGGCTATTCTTGCGATTTCGCAATCCGGCGAAACCGCTGATACCTTGGCCGCGCTTCGCGAAGCCAAGCGCCGCGGCGTGCCGACCATCGGCATTGTGAATGTTGTTGGCTCTTCCATAGCTCGTGAAACAGATGTTGGCATTTATAATCACATCGGCCCGGAAATCGGCGTGGCTTCCACCAAGGCATTTATTTCGCAGGTAGCGATTCTCGCGCTTCTTGCAACGTATTTCGGCCGTAGCCGCGGGATGTCGCAAGCCGAGGGAATGGAAATTTTGCGCGCGATGGAAGAATTGCCGGACTTGGCGGAAAAAATTTTGCGTTCCGCACCGGAAATCTTCGCGCTCGCCGACCGCTACACCGAATTTGAAAACTTTTTGTATCTCGGCCGAAAGTATAATTATCCGATTGCGCTTGAGGGTGCACTCAAGTTAAAAGAGATCTCCTATGCGCACGCCGAAGGTTATCCGGCCGGTGAAATGAAGCACGGTCCGATTGCTTTGGTTGAACCGGCTTTCCCTTGTATTTACATTTGTCCGCAGGATAGCGTTTATTCAAAAAACGTGAGTAATATCCAGGAAATAAAAGCGCATCACGGCTGCGTGCTTGCGATTGCGACTGAGGGCGATGATTATGTGCCGAGCATTTGCGATGATGTAATTTTTATTCCAAAGACTTTGGAGATGCTGACGCCGATTTTATCGGTCATCCCGCTCCAGTTTTTTGCCTACAAAATTGCCGTAAACCGCGGCACCGACGTTGACCAGCCGCGTAACCTCGCGAAGAGTGTGACAGTGGAGTAAAATATAGATATGGGGGCTCAAACCAAGAAAATCGTCGTCATTGGCGGGGGGACGGGAACTTATACCGTCCTTTCTGGCTTGAAAAAGTACGCGGTTGACCCCGTTAGAAATAGCCCGTCCCAGCCCTTCGGGCGCGCAAGCGCGGGCGAGATTTCTAACGGGGTGGAACTTTCGGCGATTGTCACCATGGCTGACGACGGCGGATCAACCGGCATTCTTCGCCACGAGCTCGGCGTTTTGCCGCCGGGCGATGTGCGCCAGTGTCTTGTCGCTTTGTCCGAAGCGCCGGAAATGCTCCGCGATTTATTTTTATATCGCTTTCCGGACGGCACTCTCGCCGGACATAATTTTGGCAATCTTTTTCTATCGGCGATGGAAAAAGTGACCGGCCATTTTGAAGACGCGGTACTCACCGCTGGAAAAATCCTTAATATCAAAGGTCGGGTGATTCCGGTTTCCATCGAGCCGATGGTCTTGATGGCCGAATATGAGAATGGGCAAGTTTTAACCGGCGAATACAATATCGGTACGGCGAGAATGGGAAAAATTAAAAAGATGGTTTTGGAGCGCGAAGTGCGCGCCACCGCTTCCGCGATCAACGCTATCTTGGGTGCGGATTTAGTGATTTTTTCTCCCGGCGATTTGTACACCAGCCTGATTCCAAATTTTTTAGTTTCGGGAATTACGGAGGCGCTCCGCCGGACGCCAGCCAAAGTCGCTTATGTCGTGAATTTGATGACCAAGCGCGGGGAGACTGACGGCTTCGGCGCTTACGATTTTATTTCCGAGCTCGAAAAATATCTCGGACCGAACGTTATTGATTGCATTTTTATCAATACCGGCATTCCGACTCGCGAAATGCTAGAACTGTATAAAGAGGAGGATGAGCACATGGTAAGCCACGATGTGGAAAAATTTTCCGGCAAGAATTACAGGGTTATCTCCGGCGATTTTATAAGCCAAATCGTTTTTGAGAAAAACGCGATCGATAAATTAAAGCGCAGCCTGCTCCGTCACGATAGCGAAAAATTAGCCAAGACATTCCTTGGTCTGCTATAATATACTCGTGGTTACGATGTCCCCTATTTTAAGCGACCGCTTACAATAGGGGAAAGAAAAATTTTTTGAGTTAGTTATGAAAAATAAAACAAATAAGGGAGAAATTGCCCTGAAGATTTTGGTAGGTATCGGATTCGCTGGTCTTTTTGTTGCTAGTGCGGCTATGCCAAATATTTGGCAAATTTTTCCTCGCGATTTATTTAAGAAAAAATATCCCAAGAAATCGCTTGATAAATCGATCGCCAGTCTTAAGCGCAGGGGGCTGATTAAATTTGTGCAAGGTTCCCGTGGCTGGCATCTTGAGCTTACTCCGCGCGGGCAGACAGAGCTTGCGGTTCACGAGTTTGGCCAAAAAATATTAAAGCCGTCTAAAAAGTGGGACAAAAAGTGGCACCTTTTAGTGTTTGATATTTTGGAGAAGAAGCGGCATATCAGAGAAAAAATTCGGAGAGCGCTGGTCTCATTTGGTTTTTATCGGTTGCAAGATAGCGTTTGGGTGTATCCATACGAGTGTGAAGAAATATTGGAATTATTGCGCATAAAATATGGCGTGCATTATGAGGCACTATATATTCGCGCTGAATATATTGCTAAAGATCAACATTTGCGTCAACATTTCAATTTAACTTAATTCCCCTATTGTAAGCGGTCGCTTAAAATAGGGGAAGATTGTCAAGAAGTTATATTAAAGTTTTTCTATGCGGGTTATTGCCGATCTCCATATCCACTCAAAATTTTCGCGGGCATGTTCTAAGGATTTGGTTCCGGAAAAAATTGCCGCCGCCGCCAAGCGGAAGGGCCTGCAGGTAGTCGCGACCGGAGACTTTACTCATCCCGGGTGGCTAAAAATGCTTAAAGACGAATTGGTGAGTGCGGGGAATGGGTTGTATCGGTTGAAGGATTTAATTAACCCCTTCTCGCTCCCCCCCCATAAGGAGGAGACAAGTTTATCCCACCCCACCTCCCCGTATAAAGGGGAGGGGAAATCCCTCTCCGACTCTCCCTCTTATAAAGGGAGAGAGCCGCTCTTTCTGCTGGCCACGGAAATTTCCTGCATATATAAGAAGGGCGGAAGGGTGCGGCGAGTGCATCATTGTATTTTTGCGCCAGATTTTGAGACAGTTGATAAAATCGTCGCCAAATTCGAAGGGCTGGGGAAAAATCTCAAATCTGACGGCCGGCCGATCATCGGCTTAGATTCGAAAGATCTTTTAAAGCTGGTTTTGGACGCATCTCCAAAATGCATGCTCGTTCCGGCGCATGCCTGGACACCGTGGTTTGCGATTTTTGGTTCCGAATCCGGTTTTGATTCGCTTGAAGAATGTTTTGACGAAATGACGCCGCACATCTACGCGATTGAAACCGGGCTCTCATCCGATCCACCGATGAATTGGCAGCTTTCCGGTTTGGATCGTATTACTTTAATTTCTAATTCTGATGCGCACAGTCCGGATAACCTGGCGCGCGAGGCTAATGTGTTTGAGATTGCGGAAAAAGATTTCGGTTATGACGAAATCACCCGCATTATCCGCGAAAAAGATTTGAAAAAGTTTTTGTACACGATTGAGTTTTTTCCGGAGGAGGGTAAATATCACATTGACGGCCATCGCGCCTGTAGCGTGCGGATGACGCCGGAGGAAACAAAAAAGAATAAAGGCCTTTGCCCCAAGTGTAAAAGGCCCGTAACAATCGGAGTTTTGAATCGCGTTGCCGCAATTGCTGACCGCCCGCCGATTCGGCGGGCAAGTCCCCCGCTGCCGGGTGCGATTCCGTATAAAAGTTTGGTGCCCCTTCGCGAGATTATTGCCGAATCAAAGAACCTAGGGAAAGCATCCAAGGCAGTAAGTATTTATTATGAGAATCTACTAAGATAGTTTGGGAGTGAGTTTAGAATATTGCTTGATGTAGATATAGAAGAGCTCAAAAATTTTGATCGAGATATTGCCGAAGCGGTTTCGCGTGTTCGCGCGGGGCACCTTACAGTTGAGCCTGGTTATGATGGTGAGTATGGCACGGTAAAAATTTGGAGCGATAAAGAACGAAAGAAGTTAGATGAGCAAGGAACGTTATTTTAGTAGCACGTAGTAAGTAGCATGGAGTAAGGAATACAAAAAATTACTTGTTACTTGCTACTTCGTGGTTGTGGATAAATTGTTTAAATTATTTTTTACGCGGCTTGATCACGGCCGTTTTTTTATTTGTCTTTAGCTAAAATCAGTATAGTCTTGACAAAGTAGACAAAATTCTCTTGACAACCACTTATATAAGTGGTATAATCCACTTCGTATTAAAAAGGGTGCTTTTTCGCGCTTCGAGCGGCCGCCCCCGACTATCGGGTATTTGAGGCGACCTCAGACGAGGCCGGGAAGGTGATTACAGAATATTTGCGGAACTCATAATTTTTTTCCTCAAAAGTGAGTCCGATTCAATACAACAATTAGCCCTGAAATTAAAACTCCGCTCTTCGGCTCGGAGAAATTTTTGTTTGTCTCCACAGATTTTATCTTCACAGATTGCACGGATACTTTTTATTAGCGCCCCCATTTTTTAGAAATTTTTAAACTCAATTTTTATGTTAAATTTCAAGCGGCAACCAGTAAAAGAAACCGAAAGAAAATATTTTACTCCGGTAAAAGACGCCATCGCGCTTACCGATCTCATCGCGCTCCAACGCGATTCGTATAAATGGTTTTTGGAAACCGGACTAGGGGAGCTTTTTCATGAGATCTCGCCGATTCGCGATTTTATCGGTCGCGATCTGGAATTAAGTTTCGGCGATTATTATTTTGACGAGCCGAAATTTGATGAAAAGCAGTCAAAGCAAAAAAATATTAATTTCGAGGCTCCGCTTCGCGTCAAGGCGACGCTTAAAAATAACCGTTCCGGGGAAGTTAAGAGTCATGAGATTTATCTTGGCGATTATCCTCTTATGACCGATCGCGGCACTTTTGTGATCAACGGCATTGAGCGCGTGGTTGTTTCCCAGCTTGTTCGTTCGGCTGGCGTTTTTTTTACTTCGGAACTTTTCCGCGGCCGCCGTCTTTACGGTGCCAAGGTCATTCCGAACCGCGGCGCTTGGCTTGAAATGGAAACTGACGCAAACAATGTTATCTGGGTAAAGATCGATCGCAAGCGCAAGGCGCCGGTGACATCGTTGCTCCGCGCTTTCGGTTATGGTACTGATGATGAAATTCGTCCGCTTTTCGCGGACGCCGATGTGCACCGCAGCATTAAATATATAGAGAATACCCTCGCGAAAGACACGGCTAAAAACGAAGACGATGGCTTGATTGAAGTTTATAAAAGAATTCGCCCCGGCGATCTCGCCACCGCCGACAATGCCAAATCTCTCATTCACGCGATGTTTTTTAATTTTGATCGTTACGATTTGGGGGCGGTCGGGCGCTATAAATTCAATCTTCGTTTCGGCGTCGCGAACGAAGACGTGTATTCCGAGGCCAAAAGGATTCTTCGCAAAGAAGAACTTGTTACAATTATCCGCGAAATCATCAGATTGAATATCACTCAGGATGAACCCGATGACGTTGATCATTTGGGCAATCGCCGCGTCCGCGCCGTCGGCGAGCTTGTGCAGAATCGTTTCCGCGTTGGCCTTGCGCGCATGGAGCGCATCGTAAAAGATCGGATGAGCACAATGGATGTGACGGCGCTTTCCCCCGGAAAATTAGTGAATGCCAGACCGGTGATTTCGGCCGTCCGCGAGTTTTTTATGTCGTCACAGCTCTCGCAATTTATGGATCAAACGAATCCCTTGGCCGAACTTGAGCATAAGCGCCGCCTTTCGGCAATGGGTCCGGGCGGACTTTCCCGCGAAAGAGCCGGTTTTGACGTGCGCGACGTGCACCGCACGCACTATGGCCGAATTTGTCCGATTGAAACTCCCGAGGGGCAGAATATCGGCCTTGTAGGGCATCTCGCGAGCTACGCGCATATCAATGATTTCGGGTTTATTGAAACTCCGTATCGCAAAGTGGTTCGCGAAGTAAAAAATGACGGAAAGGACGGAATAGGCGAAATTTTGCGCGCCGATATTTTTGATGAAAAATCTGGAAAATTGCTGGCTAAGTCCGGCGAGGAAATTACAAAGGATCTGGCCGCGAAATTGCAAAAAGCGACGGCCCAAAAATTACCGGTAGAGCCGCGAGTAAGCGATGAGGTTTTTTATCTCAACGCTTTTCAGGAAGAAAAGGCGATCACCACGCCGGCGACAACTCCGATTGATAAAAATGGTTATTTTAAAGAAGGGCGAGCGGCGGTTAGAAAATTCGGCGAACCGGAGATTGAGGACGTGAACAATGTTGATTATATGGACGTTTCTTCAAAACAAATCGTAAGCATCGCGACCGCGCTGATTCCGTTTTTGGAACATGATGACGGCAATCGCGCTCTCATGGGCACGAATATGCAGCGCCAAGCTGTGCCATGCGTGAAGCCAGAAGCTCCGATTGTCGGGACCGGCGTTGAGGCGCAGGTCGCGCGCAATTCGGGTCAGGTTGTCGCGGCGGAAGAAGGCGGCATCGTGAGCGCGATTCAGGGAAGCGCGGTTCAGGTATTGGAAACTTCCGGAAAATTAAGAAATTATGAACTAAACAAGTTTACCCGATCAAATGCGACGACCTGCTTGAATCAGCGACCGATCGTTGAACGGGGTCAAAAAGTCAGAGCTGGCGACGTTTTGGCCGATGGCCCATCAACTCATAGGGGAGAACTCGCGCTTGGGCAAAATGTGCTCGTAGCGTTTATGTCTTGGGAGGGTTATAACTATGAAGATGCGATTATTATTTCCGAACGGATAGTACAGCAGGATCGTTATACCTCGGTGCATATTGAAAATTATACGATTGATGTTCGCGATACCAAACTCGGGCCGGAAGTCGTTACTTCCGATATTCCCAATGTCAGTGAAGAGGCGCTTAAAAATTTGGATGAAAGTGGAATCGTAAGAATCGGCGCTGAAGTTTCTTCGGGCGATATTTTGGTTGGAAAAATTACGCCGAAAGGCGAAACGGAATTATCTGCGGAAGAAAAATTGCTCCGTGCGATCTTCGGTGAAAAAGCTCGCGATGTTCGTGACACATCTCTGTATTTGGAACACGGCGAGCATGGCAAGGTAGTTGATATTAAAATATTTTCTCATGACAACGGCGACAAACTTCAGCCGGGCGTAATTCAGTCAATTCAGGTTTCGGTTGCCGATCTTCGCAAAATTCAGGTCGGTGACAAAATGGCCGGCCGCCACGGCAATAAGGGCGTTGTTTCAAAAATTGTTCCGGTGGCGGATATGCCTTTCCTAGAAGACGGGACGCCGGTTGATATTATTTTGAGTCCGCTCGGCGTTATCACGCGTATGAACCTTGGTCAGATTTTAGAAACTCACCTAGGGCTGGCGGCGAATGCGCTGGGATACACGGCGGCAACCCCGGTTTTAAATGGAATCACGGAATCGCAAATTAAGGAAGAGCTCCGCGCCGCTGGGTATCCGGAGGATGGAAAAGTTACCCTGTATGACGGTCGCACCGGCGAAGCGTTTGAGCACCGAGTGACGGTCGGTTATAAATATATGTTAAAGCTGATCCATATGGTTGAAGATAAAATTCATCAGCGTTCTATCGGCCCGTATTCTTTAATTACGCAACAGCCATTGGGCGGCAAGGCGCAGTCTGGCGGCCAGCGATTCGGCGAAATGGAAGTTTGGGCGCTTGAGGCATATGGCGCGGCGCATACTTTGCAGGAAATTTTAACCATTAAGTCCGATGACGTAACTGGCCGTTCCAAGGCGTACGAATCAATCATTAAGGGAGAGTCGATTAAAAAAGTTAATGTGCCGGAATCATTTAACGTCCTTACGCGCGAACTTAAAGGTCTTTGTTTGGATGTTGAGCTTTTGAAAAATGGCAAGCCGATTAAGCAAGAATCGGTTGATGGCGGTGAACGGGGCGATAAAGAGCGCAGGAAGTAAAATAATTTTTTATCTTTTTAAGAATCTTCCGGATAATGCTAATGGGCTCGCGCCCACGCGAATAGCTCTAATGTATTTGCGTTATTAGCGGGGCCACGAGGCCCATTCGTGTTATCCTGTCAATATATGTTTGAACCCCAATCAAAACTCCTTGATTTTGACGCTATTCGTCTTCGTTTGGCGTCGCCGGAGACAGTTAAATCCTGGTCCCAGGGCGAAATTATTAAGCCGGAAACGATAAATTATCGCACGCAAAAGCCGGAAAAGGGCGGTCTTTTTGCTGAAGAAATTTTCGGCCCATCTAAAGATTGGGAGTGTTATTGTGGTAAATATCGTAAAATTCGTTATAAGGGTATTGTGTGCGATAAGTGCGGCGTGGAAGTTACCGTGGCCTTGGTCCGACGCGAGCGGATGGGGCATATTGAGCTTGTCAGCCCAGTTTCGCATATTTGGTTTTTGCGCGGCGTGCCGTCTAAAATTGGATTAGTTTTGGATATTTCCGTGCAAAATCTGGAAAAAGTAATTTATTTTTCTAATTTTATCGTTACCCGTGTTGATGAGGTGGCGAAAGAAGCGACGGCAGAGCAGATGCGATCGGAGTATAAATCAAAAAAGAAAATTGTTGAAAATGATTTTAACCGTGAAACAGAGCGCGTGAGTAAATCCTCAGCTGGTCAAGAACAGAGGGCGGCAAAAGAAATCGACGCTCTCGCTAAAGTTCGCGATCGAAAACTAAAAGAGCTTGAGGAAGATTTTCATTTTGCGCAAAATGAGCTCAAAGAAATCGTGCCGCTTAAAATTATTTCCGAAAATACCTATGGCGAGTGGTCGCTTAAATATGGTTATCTTTTTGACGCCGGCATCGGCGCTTCGGCGATTAAAAAACTTTTGAGTGAAGTTAAAATTGACGAAACAGTGAAGCGCCTGGAAGCAGAACTGCGCGAGGCCCAAGGCGCTAAGCGGGAAAAACTGGTGCGCCGCGCGAAGCTTCTTAAGAGTTTGATAAAAAATGAAATCAAGTCAGAGTGGATGATTTTGACGTCGATTCCGGTTATTCCGCCCGATTTGCGCCCGATGGTCGCGCTTGATGGCGGTCGTTTCGCGACTTCGGATTTAAACGATCTTTATCGCCGCGTCATAAATCGCAATAATCGTTTGAAGCGGTTGGTGGAACTTAATGCGCCTGAGGTTATTTCCCGCAACGAGCGTCGAATGTTGCAGGAGGCGGTGGATGCGCTCATTGACAACAGCGCCCGCCAAACGAAAACCGTGGTTGCCGCGACCGGAAAAAAGCGGCAGCTCCGTTCGCTGGCCGATGTTTTAAAGGGAAAGCAGGGGCGTTTCCGGCAGAATCTTTTGGGCAAGCGCATAGATTATTCCGGCCGCTCGGTGATTGTTGTCGGCCCGAATTTAAAATTGCATCAATGCGGGATCCCGAAGCGAATGGCGCTTGAGCTTTTTCGGCCATTTGTCATCAGCCAGCTTATCAAGCGAGAGCTTGTGCACAATATCAGAAGCGCGAATCGCTTTATAGAATCTAATCGACCTGAGGTCTGGGATATTTTGGAAGAAGTGACGCGCGACGCGCATGTGCTTTTAAATCGCGCGCCAACGCTTCACCGCTTGGGCATTCAGGCGTTTCAACCGATTTTGATAGAGGGCAAGGCAATCGCGATTCATCCGCTTGTTTGCACCGCCTTTAACGCAGATTTTGACGGTGACCAGATGGCTGTGCATGTTCCTTTAACTGAACCGGCAAAAGAGGAAGCAAAAAATATAATGTTATCAACAAAGAATCTTTTAAAGCCGGCAACTGGCGCGCCAATTATGAATCCTGGCAAAGATATTGTCTGGGGCGCTTATTATATGTCAACGATGATTGATCGCGAAGACGGCGTGATCAAGATATTCAGTTCGCCGAAAGACGCGAGGCTTGCTTATGAGAGCGGCAAAATTAAATTGCGGGAAAAAGTCAAAGTAAGAATGGCTCTGAAGTCAAGCAAGATTCAAGAAATTATTGAAACATGCGTCGGCAGAATTATTTTAAATGAGGTCATCCCAGGAAAGATTCCATTTATCAACGAACTTTTTGTCAGTAAAACCTGCGACGAGGTGACACGGTTGTGTCTGGAACATTACGGGCAAGAAGAAACGGCTGAATTTTTGGATGCCATAAAAAATGTTGGTTTTTCATACATTACGAAATCAGGTTATTCATGGTCTATGGATGATTTACCGGAACTTTCCGGTAAGAAAGCGCTTATCGAGCGGGGTGAGACGGCGGTTCAAATTATTGAAGAGCAGTATCGTGAGGGTCTTCTTACAAAACAAGAGCGGCATTCAAAAATTATTGAGGCGTGGCTCAATGTCCGCGATCAGGTTGCAAAATTGTCGCGCGAAGGATTGGATCGCAATGGCTCGGTTTATTCCATGGTTGACTCTAAGGCCCGCGGCTCCATGGCCCAGCTTAGCCAGATGATCGGGATGAAAGGCGTTGTAAGCAATCCGGCCGGCGATATCATTGAGCTTCCGATTAAGCGCAGTTTTAAAGAAGGGCTTGAGGTGCTTGAATATTTTATTGCTACGCACGGTTCTCGCAAGGGTTCGTCCGATACGGCTCTCCGCACCGCTTCGGCGGGTTATCTTACCCGGCGGCTTGTTGATGTGGCGCAGGATGTAATTATAAGAAGCAAAGATTGCGGCGATACCGAAGGCGCCCTTGTAAGCAAGGAAGATCTTTTGGAAAACGGCGAAACTTTTGCGTCAAGAATTTCTGGCCGATACGCGGCTCACGATATAAAAGCGCCGGGCTCTAAAAAGATTATTGTCAGGGCGGGTGAACCAATCGTCGGCGACAAGCTAAAAGAGGTTGCTCAATCTGAAATAACCGAGGTGCGTGTCAGAAGTGTGCTCACCTGCAAATTAAAAAAAGGCATTTGCCAAAAGTGCTATGGTTACGATTTTGCGTACAATGAACCGGTAGCGGAGGGCGTGGCAGTCGGCGTTATTGCGGCCGAATCAATCGGTGAGCCGGGGACGCAGCTTACGATGAGAACGTTTCATACCGGCGGTGTGGTTGGCAGCGATATCACTCAAGGTTTGCCGCGCGTCGAAGAATTGTTTGAAGCCCGTCCGCCAAAGCGTCGTGCCTTTATCGCCGAAGTTAGCGGTCGCGTTGAAATTTTGGCGGCTGAACGGCGCACTGTTGTAACCGAAGACGGCGAAGAAATCATTGAAGCGCCCGGCGGCAAAATTATCAGAATAAAATATTTAGCCAATGAAGAAGATATCTATAAATTCGGCGAAACAGACAAGGTTAAAGTTAAAGCCGGTGAAGCGGTGGATGAAGGACAGATTTTGTTGGTAAAAGAAAATGATTTTGAAGTTCGCGCCAAGCACGAGGGGGTTGTGTCCGTAGAAGGAAATACGATCAAGGTTGTCCGCGAAGCCGAGAGCGTTCGCGAATACATTATTCCTCCGGGATTTGCGCTTTGGGTTAAAGACGGTGAAATGGTTTCCGCTGGCGCCCAGCTTACCGAAGGCGATTTGGATCTGCATGAGCTTTATCGCTTGCGGGGCAAAGAAGCGACGCAGAAATATCTGCTTTGCGAGGTGAAGAAAATTTACGCGTCGCAGGGCCAGCCGCCGAATGATAAGCACATAGAAATAATGATCAGGCAGATGTTTTCGCGTATATATATCACCGAATCCGGCGACACGATTCTCCTACCGGGAGAAATTGTTGAACGCGCCGAGTTTGATGAAGAAAATGACAAGTTAAAAAAGAATGAAAAACCGGCCGAGGGGCAGGAATTGCTTTTAGGTATCAGCCGGGTCGCGCTTTCAACCCGAAGTTTTCTTTCCGCCGCTTCGTTTCAGGAAACGGCGCGCGTGCTGATCAATGCGGCTGTCACCGGCAAGGTTGATAATTTAGAAGGCCTCAAAGAAAATGTCATCATCGGCCGCCTTATTCCGGCCGGAACCGGATTTGGAAAGAAGGGCGGATTGACGACTTAGAATCTAGAAAATAGAAAATGAAAACTAGAATTTAGAATTCGGAAAATAGAGTCATTCTGTTTTCTAATTTCTACTTTCTATTTTCTCAAATAAGGTATGACCACACTTATTCTCGCGCTCTTAGCAAGCATAGCGGCCATTGTTTACGGCGCGATTCTTGTTACAAAAATTTTGCGTCTGCCGGCCGGCGAAGGCAAGATGCTCGGCATCGCCCTTGCGATACAGGAGGGGGCAAAGGCGTATCTTGCCCGGCAGTATAAAACTATCGCGTTCATTGGTCTTGTGATCTTTGTTTTTCTTTGGGCGGGATTGGGATTCATGGTGGCCTTCGGCTTTTTGGTCGGTGCCGTACTCTCGGCGATCGCCGGATTTATTGGGATGAATATTTCGGTACGCACCAATGTGCGCACCGCCGAAGCGGCCAAAAAAGGACTTCGCGAGGCGCTGGATGTGGCGGTTCGCGGCGGTTCTGTCACAGGGCTGTTAGTTGTCGGCTTGGGACTTTTGGGTGTTGCCGGTTTTTATTTGATTTTTGGAGATCTTAAGGCCTTGATTGGTTTGGGGTTTGGCGGTAGTTTGATTTCGGTTTTCGCGCGCCTCGGCGGTGGAATTTTTACCAAAGCCGCGGATGTCGGTGCAGATTTGGTTGGTAAAGTAGAAAAAGGTATTCCGGAAGACGATCCGCGAAATCCGGCGGTTATCGCCGACAATGTCGGTGACAATGTCGGCGATTGCGCCGGCATGGCCGCGGATCTTTTTGAAACTTACGCCGTAACCGCGGTCGCGGTAATGCTTTTGGGCTCGCTTGTTTTTCGGGGTTTTGAAAACGCGATTCTTTACCCGCTCGCGCTTGGAGCGGTGGCGATTGTCGCGTCGATTGTCGGTTCATTTTTTATCAAACTCGGAAAATCAAAAAATATAATGAATGCTCTGTATAAAGGTTTGGCTGTTGCCGGCGTTTTGGCGGCAATCGCTTTTTATCCGGTTACCCGTTTTGTTATGCCAGATCACTCAACCAATCTTTATCTTACCAGTTTAATTGGTTTGGCGGTCGCGGCTTTTATGGTCGTTATCACCGAATATTATACATCAGCTAAGTATTATCCAGTCCGCGGTATTGCTAAAGCTTCGGAATCCGGGCATGGCACCAATGTTATCGGCGGACTCGCGGTTTCTTTAAAGTCAACCGCTTATCCGACTATTGTTATCGCGGCGGCGATTCTCGGGGCCTACGAATTGGCCGGTCTTTATGGCGTGGCGATTGCGGCGATGTCGATGCTGTCTTTAGCCGGTATAATTGTGGCGATTGACGCTTATGGCCCGATTACCGATAACGCCGGCGGCATCGCCGAAATGGCCGAACTTTCCGAATCGGTCCGTGCCGTTACTGATTCATTAGATGCGGTTGGCAATACTACCAAGGCGGTAACCAAGGGTTACGCGATTGCTTCCGCCGGTTTAGCCGCGGTTGTTCTTTTTGCTTCTTACACGCAGGAAATTGCCGATCGCGGAAAAGATTTTATTTTCGCGCTGGGTGATCCGAAAGTTTTGGTTGGTCTTTTTATCGGCGGTCTTCTGCCGTATCTTTTTGGAGCATACGCGATGGAATCGGTCGGCCGTGTTGCTGGCCGCGTTGTTGACGAGGTTCGCCGGCAATTCAAAGAAATTCAAGGAATTATGGAAGGACAAAACAAGCCGGATTACGCGGCTTGCGTTGATATTGTTACTCGCGGCGCCATTCGCGCGATGATTGTTCCAGCCCTGATTCCGGTTTTAGTTCCGATCATCATCGGTTTTCTTTTGGGTCCGGTCGCCCTCGGCGGTTTGCTCGTCGGATCGATTGTAACTGGAATTTTTGTCGCTATTTCAATGACTTCCGGCGGCGGCGCTTGGGATAACGCGAAAAAATATATTGAAGCCGGAAATTACGGCGGCAAAGGTTCGTTCGCGCATCAAGCGGCAATTACCGGCGACACGATCGGCGATCCGTATAAAGATACTGCCGGCCCGGCGATCAATCCGATGATTAAGATTTTAAACATTGTGGCATTATTGATTGTAGGGATGTTGGTTAGATAAAATTAATAATTCCGAGTTGCGAGTTTAGCGAGTTACAAAACTCGTCACTCGTCACCCGCAACTCAGTAATAATTGAATGTCTTACGCAGTTAAGAAATTATCTAAGGGGGAGGTAGAAATCAGATTCGAGATTTCCGGTTTAGAATACCAACCCTATCTCGAAAAAGCCGCGGCGCATATTTCGGAACACGCGAAAATTGAAGGATTTCGCCCCGGGAAAGCGCCGTATGAGGTGGTAAAAAAACAAGTCGGGGAGATAAAGATATATGAAGAAGCGCTTCAGTTGCTTTTGCCGAAATATTTCGCCGAGGCGGTTCTAAAAGAAAATCTCGAAACCATCGGTCAGCCGGAGGTTAGCGTGGAAAAACTCGCGTCGGGCAACCCGATGATTTTTAAGGCAAAAGTCATCGAACTTCCGACGGTTGAGCTTCCCGATTTTTCTAAATTAAGCTTTTCAAAAAAAGAGATAATAATAAATTCAGAGGCCGTAGATAAAGCGCTCGTCGATCTTCAAAAGATGCGCCGGAAAGAAGCGGTAGCCAGCCGTCCGGCAACCGCCGAAGATAAGGTGGTGGTTGATTTGGAAATGTCAAAGGGCGGCGTGCCGCTCGAGGGCGGACAGGCGAAGGATCACAGTGTCTATTTGAGCGAACAGCACTACATTCCGGGTTTTGCCGAAAAGCTTATTGGCGTGTCTAAGGGTGAGACGCGCGAATTTACGCTTGATTTTCCCAAGGAGCATTACCAAAAACATCTATCAGGACAGAGCATTGATTTTAAGGCCATGGTGAAAGATGTTTTTGAGCTTCAAGCCCCGCCGGTAGATGATGAGTTCGCGAAAAATCTTGGCCAAAAAGATTTGGCAAGTTTGCGCGCCCTTGTAGAAGAAAATTTGCGAGCCGAAGGAGTATCTGAAGAAGAGGAGCGCGTAGAAAATGAAATGATGCGCGAGTTGGTAGAAAAAACAAAGTTCGGCGAGATTCCGGATATGTTAATCAATGAGGAAATCCATAAAATGACGCACGAACTTGAGAACAATGTCGCGCGACACGGCATGGAACTCGGCGCCTATTTGGAAAGCGTCAAAAAGACGATGGATAATTTGAAACTTGATTTTGTCCCGCGGGCGCTCCAGCGTGTTAAAGCCGCGCTTTTAATCCGCGCCTATGCCAACGAAAAGAATATCCGGGTTAATGATAAAGAAGTTGCGGAAGAAGTTGAAAAACAGATGGAAATGTACAAGGATGATGCCAAAACGCAAGAAGCGATCCGCGATCCGGAATATGCGGAATATCTAAAAACAATTTTGAAAAATCGCAAAGCTCTTGCGGAATTAAAAGCCAAAATGGTTCATTAGCTATTATCACCTTGCCCAAATTGGCTTTTTGTGTTATATTATCGCTACAGTTAATTTATGCGCCAGCTCGGCCGCGGGATCTCTCCGACCCCGGCTTGGTTGAGCGCTTGGCAGACTACAGACTACAGACGACGGACTACAGCCCTTCATCTTTTGAATGAAAAAGCCGTAGTTAGTAATCGGTAGTCCATTGTCAAAAAAGTATGCTCGACAAAACATTAAAGGAGAAAATTATCCAAAAATTTAAAACGCACGCCACTGACACCGGTTCGCCGCAGGTGCAGATCGCGATTTTGACGGAAGAGATGAAGCAGCTCGCCGAGCATCTGCAGAAGCACAAAAAGGACCACTCTTCGCGCCGCGGTTTGTTAAAAAAAGTCGGCGAACGCCGCCGACTCCTCAAGTATCTTGAGCGGGAAGACGAAAAAGGATACGAGAAACTTGTCGAGGCGTTGAAACTCAAGTAGATTACGGCTTACCGACTACAGACTACAGCTAATTCAGTAGTCCGTAGTCTGTCGTCTGTAGTCAGACAAAAATGATCAAACACCAAGAACAACGGGTTGCCGTGCTAATTGATGTGCAGAATATGTATTATTCGGCGCGGAATCTTTATAATGCCAAAGTAAATTTTGGCGCGATTTTGGAATCCGTGGTTGCGGGACGAAAACTGATCCGCGCCATCGCTTACGTAGTCAGCACAAAAACCGGTGAGGAGAAGCCATTTTTTGAAGCACTGACAAAGATTGGCATAGAAACCAAGGAAAAAGAATTACAGGAATTTTTTGGCGGCGCCAAAAAAGCCGATTGGGATGTGGGGCTCGCGATTGATGCTGTTCGTCTCGCGGAATTGAATGATGTCATAATAATTGTTTCCGGCGATGGAGATTATTATCCATTATATGAGTATCTTAAGGGGCACGGCCGCCAGGTTGAAGTTGTTGCTTTTCGCGAAACGACTTCTTCCAAGATTCTTGACATTGTTGACGACTTCACAAATCTTTCCGACGATAAAGAGCGTTTTTTGATCGGGTTGGCGCCAAAACGGCGTACCGTACTTCGGGGCAGGATGAGAATTCCTTTAAAATCTATTAAATAAATTTTTACATTGTCACATTGTTAAATTGTTATAAAAAAAATTAGATATTTGGGGCTGATACGAAATTAAGACAATAGCAATGTAACAATTCAACAATGTAACAATAATAACGCGCGTTCGTCCTAAAACAAGTAGACCGATTAAATTGGTCTAAAGCTTTAGGGTGAGCGCTCAAAAATATGGTAAAAAAATTCAAGACCGAATGGGGGGGCAAAGAACTTTCCATTGAGGTCGGGCGCTTAGCCGCTCAAACCAACGGGTCGTGTACCGTGCAATACGGCGAAACCGTAGTTCTCGCCACCGCCGTGATGGGTGGCCAAAGGGAGGGAATGGATTTTTTTCCTCTCACCGTGGATGTTGAGGAAAAACTTTGGGCCGCGGGGAAAATCAAGGGTTCACGCTTTATTAAGCGTGAAGGCCGCGCCTCTGACGAGGCGATTTTAACCGGACGGATGATCGATCGGTCAATCCGTCCGCTTTTTGATTCCCGTTTGCGGAATGACGTCCAAGTCGTCATCACTCCGCTTTCCGCGGATCAGGAAAATGATTCCGACATCGTTGGACTTATCGCCGCGGCAACCGCGTTGTCAATTTCTAATATTCCTTGGATTGGCCCGATTGCTGGCATCAGGGTCGGACGCATCGGCGGCGAATGGGTTTTGAATCCAACCTTTGCCGCGCGCGAAAAAAGCGATTTGGATGTGGTTGTTGCCGGCACCGCCGAGCGCGTCATTATGTTGGAAGCCGGAGCCAACGAAATTCCGGAAGCCGAAATGGTGGAGGCGATTAAGTTCGGCCAGAAGCATCTTAAAGAGATTATCAAACTGATTGAAGAGGTTCAAAAGGAAGTTGGATCTTCGAAAGTTAAAATAGAGTCTTTAGCCGAACCGGAAGATGAAGAGACGGTGAAAGAGCGCGAGGAACTTATCAAAAAGGCGCAGGAATTTTTAGCGCCGCGGGTTTTGGAAAAAATGTTTTCCGAGTCGCGAAAGACCAAGTCATCCCGTAAAGAGGCAAAGCACGAGCTGGAAGCGGAGCTTGAAGAATATCTGAAGGCCGAGCAGGTTGGAAAGGACAAGCGAAAAGCGATTATCGGTTATGTTGAGGCATATGTGGAAGAAGCCATTTCAAAAGCGATTTTGAAAGAGGAGCGCCGCGTTGACGGCCGCGGGATGAAAGAAGTCCGTCCGCTTTCCGTTGATGTCGGCATTTTGCCGCGCACACACGGCAGCGCGCTTTTTCAGCGCGGTGAAACGCAAGTGCTTTCGGTTGTTACTTTGGGTTCCCCCGGCGACGAGCAGACTTTGGAGGGAATGGAAACCGAGGGTAAAAAGCGCTATATGCATCATTACGAATTTCCGCCGTATTCGGTTGGCGAGGTCGGCCGTATGGGCGGTCCGGGCCGCCGCGATATCGGCCACGGCGCGCTTGCTGAAAAAGCTCTGATGCCGGTGCTTCCACCCAAAGATCAGTTTCCTTACACTATCCGCGTAGCTTCAGAAGTATTGGGTTCTAACGGCTCAAGCTCTATGGCTTCAACCTGCGGCTCTTCTTTGTCGCTTATGGATGCGGGCGTGCCTATTCGTGCCGCGGTCGCCGGAGTAGCAATGGGCATCGCGCAAGACAGCGAAGGCAATTACAAAATTTTTACCGATCTGCAGGATTTGGAAGATTCCGACGGTGGCATGGATTTTAAAGTCGCCGGCAGCGCCACGGGCATAACCGCTATTCAAATGGATACCAAGTCCGCCGGTTTAACCCTGAAAATGGTGGAAGAAACTTTGGCTCAAGCCCGCGAAGGTCGATTGCATATTTTAGAAAGCATGAACGCCGTGGTTTCTGAGCATCGCGCCGAGCTTTCGCCTCACGCTCCGCGAATCGTAAGCTTTAAGATTGATCCGGAAAAAATCCGCGAAGTCATCGGTCCGGGCGGCAAGGTTATCAACGAAATTATTGATAAATGCGGCGTGGATATTGATATTGAGCAGGATGGCACGGTGGCGGTTACTTCGGTTTCGGCCGAAGGCATGCAAAGGGCCGTTGACTGGGTTAAATCAATTGTCCGCGAAGCCAAGCCGGGCGAGATTTTCCGCGGCAAAGTCGTTCGTCTTATGGATTTTGGCGCGTTTGTTCAAATTCTGCCGAGCCAGGACGGGTTGGTGCATATTTCAGAAATCGCTCCATTCAGGGTGAATAAAGTGACGGATTTTGTGAATATCGGCGATGAAGTGCCGGTTATTGTGACCGAAATCGACGAGATGGGGCGAGTTAATCTCTCAATTAAGAAGGCCAAGGATAAACTCGGCGAGCCGCAGTTCGAAAAGCCGGAAGGTTACGAGGAACAGGGCGGATTCGGCGGCGGGTTCGGCGGTCATGGCGCCCCGCATTTTGCGGGGCGTGATCGCGGCGGTGATCGGCCTCGCCGCGGACCGTTTCGGCCGAGGAGATAAGCTGGATTTTCGCTGATTTCTAGCGGATTTTTGCGGATATTTGTAGAAACGCCCCGATGAATATCGGGGCGTTTATGCTTTTTTTCATAAAGTCGCGAGCTAAGGATCGGTGATAAATCGGACTTATCCACAGCCAAAAGGTTATTTTCCTATATATCTGTGGATAATTGAACAAAAATAGTGTTCAAGAAAATAGAAAATAAAAAATAGAAAACAGAATTTTTTCGCTGAATATAGCGAAAATAATTTAATCTTTTAATTACTCCTTTGACAAGGTCTAAAAAATATGGTATGATGATATTAGAAAGTAGCTCTTTGATAAAAGGAAGTTTTCCTGTCTAGAACGGAAAATATCCTTCTTCTTTACTATTTTTCGCTGAATTAAAACAAAAATAAAAACTTAAAAAGCCCGGAGGCCCTCGCCATATTAATTTATTTAGAGGAATACCTCCAAAAAATGGTAGAGAAGCTTTAGTTCATTGAGAGTGGGTTGATGATGCGTATGATCCCCGATGATAGTCTGCCTGCGAGGTGGCTTGCCATCGGGGACCAACGCTATACCCTTCACTCTCTAAGGCTCAAGCAGCCACAAATTCATTATTTTTTGCGGGCCCGACTTGGGCCTTTTCTTTTTGCTAAAAATTTTTGATCATTATGTTAAAATAAATTTTTCTTTCCTTTACGAGATGGGGCGGGGAGAGGATTAATCATTCGGATTCTCGCGGATTGGCGGCAGATTTACACGGATTTTAAATATGAACCCGACCGCGCAGCTTGCTGCGCGGTATTATGGCCAACATAATAAAAATCCTCCGCAACAAAGCGGAGGATATCTTTTAGTTGGAGATAATTATGGAGAATTCCGCAAAATAAAGCGGCTCTTTGGCCGGATACGCCATCCCGGCAATATTGAAGGACAGATATTTGGCAACCTGAATTTCGGTGCCGATGTAGATATTTGGTTTGCCGACTGTCTCGTTGTATTTTGTGGAAATCAGATTCTCTATCGAGGCGCCGGTAATTATTTTTGCGGCGTCTTGCGCATATTGGTCGGGCGATATCTTTATATCGGTCAAAAGCCACGAATAACCCAAGCTGATATATGGCCTGAATCGCCAAGCGTAAAATTGAACTTTGGCGCCGCAGCCGATAAGCCGCCAGCCGTAAGTGACGGCGACGTGCTCTTTGAGAATTTCGGTAAGATTTAGATTTAAATCGTTCCACGTGAAATCGATGTTTCGCGCGTCGGCCTGGTTTTCGCCAAGCGATTGATATTGTCCGAATAGTTCAAATTTAACGCGGGGATGTTTCCAGACAATAAGCCGCAGTCCCCCGCCGCTTATGAGATTGCCCGTTGACTTGAAATCCGAGTCAAGGGTGTATAACCCCCCCGTTTTTGGAGTAAAATACGCGCCGCGGGCTTTATATGAGAAGTAAGTTGCTTGCGTAGCAATAATAGCGTAAAGATATATAAAATCCAGAAGCCGATAATCTACGCGGACAAACGGAAGGACGTGTATCAGCCGCCAATGCGTAGTGCTGGCGTAGAAAAAATCGGTTCCTATTTCCAATCTGAAAGATTTCGGAACGGAGAACTTATTTTTTCCGGCGATTTTTTCAACGAGCGACGACTCTTCCTCTTCGGGTTGCGGTTGGAATCCGAGAGTCGGTGCGAGCATTGGTTTGTCGGCCTGATTTTTGACATTGCGGTCGCTTTCCGCGGGTATTTGCAAACTGGCGGAATAGGCGGGGGGCGATAAACAAAGAATAAGCGGGATTATTAGCCGTTTCATAGCTATCTCCTTGGTTATAAAGGGCGTATTTTTACCTTAGCACGGGGATATTTTCTGGTCAAATTCATTTGATTTATATACGGGTTTTTGATAATCTTAATGCAGCAATAATTTTTCAGCATGAAATAGAAAAGATATGAAATACGATCCAAAAAAGATAGAAAGTAAATGGCAGCGTAAGTGGCTTGCGAAAAGAGTTTTTGTCGCTGACGATAAATCCAAGAAGACGAAGTTTTATTGTTTAGATATGTTTCCATATCCTTCGGGAGATGGGCTTCATGTCGGTCACCCCAAAGGATATACGGCGACAGATATTATTTCGCGCCACAAGCGGATGCGCGGGTTTAATGTTCTTCATCCGATGGGTTGGGATGCATTCGGCCTGCCAGCGGAAAATTATGCCATTGGGCATAAAACGCATCCGCGAATTTCCACGGAGCGTAATATCAAACGCTTCAAAAAGCAAATTCAATCGCTCGGCTTTTCCTATGATTGGTCGCGCGAAATTTCCACAATAGACTCGGAATATTACAAATGGACGCAGTGGATTTTTTTACAGATGTGGAAGGCAGGGCTTGCGTATGAGGCGGTTGTGCCAATAAATTGGTGTCCAAAAGATAAAACCGGGTTGGCGAACGAGGAAGTTGTAGATGGAAAGTGCGAACGTTGCGGTACGCCGGTTGTAAAAAAGGATATGAAGCAGTGGATGCTTCGGATTATGGCGTATGCCGATCGGCTTTTGAAAGATTTAGGCGGTCTTGATTGGCCGGAAAAAATAAAAGAAATGCAAAAAAATTGGATTGGTCGGAGCGAGGGCGTGGAAATCAATTTCCGAGGCGTGCGCGAGTGGATAGACCCCTCCTGCGCTGAAATTTCGGAGGGCGGGGGCGAAAAATTAAAGGTGGAGGAATATGATATTCCGGTTTTTACCACTCGCGCCGACACGCTCTTTGGTGTTACATATATAGTGCTTGCGCCGGAACATCCGTTGGTTCTTAAGCTTGTTTCGGACGAACACAAAAAAGAAGTTTCAAAATATCTTGATGCCGTAAAGAATAAATCCGATTTGGAACGCATCGGAGAACGCGAAAAAACCGGCGTTTTTTTGGGCGCCGCGGCCGTAAATCCAGCGACCGGCGAAAAGGTGCCGATTTGGGCGGCTGATTATGTGCTTGGCGGTTATGGCACGGGTGCGGTGATGGCAGTGCCGGCGCACGACGCGCGCGATTTTGCGTTTGCCAAAAAATACGGCTTGCCGATTAAGTGGGTGATTGCTCCGCCGCATGATGTTTCCGAAGCTGAACACGAGCGGGAGCATCATAATTTGAATTTCCCAAAGAGCGAAGCGTATGAGAGCCAGGGATTTTTGGTCAATTCAGGGGAATTCAGCGGTTTAACTTCGGAAGACGGCAAGCAGAAGATCGCGGATTGGATAGAGTCGCGCGGCTTTGGCAGGCGGCAGACAAATTATCATCTCCGCGACTGGATTTTTTCGCGCCAGCGCTACTGGGGCGAGCCGATTCCGCTCGTGCATTGCGAGAAGTGCGGCATTATTCCGGTTCCGGAAAAAGATTTGCCGGTGCGCCTGCCCAATGTCAAACATTATGAACCAACCGGTACGGGCGAATCGCCGCTTGCCGGCATTAAGAGTTTTGTGGAGACAAAATGCCCAAAGTGCGGCGGCAAGGCGCGCCGCGAAACCAATACTATGCCCCAATGGGCCGGGTCGTGTTGGTACTACCTCGCATACATGATTAAGCGAAATTCGAAATTCGAAATTCGGAATTCGAAATTGATTGATTATTGGATGCCCGTGGATTTATACGTGGGGGGAGCGGAACACGCCGTGCTTCACCTTTTGTATTCCCGTTTTTGGCATAAGTTTTTGTTTGATAAAAAAATCGTGAGCACACCGGAGCCATTTGCGAAACTTCGCAATGTCGGGCTTATCCTTGGCCCCGATGGCGTTAAAATGTCCAAGTCGCGCGGCAACGTCATTAATCCCGATGATGTGGTCAAAGAGCACGGCGCAGACACTTTACGATTGTATGAAATGTTCATTGGTGAATTTGAGGACACGGGGCCTTGGAACACGGAATCTATTATTGGCGTGCGTAGATTTCTAGAAAGGGTGTGGAGTTTATATCCAAACGTCATCCTGAGCGGAGCGAAGGATCTCTCGCGAGACTCTTCGGCTTCGCCTCAGAATAACGGTCTAACGCGGATCCTCCACAAAACCATCAGAAAAGTTACGAGCGATATCGAAAATATGAAATTCAACACCGCTATTTCCGCGATGATGATATTAGTGAATGAAATGTGTAATGCAGTGTCATCCCCGACCCGATCGGGGATCCAGAAAAAAGAATATGAGACTCTCGTAAAACTCCTTTCTCCATTTGCACCGCATATGGCGGAAGAGTTGTGGGAGAAGTTAGGGCACAAAGAATCTTTGGCTTACGAGCCGTGGCCGGAGTATGATGCGACGCTTGCCAAAGATGACGAGATTGATTTGGTCGTGCAAATCAACGGCAAACTCCGCGCCACCATTCGCGTCCCTGCCGGCATTACCGAAGACGATGCCAAAGTTGCGGCTTTCGCCGACCAAAACGTCAAAAAATATCTAGAAGGCCAGTCGATCAAAAAGACAATTTTTGTTGGCGGAAAGCTGATTAATATCGTGATTTAGAACTTTGATAAAAAACGAGGCTTCTATTGCCCCGTTTTTTTATTTCCCCTATCTTAAGCGACCGCTTAAAATAGGGGAAATAAAAAAATGTCGATTTTCTGTATCGCTTTTTGCCCGTTCCCCGTTTTTTGTTTTTGGAGTAAAATAAACGCTGTCATCTCGACTGAGCCGAAGGCGAGTGGAGAGATCCATAAGCGATCTCAAAAAGTTTAAGGGATTCCTCGACTACGCCTGCCTGCCGGCAGGCAGGCTCGGAATGACATATGGTTAATCATTTTTTAAAAAATCTATATTTCTCCAAATCCAGAACATTCTTTGCCGCGATGTGCGCGTTTGTTTTCGGCATTGCGGCGCATTCTTTTTTTGGAACGAAGATTTTTAGTGGCGAATACATCGTCTTTTTGATTTTGCTTGCGAGCTTGGGCGCGCCGATTATCTTCTGGGATAAAAAGGTTTTTAGATTTTGGGGGCTTCTTGCTCTCTTTTTCTTTTTTGGCTTTTGGCGATTTGACGCGAGTATTCCGCCGCAAAACGGATCACAAATCGGATTTTATAACGGCCGTGAAGCAGTTTTGACCGGCATTGTTATGTCGGTCCCGGAAACGGCGGTTAATAAAACGAGGTTTACGTTGGGAGCGCGGAGTTTAGATCTCCCCTCGCCCCTCCTTCGTAAGGAAGGGGGGGCGAGGATGGGTCTGATGCGCGGAAATATTTTAGTTACTCTCCCCGGCGAAGAAAATTTAAAATATGGCGACCTCGTGCGTTTGCAATGTGGGCTCGCGATGCCAAAAAGCGACGGTGAGTTTGATTATGCCGGGTATCTAAGCCGTTTTGGTATTTATTCCACCTGTTCATTCGTGGCCGGGCTGGAGGTGGTCGGGAAGAATTATGGGAATCCGGTTTTGTCCGCAATATATAAATTGCGCGAGGCGGCCAATCGCAAGATTGATGAACTATTGCTCCCGCCGGCCAGTTCTTTTTTAGCCGGGCTCATCACCGGTGAGCGCGCAAGTATGCCTGAAAGCCTGCGGAGCGATTTTTTGCGGAGCGGCACAATGCATATTATTGCCATTTCGGGTTGGAATATCACAATGGTACTTGCGCTTTTTGGCCAGACACTTTTGTTTTTTGGAATGCGCCGTCGCTCGGCTTTTGTTGCGAGCATTTTTGTCGTCATTTTTTATATTTTTTTAACCGGCGCCGGCGCTTCGGTTGTCCGCGCCGGCGCGATGGGCCTCTTGCCCCTGTTCGCGGCGCAGGTCGGTCGGCAAAATAATCCGCGAAACGTCGTTACGCTCGCCGCGGCTTTGATGTTGCTTCAAAATCCGCGACTCGTTGCCTTTGATATGGGATTTTTGCTTTCATTCGCCGCGATTCTCGGGCTTTTTTATATTTCGCCTGTCATTAAAAAATATTTTGAGTTTGTGCCAAAGTTTTTCGCGTTTCGCGAAAATCTTGTTGCGACAATTGCCGCGACCATCGCCACCTCGCCGTTAATTTTGTATATGAATGGCAATTTTTCGTTTGTCGCGATTCCTGCCAATGTTTTAGTTTTGCCTTTTGTGCCGCTTGCGATGGGATTGGGGTCGCTCGCCGTGGCCGCGGGGTTTATTTGGTTTTGGTTTGGAGAAATTTTTGCCTGGCTGGCGCAGGCGGTTTTGGGGTATGTTATGTTCGTGTTGCATATGTTGGCTGCGCCTAAATTTGCGGCCATCCAGATTGGCAAGATAAATTTGGCGGCAGTTGTTATAATATATGCAAGCATTGTCGCGGCATTTTGGCGGCTTAAAGAACACAATAAAAGCGCCATCCCCGCGAAAGCGGGGATCCAGAAGAAATGAAAAACTACTATATTTATATTTTAGCCAGCAGTAAGAACGGGATTTTGTATATTGGAGTTACTTCTGATCTGATAAAAAGAATATATGAACATAAAAATAATCTAGTAAAATGTTTTACGAGTAAATATAAAGTACATAATTTGGTTTATTATGAGACTGTCGGCAATGTTGAGACCGCTATTTAAAGAGAAAAGCAGCTAAAAAGTACAATAGAAAATGGAAAATCGAGCTAATCGAAAAAGATAATCCGGGTTGGCGAGACCTATATAAAGATTTGATTTAATTTTTCTGGATTCCCCCGATGGCCATCGGGGGAATGACAGATCGGGTGAAGAATGTTCAAAAAACAAAAAATAATATTTGGACTCCTTGCGGCAATAAGTATTGCTGGTTTTTTTGGATTTAATCTTTGGCATTCGCAGCCGCGTTCTGGAGAGCTTAAAGTCGCTTTTTTGGATGTAGGTCAGGGAGATGCGGCACTAATCGTCACACCAGATAAGTCAAAGATTTTAATTGATGGCGGACCAGATGAAAAGATTTTGGGTGAACTGGCCGCGGAACTTCCATTTTATGATCGCCAACTGGATTTGGTGGTGCTTACGCATCCGCACGCGGATCATCTGGACGGGCTTTTGTCGGTTTTGACGCGATATGAAGTTAAAAAAGTTTTGATGACGGGTGCAATCGGTACTTCGCCAAACTATATTAAATTTTTAGAAACGCTGAAAAATAAAAATATCGCCGTGGAAGTCGCCGTGCGCGGTAAGGCATTTGATTTCGGCGAAGCGCGTTTTAATATTCTTTGGCCGGAGAAAGATTTATCCGGCGAGCGCGTATCCGGCGGCGTTAATGAAGCCGGCGGCCTGAATGACACTTCAATTATCGCGATGCTGGAATACGGTGAAACAAAGTTTTTATTTACCGGAGATGCCGGCGCGGAAGTCGAAAAAAGCATTTTAGATTTTGGAGATGATCTTCGGGTGAACGTTTTTAAAGTAAGCCATCATGGAAGCGCCACAGCTTCATCAGAAGAATTCCTGCGCGGCGCGCGGCCGGAGTTTGTGGTTATTTCCGCGGGGAAAAACAACCGCTACGGCTTGCCAAGCATGCGTGTTATCCGCCGGCTGGAACGGCTGGGCGTAAAAATATTCCAAACTTTTGAAAACGGGCGTATTGTCTTTTTTTCCGATGGCGCGAAAGTCTGGGAAGGGTAGTGGCGCGAGCTTTGACGCGCAATGTCCACGCCAGTGCCCCTACCATTTACAAACATCGCAGCGAGTGTTAAATTATATTAAGCGTCGTTCTTTTTATCAAGGGAGGGGCGAGATGAAGCTCTTCGACTGGGGCAACAAACGCAATTTGTTGATTCAAATTGGTCTTTTTGTCGGCTCCTCTGTGTTTTTTGTTTTTATTCTCGGCTGGCGAGTGACCGCAATTTTTATGCCGATTTTGATTATCCACGAGTTGGGGCACCTTTGGGCGATGAGCCGTTTCGGAGTCAAAACGGCCGGCGTTTATTTCACGCCCCTTGGCGCGATTGCTCCGGCGGCCTTTAGGCCGGATTTCAGTTCGGAGGCGTGGATCGGCATAATGGGACCGCTTTGGGGCTTTGGATCTGCTCTTGTGGCATTGATTCTTTTCGTGGTTCACCCCTCTGCCGTTTTTTTGATGGCGTTGGTGATAGCCGCGATACTTAATCTTTTCCAGCTTATTCCGGTATTGCCGCTGGATGGAAGCCGCGTGCTTCGGGCGCTTACCGGGTCGTTAAAGCCGAAAGCGAGTTTATATCTATTTTTGATTTATACCGGCCTCGGAATCCTTTTGCTTCTCAAGCTTAATTTGTTTATGGCAGTTGTAATCGTCGTACTCGGTTGGAACGAATTGGTTATGGAGTTTGATCGACGAAGATTTTTAGTTGACCTTGCGGCGCATCCGGAACAGAGGGCGCATCGGCCTTATTATGATCTCTACGATGTGGCGTATTATCGCACGCCGCTTTCGCGAAAAAATAAAATTTGGCTGACGATTATTTATGTCGGTCTCGTTCTCCCCCTTTCTTTGATGTCGTTCTATGCCCTTTGGTTTTTTTCCAAAGCGATCTAAAAATTCTTACCCGCCGATTCGGCGGGTTTTTAATTTTCCCCGCGAGGTTGCAGAGTTTCTTCATCTATGGTAAATTGATAAAAATTAAGTTAATAAATATGAAAGAATGCACGCTTATTTTAATAAAACCTGACGCGCTTCAGCGCAATCTGATGGGCGAAATAATCCGCCGTTTTGAGATGAAGGGGCTTAAAATTGTTGGGATGAAAATGGTCCAGCTTGGCGATGTGCTTTTGGACGAGCATTATGCGCATCACAAAGACAAGCCATTTTTTGCAGGATTAAAAAATTTTATGAAAAGTTCGCCGATTGTGGCGATGGTGCTCGAGGGGGTGGAGGCGATTTCCGCGGTTCGCCTTTTGGTCGGACCAACCAAGGGCAGCGCGGCTGATGCCGGAAGCATCCGCGGCGATCTTTCAATGTCCACGCAGGCGAATTTAGTGCATGCCTCCGATTCTCCAGAAAACGCCGAGCGCGAAATAAAAAGATTTTTTAAAGACGATGAAATTTTTGAATACCAAAAAATCGACTTTGACTATATTTACGGCAGCGAGGAAAAATAATATTTTATGCCAAAAAAAGACCACAACGAGATAGACCCAATAACAAGAGAATTAAGGATTTTTTTTAAATCTTATAGTTTAGATGGGGATCCGCTTCAAGATGGGATATTCAGGGAGCGCGTAAAAACATATCTGAACGAAAAAGAGATGAAACCCGAAGACCTTATACCAAAAGTTGAGGAGGTCAGGCAGAAACTTAAAGATGAGTTTGCAGGGATAATGGGAGAAACGAGGATCGTTAAAGGGGGTAATTTTAGCAGGTAAGAATGAGCGTATAATTTTATCCGCCTCGGGCGGGGGCTTGAGCATCTCGCCGATTTATAATGTAATATCCAGCTCGGGCTATAGCGAAGTTGGCTATCGCGCATGCATGGGGTGCATGAGATCGCGGGTTCAAGTCCCGCTAGCCCGACCAATCTAAAATGTTAGTGGGAGGCCGCTCCGATGTTCATCGGAGTCACCCCGACCAATGGTTTTAATGCCAGTTTCTTTTATCTTAAGCGGTTTGCTTAAAATAGAAGAAACAAAAATTCCTCTGTCGATAGCAGGGGAATTTTTATTGAAGACGTTTTTATGCTTTCTTTGTTTTTTTCTTCGCGGTTTTGATGCAGCCCGTGCAGAGAAGGCGGCTTTTGCCGTCAACGGATTTTTTTTGCAGATTAATCATGAATTTTCTTTTGGTCGCGATGTTTGAGTGGCTCCGCGAATGGCCGGAGGCGGCTTTGCGACCGCAAAGGTCACATTTTCGAGACATAGGTTTGATAAGCTGTAAGCATAAGCTATAAGCCATAAGTTCATTGTAATAATTTTATAATAACATAAACCGCGAAATTTGTCAATTTATGATTTTTGAGATATTCTTGTTATATGCCAGCTAATTCTATTTCTGACAATCCCCTGTATTTTATCGCTTGGATTCTTGCTATTTTGGTCGCGTTTTCCACCCACGAGTTTTCGCATGCTTGGGCCGCGACGCTTTTGGGCGATTCGACGCCAAAGCGCGCCGGCCGGCTTACTTTGAATCCGCTTGCCCACATTGATTTTTTGGGCTTTTTGATGCTTATTTTTGTCGGTTTTGGCTGGGGAAAGCCGGTGCCGTTTAATCCGTATAATCTTAAAAATCAGCGCTGGGGTGCCACATTGGTTGCGCTCGCCGGGCCGCTCGCGAACTTGGTTAACATCGTCCTTTGGGGAAGTATTTTAAAGCTCGTGGCCGCATACGGCTTGTTTCCTCCGGAAAATCTTTTAGTGCAGTTTTTAATTTTACTTGTTGATTTGAATATCGTGCTTTTAATCTTCAACCTAATTCCGATCCCGCCGCTTGACGGGTCAAAATTTTTGTTCGATCTGCTTGATAGTCCGAAATATGATAATGCAAAAATATTTTTGGAAACAAAAGGTCCCCTGGTTCTTATTGGATTTATTTTGTTGGATAATTTTTCGGGGTTGAATCTTCTGAGCCGGCTCTTCGCCGTAGCCATGCAACTGGTCTACGGCATATTTTTGACGTAGCAAATTATCAAAAAAATCCCCACTGAATCGGCGGGGATTTTTTTGGTGGGCATGGGAGGAATCGAACCTCCGACCTCGTCATTATCAGTGACGCGCTCTAACCATCTGAGCTACACGCCCAGGCTATTTCGCATTACTCACAGTATAAAAAATTTGCATTAAAAGGTCAATATAATAGAATCAAAAAACACCCGAGGACTGTCTCGGGTGTTTTTAATATTCGTGGGAATCTGTCAAAAATCCGCGAAAATCCAGTTTAACAACTTAAAAGTGAAAGTGCGTGGGCCCGGTTTGTCCCCGATGTAAAATCGGGGCGACCAAAGGTTGATGGTCCAAGAGAGAATTCTCGCTCTTGGACAATATCTCCCTAGAAAGGAGGTGATCCATCCGCAGCTTCCGCTACGGATGCCTTGTTACGACTTCGTCCCTATTATCGATCCTACCTTGGAGGCCTTGCGGCCGCTTCAGGTATTACCGACTCTCTTGACGTGACGGGCGGTGAGTACAAGACCCGAGAACGTATTCAACGCGCCGAGGCTGATGCGCGTTTACTAGCGATTCCGGCTTCATGAGGTCGAGTTGCAGACCTCAATCCGAACTGGGGCCGATTTTGATGGGATTAGCTCCGTCTTGCGACTTGGCAACCCTTTGTGTCGGCCATTGTAGCACGTGTGTAGCCCAAGATGTAAGAGCCATGCTGATTTGACGTCATCCCCGCCTTCCTCCCAGCCATTTGCGCGTAAGCGCAAATGGCGGCGCTCGGCCATCGGCTCTCAGCTTTCGGCTAAGGAATAATATTGAAATTTCCTTATGGCCGATGGCTGATAGCAGATAGCTGATTGCGGCACTTTGCGCGCAAAGGGCTGGGCGGTTCGTCCTGACATTTCTAACAGGACGTAAGGGTTGCGCTCGTTACCCCACTTAAGGGTACATCTCACGACACGAGCTGACGACAACCATGCAGCACCTGTGCATCACCCTCGAAGGTCACACATTTCTGTGCGCTTGCAGATGCATGTCAAACCTTGGTAAGGTTCCTCGCTTATTGTCGAATTGAACCACATGCTCCACCGCTTGTGCGGGTCCCCGTCTATTCCTTTGAGTTTTAGCCTTGCGGCCGTACTACCCAGGCGGGATGCTTAACGCGTTAGCTTATAGAAACGACACTCGGAGGGTCGAAACTCCGAACATCTAGCATCCATCGTTTAGGGCGTGGACTACAGGGGTATCTAATCCCTTTCGCTACCCACGCTTTCGTCCATGAGTGTCAGAACTGTTCTAGCAAGCTGCCTTTGCATTTGGTGTTCTTGCCGATATCAACGCATTTTACTACTACACCGGCAATTCCGCTTGCCTCTCCCAGTCTCTAGTCTTACAGTTTCGGAAGCGGTTCCGAAGTTGAGCCTCGGAATTTAACCCCCGACTTGTAAAACCACCTGCGGACGCTTTACGCCCAATAAATCCGGATAACGCTTGAGGTCTCTGTATTACCGCTGCTGCTGGCACAGAGTTAGCAACCTCTTATTCCTCCGGTACCGTCAAAATTCGTCCCGGAGAAAAGTACTTTACACCCCGAAGGGCTTCTTCATACACGCGGCGTCGCTCCCTCAGACTTTCGTCCATTGGGGAATATTCTCGACTGCAGCCTCCCGTAGGAGTCTGGGCAGTGTCTCAGTCCCAGTGAGGCGGGTCGCGCTCTCACGCCCGCTATCCGTCGTCGCCTTGGTGGGCCATTACCTCACCAACTAGCTGATAGACCATAAGCCCCTCTCAAAGCGATGTTTTGCATCTTTACGCGCCCCGATTATTCGGAGCGAGCACATCCACTATTAGCCCCGCTTTCGCAGGGTTGCTGTGAACTTTGAGGTAGGTTACTAATGTGTTACTCACCCGTTTGCCGCTAACACAGCTCACAGCTATCAGCTATCAGCAATCAGCTTTTTAAAGTTTTCGATAACGCTCCAAGTTTATTGCGCAATTGTTCCGCGAGATTTAAAAGTTCTTCCGCGGTTTTTGCGTCAAGCAGTTTTTCTCCTCAAAGAGACGTCAATGCAGGCCGCTGTTTCATTTGCCGAACCAAGAGCATTTTAGATATATCTGTTAAACTCTTTGTCGGAATTTTTTCCTAAACCTTCGGCAACATTTAGAACCGAGGATAAGGAACTTCTGCGCACCTGACCTTTCAGATAGTAGAAATCGGCAGGCCAATTTTTTGTCACAAAGACGATTCTGCGGTGTAAAAATTTTGCCTCGTTATAAACTTGTAGCTTAGTGAAACGAAAATCGTTCATAAGCCGAGTGCTGAAAGCTGGTAGCTGCAAGCTGCATTCGCACGACTTGCATGCCTTAGACACGCCGCCAGCGTTCATCCTGAGCCAGGATCAAACTCTCAGAGAATCCCGATTAATCGGGATTCATATGCGTCAATCCCTGGTAGGATGTGGCGCATCAATCATAATCCGTTTTAAGAAAACGGATAAAGAAAATGATCCGGGTCTCGCACTTTCACTTTAAAATTGTCAAACAACTTTCTTCTTCAGCCGCGGCGAAATCCGCCGTAGCAACCCTCCTTCGCTAAAGCTTCGGAGGGTGTCCGCCAGGCATAATTTATAATGTGGAGCATTAAATTAGGCGAAGGCGGACAAATTTTTAGAAGAAAAAACAGGGAGTCCGTTGGATTCACTGTTTTTTCTCCTCAACCGAGGTTGAAGTCCCGTAGTGTCCCGATTTTCATCGGGATTTGCGGTCACCGGATAAAAACTTGTGTGTTTTTGAAAGCTTTGTAAAGATTATTTATTGTGTTTATATCTTACAATACCTGCGTAAAATTGTCAAGCGGGCGGTCTCTTTCATCGCAAATGCGACAGATACTCTTTGGGCGATTGTAAGCTTAGCGATAAATGCGGCCTCCGATTGTTATAGAAATCTATGAATTCATTGACTTTCTGTTGTACGCGTTCAAGGTCT
>Ga0233422_10000163_pt1 | contig 36749 bp, 33 predicted proteins | sample Watercolumn_Mata_2_FD_182724 | JGI IMG/M metagenome (GOLD analysis project Ga0233422, IMG submission 182724) | Freshwater microbial communities from Lake Matano, South Sulawesi, Indonesia - Watercolumn_Matano_2014_110_MG | ecosystem: Environmental > Aquatic > Freshwater > Lake | place...
TCTTTCTCTTCCAAAAACCTTACCACAAATAGTATCTTTTGCATGAAATTCTAAAGCCGTTTCCTCTATCGATCCGATAACCAGATCTTTCACTCTTTTTGACAATTCTTCTTTTATTCGATAAAAAGTAGGCCGATCCATTGTCGTTTGTGAGAACAAAACTGTTTTACGATCCAGTTTCACCAAATCAATTTCATCGAGTGATTTGATGACAATTGCTTCACCCTTCGTTTGACCAACTAATCCGATCACTTCAGCATGTTCTTTTTTTCCAAATATTATTATCTGATAACCATCATCATAAAATCGTCTTATGCGCTCTTGTACTTTTGTAACAACTGGGCATGTTGCATCGACTAAGGTGATTCCATTTTCTTCTGCTTGTTTAAATGTAGAAGGTGGCTCTCCATGTGCACGAATAAGAACTTTAGAACCTTGAATTCTCTTCAAATCATTATGTGATACTGTCTCTAATCCCTTGCTTTTCAATCTTTCAATCTCGACTGGATTATGTATTATTTCACCCAGCGAGTACAATGCTTTGCTAGATGCAAGCTCGCGTTCTGCAATTTCGATAGTACGAACCACGCCCCAACAAAATCCTGAAGATTGATCTATAGTGACTTTCATGCAGAAACTTTGTTAATAATTTTCTCTGCCTTCTCAACAATAAATGATACTTGCTCATCTATTGTCAAATGTGATGTATCAAGTTCTACCGCATCTTTTGCTTTAACCAAAGGACTTGTTTCTCTAGTTGAATCCAACTGATCTCTCAACTCGATTTCTTTCATTAGATCTAGATCGGTCGATTCAATTCCGTTTAGCGCAAGTTCTTTTTTTCTGCGTTGAGCTCTCTCCGTAACACTCGCAGTCATGAAGATTTTAAGCTCTGCTTGTGGAAGTACAACCGTTCCGATATCTCTTCCTTCTAACACAACTCCACCATTATGCGCAAGCTTTTGCTGTTCTCTAACCATTATTTCTCGAACACCTTTGTAACTACTAATCGTACTTACAGATCTACTCACCTGTGGTGTACGAATTTTATTAGTAACATCTTGATTATCAATAAAAACTTTCGTCGCTGAATCACTCACTTCTAATCTTATTGAACATGCCTGTGCAATATTTTCAACAGCCTTTCTATCGTTAATATCGAGTTTTTCAACCAATACTTTTTGAGTAATAGCTCGATACATTGCACCTGTATCTATATGAAGATAACCCAATTTTTGAGCTACAAGTTTCGCCGTTGTACTTTTACCAGAAGCTGCAGGTCCATCTATCGCAATGGCAATTTTCTTCAAAATAACCTTTAATTATTAGGAAATTAATATACGGAATAAAAGACAGGAGAGCAATTATGAAATCTGAACTCCAATTCTACTCAAAATTCGGATTTTTGATATATAATTCAAAATTGGATATTCATTTGCAGACTTAAATGTGATTTTTGGTTTCCAATTATTTCATCTAATCCGCTCCCAATTGAATATACCGCATCTTTGTATGTTTTCGAATACTTCAAAGTTATAAAGCACTTTTCGAAGAAATCATATCGGATAATTCCATTCCATCTGATACCTCTTCCGAATAATGCTGGATTCGAATACACTCCCGGTATATCCTCTTCAAAGTCATACAACCTAGATTCGTATGAATCAGTATCAAAAAATGTGACCTGTGAATGAATCGTAAAATAGAATTTTACCTTAAATGACTGGGATAGAAGAATTCCCTTTTCATGTTCTTTCCCTTCTGAATACCCAACAGAAGTCCACTCAATTTTTGTCTTTACTTGGATCGTTGGTGTAGGAGAAATCTTATTTGTAATCCGATAGTTTTCTTGTTTTTTGTGTTCTAATTTTTGAAATATTCTTCCATATGTATCAATAAAATTTATTTCAGTTGGCGATTCCTTCTTGCGAAAACGAAAAGAAATTACATCACTCTTTTGAATAGGATATTCTATAAATATTAAATAATCTGATCCCTGTGAAGGTTCTTTAATTAACTTAGTAGGCGCTGGAAATTTATACTGATCCACGTATGCAGAAATTATGAATGATTTTACGGGATGTAACCTTATTCCACAATAAAGCCCTGTTTCATTTTGATTGTTGCCTTGCATTTCGCCAAATGCATTACCATGAATACTTTGGAATCCCCTTGGATATTTTCTAGCTACAGAAGTTAGTGAGACAATATTGGATGGTTCAAAGGTAACTCCACTAATTGTAGCCACCAAGTGATTGTAATCCATAGCAAATTCTGAAAATAAATCTAACCTATCGTTAGTATAATTACAGGTAATTCCCTGCATCCATATATCGCTAGAATACATATTCCTTATACCTTTAGAAAGATAGGAATTCAAAAAGTGACTCAAATAACCAGCAAAATTAAATTTTAAATTATTAAAAACAATTATCGAAGAAGAATATCCAATTAACGACTCACGCGTGGCATTTTTCTTTTCCCGTTCATTTTGTGTCCGAAATAATCCACTTTGAAATATTGATGTGATCTGTCCAGAGGAATCAAGTGATGCATGGATTGGTTTATTTGAATAAAACAGTTGAAATTTCAAATCTTTTATTCCTAATGATAGTACCATTCCTCTAAAAAAAGAATTTTCATCAGTCGAATAATTTGGTTTAAATCCATTCCCATTTTTTCTAGTAGGTAAGATCGAATTATTCCCTTTTGAAAATGCAGAAGATGACCAGAATATTAAGCCTTCTCCAGCATTAATTTTATAATCCCCTACAAGACAGTTTGAAGACCAACTCGGAATATCGAGCAGGATAAAACCAGATAAAAAATCTATGTAGTGTATTTCACCTGGGTCTCTTTTGGTTACCGCACCAACTTGAATTGCCGAAAGTGGATTGAATAACGAATTCTTCAAAAAAGTATGTGTTGATTTCATTTTATGAATAACCTGAAATTTTGAACCAGGATATTCACCTGTTATAAAACCTCTACGATCTTCAATATCAGTAGAAGCTCTGCTAATAAGAAAGAATTTATTTGAATCTCTTATTTTTTTTACTTCTACATAACTCCTCATAGTTTTGTATAAATCATTTGAAATTCCTTCAATTACTAAAAGTTCTCGTTTTGAGTGGAAAGGTAGTATAGATCTTCGTTCAACTATTCGTGCTGCGATGATACTTGATACACCTGGGATCTGCATTAATTCTTCACTTGATGCTTCATTCAAATCAAGCGGTGATTCTTCTAAGGCAGTGAGTTCATCTTTAATTGTTGATGATTCAATATCTTCACCTATATTATTTTCGAAAACTGCTTGTTCACAATCTTTAAAAATATCCAATGTATCAAATTCTTCCAATGATTGGCTATACATATCAAGTTTAAAAACAGAAAGTATAAATATTATATGTATTACTCGCATGGAATTTATTAATCGAGTATAATTGCTAATTCTATTTGATGTGTCCATCCAAGATCGATATGACTATAGCCAGCATATCCAAATTCAAATATCATGTACTTGATTCCTAATCCAGCAGCATATTTACTCGGATTATCTGCGACACCCAGACGCAATGATAATACATCCATGATTTTTTGCTCTATACCTACTTTCAGACTAATTGGGAATCGAATATCCTTTTCCATTTCAAGCGATAATTGAGTATTTAATATTGGAATCCAACATAGTCCGATCGCAATAAGGAGTGGAGATTGGCCAAGCAAATTCACTTTTCGACTTTGATAAAAATTCTTTATCGCACACCCGAAATTTATATTATCCAGAACTTCAACTAACAATCCACCATCAAGTGAATAATAATTTGTTGTACCATAGTTATGAATTTGAAGTTGATTCACATTAATACCTAAACCAATGAAAACGTTATGATCAATGGAACCAGCTAACGCAATTCCCAATACAGTCTCATGAAAATATTCGAAGCCAAATCGTTCCATTTTAAAAGCCGATTTTATATACGACAGTGGTATAGTCATCACCCCTGCATATGTACGAAGTTCTGATAATCCAAATTGTTCTGGTACGACAAAAAATGAAAATCCATATTTATCTATTCGTGCTAAACCAGCTGGATTGTATTCCATTGCCCAAAAGTTGTCTGAAACAGCAACAAATGCGCTTGCCATTCCAATCGCTTTAACTCCTCGTCCATTATTTTCGATTGCAAAAAGAAAATTCCATCCAATTGAAGAATAGAAAATTAATATTGGCATCATCCTTTTTGCTTGCCGAGTCATCAGAAATTGCCTATATTTTCTCATCATACACATGAAATAGTCTCCCTATGAACCAAAAAAATGTTTTCCTTTTTATTTTAATATTTAGTTTTTTCCCTGTTATGCATTCGCAAGAATTAGACTGTAAAGTAACTATCAACACCGAGAGCATTCAATCTTCACAACGTGATTATCTTCGTAGCTTTACTTCAGATATAGAGCGTTATATGAATACAACACGCTTTACAACTGAAGATCTCGATGGAGAAAAAATTCAATGCAACTTGGAAATATTTTTTCAATCAGCTTCAACAGATAATCGTTATCAAGTGCAGGTTGTGATCGCAAGTCAACGCCCGGTATATATTGGTGATGACAAATCAGAAAAAACTACTCCTGTTTTAAGAATTTTAGATAACAGCTGGGCATTCCCTTATCTACCCAATCAACGAATGAACCATGATGAAATGATATTCGATCCTTTAACTAGCTTCCTCGATTTTTATGCTTACCTAATTATTGGCTATGATTTAGAAACCTATATTCCAATGTCAGGTGCCCAATGCTTTCAAAAAGCATTGAAAATTGTTCAGCTTGCTTCTACTTCTTCTGTCGCAAAAGATTGGCAGTCATCTTCTGCAAGCTATAGTAAGTTTGGGATGACGGATGAATTAGCCGGAATGAAGTATAATGAATTCCGTTCTGCATTCAACAATTACTATTTTGATGGTGTTGACTTGCTCACTACAGAACCTCAAAATGCCTTAAATGCTATGTTAAAGTCGATTGAAACTATCAATGAGGTTCGACGCCGCCAAAATCCTACGAGTGTTATTGTGAAGCAATTCTTTGATGCAAAGTATCGTGAGATTGCGGAATCTTTTCTAATGTACCCTGATCGTGAAGTGTTTGAAACAATCTCAAATTACGACCAAGAACACCGCACAACCTATCAGGAATGGAAATTAAAGAAATAAGAATATTGCTATTCTACAGCTTGCATCATTTTGATAGTATCGCCTATTTGTAGTGAATCGACAATCTCCATCCCTTCACTGACTTTTCCAAATATTGTATAACGGCCATCAAGATGTGGCGTTGAAATATGCGTTATAAAAAATTGGCAGCCTTCTGTATCCTTCCCTGCACTTGCCATCCCACAAAAGCCAGGTCCATAATTTATTGGTGCGACTTCAGTTCGCATGGTATAACCTGGACCGCCCCAACCATCTCCTCTTGGATCACCTCCTTGTACAACAAAATCTGGTACCACACGATGAAAGTTTAATCCGTTGTAGAATCCTTTTTTTACTAGCTTAAAAAATTTTAAAACAGTAAAAGGTGCTTGTTCTTTGAACATTTCTAAAATAATACTACCCTTGGATGTTTCTATACGAATATTTTGATTTTTCTTTATTTGTTCAAACAATATCCAATCGTCCTCTTGTACCGTTGTGTTCTTTTGTGTATTAATTCGTTCGGAATAATCTTTCCCTGTAATTTTATTAAGTGCGATTGAAGCTTCCTTTGCAATCATTATGTCTGGATCTTTCAATGCTTTTTCAAGATTAGGAACAACCAATTCATTCCGCATTTGCCCCATCGCATTTAGGAGCGATTGTTTTGCCTCCGAGTCGTCTGGATGTGTGAAATTATCAAATGCTGATATAAATACTTCGATAAGCTGGTCAGCAAGTCCTAAATACTGAAAGGTGTTATAGATCGAAGTATCTGAGTACAAATTCGCTACTACAGTAGCGATACCCATATCTTTCCATAACAAAACTTTTGTTGTTTTTTGAAATAACTGTGTGAATATACCATTTCGTGTAACGATATCAATTTTCATCGTCTGCATTGATTGGTTCGTCAGCATGCGTCTAATGAAATCCCAAGCAGACATCGCAACCCTAACACTATCATGATCTAAATATTTTAAGAGTACATTTAGATTATCTTTTTCTACTTGTTGAGAAACTCCCTCCAACAATTTAGCTTTTATACGTGCCTGAGTCTTTTGGTCATCCATCCTTGTCAGATATTGACGAAAAATCTCTGGAAAGTGTTTTCCCATAGTAACAAAGGCTTCACCTTTTACAGGTTCAGTGGTTGATGGATTATCAATTAAATTTTGGAGAGATGTTTTCAGCAAACCGTTTTCATCCGACTGCACTAACACTTCTCTCGGAATAAGTGTAATAGTTTGTATAGTTGCTATCTTTACATGGTCATTCGTGTGTGTAAGATATCTATTGATTTTGTTTATCGTTTCTTTTTCTAACGATGCATAATTTTGATATGCACGTACTATTTGAACTTGTACATGCCAATCTTGACGTTTTAATTCTTCAGCTTCCAACTCATTTAATATTTGCAATGCGTCCTTTGATTTCGATTTGCCTATCAGTATAGCTAAATTCATTCTGACGCTACCGGCCTTTACTTTTGATAATTCAAGTAATCTGTTTTTTGAAGTCGATATCTCATAATCAATAAAGTCATTGGATGCTGATCGCCATAATGCATAAAGAGCATTTGCTTGGATTATGGATGAATTATCATAAAGCAATTCAAAACACTTTCTGATCGCTTTCTCAGACTTTATTTGCCTTATCGCAAAACGTGCAATAGTTAATCCTATATCTTGTAATGATATTTTCTTTGTCGTATCAATAGCGATGACAAGAATAGAATCAAGTGATATGGCCGAGCCACATTTTCCTAATGCCTCCATGATGCGTGAAAGCACCTGCGCGTTATTCTCTTTTTTAAGCGCTGATATTAATGGATTTTCGCATTTTGCTGTTCCCATTTGCCCAAGTGCAAACGCTGATGCAGAACGAACAGAAGATTCACTATCTTTAAGCACGAATGAAAGTGACGTTATGGTAGAAGTATCTTGAATATTTGCTAGAGCAATCGCAGCGCGATATCGGATTGCTGGATCTACATCATTGAGATAATCAATCAATTTCCCATTGCCTAACGATCTTTGATCTTGTAGCTGTAAAATCTCACGTTCCTTAAGAGATAACTTTTCCGATGCATGATTTATAGAAGCTAACAAAATTATCGTATATATTGCTTTCTTACATAGATCAATATGCATTATCTTGACTCTTTTTTTCTGCGATAATTAGTAGACCGTTTCCATCTGTTTTTATTGTCCAATAATCCACCATCATTAGAACTAGTTGAAATGGAATTATAGTACAACAGAAGATAATCAGAATAAAAACCGAAAAAAGGATTGGAAATCTTTTAATGACGATAAGCATCATTGAGTATATCTCAAAAGCTATTGCACCACATGGTCCATATGTGTATTGATTCACTTTGATTTTCAATCCGCTATTAACGACTTTTTGCATTATTTCAGAGCTCGAATAACGATGCATCAGAAACTCATCATGATATTTGTAATAATAATCAGAAAGATATTTTTTCTCCCATTCATCCGACCAAGGTAAATATCGTTTATAGGTTATCGGAATATATAAAATCAAAATACCATTATCCTCGAGCGAATTGAATAGATTGGATAACGCATCTTCATCGTTTTGAATAAATTGTAATGTTGAATTACAAAGTATAATATCATATTTCCTGTCTTCCTTCATTTGAGTGATATCAGATTTTTGGAAACTTACATTATGCAGGTTCATCGATTCCGCGACACATTTCCCTAAAGCGATATTTTCCTCGTAGAAATCAATGCCACGCGCAATTGCATTACGATTTCTCTTTGCAATATATATGCAATAATCACCCATTCCACAGCCTGCATCAAGAAATTGAAAATCTCTTCTAAAGGTTTTCACAATTATTCGTAATGCTCGCTTAACATACCAATTACGTAATGTCATTATATGATTCATTAAGTAAATTAAACGTATGAAAAAAGGAAAGCTGTGAAACACCTTAGGATATCGGTGTCTATCAAGATATTGCGATATGTGAGATGTATTATGTGTCAATTATTTTGTTCTATGTCAATCTATTATGGCATGTAGGCTAGAAAATATTCAAGTGATACTCCTACACCAATATACGCTTGAAAATATTCAGGATGAACTTTTACTAATCCCGATCCTAATTGCTGCACCAAACCGAAACTTTTCAAATATCGGACACCAAAATCTAAATTCCATTTATTTTTAATGTTTAGATCTAATCCGAAAGTTATATCACATCCAAAAATCGTTTTAGATTCCTTACTCAATGTTTCACGCGTATCGTCAGGATAAACCAAATCAGTATTTATCCCATAATGAACAATAGCAATAGTCAATCCTCCATGAGGACGTAGAAAATCTTCACTATAGCCACCCATCTGAAAACCAACTAACAATCTCATGTAATCCTGAGTTGTATTTTGTTCATAATCATCAAAGTCAAGTGAATGTGTTTGAAGATTTACTAACTCTAATCCGGTAACTAGTGCACAGATTTGATCTATGGGTTTTATTGGAATAATCAAGTTTAATCCTATTCCAGCTCCTGGATTGCTAAAATCTGTTGCAGAAGAACCATACGGTATCATGAATATGGCGTTAATGCCTACCTTACCTCCTGCAAAAGTATATGTATGTAATCCAAAAATGATGGATACAATGTTCATTAACACGTTATATTTTAGTTTTATCATTCTTGAGGCAGATTAAAAAGTGAGATTGCATTTTTTGATGTGATCGCTGCAACTTCATTTTCCGATACATTTAATGCAGAAGCAATTTTCTTAGCGATAAAGACAATATTTGCTGGCTCATTTCTCTTCCCTCTTACTGGCACTGGCGACATATAAGGTGAGTCCGTTTCGAGTAAAATATTTTGTAATCCAATGTGTTTGATTACATCAAGACTTTGCGATTTCTTGAATGTTACAATACCCGGAAATGAAACGAAAAATCCTAATTCGTTAGCAATAGAAGCTTCTTGTTGAGTTCCAGGAAAACAATGAAATACTCCACGATTTTGATATAGATCCTTATTCTTAAAATTATTCTGACTGTCGATAAGATTCCTTATGATAGAAAATGTATCTTCCATCGACTCTCGGGAATGGACAACGACAGGCAATTTCCTCCTAGCTGCAATTTCTAATTGTGCCTTAAAGGTCATTTTCTGTTTTTCTTTTGGTGTAAAATCATAATAATAATCTAATCCGATTTCGCCTATAGCAACAACTTTTGGATGTCGACTTAGTTTCTCAATCTGGTCTAAATCTTCATCTTTAGTATTTAGTGCCTCATGCGGATGAATACCTACACACGCAAAGATAAAATCATACATTTCTGATAAGAGGAGTGCTTCTTCACTAGTTTTTTGATTTGTCCCTGGAACAATAATAAATTGCAGACCTGCTTCTTTTGCACGATTAAGGACAGCGTCTAAATCCTGAGGGTAATCACTACCAAATAAATGTGCATGTGTATCAATGAATTGTAGTTTCATAGGTCGTTTTGATAGGGGCTTCTTATGAAATTATACGTTATTCTTCTATCGGATTCAAGAATTATTAAAACCATATAAAGCTTAACCATTGGAATTCAAGGTAGTCTTACTTATATTTATTTCACGTTTTCAAAAAATCAGGTTCAGCAGATTCCATAACTGTTCAATCAAAAATAGAAAATCCTAGTGAAAGACATACCTATGAACAGGTATATGTACGTTCGCTATTTAATTCGATTGCACATCGTTATGACTTATTAAACCATATTCTGAGTTCTGGAATTGACTTATTATGGCGAAAGAAGGCAATTCAGTTACTTGCACCATTTAAACCCAAGCGTATTCTCGATGTCGCAACTGGTACTGCTGATTTTGCGATAGAAGCGGTTAAAATAAATCCAGAGTTAATAATCGGAATTGATATTTCACCGAATATGTTGGAAGTGGGTCGAAATAAAATTCTTTCAAGAAAATTAGATAAAAAGATTACTCTTTCAATAGGTGAAGCTGAACATTTACCCTTTGACGCTTCATCATTCGATGCTGTTATTGTCGCTTTTGGAGTTCGAAATTTTGAAAATCTCGAAAAAGGACTAAAGGAAATTCATCGCGTACTTCAACGAAAAGGGATTGCACTCATTTTAGAATTCTCCAAACCGAAAATGCGACTCATACAATATTTATATAATTGGTATTCGAAATCTATTCTTCCGATTCTAGGAGGATATATTTCAAGAAATAAGTTGGCATACGAGTACCTTCCACGAACGATATCCGAATTTCCCGATGGTGAATATTTTTGTAATATTGTAAAATCAGCTGGCTTCGATACTGTTCAATGGTATCCACAAACCTTTGGTATTGCATCGATTTATTTAGCAACTAAATTGAGATAAACAGTGGTAACCGATAGAATAATTCATATTGGGCATAGTCCAGATCCAGACGATGCTTTTATGTTTTATGGACTAGCATCTGGAAAAGTAAAAATCGATGGAGTTCAAATTGAACATTTTATTGAGGATATTCAGTCACTTAATGAACGTGCATTAAAAGAAGAATTAGAAGTCACGGCAATCTCTGCACATACATTCCCATCTGTCTCAAAAAAATATTGGATATTAGCATCTGGTGCAAGTATGGGTGAAGGTTATGGACCGGTACTAGTATCAAAGCATTTTAACACAATTGATGAGCTTAAAGGAAAGCAGATTGCAACACCAGGGAGACTTACTACAGCATCATTGATTTTTAAGATATTTTCGAGTGAATTAACTAATATTGATATACCTTTTGATCAGATTATGCAAAGAGTCGAGTCGGGTGAATTTGCTGCAGGATTACTTATTCACGAAGGTCAAATAACATTTGCTGATCACGGTTTCCGAAAAATCATTGATTATGGCGAACTTTGGAAATCAAGATATGGTAGCTTGCCACTTCCCCTTGGACTTGACGTTGTTCGTAAAGATCTTGGAAAAGAGCTTGCACAGAAAATTTCTCTAGGATTAAAACAAAGTATCCATTATGGTTACACTCATCAAACAGAATCGATACCGTATGCTTTGAAATATGGCCGTGGTATTGATCCAAAACTTGGCGAACGATTTGTTAAAATGTACGTAAACGAGCTCACTGTAGATATGGGAGAGCGCGGCAAAAAAGCTCTTGAAAAACTTTATCAGCTTGGCGTAGAACATAATTTAATTCCTAAAATCGACGAACTAACAATATTCTAATGATTGGCTTATTTAAAATATTTGATGCCCATGTGCACTTTTATTCAAATTCGTTTTTCAAGTTTCTCGTAAAACAAAAGCCAAATAGAGTCGATATTAACACAGAACTACGTAACTTAGCTGCTAAAGGTCACATAGAAATACCAGGTGAAGATCCTACGCAACTTGCAAAAAGATGGATAGATATTATTGATAAGTGGAAATTGGAACGCTTGATGCTTTTCGGTAGTATGCCAGGGGATGAAGATTCTGTTGTAAAGGCTGTGCAAGCATATCCTTCTCGATTTGCAGGGATGTTTACCATTGATCCGAATTCTAGCGTCTTAATGGAAAATGCGACGAAAAGATTAAAAGACGATAAATTGAGAGGAATTTTACTTTATCCTTCACTTTATCAAATAAGCGTAAATGACGAATGGTTATATCCACTTTACAATCTCGTTCAGGAGTGCAAAGGGATTGTATTTACGAATTTTGGTAAATTGGTTATACGCGCTCGCGATTATGCTGGAATTCCAACTATAACGAATGATGATTTTGCTAATCCGAAAGATTTAATTCCTGTTGCAAAAAAATTTCCTGGAATCAAGTTTATCATACCAAATTTTGGCGCAGGAAAATTTGCTGAAACACTAGAAGTCGGTAAAGAATGTCAAAATGTATATGTTGATACTGCTGGATCGAATTCCTGGACCGCCGATCATCCTGAAAAGCCCGAAATGCGTCGCGTTTTTCAGCGTTTTATTGAAGTGTTTACATCAAATCGTATTCTTTTCGGTTCAGATTCTGGCATGCTCCCTCGCGGATATCGATATGATATTGTAGACAATCAATTAAAACTTATTCAAGAAATGCGTATTCCGATGGCAGATATTAAAAAAATATTTTTTGAAAACATGGCTACGCTTGTAGATAATGTCTGATATGACTACTCCTCTATGCCGCCTCTTCGATTGAATCTACTTTTAATATCTCATATAACGTAGTCCGTTGTGCCGGAATAAATCCAGCCTCTCTAATCATATGTTTACATTCATCCACATTGGTGACATTAAAATAGTTTGCTGCTGCGTGAACATTTTCTTCTAACAATATTCCACCGAAATCATCTCCGCCGAAGTGTAAAGCTATTTGACCAATCTTTTTTCCTTCTGAAAACCATGATGCTTGAATATGTTGAAAATTATCTAGATAGATTCGAGAAAATGCAATTATTTGTAAATATCGAGTTGGCGTAGCATAATGTGGAATAATCTTTTCCAAGGGTGTATTACCTGGTTTAAATGACCATGGGATAAATGCTGTAAATCCGTTTGTTTTGTCCTGAAGTCGCCTAATTGATTCAAGATGATTTACAATATCCTCATTTGATTCCAAATGTCCGTACATCATTGTAGCAGTAGTTTTATATCCAATTTGGTGCGCAATTTCCATGACATTCAGCCAATCTGCCGACGTACCTTTTTTATTGCTGATTTTTTTCTTAACACGATCTGATAATATTTCTGCTCCGCCCCCTGGAATTGAGCGTAAACCTTTCTCCCATAATTTTTCAAGAACCTCTCTTATCGAAAGTCTTCCCACCTCTGCCATTCCAATAATCTCAGATGTTGAAAAGAAATGTGGATAAATATCAGGTACCTCTTTTATTGTTCGTTCAACAAGTTCCAAATAATATTCAAATGGTATCTGAGGATCTACACCACCTTGAAGTAGAACAGTCGTTATTCCACTCGATGAAGCATCCTTAAACTTTTGAATCAGCTCATCGATTGTAAGACGATATGCGCCTTCTTCACCATGATGTTTATAAAAAGCACAAAAAATACAATCGACCGTGCATACATTCGAATAATTTGGATTTGTATCAAGAAGGTATGTAACCCATGGTTTAGGATTCTTTCGATAACGTATTTCATTCGCTAGATCACCTAAATCCAATAGTCCACCATTATTTAGTACGAATAAACCTTCGTCGTACGAAATTCGTTCACTGTTTCGAATTTTATTATAAACCTCTGATAATATCATCTAAGAATCTTACAAATTGATTTGGTAGCCAAGTGCTTTCAGATCTTTTAAAAGTCCAAAGCTTGCTTCCTCTAGTTTAACCACGATAGTTTTTACATTTACACCTGGCATATTTTTAGGAAAGTTTACATCTGACATGTGCAAAACACATACTCGGTTCTTTCCAAGTTTACCTACAAAATGTCCGAGTTCGAACATTGCATAGGAAAGGTCTTCAGAGTTCACAATAAAGAATGCAAACTTAATATTTGCATCCATTTGAAACGAATCCAGTGGTAACATTTGACCATGTTCGCGTTTGATTTCCACTGCTTCTAGACTAATTTCTCCAAGAAATTGCAGTAGTTGCGCTGTCAATGGATCATTGGACTCACCTACAACATAAACTTTATTATTTTGAGTACTTGCAACTGGTGCAGGAGCTTGGGCTTGTGGTTGTTGAGCTTGAACCGGTTGTTGTGCTGCTTGTGGTTTCGGTGGTGGCTTCAATACCCTTGCTCCACCTGATTCTGTAGCTGTTACTGTCGATTGAACTGGTTGACTTGCAACTGGTGCAGCTGCAGCAAGATCTGGCGAGGCTTTTAATTTTTCGAATAGCTCTCTGATACAGTTTAAAATTAATTGTGCAGATGATTGAAAAAAGAATCCACCATTTGCATCGCCTAATATTTTTTGCTTATATGGAAAACCTATGGGTCCTACCGATTCGAGCGCTTCTAAACATCCTTTGCGCCATTCGAGATACTTATTTTGAAGTCGTGCATTATATCCAGAGAAATCAAATCCACCTAATGGAGCTAATTGAGTTCCAGTCGCAATTAAATCTTCATATCGTTTGATAATTTGTTCGGCCATTACTATAAACCTACACCTTAAAACGTATCATTGATTCCTATACGCGTTCAATTTCTTCAATTTGTTGAAGATATTTTCGAAATTCTTCAATAGCTGCTTTTTCACGGTCCCCAAGTCGATAATTAAATGCAGAAAGATATTCTGCTGATTTCGCAACAGGAATATTTATTTTTTTTGAATGTACCTGACTTGCATTCAAAAAATTTTCTTCAGCTTGAGTAAGTGAATTATGAAGTATATCTTCCAATTCCTTTTTTAAATTTTCATCCAATGATTTTGAAACAGCCCACACTGCAAAAACAAATGGTAATTTTTTCCATTCATACCATTCAGTAGCAAGATCGTAAACTATTTCAAAATCTGCCAATCCAAAATTACAGGATTTCAATGCTTCATCGCCTATTAAGAGAACTGCGTCGTATTCAGAATACTTATTTATCCCTGTATGCATGCGTTTAAAAAATGCGTTTATTCCATATTTTTTCGCTAACAATATATGCAATAAGCGTACAGATGTTGCTGTGTCATCAATAATACCGATAGTTTTTCCTCGTAGATCGTCCCATCCATGGTTTGAGAATAATAGTACGCTCTTAACTTGATCACGCGTTGCGATACAATAATTTAGAGGATCGAGATTATCTTTATTTTGCAAATAATCTACAAGCGAGAATAAACCCGCATCGAGCTTATCTTTTCTTAAGAGTACACCCATTCTTCTTGGTGTAATTGGAAGAATTTTGAACTGCTTTTGTTCGATATTCGCATAAAAAGGGATAGAATTTAAATATGGTATTTTTCCGATAACATGTTCTGAATAGATATCTATAGGATTGTAATAAACATCTCGTTCAACTGGAATTTTACCTGCATCACGTATAATTTTAACGAGCCTACTTTTTGTTAACATTGATGGACTAATAGCCCCTGCGTCGTGAGCGATACGCTCGCCACCAACAGTACCATCTATATCATCTGCACCAAAATGTAAAGCAATCGATGCAACTTCTTCTGTCAACATTACCCAATAAGCTTTGATATGTGGAAAATTATCTAACATCAAGCGCGATACTGCGATCATTTTTAAATCATCAATTGCAGAAGTGAACAAATTCTTTGGTTTGATTCCGGTTTCACCAGGTTGAAAAGCTAAGGGTATGAAAGAAAGGAAACCATTCGTTTCATCTTGTAGTTGACGTAGTTTGATAAGGTGTTCTAAACGTTCTTCGATTGATTCAATATGTCCATATAGGATTGTTGCATTTGAAGGAATACCCATTTTATGAGCAATTCGGTGTATTTCAAGCCAACGTTCTGCCCCTATTTTTTGATGAAATAATTCCTTCCGAATCCTTTCTGAAAAAACTTCCGCCCCTCCACCCGGTAATGTTCTTACACCAACATTTTTCAATTGTCTAAGTACTTCTTCAACAGGGAGCTTAAATTTTCTATGGAAGAAATCTATTTCAATCGCAGTAAATGCCTTGATGTCTAAATTTGGAAACTTAGTATGAATTCGGCGCAACATTTCTAAATAATAATTCCAATCCCAATCAGGGTGGAGTCCGCCAGTTATGTGAACTTCATGAATATCCGGAGTCAATTTAGACAACATTTCATCAATGGTCATTTCGTATGCTTTGGCATCGCCAGGTCTCTTTGCGAAGTCACAAAATTTACAGGAAAGTACACATACGTTTGTAGGCTCAATCTTCTGATTTAGAATAAAATAGACTGCATCGCCGCTTACATTCTTCTGAACATAATTAGCCATTTTCCCAAGCGAAAGAATATCTTGTGTTTTGAATAGAATCTTTCCATCATCAAACGTTAATCTATCTCCCTTTTGAATTTTATCCCAAATCGATTGAAGCTGCTTATCTTTGAAAAAAATATCTCGACTCAATTCTAACTTCTCCTTATTTCCAATAACTTTCCCATCGACTATCGACTTTCTTAACGATTCCATCATGCATACTTAACGCGGCAGGATATCCTTTTTTCCACGTTGCATCAATTCCCATAATACCTTTATATATTGGAGATATCCCCATAAGTTTCTGTTCGCTGAAAATAACATCGCGCTCACAATCAAATCTTGTAAATATTCCCCAAATCGAATTTTCTTTGTTATGAATGTCAACATCACAACTTACGGCGGCGATAATCTTTAATGATTGCAAATTCTTCATACCTACTAGTTTTTGGACAATTTCTCTTCCACTTTTTCGAACCTTAACCACAAGCAAACAATCCTCGATCAGTGCAACGTCCTCAATCCTCCGATCAAACGACCGAATATTTGCTATGAACAACTTTAATTTTCCAATTTTTCGAGTATTATTTTCAATATTCTCTTCACTTATTTCGCGTTTCTTTTTTGTGGCATCGATTATCATTTTACTGCCTAGTTCCATTTTATAACTTGTAAAATCCAAGGTATCGAGAGGAACTTTAGGTATTAGAATAAAATCGAAGTGCGGGTTGAAATTTGTTCTAATTTCTTGCAATACTGCACTCCAATCTCTAGGATTCACGTCATGAGATACCACAATAAGGCATTTTGTCAGTGCTAACTGCCCAGTGCCTAGTAATCCGAAGGCGGTTTTCATTGCTTCTTTTTTATATCGCTCTTCGACAGAGACTACAAATAAATTATGGAATCCTGCCTCATAGTAAGCCCATGTAGCACGAATTTCCTTGTGGATTAATTTCACAAGTGGCCCTAGAATTTGCTGAGTTGCATCACCAAGGAATTTATCCTCCATTGGAGGAATTCCCACGATAGTTGCGGGATAAATCGGATTTCTTCGATGGGTAATTGATTTTAAATGGAACACTGGAAATTGTGTAGCGTTTGAGTAATGGCCAAAATGATCTCCGAATGGTCCTTCTTTTCTTCGTTCTTTCTTTGGAATTATCCCTTCAAAAACAAATTCTGCATTAGCAGGTACTTGAATTCCTATTTCCGTTCCATTAGTCATGGGGATGCTTTCCCCTCGTAAAAATGATGCAAAGAGAACCTCATCCATACCTTCTGGTAACGCTGAAATTGAAGCAAACAATAATGCTGGATCAGTTCCAAGTGCCACCGCAACTTCGAGATCTTTCTCTAATTGTTCAGCTTGGAAATAATGAAAGCCACCACCTTTCTGAATTTGCCAATGCATTCCAGTGGTAATATTATCATAGACATGCATTCGGTATAGGCCTACATTCCGAATATTTGTAATTGGATCATATGTAAAGACTTCGCCTTGTGTAATAAATCTTCCACCATCATTGGGCCAACATTTTTGAATTGGCAAAGAATTGAGATTAGGTAAAGCTATTACTTCTTGTGAAAAACCTCTTCGTACAAAATTAGGTCTCGATTTCAATAACCGTTTTATGAATGATCTATTTTTCCAGAGGCGAGACTTAGAGGGAGGTACCAATGATTCAAAAGATGTCACAAGCTCTTCACCAATTTCCTGTGGATGTCTTCCTAGAGCTAATTCGATTCGTTTTTCCGAAGCATAAATATTAATAGCAAGCGGGACTCTGGAACCTTTAACATTCTCAAATAGTATTGCGGGTTTATTTTCATGAAGTGCTCTTGAAGCGATTGCTGTTATTTCAAGCTGCGGATCAACTTCTGTCTTAATACGCTTCAATTCGCCGATCGATTCGAGGAATTGGATGAATTCTCTTAGTGCTGGAAAACTCATAGTTATAAATTACTCCAATTCTTCTGCCCGCCAACCACGCATTTCATGTTCACCGATAACGCTACGTACTTTTTCAACAAATGCGTCTATATATTCCTGGACTTTACTTGGGATATAATATAACGGTGGAGATATCGGCATAATGATCACGCCACAACCCGAGAGTTTAGTAGATTGTTTAAGAGTGATAGTTGAAAGTGGTGTTTCGCGAATACAAAGAACGAGCTTGTATCGCTCTTTCAAAGCAACCTGTGCAGTACGTGTAATTAAAGTGTCAGCTATACCAGAGGCAATTTTACCTAATGTTGACGTCGAACAAGGAAGAATGACGAAAGCATCAAATTTATTAGTTCCTGATGCAGTTGGAGCTGTAAGATCGTCATCTGAAAATTGTCGTTTTACATAGCGAGTAAGATCATGGTCAGTTATTCCAAGTTCTTCCTTTAATAATACTTTTCCCCACTTACTTACAATCAAAAATTTTTCTGCGTTACATTGGCTAAGAAAAGATTGAGCGTAAACAGCTCCCGAGGAACCAGTAATTCCAACAACGATTCTCATGGAAAGTAGACTCCAACAAGAACCATAGCTAACACTGCAAATCCAAGCACAGCATTTATTTTGAAGAAAGCTAATTCTACATCAATCGATGATTTCTTTTGTTCAAGATAAAGGAGATATCCTGAAAAAAGGAGAAACGGTAAAGCTGCCAGCGCACGTATCTGCAAAAAGAATAAAATTACGAGTACGATAAATGCTGCAAGATGTAGAATGCCCGAATATCTAAGCGCTTTTATTTTACCAAACCGAGAACTAAATGAGAACAATTTCTCGCCTCTATCAAATGCTTCATCTAATGTCGAATAGATGATATCAAAACCGGATACCCAAAGCAGTGTAAATAGTGAAAGTAAAATCCCAGGTAATATATCCTGCATGGAATTTTTTACTGCAAACCAGCCGCCAAGTGGAGCCATAGACAGACCCAAACCCACACCGAAATGTGCAAATGAAGTAAATCTTTTCATGTAAGGGTAAAATGTAAAAATCAACAATGGTAATGGTGCCAAAGCAAAACAAAATGTTGAAATCAGAAATGCACTTGATAAATATATAATCGCACCAATGCAAAATATGAAAATTGCATCTCCAAGTGACATTTTTCCACTTGGTAGCTCACGTGTAATTGTGCGTGGATTCCTTTTATCTATCTCCCTATCGATAATTCGATTAAGTGCAAGCGCCGCGGTACGTGCTCCGGTTGCACCAAGTAAAATGAGAATAATGAGTTTTAGTGACGGTGGTTCCTTTGAGGCGAGAAATACTCCGCTAAATATTAATGGAAGCGAGAAGAGAGTATGTTCTATTTTTATAAACCGTGAAATACTTCTTAATTTTTCTGAAAACATTTGATCTCTCTTAAAACTTTTTTAAACGCAATATCTTTCCAACAATCAGCGAATTATTTTACGATAGCGCCAGTGGATATTTCTGATTGTACTCCAACCAAAACCAAATTTCCCGAATTGTCACTCGCCGCTAATAACATACCTTGCGACACTTGCCCCATGAGTTTTGCTGGCTGTAAATTTGCTAATACTACAATGTGTTTATTAACAATATCTTCAGGTTTATAGTGCTGCGCTATTCCGGCTACAACCTGACGTTTTTCATTACCAATTTCTATCTGTAGCCTTAGAAGCTTTTCAGATTTCGGTACTTTCGTAGCATCGACAACTTTTGCTACACGTAAGTCGATTTTCTTAAAATCTTCAAGTGATATTGTTGGTTTAATCGGCTCGATAGTTATTGTTGATGTTTTTACATCTTCACCTTCCAAAAATTTTATGATATTTTCGATTTGAACATCTTCGATTTTATTGATAAGAATTTCTGGTGTATTCAATTGGTGGCCTTCATCGAGTTTAAATTCTGACGCCGACTCCCAGCTTTCCTCATTAAACACCGTTTTAATATTTAAAAGTTTCCATATTTTTGCTGATATAGAGTGAACAATTGGTTCTAATAAAATTGCCAATGAACGAACTAATTGTAAAGCGATATGAATAGTAGTACCACATTGTCCATTGTCAGATTTGATAGTTCGCCATGGTTCGCTATCATTAAAATACTTATTCGCAGATCGAGCAAGATTCATGATCTCCATAAGCCCTTCACGGAATTGATAGCGCTCAAAGTATTCACCTATTCTTATTGGAGCAGCAGAGACCATTTCCTTTATTTCGTTATCACGATCATTCGGCTTACCTAGGTGTGGAATGACACCATTAAAATTCTTATGTGTAAAAGTTAACGTTCTATTAACGAAGTTACCTAATATATCAGCCAGTTCATTATTAACCCTAGCCTGAAAATCTTTCAAGTAAAAATCACTATCTCGTGTTTCGGGTAAATTTACTGCTAAAGCATATCGAAGCATATCTGCTGGAAAATATTTTAAGAAATCTTGAACGTCAATCCCCCAGCCGCGACTTTTCGAAAACTTTTGTCCCTCGAAATTTAAAAATTCGTTCGCCGGTACATTTTCTGGTAATACATAATTATCAGAATGTCCATCATTCCAAACCATAAGCATTGCAGGAAAAACGATACAATGAAACACAACGTTGTCCTTTCCGATGAAGGCAACATATTTCGTGTCTCTACTTTGCCAATATGTTTTCCAAGCATCCGGTTTCTTTTGTTGTCCTGCCCATTCTATCGCCGAAGAAATGTATCCAAGAACAGCGTCAAACCATACGTAAATCACTTTTTCTTCAAATCCCTTTACGGGAACAGACACTCCCCAACGTAAGTCTCGCGTTACAGCTCGATCCTGTAAGCCATCTTTAAACCATCCTTCACAATATCGAAGAACATTTTCTTTCCACCCGTCTCGTTCATTTCGTTCTCTAATATATGTTTCGAGTTGTTTCTGATATCTACCAAGTGGAAAATACCAATGACTTGTCTCGCGTAGAATCGGCGTTGAGCCACATAGTTTACATTTTGGATCAATGAGTTCTGCCTGGCTCAACCAGGTACCACAATTTTCACACTGGTCACCACGAGCTTGAATAGATTTACAAGTTGGACAAGTCCCCTCGACATATCTATCAGCGAGGAACATTGTATCCTTCTCACAATAAAGCTGTTGCTCCTTTTTTTCTATTACAATTTTTCTCTTGTGAAAATCAGTGAAAAAAGCTTTCACAGTTTCGTGATGTAGCGGTATAGATGTTCTCGAGTAATTATCAAAACTCATTTCAAATGCTTCAAATGCAGATTTATTTGCTGGATGAAATCGGTCAATAATTACTTTCGGTGCAACTTTCTCTTTTTCTGCTGATACTGTAATCGCAACTCCATGTTCATCTGAACCGCAAAGAAACAAAACATCTCTCTTCTTCAATCTCTGGTAGCGTGCATAAATATCAGCAGGCAGATATGCACCAGCGAGATGACCTAAATGTAGATAACCATTCGCATACGGTAATGCCGCCGTGATTAGTATTCGGTTGAATTGTTGAGTCATACTGGTGAAGGTTCCATAATATTTCTTCTTAAGGTAATAGCCATTGTTGTCAGAATAAGATGAAGGTAGACATTTTTGTCTATATGAGCAATCGCCTTCTCAACAGTTTGAATTGCGTTAAAAAGTTTTGCATCTGGAAATTTTGATATAAAATTAGCCATACTTTTTCTTTCGTCTTCTAGAAATGGGGATTGATCAACCTGTTGCAATAGCATAGCATCGCGAATCCAAGATTGAAGCAGTTGAAGCCATCTTTGAATTTGTCGTTTCTCAGATGTTGAAGATAATTCGTCGATCGCATCGATAAGTACAGTTTTATTTTTCCCTAAAACAATTCTTAGAAATTCTACAATCTCTCGTCTTTCTTCTATTATATTTAACGAACATAATCTTCGTGCTTGTGTGTAACTTCCTTGTGAAAGCTGTGCGATTAATCGAGCTTGCACTTTATCGATGGCATCACGCCTTATAAGAGCGTTTACTATCTCTTCATCGGTAAGAATATCGCATTGCAATAATTGACAACGCGAAACGATAGTAGGTAATAAATGATCTTTTTTGGAGGTTGTTAAAAGCAATATAGTATTAGGTAATGGTTCCTCAAGAGTTTTTAAGAGAGAATTACTCGCTTCAGTATTCATCATATCGGCATTAAAAAAGATAAATATTTTTTTTCCTTGTTCATTTTGACTCATAGCTGCTTCGCGTTTAATATCTCGCACACTATTGATTTTAATGAAATTTGCTTTTGCAATTTCAATCTGGTGATATGAATCTTTACTCTTTAAAAGTAATTGATCCCGTACTTCGGTAACTTGCGACTCCGAGAGCACGTTAATCGGATCATCACCTGCTTTCTCGTTTTTTCCCACAGGAAGCGCAAAAACAAACCTCACATTTGGATGTGCAAATGATTGCATGCGTAAACAATGTGTACACATACCACAGGCCTCGATATTGTCTTCCGAACAATTTAAAGCTTTTGCGAATTCTATTGCTAAAGCATCTTTACCGATTCCTTCTGGACCATAAAAAAGGAATGCATGTGCAACTTTTTTCGTTTGAAGAATTCGCTTTAAAAGCGTTTTAATCCTTTCTTGACCAATGACTGTTGACCAACTCATCAAGTATTCCTTTTAAAACGTATGACCTACACCTAAATGAATAACACCTTGTGTAAAGGTTTCAGGAAAGAATCTTTTTTGTGTTAACCATATTCTACTATCGGGATCATAAGCTTTCATCCCGAAGTCGATACGGATCGGACCTGCAATTGTATTGTATCGAAGTCCTAAACCAAATGCCATTGCAATTTCTGATAGTCGCATTTTATGAGGAACTGGCCACATATTTCCACAGTCATAGAAGAAGACCAGTGATAATTTTTCAAGATCAAGAAACCATAAAGAACCCGCGCCATTAAGAAAATTCCATCTTGCTTCAACATTACCCTCGAACAATGCATTACCGCCTTGATCACGTAAATTTTCGTTTAATGGCAGAGCACCAAGTTCTCTTGCTCGCCATCCACGTATACTCCCGCTTCCACCAGAAAAATACCTTTGCGAAAAAGGTAAATCCATTGTTGAATTGCCATATTTTAGCGCTGTACCTATACGCCAGCGTGTAGCCCAAATTAAATCTCGCTTTTTACTTGGATCAATATACCACTGCCCAACTAACGTAAGCTTAACGTACTGTGAGTATGGGAGATTGATGCCTAATGGATTACCTACTAATTTAGGGAATAATCCTCCTTCTTCAACTGCTAGAGAATGGAAGAAGCCTTCTGATGGATAAAAAAGGTCATTCCGTTTATCACGCTGCAGTGTTACTGTAATAAACGAGTTGAATTGCTTGTCAAAACCGATTGTCTTGAAGTATTTGCTTAATGAATCGGAAATTTGAGTACCAACCGGTTTAGGATCACTTAATTGAAGATTCCAATCTACAAAGAGCTTTGTATATGTCGCTGTTTGTGATTGAATACCTATTCGACTGGTTAGACTTGGAATATAGTACGTCGATTGTTTATCGAGCATAGCAGAAAGTGCAAAACTGATACTTGTTTTATTATTGAAAATGTATGGTTGTATCAATTGTATTGTCAATTCTGCTTTTGATACAAGTGTTGGATCCTGAAGTGCATTACTGCTAATAAGTGATTGATAACTAAGAGTTTGAAGATTAAATCGTAAGCGAGTCGAGAAATTCCGAGCACCACCAAAAAAATTTCGATGATTATAACCCATTCCAAAAAGAACGTTAAATGCATCATTTTCATCATTTACACCAATTTCAGGTGTTAATTCCTGAAACGAACGTGCACGGACAAGTATACGCACAGGAATTTGAGATAAATCTGTTGAAATGTTTGTAATTGCATTTTCGATCTTTGTTGCTTCGAATATTCCAAGCCGATTTAAATTTTTTTCACTTTCAATTTTCTTTTGTTCCCCATAGAACTCATTCGGTTTAAAATCCAAGTGTTGAAGTACAATATTCGTATCGATCTTTTGTGTCGTCGCCGAATCTTTCTCTACTGTTATTTGTCCAAATGTATACCGTTTCCCTGGAATGAATGAAAAAATTATCGAAAAATTGTCTGTGGATGCATAATGTCGTGCATCTAAAGAAACAACTTTTACATTGACGAATCCATTATTGGCAAGAATTCCAACAATTCGTCGAAGCTCGCTTTCGATATTAAAATAGACATAAGGATCACCAGCAGAAATCAATTTATTTTTATTTAATTCTTCCAATACATCTTGTGGGAGCGAATCGAATCCGAAATAATGAATTGTATCAATTATCGAGCGCCTATTTTCATTAATGATAAATTTTAAGTTTACTTCATTTGATTTGTCATCGATAAGGATACTTGTATCGATTTTTGAATGAATAAATCCATTATCTGTGTAAAATCGTTTCAATTGAATGTAATCTGAAGTAAAAGTAATTGGATCGAAATACTCTGGTTTCTGACCACCAAATATTTCTTTGTTAAAAAGATTATAAATACCCTTCCAAAGTGCAATGGGTGTCTCACGTGTTTGGATGACATTCAATAATTGATCAGTGTTAATACTTGAATTTCCTTTAAAGCGTAGTTCTGCAACTTCATATCTTAGTATTTGTGTTTGTGAAAAAGCCGTAACAAAAAAGCAAAATGATATATAAACAGTACGTTGAAATGAATTCATAAAATTTATGCAATAAAAAACCCAGCGCTAATGCTGGGTTTCATCCAATTGTCACAATCTTGAATTACTTTTATTCCTAAGCGCATGTTGCGCTTTTAATATTCTTTCTCGTCTTCGAAAAAAAAGTCCTCGTCTGTTGGATAATCCGGCCAGATTTCTTCAATACTTTCGTATGGTTCATCGGAATCTTCAAGTTCTTCTAGATTTTGAATAACTTGTGTTGGAGCACCTGTCCGAATAGCGTAGTCGATCAACTCTTCCCTTGTCGCAGGCCAAGGAGCGTCATCTAGATATGTCGCAAGCTCGATGGTCCAAATCATTTTTTTTTAACCTTTCAAAGACATTAATTAATTATTCTGAAAATCACTCGTATGTACGTCATCGAAGAAGTAGTCAGTCGGATTTTGTGGAATACCATTTAGCCGAATTTCATAATGTAGATGTGGACCATTTGAAAGTCCCGAATTTCCACTCCTTGCAATGAGATCCCCGCGTTTTACATATTGACCTTCATGTACTAGTATCTTTGATAAATGTCCATATAAGGTCTTTAAGGAAAATCCGTGATTGATTTCTAATGCTAATCCATATCCACTTTGCCTGCCGCTAAAATCAATAACTCCTTCAGCTGGAGCATAGATTGGAGATCCTACTTCATTGATAATATCTATGCCTTCGTGTTTGCGCTGAATACCTAATATTGGATGAAATCTCATCCCAAAATCATGCTTTGAAAAAAATCCCTCCATTGGTTTTACTGCTGGGAGGTGATTGAATTTCTTTTTATTCTGTTCATACCTTGTGCCGATTTCTTCATAACTGCGTAATTGTAGTTGGAGTTCATGTGCTGCCTGTTCTGTGGCATGTCGGACATCGTTTAGCATAGTATTTACATCTGGTGATCCAGTGAAATCTATGCGCTCTTCAACACCTCCAGTACCGGCTTTTCGTAAATCTTCATCAAAACGAGGTAAATCTGTATACACCCTCAATTCATTGCCTTTATCGCCTAAAAGTTTTAATTGCCGTTGAATTCCATCGAGGCGTTTTGTTAAATATTGAAGCTGGTTTTGTAGCACTCTGTTTTCGTTCACCAATGCGTCTTGCTGAATCAATCCTATACCAAGAACATTATGATAATACTGATTTATTACTACGACCGAGTAAAAAATTACTCCACCAAGTAAAAGACCAGTGAAGATCAATCTAAATCGTGTCCAACGTGCTTCCTGGAAACTTAAAGACTCTGATGAAAATTTATAGAGCTTAGCTTTTCTCATCTATTTGAAAATTGATTATTTAATAATCCTATTTACTTCTGGCTGAAAATAGGAAATTATCAATTCTTTGTCAAGAATTCTTCGTTTCCTATTCAAAATCGTGTTCAAAATAGTTAATTGCGCGTTTTCCTTTTATTTTCTCAGCAATTGCCGAATCGAGCCTTTTTGCAAACTCCTTCGCTGCATCATAACCATAATGTCTTAGGAGATAATCCAAAGCGATGACTTCAACAATAACGGTTATATTCTTACCTGGAAAAATTGGCAATTTAATATGTGGTAAATTTACCCCCAAAATAGCAATATCTTCATGATCCAGTCCAGTGCGAGTGTACTCAATATCGTTTCTCCACTCCTGCAATTCAACAATTACTTCAACTCGCTTTTGAAACCGAATTGCACGTATTCCAAAAATTGAACGAACATTTATTAATCCAAGACCTCGAATTTCCATATAATGTTTGACTACGTCCGATCCGGAACCAAGTAGAATTCCTTCGCCTTTGCGCGTAACAATAACTACATCGTCAGCAACGAGTCGATGACCACGTTCAATGAGATCTAATGCTATTTCGCTCTTCCCGATACCTGAACGGCCTGTTATCAATACGCCAACGCCATATACATCGATAAAAGAACCATGTAACACTGTTTGTGGCGCAAAATGATCATCAAGAAAGTCGCTAATGAAATAAACAAACTTTGTCGTTTCTAGTGGAGTACGCATAATAGAAACCTGATGTTCAGTTGCAATTGCGACAAGTTCATCGTCAAGATTGTTATCATTTGTAATGAAAATACAGGGTAAATCAAACTGAAAAATGATCCGAAACGCTTTAATTCTTTCTTCAAACGTGAGGTGGTTGAGATATTTTATTTCTGTATTCCCGAATATTTGGACACGATTGTATGTGAATAACTCTACATAACCAGCAAGCGCGAGCCCAGGACGATGAATATTCTTATCGCTAATAGTACGATTGAATCCAACATCGCCATTCACGGTCTCTAACTTAAATCGCTTCTTATTTACTTCAAAAAGAAAACCGACTGTAATACTTTCTTTTTGAGTTTCCTTGATGTTTTCTAATGCCATTTGTCTGTCTCCAGAAAAAAATCATTCTTTCAACCTCATTCTTCTTACCCCTTTTCTGTCTTTTGAATGAAGTTTTTCCTTATACTTTTTCAACCTGGTCTTTAATTTAGCAATTGCCATATCGACAGATTTTTCAAAATCTTCACTTTTGCCTATACCAGCTAAAATCGTACCATAAACAGAAAGTGTAATTTCCGCTATCTTGACACTGTTTCTAGATTTTTCGTAGGAAAAAATAACTTCGGCATTTATTATTCCGTCATAAAAATGCGTCAATTCTTCAATAGAACTCTCTACATAATCAGTTAAAAATTTGTGTGATTTAAAATGCCTAGATGTGACCTTTATATTCATGTACCAATCCTCCTTCTGTTATTAACCTTTACATTCGTTCTATTGCTTTTATGCCTTAGGATGTGAATCCTCATAGACCTTTCGCAATCGAGCGGCAGACACATGTGTATAAACTTGAGTTGTAGATAGACTCTCATGGCCAAGTAATTCTTTTACAGCGCGAATATCTGCGCCACGATTGAGTAAATGCGTCGCAAACGTATGACGTAAAACATGTGGGCTCTTTTTTTCAATTTCAGATATCGCATTAATATATTTTTTCACAATTCGACCTACCGCCTGCGGATATAACCTTTCACCTTTTTCTGAAACAAACAAAGGTCGTTCGCATGTTATATTTTTTGTTTTATTTACATCTCTTCGTGTTTTTAGATATTCCAAGATAGATTTCGCTGCAACTGATCCTATCGGTACTATGCGCTCCTTTCTACCCTTACCTTTAACTTTCAATAAACCAGTATCGAATTTTAAATCGGTAATATTGAGATTTATCAACTCGCTCAATCGAATTCCAGTTCCATAGAACAATTCCATAATCGCACTATCTCGTTTACCTTTTAATGTCGTCTGATCGGGTAACTTAAGGAGTTCGTCAATTGAACGCTCATCTAGATAGGTCGGCAGATTCTTTTTTACTTTTGGGGTGATAAGGATTAAAGCAGGATTGCTATCAATGATTTTATGTTTCCGAAGAAATTTGAAAAAAGAGCGCAATGCTGCAATTTTGCGTGCAACACTTTTTTGATTGAATCCATGGTCCAGTAAAGAGCCAATAAATGCGCGTAAGTGTTCTTTATGAACAGCATCGAATGAATTAAGTCCTTCTCCATTTACGAATTGAAGAAAACTCATTAAATCTGTTTCATACGAGAGTATTGTGTTACTAGAATAGTTACGTTCGATCTCTAAATATTCAAGGAATTTTCTAACAATTTTTTCCATAGAAGATACGTGCTGAACGCTTCCAGTTTATCCAGTAGCAGCTAATGCAGATGATTCAATCTCAGTTTTGCATGCAGGACAAATGATATATTCTCCTTTTGCTTGAGAATATTTCATTACAACGTACTCATTTCCACAAGATGAACATACTTGAGCTAAAGGTTTATCCCATGAAGCAAAGTCACAATCTGGATAGTTTGAACATCCATAAAAAGTACGTTTTCCTTTTTTTGTTTTACGTGCAATTAAATCACCAGCTTTACATTTTGGACATTTAATACCCATCGAAATTGGTTTTGTATTTTTGCAAGTCGGGTAGTTAGAACAGCCAAGAAAAGTTCCAAATTTTCCGCCCTTTACAATCATATCTCCACCACAAAGTTCACATTTGCCCCCAACTACATGTTGATGTTTTTCTGCATCCTCGGCTAGTGGCTTTGTATTCTTGCATGTTGGATATCCAGAACACGCCATAAACTTACCATTCCGTCCCCACTTAATTATAAAAGGTTTACTGCAAAGATCACAGAGTTCCTCTGTAGTTTCCTGTAATGATTTCTTAATTGTCGACGCTAAGCTTGACGCATGTTCAACTGCATGATGAAACGGTTCGTAGAAATCCTTCATCACTTCTAAATATTCCTGTTTACCAGAAGCGATCGTATCTAATTCTTCCTCCATTTGTGCAGTAAACTTCACATTGAATATCTCTGGAAAGTGACTAATAAGTAACGTGTTTACCTGCATACCTAATTCTGTGGCAAAAAGTTTTCTTTCGTTTTGCTCGACATACTTTCGATCAATTACAGTTGACACAATAAGGGCATATGTACTTGGACGCCCAATTCCTAAAGATTCTAGTTCTTTTACTAGACTTGCTTCTGTGTAACGACCTGGAGGTTTTGTAAAATGTTGAAGTGGTAATAGGTTACTCAAAGCAACGTGTTGTCCTTTTATCAGATGCAATGGAAGTTTTGAAGTAGGATCTATGTCTTCTTGTTCTCCGGCACCTTCGTCAATCAAGTCATCATAAACTTGGAGAAATCCTCTAAACGTAGGCAATTGATCACTGGCCCTGAACAAGTAATCTCCTCCTTCGACTTCAACTGTGATTTGTTCAAACTCTGCAGGTGTCATTTGACATGCAACAAACCGATTCCAGATAAGCTCATATAACGCGTACATTTCTTTATCAAGATATTTTTTTACAACTTTTGGTGTTAGTTTAATCGAAGTCGGACGAATTGCCTCGTGTGCATCTTGCGATGATTTTCCCTTTTTAAATAGTCGTGGTTCTTTAGGTACGTACTCTTTTCCATAATCGTTATATATATATTCCCGCACGTGTAGGACTGCTTCCTCACTTAGCCGAGTGGAATCAGTTCGCATATAAGTGATAAGACCAGTCAATCCTTCCTCACCAATTTCTTGGCCTTCGTATAATTTTTGTGCAAGCATCATTGTACGCTTAGCTGACATGCGTAAACGTTTGGCTGCTTCTTGTTGTAATGTGCTGGTGATAAATGGCGCTGGTGGATTTCGTTTGACTGGTTTTTTTGTAACATTTTTTATTGCATAGTTTTGTTTTTTAACATCGGTTATATATCCCTTCGATGTAGTTTCGTCAGGTATACGAGGATCCGCTCCAGCGACCTTTACTAACTTGGCAAGAAACTTTTCTTCTTTGGGGGTTGTAAATTCTGCAGTCAGCGACCAATATTCTTCTGGTATAAACTTACGAATAGATGCCTCTTTCTCACAAATTAACCGAAGAGTAACTGATTGAACACGTCCAGCTGAAAGTCCGTAATACATCGTCTTCCAAACAAATGGTGTAACTTTGTATCCAACAATTCTATCCATGGCGCGACGTGCTTGTTGTGACATAACAAGGTGGGAATCTATTTTTTTGGGATGTTTCATTCCCTCATGTACGCCGCTTTCTGTTATTTCATGAAACAATACACGACGTATATGTTTATTCACATCATGAATTTCTTCAGCTATATGAGCTGCAATTGCTTCACCTTCTCTGTCCGGATCGGTTGCTATAAAAACAGCATTTGCCTTTGAAGCTTTTTCCTTAATGCGATGAACGACTTCTTCTTTACCATCGATTGTTTCATAAACAACTGAAAAGTCTTTTTCGATATCAACACTAAGCTTACTTTTCGGTAGGTTTTTTATATGACCTACCGATGCCTCAACAATGTATTCTTTTCCTAAATACTTATTTATTGTTTTCGCTTTTGCTGGGGATTCAACAATAATTAACGATTTTTCCATAGGTCCTTAACTTCAATGAATCAAATCATCTATTCCAAAAATAATATTTCCACCACTAAAATCGATATCGAATAAATATCCAGCAACAATGGATTTCATTTCCGTCAATCCAATAGAAATAATGTTAGCCGCTAAGATTCGATCAATAATGGTTTCAGTATCAGTATTCGACAGAATTCCAAGTTGCTGACATTGAACTAGATATCCATATGCTTCGATATTTATAATCATTCTTTCATGATCATTTAACATCCGTTGCGATGTACTTTCACTTACAGGGATACCAGTAATTGACTGGTTCAATGTAATTTTATAATAGAGCCAAGAAAATGCGGATGATATTTCACTTTTTGTATATCCGTCACGTGTGAGTGATGAAATATCAACATCGTGCAATTGCTTTTTCAAACGAAGTTCATTGATGAGAAAAAGAATTATTTCCACAATACGTTCATGCACGTCGTTTTTCTCGCTTTTGTTTTGACAATGATGCTAAGTAATAATCCTCCCTTTTATGCATTTTTTGGGCCTTCTGTTTCGTGAGGTCATCATATCCAAGGAGGTGGAGCACCCCATGAACTAATAATCGTAATGATTCTTGAAGATAGGTTACGTTATACAGCTTTGCTTGCTCACGCGCAGCATCAAGATTGATGTATATTTCTGACTCCATATTCTCATCCTGATGAAATGGAAACGTAATAACATCGGTTGCATAATCGTGATTAAGATAATCGTTGTTTATGGTTCGCATGAATGCATTATCAGTAAAAATAATTGCCAGTGATGGTATTTTTTTTCGTTCTACTTGAAAGATCCACCGGATCGCACGCAGAACATCCTTTTTTGGAAACCGTAGACAGCGATGGTTGGTCGAAATCAGAATCATTGATTGTGTCATCTCCGCGTACGACTCCTTCCCCGTAAACGTGAAACTGAAATATTTTGTGTTTGCGGTGGAAGAATCGATTCGGTCAATGACAATGCAATACCCGAAAGCATAACTTCGGGACCTAATTTTGTAAAATCGCCAGAAAGAATATCACGATCGACATTAGCATACAATGAGCATCCTCCTTCACGTTCAATAGTCAACCCGGAAAGTTTGCCGTTTGATTCGCCAACAAACGTTACCTCTCCAAGCATATCACTCACAACGTAACCAGTACAAAAATGAAGCTGTAGGTGAGCAGTGGAGGTATAAACAGACACCAGATTTCCTTTTCGCTTTCCTATATCGACGTTTGAATAGATTTCAATTGCTAATTTTCGATGCTGTTCTTTATTTTCAATTTCAAATCGTATGCTATTCCCTATCCGTTTCGGTTTACTAGATAGCACACGTGTCAATTTATCAATATCCTTTTGCTTGAATTCGAATCTCATTCTTTGTTTTTCTCAGAATAAAAAACCCCGACGGCTCATCAATGGATATCGAGCACTGTGTGTCGGGGCATGGTTAATCATTCTTTTTATTTCCAATGCCGTTTCTTTTGCCAAATTGAACATCAACAATCACTTGGCTTCATTCACACTATTGACCACCGCAAATATACATTCCATAGAAGTGAATGTCAAGCTCAGATAATAATTGTTGTATTTTCTACTGCAGCTTCACACTCAAACTTATATCCTCTGCTGCGAAGTTCTTTTTTACATTTCTTCAAGATGTCATCTACTTTTTCATCACTATGATTCTGATCATGATGAAAAAGGTACAATCGTCGTACATTTGCTTCCGCCGCTAATCGTAATGAAAATAGATAGTCCGAATGTCCCCATCCTACGCGATCTATATACTCTTCAGGAGTATAAGTTGAGTCATGAATTAAAACATCCGCTCCTTGGCAAAAATCAATAATTCTTTGATTAGGATCATTGGTACCTGCTTTAATAAATCTTTCGCGTACGCTTGGTTCAAAATTGTTCATCATCGCTGCCGTCGCATTATCGAATGGTTCATTATCACTGATGTAAATTAACGTTCGACCTTTATATTCTACACGATAACCAAGTGCAAAACCTGGATGATTCACATATATCATCTTCACAAGGGCATCATGAACTTTCATTTCACCTTCATCAGTTATTGGGATGAATTTTATTTTGGCCTTAAGATCATGAAGCTGGACTGGGAAATAAATCCGGTTCATCTGTTCTGAAATTATTTCACTCAAAGATTTTTCGGACCTCTCCGTTCCTATGATAGATAATTCGTTACCAGGGATAAACGCTGGTTTAAAAAATGGAAATCCTTGAATGTGGTCCCAGTGTGGATGCGAAATAAATAGGTGCGCTTTAACTGACTCTCCACTGTTAATTAAATAGTCGCCGAAGCTTCGTATTCCAGTTCCTGCATCAAAGATTAGAAGTCGATCATCATCCAAACGTAATTCAAGACAAGGTGTATTTCCACCATAGCGTACTGTATGTTTACCAGGAGTTGGTATAGAACCGCGGACACCCCAAAAAGTGAGTTTCATACATTCCCTCTTCGCTTGTTCATGATCGGTATGTATAAGCGTAACGTGAATAGTTATCTGCAGATTGATGAAGCATTTGAATTTCTTCTATATTTAATGAACGCTTAATTTTTGCCGGCATACCTGCAACAAGCACTCCTTCTGAAACATCAAATCCTCCAAGTACCATAGAACCTGCAGCAATAATAGAATTACGATGAATGTGTGTATTATCTAATACAATTGCACCTATTCCAATTAAACAACAATTTTCAATATAAAATCCATGTAGCACTGCACTATGGCCAATGGTTGCTTCATCGCTGATGGTTAATGGCGCAGTCGAAGTAGTAACATGTAATACTGAGTTATCTTGAACATTTGTTTTCTTTCCAATTCGAATGTAATTTACGTCACCTCGAATTACAGCGTTGAACCACACACTACTTTCTTCATCTATAGTTACGTCGCCGATTACTCTCGCTACATCTGCAAGATATACAGAAGAATGAATTCGTGGTATCAGTCCTTTATATGCAACAATACTCTTCATTTTAAAGTTGATCTGGGTGGAATCCAACCACCTCTTTTCCAATTTCTCAATTCAACACGTACGCTTCCCAAAATTACTTTCATTCTTGCTGTGAGAGGAATGCTCGCAATATCATTGCTAAATACGCCTTCAAAACCACCAGTCAGGCCAAAAATTCCAACAAAATTTGCATATCCATTTAATTTTATAACATCTAATGGATAATCAAGAGCATCTATTTCTTCTTCTTGATGCTCCACACCAAAATTAATATGTGTCATCATCGGTTTTGTGTTGATGAAGGTTGGAATCATCTTCCTTCCTTTTTCAAGACTATGCGCACGAGCATGATAAAATAATGTTAAACCATCCTGACATTTATCACTAATTTCGATGGTGTCGTTATAATTCGGTATGTACTCACCAGTAGGAAGCTTTTTCCCTGTTTGGTAGTACATTATCTGGCGTGGATAATCAAACATCATTTTCTGGTAGAAAATTCCTCTTTGAGAGCTATCTTCACTTAACCAACCGTGAGTATATGCATCCTGATCAATTTCACTATAAAAACGAATATGGAGATCGACTAACCAGCTCAGCGATGGATTTGAATCCATAATCGCCTGCGCTTTATAAATTATTCTTTCACGCCTTTTTTCCTGATTAGTGATCTTAAAGCGGACAGTCCCAATTGTAAAAAAAGAGTAATGTACACTATACTCAAGTTCCTCACCTAATTGAAACATCTCTGATTTTTGTTGATTGTTTTGAACGGGTAAATTCGATGGAATAGTAATAATGTCATTTGCGAAAAGTGAAAAATGTAATCCACATATTACTAAAAACAAAGCAGCATAATTGATACAGTTCATTCAGCAATAATCCTTAATTTAATCTCGCAATTTTTGTTGCTTCGGGAAAAAGGGAGAGCGCTTTTTGAACTTGTGTATCAACTTCTATCATCACACCGATATACCCTTCCAAACCAAAAATCATCTGAGCTATTTGAGCCTTCAATCTTGCCTGCAAAAAGTCGAGGTCTTTTGTATATTCTTTTTCATCAATCTTAATGTCCTTTGTCTCAAGAAACTTTCGGAATTCATCCATCAAGTCTGACGGGATTGCATATTTTTCCTTGAAGTCGTCAAATCGATTGTTATAAGTATTGCGAAGTATAAAACCCGGGCCTTCCATATATGATTTGATAAAATCGTAAAATAGATTTCGTCTCCAAACAGTTTGAACTAATCCTGTTACCTTTTCTGATTTAACAACATAGTCTGGTGTGATCCCACCTCCACCTAGAACATTTCGTCCACCATCAGTTTTGAAAATCGGTATTGTCGAATCAGGTTTTACGTCATGTTTATGCTCAATATTTTCCCCTTCCTGTTCGTCTCTTTGAAAAGCTTCCAGCTGGTATTCATCTTTGTCCTTGCCCTGATATGAACGTTGAATAAGTCGACCACTTGGTGTATAATAACGAGCAACTGTTAATCGAAAAGCAGAACCATCTCGTAAAGGCCATTGCCGCTGGACTAATCCTTTTCCGAACGAAGTTTCTCCGACAATCAATCCACGGTCCCAGTCTTGAATTGCACCTGCCACAATTTCGCTTGCACTTGCGGAAGCATTATTTATTAAAATGATTAAAGGAAGTTTTTCGTACTGATTTCCTGTTTTTGCTGAATACGATTCTTCAAACTCTGGTTTGCGGGCTTTTGTATATACTATCCTATGCGGTTTATCAACGGTACCACCATCAAGAAATTGATCTGCCATTCGCACGGCTTCTTCTAAGTATCCGCCTCCGTTATCTCTTAAGTCAAGAATTAGCTTTGCCATTCCTTCAAGTTTAAGCTTCTGCATCGCTTTGTCTAACTCGACATGTGTCGTTTCTTTGAATTGATTTACTCTTATGTACCCAATTTCTTTTGTTAGCATAAGAGCTGCGTCAACACTCGTTAAGGCGATCTCATCGCGAATGATAACAAAATCTAGCAGTTCTTTTACACTCGGACGCACAATAGATATTTTCACTCGCGTTCCTTTTGGGCCACGCAATGTCTTCATTACTTGCTGATCTGTCCACTTAATGGCTGACGTATCATTTATTTTGACTATACGATCATTGGAAAGAATTCCCATACGCGCTGATGGTCCACCTGACACCGGTTCGATAACAGTAATCGTATCATTGAGAACGCGAAATGAAATTCCTACACCTTCGAATTTTCCTTTGAATTCCTCTACTACCTTTTCGTATTGTTTAGGCGGAATATATACTGAATGTGGATCCAATGTGTTAAGCATCCCAACAATTGCCGCGTCTGTTAATTTGCCACTGTCAATATCTTCGACGTAGGATTTTTCGGCCATGCTCAAAACATCACCGAATTTTGTTATTTGTTCGTATATGTTATCTGCCGAAATTACTTTGTCTATTCCCATACCAGCAAATAGGCTTACGATCATTAGAACCGTAACCATTGCCCAAGAGAACCGCTTTTTCATAAATATCTTCCTTATTGATGACAACTAAATCTTGCTCTAAATATAGATTTGTAAACAAGTTAAATAAATAAATTCATCTCCTTTATGATAAGGTACGGGAATTCGAAAGAAATTCAAAACACCAGTGAATCCTGATAATGAATACGATTGATACCTTGAAAGAGTTACTGTTTTTACCTCAAAATCAAAACTATTCCGGTTTCATTTGTGGAAAGATTATAACATCGCGAATTGATTCCTGATTTGTGAGCGCCATTGTTAATCTATCAATACCTATCCCTAGCCCAGTTGTTGGCGGCATCCCATATTCGAGGGCTCGGATAAAATCTTCATCAAGAATTTGTGCTTCTTCATCACCGCGTTCTCGCAGTTTCATCTGCTCTTCGAATCTTGCGCGTTGATCTATCGGATCGTTTAATTCTGAAAATGCATTGCACAATTCCTTACCGTTGACTATTGCTTCAAATCTCTCGACCAAGCCAGGTTCAGACAGATGTTTTTTTGCTAAAGG
>Ga0233422_10000165_pt1 | contig 36363 bp, 59 predicted proteins | sample Watercolumn_Mata_2_FD_182724 | JGI IMG/M metagenome (GOLD analysis project Ga0233422, IMG submission 182724) | Freshwater microbial communities from Lake Matano, South Sulawesi, Indonesia - Watercolumn_Matano_2014_110_MG | ecosystem: Environmental > Aquatic > Freshwater > Lake | place...
CACCCACCACCGATAGACCGATAGAGTGTAACTAAAAATTAGTGAATTATTTTAAGTTTTTTAACCTATCATCCAACTTTTTAAGATTTCTTTTTGCGTTTTTAATCTTTCTTTTGTCTTTTGAGGTTCTTTTTATCTCTTCAAATTCTCTTTTTGCATCTAATACCTCTCTAATCCTTATATTAGTTTCTTTTTCTATGTCTATTCTTCTTCTATCTTCTAAATAACTTATCCTTTTATCTATTTTATCCCTCTCATAATCAATTTCATCTTCTGGTAAATCTTTTAACTCATCATATAACTTATCTCTTTCATCTTCTATTTCTTCTCTTACTTCTTTTTTTCTTTTTTCTTCAAAATCTTTTATATCCAATTGAGCTGTTCTTATTTTTTCTTGTAATTGTTCTTCAATTAATCCTAACCCTTCAAAATCTTTTATTTTATTTTTAATAACATCCTGAGCATACCCATTTGCGTCAAATGATAGATTATTTGCTTGACTTTCTAATCGTGTTAATTCTTCATAAGTTTCTGCTCTTTCTGCTTCTTCTGCTAATTCAAATGGTTTAGCAAGATTCTTTGCTATATCTCTTATTACTCTTGTTTGTCTTCTTACCATATTTCCACTACTATCTTGTAGAAGCCATCCTAATATATTGTCATAAGTTCTTAATTCTTTTACTTCTGTTTCTTTTCTATCAAATATTTCTTCTTCATAACCCATTATTTACTAGCCGTTACATATTCAGTAACAAATAATTTACTTATATCATGTCCATCTAACCTATTATATTTCACTTTAGGTATTTCTGGATATATTACGTGTAATGCCTCTAAATGTGCATTAGAAACGTTTTGAGAATAGAATTTATTTAAGTCACCTATTACCTCCTTGAATTTAGGTCTTCCTTTATTCCCTTTATTTCCTAACCTCAACACCCATGTTTTAAATCTATAAATAAGCGGTATTCTTTTATATGCTTGGTCGCAGTGTAATTCGTTTTGAATTTCTATCACTTCCCTGAATGTCTTTTTAGTTAAACAAATAGCCATATAATTCCCATAAATTTCACCATGACTATCTTTACTTTCTTGAGAATTAAAAATGTAAAATGGGCTTAGGTTGTATTCTTCCATCAAATATCTTAATTCATCTTCAACAATCCTATAAAGAATATTGTCATAATCTATAAAAATTACCTCGCTAACCTTTCCATTGTCATCCACAACTCTTGAACACCACCCTTTAACAGGCATATATGGTAATCTTTGGCAGTTGCAAAGAACCGAATAATGTAATTTATTAATATCAGACTTGGTCTCATATTTTTTTCCTAACTTTTTAATATCTTTTATTAATTTGTTATAGTTCTCTCTGTCTACCTTCGCCGTAATATTTATTCCATCTCCGTCCTTTTTTTTAATGTCCATTTTTAACACCCTAGTGGAACCTACCACTATGACTATAAAGGCGGGTGTTGAAAGGAGGCACCCGCCGTATAACTTGTATTAGATTTACCAATTAAACAATCTAAGTTTGGATACTATATAATCACTCAAACACACTATTTAATTCTTTCGGTAAACTCTGTTCTCTCTTTATCCCTTTTCTCAATCCAATATAATTTGTTGTCCAGTTTGTCCAATTTTTCCAACATTTTTTTAAGGTTATTTGCTATCATCCCATTCCCTGAAACAACTAAACCTTGTTCTGTTATGATTGAGTTTAATTTATCTATTAATTCATTCAGTTTTTTTTCTGTTTCTTTTTCCATTATGGCAATTCTCCATTTTCTATTTTTTCTTGATATTTTTCCCTGTACCATCTTATATGGTCCCCAGATTTATATATTTGTTTTAATTTAACTATCAAAGATAAAAATAGAAAAAATAATGAAACATATTTCCCATTAGGTTGTTTTAAAAAGATTATTGAAATCAAAGCCAATAGTAACATTATAATAAATAATTTTTTTGGGATAAATAACTCTTTTATTTCTGAGAAAATCCCTTCCAAAAAGCCTTTAATGCTGAATACATATTTAAAAAATATTTTAGTTTCTTCTTTCATCTTGTTCTTTCATTTTTTTATACCTATAATTTTTTGCCCTTTGAATTTGCTTATCTCTAAATTCTTTATCAATTTTATATCTGTTTTTAAAATAATTTTTTTGATATAATAATTTTGCCTTCCTTCTTTTTTTATTTTTATAATATCTTTTATTTATTTTTCTTGAAATGTTTTTTCTATATTCTCTATAATTATCGTTTAAATGATAAAGAATAGTATCCCTGTTAATTTTCATTCTAATAGATATTTTATCTATTGATAATCCTTTGGCTCTTAGCTTCTTCATCCTATCTATTTGTTTAGATGTTATCTTTACCACCTAAAACATAAGAAAACGTACTTTATAAACTTTTCGGTGTTATATTTTATAAATTAATAAATTAATATTACAATATTTAAGGGTGAATATTATCAATATCTACCCACAATCATCCCTTCTTGATAAGGAACTTTCCTTGTATGCCCCTTCGCCCTATCACTTTTTTTTACTAGGACAAAATCTCGTTTCACCCTCCTTACTCCTGTTTTATCCCCAACACCACCTGAATGCTTTCTTCCAATCATTCTTCCAGTCTGTGCATTCTGTTTGTATGATGTATGGAAACTTCTCTCTCTTATAATGTACGGAGAGCCATCGGGCATTTTATATAGGTAGACTTTCTTCTTTTTCATTGTATTTATAATCTTTTCTAGTTTTTAAATCTTACTAATAATTTTTTGTTTTTACTTTTTTTGAGTTTCTTTTTATAGAGGCATAAAAACTTAACAAAGCATTATAGAAAATTACTATTATACCAATAACTAACAAAAATGAAAAGATTAACATTATTATTCCACCATACACTGGTTTGCTTGGGTATATTCCCTTCCCTAATTTATACAAATATTTTATAATTCCATCAGGTATTAATTCTTCAGTAGTTAAATAGTCTAAACAATCTTTTTCTGTTTTGAAATAATAATTAGGACATTCTCCGAAATGAACTATTTGTTGTACACACTCTCCTTCTTCTGATTTGTAACAGATTACTGAAAGAGTATTCCCTCCACTTCCTCCTTCACTAACACCACCTGGCCATAATAAATCTAACCAAGCAGTTACGCCTTGATAGATGTTTCTCAAGAAAATACCATTAACTCTTTCTGCCAGTATATTTAAATTAAATTCTTGGGTAATTCCCCTAATTCTGATAAATCCGTGGGATATTGAACTTCCTAAAGAAAATTGTTCGGTTATATTTCTAGTATGAATACTTCCACTAAACGGAACTACTTCATAACCTTGAAATAAATTCATGATTATTTGGTCTATTAAGCTTCTTTGGAAGAATATCTGCCTTATGTTTGTTCCGTCTATTGTGATTGTGTTAAATGTAAGTATTGTATTAAATGTTTTTCTTCCTGCGGTTATGTCAAATAATATGGATTGTAGAGGATTTCTTATTGAGGATTGTGATTTTGATAAATAATCTTGAATTGTCAAAGAGTTATATATTCCTTTTAAAGTATAGAATGTTTTTGATTGATAGTCTAAGATTGTTATTTGTTGGTTTATATATTTATTCAAGAAAGTGTTCTTTGCTAAGTAATCTGAAAGAGTTAATAAAAAGATATTCTCTCTTGTAAAAGATAAAAGTATGTTTGTAGGGGAATATCCTGTTTCATAACTTATACTCAAATAAGGATATGGGTTTCCAGGAAATTTATTATTTCTATCTTGCATTTGTATGTAATTCTTTCCAGAACCAAAACTGTATCTCCCAACAATCAACCCATTTTGATTTGGTTGATTAGGAGACGAGCCAGGTAGTGCATTTCGATAACCTATATCATAATTTATTGGATAGTCTGGGTCTGTGAAACGTAATGTAAGATTATCATAATAAATAAACGATTGTATAAATACTGATGTCACATCAACACAATTTGTAGCCCCTAAAGTGAGATTAGTCCAATTACCAGTAGTTTCGTATAACATTTGTTGTCCTTTAATTTCTACTAATCTCCAATCCCATGAAATATCCTCTTTCCAAGAAGTGTCATTTACCCAAGAAAAATTAACATCATTATCTAATGTCCCAGATTGATTCCATGATATATTAATATAATCACAAAATAACACCTCATTTATTGTTGCATCTTTTGGTATTTTGCTTATATTAAACATTATTTCAAATCCAATATTTTCATTCTCATCCCCAAAAGAAATATCATTTAATATATCGTTAGTTGGGTCATTTAAGATAACATTATATTTTCCATCATAAAAATGAATTATATCAAAAACATTTATTGTGAAGTTGTTTAATACGTCAATAGATTCATAACCTTGAAATAAATTCATGATTATTTGGTCTATTAAGCTTCTTTGGAAGAATATCTGCCTTATGTTTGTTCCGTCTATTGTGATTGTGTTAAATGTAAGTATTGTATTGAATGTTTTTCTAAGATTATAATCAATAATACCTATTGATGAAAGAATACTCCTTATCCTTATTATCTCATTTGAAGAAGCATCTATTATGGGAACTGTATCGCTAATAATTATTTCATTTATTTCCCCTATATCCAAAGTACCATAATCAAAAAATAAATTCATGATTATTTGGTCTATTAAGCTTCTTTGGAAGAATATCTGCCTTATGTTTGTTCCGTCTATTGTGATTGTGTTAAATGTAAGTATTGTATTAAATGTTTTTCTTCCTGCGGTTATGTCAAATAATATGGATTGTAGAGGATTTCTTATTGAGGATTGTGATTTTGATAAATAATCTTGAATTGTCAAAGAGTTATATATTCCTTTTAAAGTATAGAATGTTTTTGATTGATAGTCTAAGATTGTTATTTGTTGGTTTATATATTTATTCAAGAAAGTGTTCTTTGCTAAGTAATCTGAAAGAGTTAAGGATAATAAATTGTTCCTCAATCCTCCAAAGGTTCTTGTTACAGTGTTGTCTATTAAGAAAGTATCACTAATATTTCTTTCATTTAATATTCCTACATCAACAGTACCATAATCAAAAAATAAGTTCATTATTATTTGGTCTATTAAGCTTCTTTGGAAGAATATCTGCCTTATGCTTGTTCCGTCTATTGTGATTGTGTTAAATGTAAGTATTGTATTAAATGTTTTTCTTTCTAATAAAGAATTTATATTAAAGGACTGGATTTGATTCCTAAATAAAAAAGAATAATCATATAAATAATTATTAATAAATAAAGAATCATAAAGACTTCTAAATCCGAAATAAATCTTTGAATTATAATCGTTCAAAATTAATGGTAAATTAGTTCCTCTTGTAAGAATATAACTCTTTTCTGATGAATCACGTAAAGAAATAAAGAGTAATGATTGTCTTATTGAACTTAATGAACTATATAAATATCCATTAATAGTCAATCCTTGATTAATGTTTGCTGTACTAAGTAATTTTCTGTCAGAAAAGATATTTAAAGTAAGCAGATTTATTAAGCTTCTACCAAAATAATTATTACTCAGTGTCCTTCCATCAATAGTCAGATAATTAAAAGTGATAATATTATTTGAAGTTTTCCTATCTGCATAAATTCCCTCATTAATTGCGTCTAATAGCCCCCTATAACTTGCATAATTTCTTGTGTCATAAATATTTATTAACATATTATTGTCTATTGACCTTGTTAATCCTAATGTTCTTAAAACATAATTATTTAGCCCTATATTGTCATTAGTTGTTCTTAAACCAACAAAAAACTTACTTAAAACATTAAATAATGCAAACGATTCTAAAAATGCCCTAATCCCTAAAAATACTCTATTAATTAACGTTGATAGAATAGTATTTTCGTTTATAAGTCTTGTTAAACTTCCAGTTCTGCTAGGGATATTACCTATATTGAATCCTTGAGAAATATTCTGCAAATAACTTTGCTGTCCTAAAGTAATATTAACCTCAAATGTATCTGTGATGTTATTAATTCCAGTAACTGTAGTTAAATTAGCATAAGCAAAAAAATTGTAAGATGTTCCAGTATCCCCCGTAGCATTAACCCAAAAGGTTACATTTTTACATTCATTATAGTTTAAAGTTATATTTCTAGGATTACTTTCGTTTGTAGAGAATATTGCAGTATTACTACCTATCACCCTCCTATAAGTTACATTCAAATATGGTCTGTTTGCAGCTGTTCCTTCTTTTGAAGTAAAGCGCAATTTAAATCCAGTTTGAGCCGTTATTACTTTTAAAGCTAAAGAAATATTTTTATTTCCGTTAAGAGAATCTTTTCTTACATAATCTGTAATATTCCACACATACCATTGCCCAGTTTCTGAAGAATTTATTGATTGGTTTATCGAATTTGAAAGATTACAATTAGTATCATTATTAAATGATGTGCCGCATGGCTGGTTATTATATGTTAAATCTGTTTCTCCAAGAATATTGTTTCCTGTTCCATTTTTCCAATCAGCGTATACATGATGGACACTGACATTTCCTAATTTATTTGTTGTATCCGCCGTTGATAAATAAAGGTAAAGTTTTGCGTCATCAATAGTTGTTAAAGGGTTTGAAAATTCGCTTATGTTAAAACTGATGTATATTACATTGCTGTCTAAAGCCCCAATCCACAGTTGAGATGATGTACCATAATTATTATCACTTCTGTCAGGACAGCAAAATGCGTCTGTGTATGTGTCCTTTAAATTTTCTGTATTGGCATCTTGTAAAATCGTTGTAAAGTTAGAGTTGTAACCTAAACTTACATTAACATCTCCACAATATTTATCATAACAACATACCTGAAAAGTGTAATTTTTGGAAGTATTTTGCTGGTGATTATAACTCCCTCCAGTTGGAGAAATTTTTGTTATGTTTACTTTTGAAACTGTTAAAGTATAATTTGACCAGAAATCAAATAACTTTTGGTAGTATCCACCATTCATAACCTCATTAGTATGGCCTAAAGTAGCATTTTCTGTATAATTTATTATATTACCGGCTGCTTTCATAGAAACATTAAAATTTCTAGCATGAGAAACATTTATTACATCGTCTGTAGCGCCATGGAATAACCAAACAGGAGTTCCTCCAAAAAATACCTCATTTCCTAAAGCACTGTGACTATTAAGTGTTGCCAAAGTATTAGTAAAATTATTTATGCTAAAAATACTAAAATAATCAGTTTCTCTAGAAGTACTATAAAGATAATCTCCACTAATAACAATATTATGTGAACCATTTAATAAACTCCTATTAATATAAGAATCTCTTAAACTTAAAGATGACAGATTAGAAATATCTATTATACCAAGACTAGCATTTCCATGAGAAGTGACATAAGCATAATTATTTACGATATATAATCCATGAACTCCAAACTCATAACCTGCACAAGGAAAGAAACCAGTGATATTGCTAATTATAGTTGGATTAGTTGGATTAGAAACATTAACAACAGTAAATCCTCCATTTTTATTACTATCTTGACCAGTGTAAGTAACATAAGCTATATTATTGATAACAATCACATTTTCTGCCCCATCTAACCTTGAATCTGAAACAGTTCCAAGAATTGTTGGAACACTGGGATTAGATACATTAATAACAGTAAGTGAGTCATTATTCCACGAAGCCACATATGCATAATTACCAACGAGGTATGGTCTATGAGCACCATCAAGACTTTGGTGAGATATATTACCTAAAAGTAAATTAGCATTTCCAATACCTGCTGATTTATTTGAGACATTAAAAATAGCAAAATTGTCACTGCCGTGAGCTGTGGCATATGCGATATCATTAGAAACAAAAATACCATGTGCATTGAGTAAAAAATTAGTGTCGGATGTATTATAAAAAGTTGAAGTTATAACAGGGTTTGATTTGTTTGTTATATTAATTATTGCTAAATTATCACTGTAATATGATACAACATATGCCCAGTTGCCATCTACGAAAACGTCATGTGCTGCATCAAGTAATACTGAATCTGAAACCGAACCCAAAATAACTGGATTTGCTTTATTAGAGATGTTTATAATACTCAATGAATCATTAATGTATGATGTAACATAAGCATAATCTCCTACTACCTGTACGTCGTGAATACCGTCCAGTTTATTAGAAGTTATGTTTGAAACCCAAACAAAATTCTTCCAGGCATTTGCATCTCCAACCCCATAAGAACCTTTAATAGAATTATTAAGGTCAGAAGCTGTTGTTTGATAGATAAACTGAGTTGCATTTGTTAAACCAACCAACTCTCCAACTGAGGCTATTTGCCTGTGATTATACTTAGTATATGTTAAAACAGAACCACCACCCATACTTACTCCAAACATATGTACCCTAGAAGAATTTGCATTAAAGGAACTAAGGATTTGATTTATAGTATTGTTAACATCACTCCTTGCTGTAGAATTCATCCAAGAGTTTCCTCTATACTGTGGAGATGCAACTATCCAACCTTGAGGCCTGGACAATTCTTTAAATTCCGAGTAAGATGGATTTAAAAATGCATACATACCCTCTACCCCATAGTAATGAAGCCAGATAGCAACTGGATATGATTGTGCTCTTGTGCTGTTGTATCCATCTGGTAAGTCTAGCCAGTAATATTGAGTAGAACCGTCTACAGTAGCTGTAAATGATTTATTTCCACGATAAACGCAATCAATATTATCTGTTGTTTTCCCAGATGAATTACAAAGAGGATAGTAAAAAGTATTTATTCCAGAAAGATTTGAGTTTATTCCATCACTTACATTTACCCTCCAGTAATAATTTACTAACTCTTTTATTTCAGCTATATCTTTTATTTCTTGTGGCGTAAGTGTTCTATTCCAAATTGCTACTTCATCTAAAGTTCCATTATATTGTCTCCAGTTCCAATTAGAATTTAATCCAACATAAGTAGCAAAAAAATTAGATGCTTTAGGAGTAAATCCTGTTGGGGCTATTACACTACTTTTTAATTCACCATCAACATATAAAGATAAATTCTTATTTAAGTAATCGTAAGTTCCAGCATAATGATGCCATGTGTTTGGTGTAACCAGACCAGATATTCCTATACTAGCATTTAACCAGTATTCTCCATAATCCGTATTATTAGCAATACTCATAGTTATATTATTATTATAAATTCCTAAAGTCCATGCATTAAAATATGTCCCACTATTAAGTGCGACAAGAGAGATAAACGGAGCTATATTTCCTGATGCTAACCCTTTATAGTTAGCCCAAACACTCCAGGTCATATTTGTTGTTATATTAAAAAAATTAGCAGACCCTCCAACTAACCAATAATCTCCTGTTGCGTCATTAACACCATCAAATATGTGAGCACCCCCAATTATCCCAGTATAATTGAAAATTGGGTAACTACCTGCGGCACTTGTCCCATCTAAATTATTTTTAGAAAAATCATTCACACTTGTACCACTTTCACCGTATTTAGATATATTATCAAACCTATATAAAAGCATAAGATTTTGACTACTGTTATCGATTGGCAAAGCTGTAACATTACAATATACTATAGTGTTATTAGCGATATTATTATATCTACATACTAATGAATTAGAATCATCCAATATAGTACTATTTCTAAGATATACGTTTATACCCATTAAATTATTATCATAAACTGTAAAATTAAGCAAAGCTGATTTATTAGTTCCATAATATCTGTAATCTACATAAGTACTGTTAGTGGGGGTATTAATTTGAAAATAAGGTGTTTGCATAGATTGATTGACATATATTGATTTAATCTGACTTGGAGATAATGTTATATTCCAAACTGCAACTTCATCTATTGACCCGTTGAAATATTGTGACCCACCAGTACTACCTATTGTAAAAAAACTATCTACTTTTTCTGGAATCTTTCCTGTATTAATAGTGCTGTTTACAGGAACACCATCAATATATAATGTTAAATTACCAGATGAGGTGTTATATGTTCCTGCAATATGATGCCATGTATTGGCTGTAAGACTGGTTACATTATAATATGTAATATTATAAGTCCATGCTGCGCTTGTAAATAAAACCCTAGCAATTTCTCCCTTTTGAATATCTAGATGATAATTATAATTTGAAACACCAGTTCCTTTAGAAAGTATAGTCCAATCATTTGCAGTTGGAGCAAAATCATTCGATGATTTAAACCATGCCATTACTGTAAAATTTGTTATATTAAGACTTATATGTTTTCTTACTGTTGCATCATCATCTCCATCAAAATAAAATGCTCCACGAATATATTCAGAAGCATTAAAAAAAGCACCATCATCTATTGTAACATTGTTACCATTTCCAGAAAAATCAAAGGCTAGTGTTTCATTTTCACCATAAGCTGATTCATTGTTAAAATGAAGTAATAAAACATTACCAGACATATTCATCCAGCCTGTTTGAGCTTGGTTATTTGGAAATTCAAACGCACCATAAACAAATAATAAAGAAAAAAGAATTAGAGTAATGAATATTAATGAAACTCGTAAGAACTTCATTTTTTTAATCTCACGAGTAGCAAAAACATTCATTTTAAAAAAAATTAAAATAACCCACTAAGTTATGCTTATTGTCCAGTTGATAGTTATTTGGTCGTTTGCGTTCAGTGTTGCTAAAGTAAAGTTGTTTCCTGCAAATAAAGTTGCATCATTACTTAGCCTTGTTGAGTTTGTTAATTGGTTACTACAACCAGTTACTACAAATGTCTTATAAACAGTCCAATTAGCACCTTGAGATGCTAGATTAGAAATTGTTGCATCAGTCGCGCTTGATAAACCACAACCAGTAAAATAATTGAAGGTTTCTGAAGCTGCAGCAACAGGTGCTGTACAACCAGCAGTTGCATTACATAAACTAATGTTGTTCAGTAAAGAACCATCTCCATTTGTAGTCAACAAATCCCTTGTTAGATTAGCACCGCTTAAATACAATACGTTATGACTGCATTCAGCTGGCTCAACTGTTCCGTCTGCTCTTGTAATCTGTCTGCAAACATATCCATTATATGTTATTCCATCACTTGTTACAGATGCTGGAACACCAAGAAATGTAGAATAAGCAAACACACTTACAACTACCAAACAAGTAAACACCATCAGTGAAGTTATCACTTTATTTTTATTCATGTATTATAGAGAAAAATATAGTTTATAAATCTTTCTATTCTTTATTCTTTAAATACTTTGCGTATTATTAATATCTTCCTGTTGGGGATTCTTTTTCTGCTTTTAAATTCATATATAATAGGATTATCATCATCATTATTCCTAAATCCATAACAGAAACTAGCCCAAAAAGGATAGAACCTCCAACTATTAATAGTCTTTCAATCCAAATATTCATCTTCCCACCCCCTTTCATATCCATAATCAACTTTATTTATTTTGGTTTTTCTCAACTTGAAGTATAAAAAAGATGTAAGTATAATTAAATATACAAAATGAACATAAACATAATTTTTCATTGGTAAAGGAATTATTTCGAATAAATAAAGTTTTGCATTATTTTGGTCTTCATAAATAGTTCCGTACCATCTTGGTCTTTTTATTTGGTAAGAAACCGAGTCTCCAACTCCGATGTTTACCATACCTGAATCTATTCTTTGAAATCCTCCGTCAGTATATTCAATTCCTAAAGACAAATCCATTTCAGAAATATAATTTATTACCACTATATAAACTAAACACATTATCAAAGCAATAGCAATAATTTTCATATTCTCCATAGAAAAGTATAGAAACAACAATATATAAACTTTTCGGTGTTAATAGAAACATTTATAAAGTTTAAAATACTATATTTCAAGTGGTAAACACAAAAATTATACAGATGAAAGGGGGTAAATTGAAATGAAAAAAATAATTTTGTTTATGGCGGTTTTTACTTTGATGGCTACTTTTGTTTCAGCAGAAACAACCTACTTAACAACACAAAAAGAACTTTATAATTTTGTTCAAAATTATGCTGGTTCTAATGTTAATTTGAATAATGACTTAAAATATATGTGTGATAATGCCATCACAAAACCAGGAATAACTGTTTTAAAACATATCGTTACAACCGACGGAATAACAACTCGTTCAAGATGTGTAACAATGAAGACTTATTCTGTAAGTGGTGTAAGTTATACAGTTTTCAGCACTCTTTGGGATTTAAAATATTCTGGAGAAACTGCTCCAAGAACAGTTAATTTAGCAGGATGTAGATATTATGCTCCTCCTACTGGTTCTGGATTAGTGTGTTCAATGCTAACAGCAAAACTACCTTTACCAGCTTAGTTATGGATAATATCTTCTTTTCTTTTTTTTAAATGGTGAGGCATATACAATTTTCCTCACTCCTTTTTCTTTTGGTTTATAATCAAAGAATATTGAAAATAATATAGCTATGCCAAACAAGGCAAACAAAACAATTAATCCCATTCTTGTTTCCCAAACACACTCTGTACTATCATTGTCATCAAAACATCCAAATAATATGCTATCAAGATTCCATGATAATTGGGCACAATCTTCAGGACAATTATAAAATGTTTCTCCTCTTAACCTATTACATATATTGTCTCCACAATAACCCAATTCTGTCTGATTTGTTTCTGGTTGAATTATAGTTCCTCCGCTTCCAGGCAATATTGTACCACCAGTTGAAGCAGAAGTTGTAAAGCTTAAATTTGTTAAATTTTCATTTCCCGCATGGTCAAGAGCATATAATTTTAAAATATAAGTTGCATATGAAGAAACTGTTGCTGAATGAGGATTTGTATTGCAATCAATAGAAACATTTTCATAAATTCCATCTATTCCTCCAGCAAGATTATATATTGAGAATTTACATGACTTTAAATTAATATCTGATGCACTGGTATTAAATGAAATAGCCTGAGAGCCAACTGTTGTCGTTAATGAATCTATTGAAACAGTAGGATATGTTGTATCTATCGTGAATGTTAAATTATTTAATGCCCAACCACCATTATCAAACGTATCATTGCACCAGACACTCCAAACATAATATCCGTCAGTAAAATTGATTTTTGTATTATTCATAATAGCGTTTGTAGGAGAAATCCAAGTATAATTTTTATGCCATGCACCAGTCCAGTTTCCCCATAAATTACAAGTAGATAAGCCATCTGAATCTGTTGCAGTAAAATTTATGTCTACATTTGTTTTAATAGAAAGGTTTTGGTAGTTTATTGGATAATTTAAAACCACAGCAGGTGCGGTTAAATCAACCTCAAACTGTAACTCTACCTTTCCTAAATTATTTAAAGTATCATTAGACCATATTGTAAAATTATATAATCCAAATTTTGAAACATTAAAAGTGGTATTTTGACAATTAGGCAATGATTGATTATTTATTTCTATTGTACCACTTTCATTAACTACTTTAAACCAACAAGAACTTACACCAACTATCGCGTCTGAAACTGAAAAATTTAAAGGCAAAGATTCATTTGAAGCATAAGTTACTGGGTCTGGGTCATATAATGTAATTGTTGGAGCTGTTGTGTCTAACCTTATCAATCTTGTCGGAGTTGAATTTGTATTTCCAGCAGAATCATAAATAGTTACATTATAATAATAAACTCCATTAGTTAAACCAGTAAAATTATTAAATCTAGTTCCATCAGTATAAGTTTGTGAAGTTTCTATTGAATCCTTAAATATTCTAAAAGTTATATTTTTTTCATTTAATTCTGTTACTGAAACATTTATATAAATCCAGTTTCTTGAAAAATTAGTATCATTATTTTCCGTCACACTTCCATAGGAAATAATGGGGTTAATTGAATCAATTAAAAATCTTACTGAGGAAGAATTTGTATTTCCAGCAGAATCATTTGCCCAGATGGTTACATTGTGCTGTCCTTCACTCCAAATGATTGTTGTGAGGTTTGTGCAACCTGCTAGTGTTGTATTTAAGGAATATGTGTCATTGGAATACCAGCAAGATGCTAGGTTTGTATCTGACCTGGTATAGTTTACATCTAAACCTGTGTTACTGGAATTGGTGTTGTTTGATGGTGTTGTGATTTGAATGTTTGGTTTTATTGTGTCTATTGTGAATGTTACTGAGGAAGAATTTGTATTTCCAGCAGAATCATTTGCCCAGATGGTTACATTGTGCTGTCCTTCACTCCAAATGATTGTTGTGAGGTTTGTGCAACCTGCTAGTGTTGTATTTAAGGAATATGTGTCATTGGAATACCAGCAAGATGCTAGGTTTGTATCTGACCTGGTATAGTTTACATCTAAACCTGTGTTACTGGAATTGGTGTTGTTTGATGGTGTTGTGATTTGAATGTTTGGTTTTATTGTGTCTATTGTGAATGTTACACTTGAACTATTTATATTGTTTAAAGTATCGTTTGCCCAAATTGTAATATTATGTTTTCCTTCTGACCAAGTTACAGAAGTTATATTTGCACAATTTGACAAAGTAATATTTAAGGAATATGTGTCATTGGAATACCAGCAAGTAGATATTCCCAAAGAATCAAAGGTCGTATAATTAACATTAAGAATTGTATTACTGGAATTGGTGTTGTTTGATGGTGTTGTGATGGATATTTGTGGAGGGGTTGTGTCTATTGTGAATGTTACTGAGGAAGAATTTGTATTTCCAGCAGAATCATTTGCCCAGATGGTTACATTGTGCTGTCCTTCACTCCAAATGATTGTTGTGAGGTTTGTGCAACCTGCTAGTGTTGTATTTAAGGAATATGTGTCATTGGAATACCAGCAAGATGCTAGGTTTGTATCTGACCTGGTATAGTTTACATCTAAACCTGTGTTACTGGAATTGGTGTTGTTTGATGGTGTTGTGATGGATATTTGTGGATAAACATCATCTAAATGGTATTTGATATACAATAAATTATTGGAAGTAACATTTCTTGATACTATATTAAGGTAATCAGAAAAAGAAGAAGAATCTATTAATCTTCCTTTTTTTATTGCTAAAGAATTTGTTTCAATATCTGAATCTTCATCAAGCAATGTATTACACGACCATGAACCTAAGGTATTCTTACAGTATACTAACCCATCTAAATAATAATCCATATAACTTATATGGACATAATCATTTGAATCTGTTGCTAGAGAAAGATAACTTATATTAGCAAAAGTAACATTAATACAACTCCAACTTCCTCCAGAATTATTACAATATCTTAAAGCATCGTTGGTATTATCATAATGAGATACATGTAATATATTTAAAGAATCTATCGCCACTGAGGCATAATTCCCACTATCAGAAGAGGGGTTATCTATAATGTTACAACTCCATGAGCCACCTGAATTGTTACAATAACCTAAATTATAAACATAACTTATTCCGTCTTGATATAATACATGAATTAAATTTGATGAATCTATTGCTATTGAAGTAAATAATCCTGTTACTCCTGTTGGGGAAGTTTGTATATTTTTACAACTCCATGAACCTGCGGTGTTATTGCAGTATCTTAAATTATCATTAACGTCCTCATAATGGGATATATGGACTTTGTCTGATGAATCTATTGCTATTCCACAATAAAATCCATCGGTTTCTGTCATGGTAACACAACTCCATGAACCTGCGGTGTTATTGCAATAAGTTAAATTTCCTTTATTAGAAGAAGAATAATCTGAATAACATATATGGGCTTTGTTTAATGAATCTATTGCTATATCTGTTTTTGTTTTCCCTAAAACACGTCCTGTATCATCCAAAATGGTAACACAATTCCAACTTCCTCCAGAATTATTACAATATCTTAAATCAGAGTGTGTAAGATTAAATGTTGCTACATGAACAACCCCATTACTGTCTAAAGCAATAGAAGAATAATAACCCCCCACATCTACTACTTCAGTTGTAATAACCCCAAAAACAAAGAATCCTAATAGTATCACCAATAATATTCCTACTATCAAAACACCATTCCATTTCATGTAGTTTATAAAGTTTTTGATATTTATAAACTTATGCAGATTTCATGAAAATTTCCTTGAACTTCTTCTTGTTAGTAATCATCAAGGCCAATACAACAAGTGCAGTTGAAATTCCTAAGTACATTAATAAACTTCCAAAATTAATGCCACCTACCATAAATTTAAGGAAATCTGGAATCAAAGCCCAAACATTTACATCCGCTATAAGATTTGTATAACCATTAACTATGTTTCCTTGTTGGTCTATAAAATGTGGCATGCTTATAATTGTTGTTGCTATTGAAATCAAAAAACCAGCTATTGCTCCTTTAAACCCATATTCTTTAAATAAAGACCAAATAAAAGCGATATAAATAAGATTTAGGAATGGGGATAATATTAAAATTAATATTGGTGGGAGACTGCTAATCCAATTGGTTACTCTTTCAGAATACACCAAAAAAATTATAGCGAATATAATAAACCCTATAATTATCTGCCGAGTATTTTTTACTTTTATCATTTTATTATGACTATGATTAGGAGTACGGCAATGACTATGATTAATCCGTCCATACAATTTTTATTTCCATCACTGTTAATATCAAATAATGCCAATACCAAAAAAAAGCTTATATCAATCCCTCCAACTTTACATTCTCCCGTAGTTGGTGAAGTTGTACCGCAATCAGCAGGACAAGTATCACTATTTTCATTTGATTGGCAAGTTCCGTCTCCACAATAAACTGTTGATGTACAATCTCTTTGAGTTTCTGATGATATTCCGCAATTGTTTGAATCTGTGCAGGTTCTTGTTTGCTGTCCACTTTGTGAACAAGCACTCCAAGCTGTGCAATTCCAGTTTGGTTCACAATTCAGACAAGATTGGTCTACTAAAGATTCATATTGTAAATCTGTCATAGAAATACTATTTGAACCGCTTGGATTATAAAAATACCATTGAGGAGTACAATTTTCTAAATAAACCCAAATATTGCATCCAGAAACTTGTGTTACACTTGAATGAGTTGCTGGATTATATGTTAATATCCCTGTTGGGCAGGAAGTACATCCTTGTAATATTGAAGGGCGTCCGTCATTTGTTCCACAATTGTTTGAATCTGTGCAGGTTCTACTGCGTGAGCCACTAGAACATACTCCCCAAGCTGTGCAATTCCAATTAGGAACGCAAGTACAACTTTGAGAAGTTGCTGGTTTATTTATTGTTGTTCCGCAATTTTTTGAATCAGAACAGCTTCTTATTTGCATTCCTGGATTTCCTCTGCAAGTGCTCCAAGATGAACAAGTCCAATTTTCCACACATGAAGGAGTGCAAGTTTGTAATGTTGCTGGTTTTCCAGTGGTAACCCCACAATTGTTTGAATCTGTGCAGGTTCTTGTTTGCTGTCCACTTTGTGAACAAGCACTCCAAGCTGTGCAATTCCAGTTTGGAGTGCAGGTGCAGGACTGTGATGTTGCGCAATTTGTTAAAGTGCAACTCCTTACTTGCATTCCTGGATTTCCTCTGCAAGTGCTCCAAGATGAACAATGAGTTATACATCCACAATCTTGTTGGCATGAGGTTTCTGTTTCTGTTGATTGGCAAGTTCCGTCTCCGCAAACTGCCTGAGGATAACACCCAAAATTTTGGCATAATAATCCAGAACAGCAAATATCCTGAACTCCATTATTTGTGCATGATTGTCCTTGAGAAGCACATCTATTATAATTATAATACATATTAGCCCAAACATAATACTCTCCGTTATTTTCTAAACAAGTTGCCCAAAACTGCCCAGAACCATAAGGTATTGGAATTTGGTCGTAACTATTTCTTTGAGTCCCGCCAGAACAAGTAGTTGCGCTACAGCTTATTTCGTGACTTGAAGTAAATAATTTCTGTCCAGAATCACACCAAAAAGTCATATATCCATTTGATGGCCAATTAAATTCTCCGCATACTGTTGCAGTAGCAGTTCCGTAAGTATAATCATAACATGTTTGGGCAGAAGTTAAACCTATCAAAAAAACTACAAATAAAAAAAGAAGAAATTTTTTCATATTATTCCTCCTCCGCCTCCGCCAGTCCCTACAGAACCAGATACTGGATTTTCAGTAGAAAATAATTGAGAAAAATCAAAAATATTGAAATGATTTACAACTAGTAAAAATGTTAATATACCAATTACCCAATATACTACATTTTTGTCCATTTTAACCAACATACCTAAATGCCATAAAGATTAGTATTGATAATAAAACCCAATAAGAATTTCTCCCATCGAACGTGAGATAAAAACTTCCTAAAATTTTTCTTGAAATCCAGATTGATAATCCAAATAATAAAACTAAATAAATATTGTCTGCTGGAATCTCTGTGTAATTGGAAGTAAGTTCCGCAATTTTTTCTACAATGCCTCTTATAAAATTTAAGAATGGGACTATTGTATTTTTCAATTCCATTTATCCGTTGAGCAATTTGTTGAAAACGAATGCAGTATATCCCTGTGCGATTATTAAAACAAACTTCCAAGGTATCATATCAAATGCCTTCTCAGTTAAGTTTATCCCAAATAATCCAAGTAATCCTGCAACAGTCAAACCCATCGCAACAAATGCCAAAGTTTTATGTATTCTGTAATTCATCTTTTTCCTCCTAGTAGCACTAATCCTACTACACCTATAATTATAAATATTGCGATTGGGCTTAAATCACTTAAATTATTGCTTCCATTATTATTTCCAGTCTCATTATTATCCCCGCCAGTATTAGTTGTAAAGCCACATTTTCCATTTAGTTGACCTTGAATAATCCACTGATTAACTGAACAGGTATAATAATAAGTTCCTTCACATTTTGTGTCTCCTAATGAACATGGTGCAGAAGTATATCCACATTGCCCATTTATCTGCCCTTGATTAACCCATTTTCCGCCTATACATTTGTGATGATAAGTGTCATAACATTTGTAAGTTCCAGCAGTGCATTCATTAGGACTTTGTGTGTATGTTAATGATTCTGCATGTGCATTAGCCAAATGAATTTTCCACCAGATAGTTATTTGATTGTTTATTATACAATCATGTGGGATTTGCATAGTTTTTTCTTGGACTATTCCTTTGTAAACATTATTAATTACTTCTCTCGGAAAATAAGTTGTTTCATATAAAGTTCTTTCTTTATTTGGACCACAAAAAATTTGTAAATCACCATTAGTACCTGAAGAATAATATGCTGTGTAACTTACAACGTCTACATTTGTTGGAACTGAATACAATAATTTAATATAACTTATTCCAGTACTATGACACGCTTCAATATATGTTGAAGTGTCTTTGTCTAAGAATTTATCCATACTATTTGATTCACAAAATCCATAACCAATATTTTGTGTAGAAACAGGGGTTGCCCCACCGACTACACTAAATAATCCTGATTTTGGTAAAAGAATTACAAGACCAACTAAGACAATCGCTATTCCTAATAAGTATATTGGTTTTAATCTCATCTTTTTTTCTTCTTCTTTTTACATGGCATTTTAGTTTACCTCAAATATTTCTTCAGTAATAAGGCGAACAATAGTTATAATGATTAATAAAATAATAAAATCGTATATGATTCCTAGATTCAAATGTAGATATTTATTTATCAAATCACCTACAAGTCCCTTAAATAACATTACGGATAAAATTATTATTAATGTGCTATACCAATAATTTTTTGAACCTAGTTTTTGAAATATTTTCATCGTTTTCCACCAAGCATTTTTAATAAAAATAATATTCCTATGATTATCCATACTGGGGTTGGAATAGAACCTATTATCTTACCAATGTTCCAAGATGTTGAAATAACACCACCACTGGCAAATAAAGGAACTAATACTAATCCTAATGCGGCAGCTACAACAATCGCTATTGCTGGAGCTAATCCTTTTTTATTTCTCATTTTTTTATAATCACCACTGAAACTATTAATACTATAATTATGATTATTGCATCTGTGTCATTTTTATAACCGTCTCCATTAACATCAAACCACGCAAACATAGAAAGCCAACTTCCACTACTTTTTATTTCTGCCCTACAAGTTCCAGAAGGCATATCGTTTAACATTTTCTCACATCTTGTTTCTCCTCCAACAAAGAATGTTCCTAAACTAAGAAATAAGTTGCGTAAATTAGTATCCTCACAAAAGTTTTGGTAATCTTCACTTGTCGCAGTACTAAAAAGTTTACTCCAAAATCCTGACCAAGAATCAAACCACCCGCCATCATCTGCTTTCATTTTTAAATAATAACTAAATGATTCTTTATTTGTTTCTTTAATAGAGTTACTTGAAACACATCTAATTGTCCAATTATGGTCTTCAACATAAACCCCTTCTTCTGTGTAAATATCATTTAAAGATTTGGAACAATCATCATTAACGTCACACATTGATTTAGCAATCATTTCAGATGTTGCTTCCTCAAATGCCCCTTTGGTCATACTTTTTTGGTTTCCTACTCCACCATTTCCACCAGAATAATCTACTCTACAGGATTTACCAATGCCTAAAAACCCTCCACCGCAGATAAGTGGAGAGCAACAATCTGAATTTGATGAACATGAGTCATCTGTTCCACCACAAGCAACATAACCACATTTTCCATCTAATTGACCTTGACTTTGCCATGTTCCAGAAACACATTTGTATAATACTTTTCCAGCTTGATTAGGGTTTCCTATTATTCCACATTTTTCCTGTCCCGTTGTACAATTTCCAGTTGAAACGCATTGGAAATTTTGGCAATCTAAACCAGAACAACAAGGCTTTCCTGATGGTAAATTAGATGGTCCACCACAAGAAGCTCCCAAAACATTACAAGAAGCTTGGATGTTATTTTCACAAACCGATTTTGATGAATAAAGTGTATGTCCCATATAAGAAGCTGGGCAGGTTGTACCATAATAAGTAGTACTGGCACCTGACGTGCAAGTAGACCCACTTCCAGGGTAATAATAACAAACTATCTGTTGTTGTGAGGTAGCACAATACCTAAATGAAGACAGTGGGTTTAAATTTGCGTCTTTATAAATAATATTAGGGTCATTAGCTGTTTTTGAAACACAATTAGAACCAGTCCCATACCAACTAACACATTGAGAATCTGAAGTACATTCATCGTGAGGGCAACAATAAACTTGTACTATACAACCATTTACGGCTCCACAATAAAAACTTATACTATTTTTAAATTCTCCGTAAGGGTGGTACCAATCATTAAGCCACATGTCAATTAAACCATAACCAGAAGAACAATATGTAGCAGCATTTACCTGCATTAAAGAGTTATATGCAAAAGTATGTTCATATGATGGATTTTGACTACATTGCCTATTATTTCCTACTACTGAAAAATCCCCAACACTAAATGTGTGAAGAAATCCAGACCAAAAACTATATTCTGAACTAGCAGGAGTTGTTTCTATAGCACTTACTAAATTTACTGCTAATGCTAGTATAATTATACTTGATATTATAAATTTCTCTTTTCCCATTTTAAAAAAAGGGCAGGAGCAGAGCTGGATAGTGACAAGCTCCGCCTATTAATTGCCTGCCACTTTAAAGATTTTTTTTCATTAATCCGCCTATCATTCCAGCTACATAACTTACAACAAGTATCCAGATTAAAGCGCCAACAAATACCATTAAAGATGGGATTTGGAATCCAACCAATAATAAGTATATAGGAACTCCACCTAAGAAAATTGCAGAAGCTAATCTCCCAGTATTACCTTTGCCCAAAATACTCCAATTTGTCATTCCAAGTATCATTGACCCAAGAATCAATGTTGCCCAGGAAGAAATAAGAAGAATAGCAATATTTGGAAGAGTTAATTGTAAGGGAAGATATCCGCTGATAAAGCCGTATATCTTGTTACCAAGAGTTGGTGTGATTGTCTGTGTTAGATTAACTGTTGAAAAAAGAGGGGTTACTCCTATCTTCAAAAGTCCAAACAGCCAACTAGTCAACCAAATTGCAGCTGTTACTGGAATTGCTAGCCAGAAGGTATTTTTCACATCTACCTTTGCCATATTTTCTCCATTTTAAATTTAATTAATTTCCCGAAGGAATATTTAAGTTCTATCAAATATGTAGCCAAGTAGTACAAAAAATCCGATAATCAATATGTTTACTGTTGAAGTACCGAACCAGTCCCAAGTAGCTGGAATTAAATCTGTGAAAAAATTCCTGATACTTGAAGCCCAAGAAGGATATGCAACAACTAAACCTAATGCAGTACCTATTAATGCACCATCATATTTGCTTAATCTAGCAGCCATAGTTACCTCTGTAAAATTTAATTAAAGAAATATCATTACAAATTTTTTCCATCGTGATTATTGTGATGTGTGTTGGGTTGATATGATTTTTAAATTTGTAATGTGTGGTGTGTATGAATATGAAGATATTGGGCTTTATAAACTTTTCTATTTTACCCCGCTCCTGAAAAGATAGCTATTGAAGCTATTGCATTTGCAAGAACATGGAATAAGATAGCTATTCTTGCTTCTTTGAACATTACAATTAACACACATGAAATAAGAGCCATTATACCTACGAGAAGTAATGCGCTTTCATTCTCTATACCTTTTGCATTTGTATGGAATAATAAAAATGCTACTGTAATTACCATAATCAATAAAATTAATCTGAAACTTAATAAATTTCTTTTCTCAAGTGGAATTTTGAAAACTGTTGAGAATAAATCTATTGAAAGGAAAAAGATTACATAAGTTTCAATGAAGGGGATTACTATTGAAAATATTAAAAAATTTAATGTTACGCTATTTGAAAAAACTGGAGCAGTAGAGCCAAGCAAAGTTAATATTTGTGTTAAGGGGATTACTTTTGATAGGCTTGACATAAAATAAGAACTGATAACTAATACTACATAAGAAAATAGGGCTATAATCATTGCTGTAGCAAGAGGTATGCTTGGATTTGAAAAATAAAGATTTTTCTTTCCGAATCCAATATCTGCAATAAGCATCACTCCTCCTAAAATCAATAATCCTGTATAAATAGTTCCCAACGTCGGATTCACATTAGTAGATGCGAAGAATAAGATAAATCCCATTATAGCAATCCATGCAAATTCTGTTAGGATTTCCTTTGCCATCTGTGAATATGAAAATGAAATAAAAAAAAGAAAAAATAAAATTAAGCTGTTTTAGTCAACCATGAAGTCGTAATCGAATTCAAATAGTCTTTTCTGTGTTCCATCAGAGTCCTCTACTCCGCACTTGAAAGTTCCATCGTCATCAACGAAACAGTTTGGTATGTAACCTGTTACATATACAGCTGTTTTATCAACAGTTTGTCCACTTTCAGCGCTAATCTTGAGGAATCCAGTAGCAGTAGCCCCATCACTTACAGGCGATATTTGGTATGCTTCAACAACTGAACCAGCAGCCTGAACTGTGTAGAATTTTGGAACAGCAACTTTAGTTACACCAGGGAATCCACTTAGGATTAACCTGTCAACTTGAGTGGTGTTTGTAGCTTCTACAACAATAATCATATCACCAGTAGATTTATCGTTATCAGTAGCTATTCTCATCTCCAAATCAGCTGAGCTAGAGATAGCAGATTGATTTGTTCCACCAGCAGCTGAATCAGTAAGTTGGCTATTTCCAGAATTGTAAATAGTGAATGCTCCTGATGTATTTCTGTATAATTTTTCAGTAAATACATTATTTCCACATCCAAGAACAATTCCTTTCTTAACTACACCAATAGCACCAGCTTCGGTGTAAAGTAATTCTACTTTATCCCCTTTGCCACCATATGCATTACCAGAGGTTATTTGCCCATAGTAATTATCGTTAATTCTAGCGTAAACTACTGGAGTAATTGATGTTCCCCCTAGGATAGCATCAACTGCAGAAACGGTTATCAATGGATTTTGTTCACATTCACTTCCACCAGTTGGTGTACCACCATCAGTAGTACTTCCCCATCCAGGTATCTTGAAAACTCCTAAAGCAACTAAAACTATTGCACCGATTATTAAAATCACAGCAATATTGTTTTTAGCCATTTGTCTTTTTAACCTAAACGCCTTATCCGTCTCACAACAAACAGCATCGGCAAATTTAATTATCCCCCAACATTTAAGAAGTAAATGTGATTCTTTAGATGTGAATCTTCCTAATTTCTAGCTAGGTTCATTATGTTGTGATAAAAGCCATAGGAAAACATACTTTATAAATTTTGCGGTTTTGGTTGCGGTTTGCTAGATTCTTCAATAATCTTCTCTGGGACTATTATTTTTGTATCTTTTATATCTTCTCCGTTGAATCCCAAAGGAATTTCAACTACCCCCTTGCATATCCCAGTAAATGGACACATTTGGTAATCTATTTCTTTTGTTGGTTTTCCTGGCTCTTTAATCTGGAATCCAAAATGATACTTATATATTTTCTTATCTTCTCCAACTCCAAAAGTCTGGTCTTTGAAATAACCAGTAGGAATTGCTTTTGTCCCGTGGACAAAAGAACGTTTTGGTAATATTTCGTATTCCAAATCATGCTGTGCTATTGATTGCGCAATATGTCTTGGAATTTGTTTCTCCTCTGGAGATTGTTTCATAAGGGAAACTATAAACAAAACAACCAACCCGCCAAAAGCTATCCAAACCCATTTGCTGTTATTATTATTTTTTACTAAATAAGAACCAATCAAAAAAAGTGCTGCGAAAAGAACTATGTGGGACGGTTTTATTTTTTCAAATAATTTCATCTCAAACTTTGATTTATTCTTTTTCTCATCAAGATATCTTTCGTAATCGTCCATTATCTGTCCCTCATTTCCAAGACTGGAATCTTTTTTAAAACTATCTCCCAAATATCATCAAGAGTATACCCTGCTGTCTGCACAGACCTTTTTGATTCAGAATCTATATTTAATCCAGCGTGTTTCATTTTTTTTATGATGAAATCAGCTACATCTTTCCATTTGTTGTTTACCTGAAGTATGATGCATTTATGTTCTTCCTGATTATAAACTTCTGGATTCATTCTTAAAATTATTGCATAGATATATCTCTCTATATTTTCCCCTTTTCCAATTACTACAATATTATTAAGTCTACCCATCTATATCTTTAACTTCTTTTTTTTTAATTTCTTTTGCTTCCTTTTGTTTTTTTTCTTCTTTCTTAACTGATATTTCTGGAACTTCAATTTCCACATATTTCTTCTGTTCCATAATTCTTTTATGCTCTTCAATAGTAATATAATATTTTTTCACTATGTCGTTTATATCCCTAATTCTTTTTTCAACCATCTCGCTGTATTTTTGATAAATAAATAATAATCTTTGGTATACTTCTAATACATCTTTGTATTTTAAAGCAATCAGTGAGTTTGCATAAATTCCTGTGTCAAGAAGTTTAGTCAAAGCTTCCATCTTTTGGTTTAGATAATGTGATTCACTTGCATCCTCTTTTTTTATTAAATCAAATGCTTTTTGATAATCCAAAAGAGGTTTTACTATTGGTTCCCGTTTTATATCCTCTATTGAATCAGGGATATCCATTTCTTCATAATCATCAAATTTTTTACTCATTTGGTTTTCTTGCCACAAATTTATCTATGATTGGTTCAAATTCTTTTATAAGTATTCCAAAGTTTTGATGTATATATTTAGGCAAATCCTGTTCCAATAACCTTCTTTGCTCTTCTGAAACTTCTAATTTTTGCCTTAGCATCTCATTTTCTTCTTTTAACTTTCTAATTTGTTCTAATAAAGATATTCCCAAAAACTTTGACATTTCAGGAGAAATATTTCCTTCATAGTCTGGAACATAAAGCCACCTGTTGTTAGCTGGGTCAGAATTCATATTAAGAAGCATATCATATGGATATTGAGCCATTACAATAACAGTCCCATCTTCCTGAGCTGGAATATTATAAAAAGAAACCATCTTATCACTTGGCTTTAAAATAAAATCAACTACATCGTGATTGTTTTTGTCTTTTCCACTTTTCATTCGTACAATCTGTGCAGTGTATCCATTACCATAAATAAGAAATGGGAGCTCCGCAACTGTTCTTATTTCGTTTAACCTTCTATCTACCATAGTCGTGTGGAACATTTGCAGGAAACTCTTTTGAGAATGGGTCTCTTGGTATTCTTGTTCCCTGTAAAAATGGAATTAACGTTTTAATTATCAAAACACCTATGACTACCCCTCCAATACCATAAAACCATCTTTGGTTCTTAATCTCTTTTATATCCTCATCTTTTGAATTTATTGTGGATTGAGAATTTATATTATTTGTTTCTGCGGTAGCTTTTTGTTCTGCGCATTTCGTAAGGTTTTCTGAGCAGGAATTAAATAAATATGCAAGTGAAGTCAAATTCTGTAATTCTTGCCGTATTCCAGAAATATCAGAAAGATTCCCTAAATCTGCTGTTTTATATCCATACCTTATCTCTGTATTTCCGTTATTCCATGGAGAAACTCCAATGTCTATTTCAACAAAAAGTTTATTATTATCTATTCCCTCAAGTTTTACTTTTCCGTAACAATTTGCGGAGCAAGTTGTATTTGTTCCATTTACTATTGTCATATTTGTAGAATTATCATAAGTTGTTACATTTACTGTTGTGCATGAGATATCCCTACAATAAGGTGTAAATGTTATATTCATACCATACTCAACGTTTTTAGTTTCAACAGCCAATATTAAATTAATTAAGAACATTGTCCAAACAACCGCACATAATACCAAAAATAATTTTTTATTTGTCATGGTTTCCTGTGATTTGCCACTGGAAAAAATATTTTTCCCTTGAATGGTTTATCCTCAAAAGATTTACTTCCGTCATCCATATCATAAACAACTAATTTTTGATTTGTCATTATTATCGCCTCAAATAATTTAAGATTCATAATCGCCTCTTTTGTTTTTTTTCCTATGCTAAAATCTCTGGCTAATTCCCCAACAACCTCTGAATTTGAATGCCTGAAACAAACGCAGTAATTCAATCTCGCCCCTTTAACCGCATTTGGAATCTTATCATAATATTGTGTACAATAAACTAATCCAACCTGATTTATTCTTCCTCTTGCTGCAACACTCCCAATAGAACGCGCAGCAACATCATCATCTCTTTCACATATTGCTCTTAATTCATCAAATAATAAAAAAGTTTTTTTTCCACCAAAATTTTTTAGGTTATTTCTGAAAATACTGTCAACATAATAAGCCATCATTTCTGATTTATAATTCTTGTTCTGTAAGTCAGAGGTTATTAGTGATGGAATCTGCCCGGCACCCATCAAGACTGAAAATGGGTCCGTTACTAAATTATCCTCAACTAATCTTAATTTGGAAGGATATTGTGGATTTGTTATGTCTAGAATTTCTTCTTTGAACAACGAATTAAATGCTGCCATCAATTTTATTCTCATTCCAGCAAAACTCTTTCCATCTTTTCCTGGAAGTTTTTCATTCAAAACATCTTTTATTTCACTGGGGGTTTGACAGTTTGCCAACTCTTCTTTTATGTCATTTATGTAAAGTTCTGATTTAGCCAAATCAAAATCATGGATTACTCCTTTAAGATAAAAATTCAGATTGTCAATTATTTCTGCAAAAGGAATTGTTATCCTCAACCTGTTTCTTGCTTTGATTGCCATTCGTGGAAGTGAAACAGTGTTTGTATTAGGATACAAATAAAAAATTGGTGCTGGTGATGGCTCTTGATTCAAATGAAATTTATTAAATTCGTTGAACTCTAAATGTGTCATCGGCATAGACCAAAGATAAGTTTCTTCTGAAACATCATTCATTATCGAAACATTTACATCCCAACCAAATCTTAAAGATGTTGCAAGACGATTTAACACAAGAGATTTTCCAGTTCCGCTTCCACCGACGATGGCCATAGCAAAGGTTTCTTCTGATTTTGGTATGCAAACTATCTCACCCCTATCAGTAACTAAAATAGGAATATCTGTTATGTCAATTCTCCTGAATCTATTCTCTTTGGAGATAAATTGTGGATTCAAAAATGAGAGGTTTTCCCCTAAAGGCATTTAATACAGTTTCCAGTTTCCGTCATCGACAAACGTCCCTACTAACCTAATTTTAAAGTTAGCGACGTCGATTTCAAGATAATGGTTGGCTGGCATACGATTTAATTTTTTGAAATTGACTTCTATTGGAGCATCTTTTGGTCTAAGATAATAAATGTATTTCTGCTTTCTTGCCCAAGCCATAGATTTTTTTATTGGCTTGGCATATAATACAAAATCAATCTCTTTTAAAATTTCAACATCAACAGAAACTTTTATGTCTGGAGTTTTTTCTTTGTCCTTGAGAATATCAACTATGAAATATGGTTTTACATAATAATAAATTTCTTCAAAAACAAATTTATTTTCTCCTGATTCATCAGTTACAGTATGCATTATTTTTATGAAATGAAATTGGATGGGTTGGGCAATATATATAAGAAATAATCATTTATAAATGTTTCCTTCTTTCGCTGTCTTCTTTCCTGATTACATTTTCTATTCCAACCCAATCTTTTTTAGCTTTCATCCCAAACAGTCTAATCCTTTTGTTTTTTAAATCAACAATAAGTTTGTGTTTTATTGGTATACGGTTCATAGTTATTCCTGTTTTTTCCCACTTCTTTTTTATCCCGTAGCAAATAACATTTCTCCTGTTTTTTTTTATTTTGTATAAATCAAGATTATTCATCTTCATTATTGTTGGAACTTGATAATACTTTGCTGGCTTATACACTTGCAGTTCTTTTTCTTTGATTGTGGTGTTAACAAAGAAGTGTGGTTGAATGTAAGGAAAAATTAAATTTTCTGGAAGCTTTAAATTATTTGAAATTGCGGGAAATTTTTTATGGTCATGACCTATTGTAAATGCCTCGCTTCCATCAGGCATGGTAATTTTTTTTTTAAATAATACGCAGAATAATTTGTCTTTTCTGGCAAAAATCTGCATTTCAAAATTATCCTTTTTCTTTTGTTCCCATTTATCATTTATTCACATCCTGTCATTTTCTTTAATTCTTTTATTGAATAAACTCCTTCATAAAATTCTTCGTTTATTTTCCATGTTGGTGTTGCTCCAATTAATTCTTTAAAACAAATATTATTTTGTGTACAATCGATAATGTTTAAAAATACTTGAAATTCTCCAAATTTTTCTAATTGATTTTCACAATGCCTGCATCCATCTTGGGTATATAAAAGAGAATTTGATGCTATGCATTTAACTTCTTCGATAGTTACCGCCGGTGTTTTATTAAACCCTCTCAGGCAAAAAAAAATTATAGTAAAAATGACCAACCAAAAAGCAATTAATACAAAAATTGCTAATTGATTTTTATTTCTATCTTTTGTGATACTTTGATACTTTTTACTCATTTTCAACTAAACATTCCCACTCATTTATTTTACCATATTTACCATAAATAATTGATTTTACTTTTTTCCATTTTGAAATTTTCCTGTCGTTAAAAACGATAGAAATTAACATTTCTGTCGAAAACTTGTATCTATCAATAGTTCTTATATGAACTTTTCCAAACAAGTCTAATTTCATCGAAATAATATTAGCATACTTGTAAACATCTCCATTACATATACATATCAAATTATCAATCTCTTTTTTTTCTATTTGATTATTTTCTTTTAAATCATTAATTCCCCTTTCTATTATTATTCTTTCTATTTCAGTTAATTCATGAATTAAACTATATAGTTTTTCTAAATGTTTTTGAGGTATTTTTTTCTGTATTATCTCAGTTATTTCTTCCCTAATTTTTTCTTCCTTCAAAAATAATTCTTTCATTTTCTTTGCATTCATCACAAATGTAAGTATTTCTTGGTTCAGAAAAATAATCAATTTTTCCACATCTCATACATTTAACTTTTGCCCATGCTCTTTTTAATTTGCTATTCCACTCTACTTTCATCTTTATTTATATACACCTTTTTTTTTAATTCAAAAATAAACTTTTCTAATTCCCTAATTATCTCTTTTATTGCTTCATCATAACCTTGGGTATATCCTATACCTTCTGATTCATTAATCATAGTTCCTATAATATCTTCTTGTTCTTTAGTCCAAATTATTTTTTCTGATTCATTCATTTTGTCTCCCTATATTCAAAACCATTTATTTTACAACACCATTCAAGATATTTAATCCCTTCTCCATTAGAAATCCAAACATAATTTCTTATATTATATCTTCCTCTAAATTGTGGAGAAATATTAGTTAAAAATTTTCTATGTCTAGCTTCTGCAAGTAAAGATATTGAATCTTTTTCTTCTTCTGGCATTGCTAATAAATCTCCAGCAGTAACTTTTACGATTAACCCCCATTTAGCAAGCCTTTCACAAGCGCGATAAATAACAACTCTATCTATCTCTTTTTTGTAATATTTAAGCAATAAATCTTGTAAATCACTAATTGCTAATGGTTGGTTCATTTGGATAAACACCATACATTTTGAAAGTAACCCCTCTCCTTTTTCTGCATCTTCTTTTAATATCCTTCTAACTCTTGCTTCAATTTCCTCTTTAGATATTTTCAATTCAGGTAATTTAATTTCTATTCCCATTTTTTAATTTCCAATAAGTGAAATTTTTTATTGGTATTTTTTCCAACATTCCTTTTTGTTCCATCTCTTCAAGAAATCTTGTAACATAATAAAAATCCCTATTCATTAAAGATGCTATTTCTGAAGTTGATTTTTCTCCATCTCTTAAAAATTCTAACACCTTTAATTCTTTTTCTTCACTCATCAATAATAGTATATAATCCTATTATTTAAATCTTTCTAACTACTATTAAGTTAAGTAACAATTTGTATAACAACTAACTATCAACCATCGTCCTAAATCCTACTTCCTTATTTTATTTTTTATTTTTTTTTCTTTTATTTAGTTGCAAAATACCTTTGATTTTTTAATAAAGTGTATATCACTATATAGTGTTATACATCGTCTACCAACTTTTACAAAAGAACGCTTAGTATGATATTAGTAGTATAAGGTTGACAGTAGAGAGTTGATAGTTATACATAATCACGTTATACAATTAACATAATTTATTCAATAAAAACCAGACAGGACAGGTGCAAAATTGAAACCCTGAGAGAGTTTACATAAATGTACTTGTTTAGGCTAGGTTACTCAACATTAGAATGGATACTTCGGACGCCTCTCCTACTCACCCATTTTAATATTACTTCACCGTGGCAGAATTTCACCAAAACTACCAAAACACTCTTTGCCCTTGTCCTGTCGGGTAAAAAGAGGTGATTTTATATTAAAGAATATCTTATATTTAAATTTTTTTATAAACTTTTCTGTGACAACTACTTACTTTTGATAGCTAATTGAATATCTGTAACAGTTTTTAATACCTGTATTCTCCCACCACGATAATGTATTAAATTGTAATAATCTAAAATACCGAGTATATCATTTCCTAAAGTGTGGAGACCTCGGTCAGCAAACCAATTATCCCACAAAAAATACCCATGTTCATCAAATAATGGTTTTAGGTGGCCATTGTTGATAAGTTTTTTAAGTTTGCAGTACTTTTCTACTATCTCTTTAGTTTTTTTTATTTTAGCTATATCTCCTAAAGAATTTATTGCATGTATAAACATATTTACATCGGTTTTCATAACCTCGTGTCTTATTTCATTAGGTACGGAATCTTGGTCAGCTTTTTGAAATCTTATCACTACGAATTTGTCAGGCATATTTATAAGATGCAACCCAGATTTTCCTTTCCACTTTGCTATTCTTACCAATGCAGAACTTTTTATTTCTTCATATTCTATATATTTTTTGTATAATTCGTTAAGTAAATATAAAATTTCAAAATTTTCATCATTTTTTGCTTTCTTCATTAATCCTACTAAATAACCTTTATACGATTTAGCCGTGGTTCTTTCTTTAAAAACAGAATTATCTATTTTTTCCTCATACTTCATTATATCTGTCTTTTTTTCAAAAACTTCTTTCATTTTCTATTTATAATTGAAGTGGTGGGACACGGTAAGAGGTTAAAAATCTCAATGAGCTTCCCCACCACTCTCAACATTAACCATATTGAGTATCATGAGTCCAAACCTGATTGTTCTTTTTTTCATCTTATCATAATGTCACCAGTTTTGTCAGGACTTACGCATACCGAAAAATGTACTCATGATTCTCCGATAACTCCCTGTTTTGTCTGGTGACTTTTATCTTTCAAAACATTAACTCCATTTGGTAACTTATCATCATCTAAAATAGTTATCATTCTAAATTGCCTTACAACTAATTCTAAAGCATCAATAAATCCTTTTATATAATCCCCTGTATATTTTTCTTCTTTCATTTTTCCAACTTCCCATAAATCAACTCAATTCTATGAGTTAATTTTCCATCATAATTCCTTTTAATTCTATAAGGAAAATCCATTTTCCATAGTGTTTCTCTTACCATCTTCAAATAACTATACTCGCAACAACAATTCATTGCGCTTCTTATCATTATTCTTTGTTCAACTCTAGATTCTAAATTTACCATTTTTCAATCTTCCGAATACTTTCAAGTTTAGTTATATAATCAATAATTTCATTTATTTTGTCTTTCAAAACATCCAATTTCTCCCCTATTGTTTGTATTCTACCATCAACAACTTCAATTTTCTTTATCATTTTAGGTCAGGAGTTAGAGAATTTTGATAAAACGAGGTTATAAAATGTTTTCCAAAGTTTAACTCCTGACTATGTTTCATTTTATTAGTACTGCTACTGCATAAATAAAATTTATAATAAACAATGAATTTAACATAGAACCATCAAAAAGTGCAAGATACCAAAAAATTAAATTTGTGGTTATTAATCCTGCCATAAAGCTAGAATAAAAAAACTTTTCTTTTGCTATCATTTTAAATTATAAACTATTTGTTTGCTGTTTTTAATGATATTATTAACTAATTTTTCGGCATAATACCCTATATCCTCAACATCTTTAATTTTGCTTAACCTAATCATCCTTAAATAATCACCATTTGATTCCCATACCCACAAACTACCATTTACTATCCTAACTATTTTTACCTTATTAATTATTTGTGTCATATTTTATTCATCTTCTTTATCAATTCTTTTAATTCTTCTTGAGTCATCTCATCTAATTTCTTTCCTAACTTTTTGTAAAGCGCGATGCGTTGGGTCTGCTCCCAATCTCCAGTCATACAATAATCAAATAGTTTTCCCATTATTTCCTCAATACCTTTTTAATTAATCTGTGAACATAATCTCCAAATATCCCAAATTCCCTACCATCAAATTCTCTATCAAAAAAAATCATAAAAATAGTTACTACTATAACAATTCCTCCTATCCACACACCCCCATAAAAAACTACTTCAAGACAATCAATGAAATTAGATACAAAACTCATTTTAACCTCTTAATTAATTTCCCGTATTCTTGGTTAGCCCAGTAATTAAAACATTTTTTGCAGCATATTACCCCTTCAGTGATATAAGGGTCTTTTACAACCAATTTACCATCACATTTTTCCTTACATATCCAGCATTTCATTTTTCAAATATTTGTTCTTGCACACATAATGCTATTTCATCTTCACTTGCATCAATATTTTCCATATCAATAATCCAGTGAAAACCACTTCCAAATTTCTCATATATCAACCATTTTCTTATTGTTATTTCTTTTTTCATATATCCTCTACCTTGACTATAGCATTACTATAATCTTGAAAATTTAATTTTACCCATTCATCAACATAGTCATATATCCTGTCATTATCTTCTTCACTATAAACTTCAATAGTTATTCTTTTCATCTTCTTCTTAATACCTCCATTTCATCATCTTCTTTAAAATGAAATTTGAACACAGTTGTTTGGTCTAAAACAACATATCCCTCGCTATTACTCCACACACAATACATATGTTCCACGTCAAATGTTTTAATCTTGCCATCAGAATCATTCCCACTATAAACCAAATAATCTTCTTCTCCAGTTTCTATATTAACTGTTCTAGTAAAGAAACCAAGCTTATCTCCAAAATAACAATAAAGAGTCGCCCAATGAGAACAAACCCCCCCTTCTTCCTGTAACAAGCTAAATTTCATATCTCTATTAATGTTAGATATATTGTAGTAATATATTCCCTCAATATAATTATTAACACAATCAGCACTGTCAAAAATATCCAAACCACGACATTCAATAATGGTTTCTGTAATGCCAATTTTTTCTTCACTAGACACTATTTGAGTTTCATTTTCATCAAAATAAAAATACAGGGTTAAACCAAATATTACAAATGATATTAAAAGTAAGACAGTTGAAAATGCTAACCTTTTGCTTCTTTTTCTCATTTCAATTTTAATTGTATCTCAATTCTTTTTATTTGTTCTTGGATAACATTCATTTGTTCATGCAGCCTATTAAGGTACACCCATAAATTTTCCACCTCGTCTTTTGGGAATACTCTTTTTGATTCTTCTTCTACATATTTCTTTATTATACTTCTAAGTATATTCTCATTAACAATACATCCCGTTTCCATCAAATCTTCCACTCCTGTATTTATTTTTGTAGTATCTGATATTCCTTCTATGTTCTCCTGTGTCAATACCATTTTTTTCGTATAATTTTACATTATGCTCATAAACTTTTAATTTGCCAAAACTAAGAAAACTTCTGTAAAAATCTTGTTTAAGACATTCTAAACTTTTAGCTTCTGTAATGCTCATTTTCCTTTTTTTTCTAACGATATTTTTTGCTAATTCTTCTATCATTTTTTTTGTTTGATAAACATATATCCACATTTTACACATCTTAATGAACCAAATTCATTTTCAACTAATCTTGTTGAATTACATACAGGACAGTGCCTTTTTATTTTATCTTTAGATTTTCCCACCATGTGCTATATTTTATGTTTCTTAGTTTTTTCTTTTTAAAACAAGGTTGACATAGTATTAAATTCTTTCCTTTTGTGTTTTCGTTGTTTAGGTAAGCTTGTTTTCCTTTTATTTCTTCTTTACATTCTTCACATTTCATATTGTTGCTCCAAATAATACACCTGTTGTGAACACCAAACAAAACCAAATGAATTCATACCAACCTTCTAACTCCTCTCTCCTTTCATCCCAATCAGTTTTTCTGCTCACGACATTAATATTCCCACATTTACATTTCATATACTTTATTTCTTCTTTCATTTTAACACCAAATACAAAACCATTAGTATCACTCCAATTAACATACCTGAAAGATATTCTATTAATTCAATCAATTTTTCTGTTTTCATTTTAACTATGGTTTGAAATATTTAAATTTAAATTTGTTGGAAAATTACAAACACTTGTTATATTATTTGAAGGGCAAGATGGACATGAAGGAATTACTGGACAAGTTACTGTTGGACATTCAGGTATTGAAGGCAAATTAGGACAAGTTGGGCAGGATATTTCTGATTTGAATTTTCCTGTCATCATAGCATATCCAAAAAGAACACCAATAAGTATTATCCCAATTATTGCGTATCTTAGTAAATCATACATACTTTTTGTTACAATCTTTTTTCCGTGTTGTTGGAGGATAGGATTTGCCCTTTCAGTATACTCTTTTATATTCTTAGGTTGTTGCTCATCCCCAAAATTTCCAAAATCGTTAGTAGTCATTTTATTTTATGGTATACAATACTTTTTCACAAAAAGGGCATTTCCCAAATCCATTTCTGTCCAAAGTAATCTTTACTTTTGATTTACAATCGGAACATTCCTTCCAACTATTAATTTCTCTTAATCTCAGATGTTTTTTTGTTTCTGTCATTTTGGTGTAATTCTAGTCTTTATTTTTATTTTATCCTTTTGAACCTGAGCAAGATTTTCTAATATTCCCAAAATTTCCAACTGATTTGTTATTGAAGCATTATACCCTTTAGTATAAAATGCTGTAGCCATTCTTCCTGTAACTTCATCAATTCTCACAATTATTCTTACTTCTTTCATTTTTATAATCCTCGAGCATTTTAAGGATAAATTTCCTCCAAGATAATCCATCTTTTATTTTTTCTAATTCCTCTATTTCTTTATCCTCAAAAATTATATTTACAGCTTTCATATAATCTATCAATCTATCTATCATAGATTAACTATTATTTAAATACTTCTTTTAATTACTAAATAGTTACATTTCTATACTTTTCTGTGAAGAATTAGAAGCGTTCAGCGACGAAAACCATCACAAAACACATTAACAAAATTATGACAAGCAAAAG
>Ga0233422_10000169_pt1 | contig 36005 bp, 37 predicted proteins | sample Watercolumn_Mata_2_FD_182724 | JGI IMG/M metagenome (GOLD analysis project Ga0233422, IMG submission 182724) | Freshwater microbial communities from Lake Matano, South Sulawesi, Indonesia - Watercolumn_Matano_2014_110_MG | ecosystem: Environmental > Aquatic > Freshwater > Lake | place...
CTTGTCGCCACGATCGATAGCTTGTTCATGATAAGCGGTGATGAGCTTGGTTTGAAGTTCAAGAACGTCGCCAACCGGGACGAGGGTTACATGAATTCTTATGCTAATTACAAGAAGGTGTTCGATTACTACAGGCTGGTTGAAGATGGTGATGGTTATTCGCACATGGAGCTTGGTTTATCATCTACGATAGATAAGTACAACCAGACCTATAACATAGGTGGTAATATTGGTAATGTTGGTAATACTAGTTTGAATTTAAACTTGAACTCTACTTCTACTGCTAGTGTTAATGTTAACGGTGGTGTCTCGAATCAACTATTGCAGCATGCAGTGCAGCAACCAGTGATGCCTCAACAACAACCTATGTTTAATAACGGTGGTCACATCAACGTGAATGATGTTCTAAATAATATATCTTTGTCCCCGGTGAAATAATCCATATAGTGTTATTGGTATCATAGATATTTGTATATTTGTCGTGTAGTTTTTAATTTATAATTTATATGGTTAAAATTGGGTTTATATCGAAAGTAGATGCTATTGGTAATATTCTGTATATAACAACAAAAGAGCTTGGGTTGCCTATTGAACTCACGGATGTTGAGCGATCATGGGTCGGGTCACAATTTGAGCACAACAAGGATTTGGTGCATATTAACAGGTACGATAAACAAATTTATATCCTCTCTGTACCATCAAAGAAACAAGCGTGGCAAACATCAGAATCATTGCGGTGTAGCGGTGCTGATGTGTTAAAGATGCTTAATACCTTGAAACAAGGATCTGTTTCAGTCGTCAACATGACTGGTGATTCTGGGGTGTTGGTTGATGTTGTCGAGGGTATGTACCTAGCTTCGTACCAGTTCATAAAGTATGTATCAGAGTATGACAAGAAATTAAACAGTGTTAAATTAATCAACGTCGTTGATGCAGATACTGATATATTTAATGGGTTGATAAATCTGTGGGATTCTGTTGGTGAAGTTAAAACTCTTGTTAATGAACCTGCCATATCATTATCAACCGTGGATTACGTGGATTATCTGCGTAAAATGTGTGGTAATTGTGGTATCACCCTCGATGTATTTGATAAGGAATGGCTCGTTGATAATGGTATGGGTGGTATACTATCTGTAAATATGGGTAGTGTTGACCCGCCGTATTTATGTTCTATGGAGTGGAAGCCAGATGGACACATTAACAGTAAACCAATCGTTCTTATCGGTAAGGGTATCATGTACGATACGGGTGGATTAAGCCTCAAACCGTCTTCTTCTATGGAGACTATGAAGTCTGACATGGGGGGTTCAGCCGCTGTTACTGGTGTTATGAGGGCAATCGCGTTAAATAATATCCCACTAAACGTAATAGCTTTAATACCTATGACGGATAATATACCGGGTCCAAACGCGTATGCACCTGGTGATGTTATAAAGATGCATAGTGGTATTTTTGTTGAGGTTCTTAATACTGATGCCGAAGGGAGGATGTTGCTTGCAGACGCGTTGAGTTTTGCTAAGAAATTCGACCCGCATATAGTTATTGATATTGCTACACTCACTGGTTCTGCTAGAGCTGCTGTTGGTGAAAATGCTTCTGTAATTATGGGTACTGCCGAGCAGAAGTATATAAACGACATCATCGAGTGTGGTCTATCCGTCCATGAGAGGCTTGTTCAGTTCCCATTATGGGATGATTACGGGGATATGATTAAATCTGATATTGCCGATATCAATAATACGGGTGGTCTTCTCGCCGGTGCGATTACTGCTGGTAAATTCCTAGAGAAGTTCACGTCATACCCTTGGATGCATATAGACATCGGTGGGTCAGCGTATAACACCAAGGGTGGTGATTACCGTGGTAAAGGTGCCACAGGAATGGGCGTTCGTCTCTTGTATTCATTCTTGAATACATGTGTTAGTGGTTTAAAAGGTTAATTATATTTTAAGATGCTATTGGTATGTTATTGTGAAATACTATAATAGCCAATAGCATCTTAATATTTCTCGGTGTATTAATTATCTTTGTGTATCGCGCGTTCTTATATAAGAAATGGTGTAACCAGTTCAAAATAATTAAAAGCACGTGACGCGTAAGAATAGCAAGAAGATACTAAATAACTCGTACACTAAGGGTGAAAACCTCAAGGGTGACGAATACGAGTTCGGTACAAAGTTGATTGTTGATGAGTCCCTTGTGTCGATGTACATGAAGGACACGTGTGGTATAAATGACATATTGTATTCGGATCTTGAATGTATTGTAGATGGTATAATGTGTTCTGACGATAGGGTCAAGACGATTGTTAATTCTGATGTTAAAGTGACGAGGGTCGATATCAACTACGTGTTCGATGTCGTGTACGGTAAGTTCTCGACTGACATGAAGCTTGTTTCGAGTATAAATATATCGTACTTGTTCGAGATAATGGTTGGTTATCTTAATATATCGCATGAGTATATGTTCTCAATGTTGTCTTACCGCAATAAGGAAATAGTCGTATCGTTTCTTATCAACGATGTTGATAATGATATAACTCGTAATGTTAAATTCATGGTTTAAAAATCGTGTATTCATGGAAAATGTTGAATTTATTGATAGTATGTTTTATGGTGTCGGTACTACTTTGTATTGGCTTGGCAAGTACCAGTTCACGCTAGACGAACTCGTGAGGGATAACGATGGTAAACGTATTATCGTCAATAAGAACTCGTTACCGGAGGTTTATTTTTGTATTATAAATGATTAACACGTAAAGTATATGTCTCGTATTTATAAATTATTATCCAAATTCAGTGATTTACATATAGTTGATTTGTATATGGTTTACATAGTGATGGTTGTTGTTTTGGTTTGTTTTCTTTATGTGTGGACTTATTGATTTTATGTAATGTTTAAAAACTGGCGTAGGATATACTTGGTATCCGATTTGCACCTGGGGGTGCGCAACAATTCATTGTTCTGGAAGGACTCTATGGTTGGGTTCTTCGGTTGGTTCGTTGACGATATACGGTCTAAGGGGTTCGACCCCGACAAGGATGTTCTTTTCGTCCTCGGTGATGTGTTCAACTCGCGCGAGTCGGTGAACCTGATGCTTCTCGAGGAGTCCATAAACATATTCACCATGTTGTCGTCTGTTTTCAAGAACGGTGTGCATATAGTTGTGGGTAACCACGACACGTATTACGTGGACCACAACACTATAAATTCGGTTTCGTTCCTTAGCAGGATGGTGGATGGTGTCACGTGTTACCAGGACTCGTGCGTCCTAGATGTGAACGGTGTATCATTGAGGATATTGCCTTGGGTAACGTCGTTCGATTCTATACATTCTACCCTCGGTGATGACACTTCGGACTACCTTTTCTGCCACATGGATATAAACGGCATGAAGTATTCTAGCGGTGTGGATATAGACAAGTGCGTAAGGCGTGACGTGCTTGATAAATACAAGGGTGTGTACTCCGGGCATATACACGTCAGGCAGTACAACGGTAACGTTGCCTATGTTGGTACACCTTACCAGTTGGATACTGGCGATATAGGCAATTCAAGGGGGTACCATTACATTGATACCACGTATGGTTGGGAGTTGAATTACGTCGAGAACACATTTTCGCCCAGGTTCACCATAATCACCATGGATAAGATGCTCGAGTTGTCTGTACCCGAGTTGGATGTGCTTATAGGTAACTCGTTCGTGGATGTGATATGCAATTCTAGGTTGTTCAACAAGATGGACCTTGTGCTTTTCAGGAAGAACCTATCCGAGCTGGGTGTATCTTTCTTGAAGATGGAGTTCACGGAACGCATGGATACGGAAGGCGTGGATACTGTCGAGGATATGCTAGGCAAGTTCACGTTCGATATATACGATTCCAGCATCTCCCTGTTGAAATCTAGCAAGAAGACGGATTCAGAGATAGAAACCGTTATGGGTTACTTCGATATCCTGTACAAGAAGGTAAAAATGCAATGATATGGCTGAATATAATTTCCAACACGGTAGCTTCATAGTCCCCGATAATAATATAGGTTCTGGTTTCATATATTCGAGCGATTCTGTTTTATATGATGGAGTCGATTACAGGTTAGGTACACTTGACGAGTACTCGGTATTCTTCAAGACGGTCATGTCTGATATAAGGGAGACAAGCAACATGAACAAGTACATACATGATGGCATGAAGGTGGCGTCTGAACATACGAAAAGCAGGCAGAAGGAAGTCAATTATATCAATAAGATGTCTAATGTAGGTAAAAGAGTGGGCGGCGATGGAAAAAAATAGAGTTGTCATGATTCCATCTGGATTCAGCAAAGGTAGGGAATCAATGGTGTTCTTCACATCCATACACAGGATTATACGGGAGTACGAGATGGAGTTCGGTATACATCCAGACACCATAATATGTAAAGGTAACAGGTCTGATTTGATAGCTGGTACCATACGGAGTTTAATGAGTAATTACAACGTGTCGAACGCTGATGGTGATTATGATACTATAACATTGAAGTGTTCGAGTAAACCTACCATTAAGTGCATTGACAACGGTGGGGATATTCCGATGGGCAACTCGTTTGACGGTATGGTATGTAACGGTATACAACGTCCGCAGGTATGGCAAGTAAAGGACTTAAACGCAGTATGTATCAAACTACACCGCACTTTATAGAAAGCACATCCTTTACCTTACCACGAATACCTTTATTTGCTATACCTGTTGTTAGCAACAGTGGTTTTTAATTGTTTATTTTTTAAAACATTATATATGATACGAAGTTTAAATTTAGATGGAATGTTTGTTCCAACACCCCAACCAGAAATTGAGTTTGAAATGATACAATTCAATGGCGGGGAAATGCACATAAAATTGAATAATAACATTGATTATTCAGAAGTTGAAAAAGTTGTAATAACAAACCGATTTAAAAACGGTGATGATGTTATTAAAGTGTTGATTGCTAAAGATGCACTAAAAAGAAAAGGAGTTAAAAACTTTGAATTAGTAATGCCTTATATTCCTTACGCAAGACAAGATAGGCAATGTTTTAATGGTGAGAGTTTTACTTTGAAAGTATTTTCCGATTTGATTAACTCGGCAAAATTTAATAATGTAATTGTATTGGATTCTCATTCAGATGTTGCGCCAGCTTTAATAAACAACTGTAAAAATATACCAAACGACAAATATGTTGAATTGGCTTATTTTGATATTAATGAATTTGACAATGCTGAAATATTGCTTGTTTCGCCTGATTCGGGGGCAAATAAAAAATCAAATAAACTATTTGAAAATTTGAAACTCTTTAAAAACATTGTGAAGTGTGATAAAAAAAGAGATGTTTCAAATGGGAAACTAAGCGGATTTGAAGTATTTGCAGATGATTTGAATGGTGCTTGTTGTTTGATTGTAGATGATATTTGCGATGGCGGACGAACATTTACGGGAATAGCCGAAGCATTGAAAGCTAAAAATGCTGGAAATATCTATCTTTTTGTAACGCACGGGATTTTCTCAAACGGATTTGAAGAACTTGGTAAATACTTCAAAACTATATACACAACCAATTCATTCAAAGATGTACAAAACACCAATGTAAAACAATTTAAAATACAACTATAATGCAGGATAGATATTTAGATTTAAACGAAAGTGTAAAAAGGCTTGTAGCTGATTATAAAAAGGCACAGTAATTTATTTATAGCTTACGATTTTGATAATACGGTTTTTGACTATTTCGGAACTGGCGAAACATATCCGAAATTAGAATCATTGCTGCAATTCTTGAAAATAAAAGGGTTTAAGTTGATTTTATTTACTGGAAATGAAGGTGGAAAATTACAAGAAATTATAAAATACTGTAAAGAACATGGTTACGAGCCTGACTTTGTAAACGAAAGTCCTGTAATGAAAACAACTAAACCTTATTACAATATTCTGCTCGATGTCCGTGCGGGATTAAACGATGCTTACCAAACATTAGTATTAACATTAAATATTTTAAATTATGATTACAAGTATTAATCCAATGTGCTTAATTGATGGGTATAAAGCAGACCACCGCAGACAATACCCAGAAGGAACAGAGTTCGTTTATTCAAACTTTACACCACGCCAAAGCCGAATTGATGGTGTAAACGAAGTTGTATTTTTCGGGCTTCAATATTTCGTAAAGGAATATTTGATTGAACGATGGAATAAAGGCTTTTTTGAAAGACCAAAAAATGAAGTTTTGCGAGAATATAAACGCAGAATGGATAATTATTTGGGTAAAGATGCTATTCCTTGCGAACATATTGAAGAACTCCATGATTTAGGGTATTTACCTATAAAAATAAAAGCCTTAAAAGAAGGAACAGTAACCCCAATTGGTGTACCTGTATTTACGATTGTGAATACAATTCCTAAATTCTTTTGGCTTACCAATTACTTTGAAACATTGATGAGTAATGTTATTTGGAAACCTATTACTTCTGCCACAACCGCATTTCAGTATCGTAAACGATTTGAGGAATATGCTGAAAGAACTGGCTACGATAAAAGTTTTATTCAATGGCAAGGACACGATTTTAGTTTTCGTGGAATGAGTGGAAACGAAGATTCTTTAATAAGTGGTGCAGGACACTTACTTTCATTTACTGGAACTGACACAATACCAGCTATTGATTTCTTAGAAAAATATTACAACGCTAATTCTGATTTAGAATTAATTGGCGGAAGCGTGCCAGCTACGGAACACTCAGTTATGTCGTTGGGTTCTATGTATGAAGAAGAATACTTAGTCGAAGTTATTTATGATGATAATGGAAATATTTTAAAAGAAACTGAGATTTAACTTGGGAGTTGTGGAGAGTATTTATATATTTGCAATAAAAAAACATATAATCCTCCTGTAAACACATCTTTTATTAAAGATTGTTTCTTATTATCTTTTTTGATAGGTTTTATTGATGGTGATGGTTCTATTCAATTTAGAAAAGGCAAATTTCAATCAATAAGAATTATAATACATGGTAATTGGCATAAATTTTATTCTGAATATTCAAGAAGAATAGAAGAAAATTTCAATTTAAAACTGACTGTAAACATAAATAAAAGAGGTAATACGAGTATATTAATTTGTGGGATAAGTAATTTTAACATTTTAAGAAATCATATAATTATTAATAATTTACCTATAGTAAATAGAAAATGGAAACAAGAATAGAAAAAAGAACAAGAAAAGTAAATAATGATTTAGTTGTCTTTAAAAGACTTATAACTGAATTATATCCTAATGGGATTGTATCAATAGTTAGCGACACTTTTGATTTTTGGAAAGTAATGACCGAATATTTGCCTGAGTTGAAAAGTGAAATACTTGCACGAAATGGACGTTTAGTTATTCGCCCCGATAGTGGCGACCCTGTTAAAATTATTTGCGGAGATAATGAAACGCCACAATCATTAATTACAGATGCACAGCGTAAAGGAGCTTATGAATTACTTTGGGAAACTTTTGGCGGTGAAATAAACGAAAAGGGGTTTAAAGTTCTAAATGGTAAAGTAGGTATGATTTATGGAGATTCGATTACTTTAGATAGACAAAAACAAATACTTTCAAACTTGGAGGCAAAAGGATTTTCGGCAAGTAATTTAGTTTTTGGCATTGGGTCGTTTACTTACGAATATGTAACACGAGATACTTTCGGGTTTGCAATGAAAGCGACATGGGGGCAAGTAAATGGAATTGAAAAAGATATTTTCAAAAATCCAAAAACAGATTCAGGTTTCAAAAAATCGGCAAAAGGGTTGCTTCATGTTTATTCTGAAAAAGGTAAACTAAAACTAAAAGACCAAGTTTCAAAAGAAATTGAGAATACTGGATTATTGGAAACTGTTTTTATTGACGGTAAATTGGTTAAAGAAACCAGCTTATCAGAAATAAGAGAAACACTTAAAAATCAGCTATAATTTTAGTTCGCTCCGAGTTTGCACAACTGTTGATTCGGAGCGACTACCATTGTGGCTAACCACCAGATATATCCAAGTATATGGGTTTTCATATTTTATAGAACGAATGGTCAGTACCGATATGGAATTTGACGTGCTGGTGTTTTGATTAAATAAATAACAATAAACTTAACATATGCTTCGTGGTTATCCAGAAGGTATATCCGTGTCGTTCAATCTCGATTTATTCAGCGACGTACCCCGCAACAAGATAGCCAACATGGTGGCTGCTTCGACCAAGATGAACACTACCTACACGTCATCGTATAAGCCGAACGATGTTAAAGAAGGGTTCAGGGTCTGCATGAACGAGGTCGGTGGTAGCAAGATGTCGCAGTTACAATCGCAGTTCTTCAATTACGCCGAGGCTGTAAACGTTATGTTCAAGTTGTTCGATGTCATTTATTCTTGCGGGTACACAACGTCGAAGTGCGTTGCCGAGATGAGGGTTGTCTTCGATGGCGATATAACTAAACTAACAAAGTTGAAGGATATAAACACGATACGCCTCGTTAATGCAGTCGACGAGTGCTGTGTGAACAAGAGGTATTCTAGCGAGAAACACGTGTCCGAGTACGTCGGCAACTTGAAGTACATGCGCCGCAAGATGTCTGGTGTCGTGCCTAGTGGTGTTGGTTTCCACAACGAGTATTCTTTCCCAGCCAACAGGAAAACACCGTTATACGTGCCTGATTTAGAGTCCAACGTGTTGACTATACGGTATAATAAGAACACTAACTACCAGAAGGAGAAACGAGGTGCGAGTGCTTTCCTGTCCGGTGTTATAAACGCCACCACATCAATACTCGGCTCCAACAACAAGTACAGCGTGGCTGAGATGTCAAAGGTAAACGATGTCGCTGTGGCTCAGAAACGGGTTGCCGACCTAGCGCATTCGTTCGATTTGTTCTCTGTTAAATTCCCCAACATAGAGATATCGGTTGATTTGAAACAAGACGAGGCTGTTGTTAAATCAAGGTACAATGAATTCAGAGGCAAGTTGTTTGACCTCGTGTACTTCTGTGGTGTTGAGGATTGCCAGGTGAATTACGATTCTGAACGGGGTGCTTTACAGGTCAAGGAGGCTCATATCAAGAACGGGATGTTCGTAAGCGACATGGAGATGTTCTACTGCGACATAAGCGGTGATATCTCTGGGTGTGTATTGGTAGAATGTAACGTGAGTAAATCGAACATTAAGGATTGCGAGTTGATGTACGGGTGTGCTATCAACGATTCCATAATAGAGAACACTTGGTTCCACGGCGTTGGTATTACCGTGTCAAACTCGTTCATCCGTAACCCTAATGATAAGCTCGTCGAAGCTGAATTGAGGAACACCAAGGTTGCCGGTGTTGTTAATTATGGGTCAATCGTCGATGGTGGATGTGAGGTTTTCGCAGTCGTTTAAAAAAAATATTATTTTTGTTTTCGCGTTTAATTTTTTTTATACATTTGTACACGTAAAACTCATTTTTTAATTATAAAAAATAATACAGATGCCCAAGTATAGGATGTATCTTGACCGTAAGGTCGTTTTATGGCAGCGTGATTACCTCAACATAGAGGCTGCTTCTAAGAAAGACGCTCAGAAAGAGATGGAGAAGTTCATAAAGTCTGGTTTGGTTAACGACTCTCGAATATTTGATACCGATTTCTCCGATATAGAGAGTGTGGTTGAAGTCGGTGCTGATAACGAACCGACGGTGTTGTTGTATGATTCTGACGGTAATGAGCTTATTACCAACAGTGAAATGTGATGGATTGTTCATATTAACCGTCTTTTAAAGGATAGTATTTCTAATATAAACATAAGAAATAGGATAGATAGTGGTGAATCGCAGTTGACGAAAAAAATACTAAAATATATAAGTCCATGAAGATGTTTATAGTTAAATATTGTGGTGGTGATTACTATGATTACTACAGTTATGTTATATTTGTGACGGCCGATGAAAACAAAGCCATTAAGTATGTGACTAAATTTAATACTATACTTAAAAAATGGAAGGAATATTACAGTCGGTTTGAAAAAAATGACGAGCATGTTGAGAAACATTTCGACCGGTGGTATAGTTTGAGCCGTGTGACAAGATGCTCCTACGATGTAGTTGATGTACGTTAAATTAAAAATATATTATCCCTGAACATTTAATATTATTAAAAATGGCATCAATTGATAAAACATATACAGACTCTTATAAAGATTATAAAGAGTTTAAAACCTGGGCAGACACCCAGGTGTTGACATTTTTCGATGGACATCAAAAATGTATAGGTGATTATGTTTGGCTATGCGAGGAAGAAGATTTTGAACATGGTGAGATTCCAATTATGAACACACCGACGTGGCTGGATATCTATCTGATTCAGAATTGCAAAAGTGAATTCGTCTTAGAAAGAATGAAATGTGTTTATGGTGATGAGCATTATGAAAAAATTAAAACCGTTGATTTGACTTCTAAACCACCTGAAACGTTTAAACGAAAAAGGAAGATTTCTATCACTAAAAGCAAACCAACCAGCTTTGAATTTCATTCGAAACCTTACGGTGGTGGCGCGTGGTGGTTGCAATGTAATGGTGATTTCTGGTATAACAGTGATACTAAGAAATGGGTACATAGTGATAGTTATTATCCACGTAATACGAATACTGCACACGTAGCGAGCATTAAATCACTCATGAAACATCTAAGGAGACAATATTTACCAGCAGGTGTCGTGTTCACGCTCAAAGGAAGGTATATAGATGAAAATTATACCGTGAGTGTTTATTGATGTTGCTAATTTGTGATTGCGTATGGAAATGGCAACACCTGCTGAATATTAACATAAATGTACGCTGGTATAGGATGTATCTTGAACGTAAGGTCGTTTTTATGGCAGCGTGATTACTTCAACATAGAGGCTGCTTCTAAGAAAGACGATCAGAAAGAGATGGAGAAGTTCATAAAGTCTGGTTTGGTTAACGACCAACTGTGCTGGCTGCCAAGACACTCACCATCCCGGCGACATCATCCTCGTGGCTGGTAATGGGCGCGAGACATACCAGGGGGTGAACGGTGTGAAATCGCATTTCGATGACCGCGAGGTGGTGGTAGAACAATTTAATGGGAAAAAATTAAATAGTATAGAATAATTCTGAAAACATTATGAATATCAATATACTAACTTGGAATATCAACAAAAATGAATCTAAGTCTTTCTATGAGGAATTGCATAAACAACTTCTTATAGATGATATTCATATTGTTGTACTACAGGAGTGTTTTTATGATTTTTCTTCAAACGAGTTTGCCGAATTTGATGAAACAATCGATTATTTGTCTAAAAAAGGAAGGCGTTCGGTACGCATATTTATTAGAAAGTCAAGCGAATTATCAACAAGTGATTTGACATATCATGCTGATGTTGACAACAAATTGATTTGTATGAAAATTCATACTAAGAGTGGATGTATGTTCAACCTTGCAGGAATTCACTTGTACAGTATATCTAATGCCACAAAAGAACAGCAAAACTATCTCAACAGCAAATTTCCCGAACTTATTTTCAGGTACGAGTCACGTATTAAAGAGAAAAAAACAATTGTTGTTGGAGATTTTAACTACGGGCCTTTTGATGATTTTTTTCAAAATCCAAAAATGTTTTTCACAAATAGTGATAGACGCTTTGTTCGTCAATTTCCGGAGTTACAAAAGAAAGGAACCATGCGATTGTTTTATAACCCGATGTGGAATTTGGTTGATGGTGTAATTGGTAGTCCAGAGATCATGGATTGTATAGATGTAGGTTCAATTAAAATACTTGAATCATTAAACGGTAAACCATTAATCAAGCAGAGAATCAATAAATTATCAGAGTCATTTCTAGCAAATGGCTATTCAGACCATTTACCAGTTTCATTTACACTAAAATTAAATTAAAAAAATATGGAAAAAGATGTTTGGTTATATGCTGATGGCACAGAAGATACAAGCAAAACCCCCTATGATTATTTGTTTGATTATTCCTCGAAGCTTGAAAAATTTACAAACGGAGACATTATAGGCGTTGTATCTGAATGTAGCCCGGAACGGGAAAAAGAGGTAATCTATGGATTTACATTAGTTGCTACAGCGTTAAATAACTACAGTTATAAATTGTTTGAAGTTGTTCAAAAAGATGCTTTTTCTCCATTTCCCGTAACGATGAGATTGTTTCGTGTAGATACTGAAGCGCCAGAGGAAAAGAATAATGTTTCAGAGCAAGATTTCGAGCAAGAACTAATAAAATTTATCCAGCATTCTTCAACACGAAGAGCATTAACTGCCTTGAAAACTCTTATTGGAAAAAAAAGACGATACGAGGTGTAGGTGTATTTAAAAAAAAACAGGTTTTTATTTCGTAATAAACTCAAAACTACTATGTTGTTCTACTTGTTCGAATTCTTAGAAAAAACACCACGTTGTTGGACATGCGTTGCAGCAATTGCATTAAAGTATGTACATAGAAAAAGCTTTAAGCTATTTGATAACTTTAGATGAAAATGAAGCAAAACGCGTAAAAGCAAAAAATTAAAAGTGGAGATGTAATCGGTCTTGATAACGTAATTGTTGCTGCGAGTTATGAATTTGATGAGCTTATTGCTGATTTAAAGAAATTTCAATTATCTGAACGCCATATCAACCGCAGTGTTGTATAACGATTGTAGATATGAAACTGTTTCATCGTACAAACCTTAACACGTGATTGCATATATTTCTTATTGATAAAACGTAAAAATATGCCAAGAGAACGACTTCCATTAAAAAGATAAAACAAAGGTGTTGTGATTGTGAACATCGCTGACATTTTCAGGAATGAAGACATACAGAACGAAGTTATAAGTGCGTGTAAAAAACTAAAACCACGCAAAAAGTGATGATATTTTTAAATACATAACTCTATGGTTAAATACGAACACGACGGTTAAACAGTTTCGTGGTTGTATAATATCATAAAAAAAATTATCATTGATATTATAAAATAATCGTATATTTGTGTGTTGTTTCTTTACACCTATGGTTTTAAAAATATCGTTTTTAAAATCACTAGAAACATGTATTGGATACGCAGTTTTAGTTAGTATTAACATATTTAATCTTAGATTCAAGTAGTAAATGCAACTTTGTGAAGGGTAATAAAAATCAAATATATCCATCAAAACAAAGATGGTAAGAAATTACCGCTTTGTCTTGATGGATATATTTGCTAAATTGCCCCCTAAGTCTCCCAAAACAAGTTGCGCTTTGGATCATATAACCGAACAACAAAGGTATCAAATTTCTTGTTTAGTACAAGCAGGGAAATCTCAGACTGAGATAGCTCAGCTAAAATGAGAATATGAATGGCTTGATTCGGTAGTATTTTCCCGAGAAACCATCTTTTGAAAATATCACTGATGAGGATATTAAGCGTGTTAAGGATAAACTTAATACACGACCGCGAAAAAAAACATAAATTTTCTTCGTACATTTAATTTTTAAATTATAAATTTGCACTTACTAAAGTTGCATTTGCAGCTTGAATCCGCCAAGGATTAACTATCGAACAAGCGAACAAAGCTATCGAGGTGCTTTTTTACGGTTGCACCTAACGGTGGGGCTAAACCGTCGTTTTAATGCGGTTTTAGCCCGTGGTAGTAGCCGTTTTTTATTCATCTTTTAATTGATTTATATGATAGTATTGATAACACACGAAGAAAGCCAAACAGTAATGGAAGCGTTTTTAAATGCTGGACATGACGCATATAGTTGTGATTTATTACCACCAAGCGGAAAGTACCCAGATAGACATTTACAAATAGATTGCTTTGAAGCAATAGAACTTATTAAGCCAGACTTTTTAGGGATGCACCCTGAATGCACGAGGTTAACAGTTGCAGCGAATAAGTATTATAAGCCTGAATATGCTGAACGCTTCCCAAATATACACGAACAAAGAGCCGAAGCAGTTGAACACTTTTTGAAATGTGCGGAAGCATTAGTGAAAGTTGGTAAAGGTTATATTGAAAACCCGATAGGGATAATGAGTAAACTCTATAAAAAGCCCACTCAAATAATACAACCTTACCAATTTGGACATAAAGAACGCAAAAGCACTTGCTTATGGATTGAAGGATTATCAAAATTACAACCTACAAATATTGTAGAACCTGACATTATAGTACATAAAAGCGGAAGAACTGACAGTAGATTGCACTATGAAACATTTAAGCTACCAAAAGAAGAACGAAGAAAAGCCCGTTCAAAAACCTTTACCGGAATTGCCGAAGCGATGGCGTTGCAGTGGGGTTCTTAAAATGGCTACTAACGGTTGCAGGTATGGTTAGTGGCGGATTTGAAACCACAGACCTATCAAGCAGTACAAAAGTAAATGAATAGTAGAAATTTAATATTAACCACAGCACCCGCCATTAACTATACATATTGTTATGGTTTCGTGCTTTAATTCAAATAATTATGACAATTCAATTTTATTTAAACAACGAAGAAGAAACTCACATATACTCTTTGTATGATATGAGTTCAAATCCATTTAAAATCGGTGATGTTATTAATTTATCGGTTGATGATATTCCTCCAGTAAAATTAAAAGAATATAAGCCTGAATTTGCTAAAAAACTTGTCGAAGATAATAAGCAACAAAGAGCGATGTTTCATAATAAAAAAATTAAAATTATTCATGAAGGGAAATATATCGACATTGAAAGTGATATATTTACCATTGAATATCATTGCGATTTGGTTTCTTAGTATGAATCATAACGGTCGGGTGTAGCACAAGTAAGGGATTGCGGAGTGCGAACCTATCAAACTACACAGACATAAAAGCGGACTACAATGCTTCAAAATTGTAGCAACCCCTTATTGGTGCTACACTTTGTTAGCCACCGTATTTTATTGAATGTTATACTTTTAAATTATAAAAATATGTACACAAAAACTGAAAACAAATGGAGATATTCGCAGGAATATCAAGAAGTAACTACCAGCAAAGATGGTATAATTGAAGGTTCAAAATCAATATGTGCAATTTCAACTTTTGACAAATCAAAAGAAGAAATAGAATCAAATGGAAAACTTATTTCTGCTGCTCCTGAAATGTTTGAAGCATTAAAAAGAGTTGAAGCATATTTAGTAGCAAATGAAGATGTTTTAGCACCATTTCCAACTCGAAGTGAGTTAGATAATATTCGTGCGGCAATGTTTAAAACGGGGCTGTACCAATATGGTGGCTAACGTTCGAGGCTATGAGTAGTGCAGCATTGCAGAACGTATAAATTTAGCACTACACTTGGCGGCTGCATTACTTATAGCCTTTGTTAGCCACAGTTAATTAGTTTATTATTAAATATTTAAAATATAAAATTATGAGAATGTTTGGATTTTTTGGAAAGAAAGCAAAATATGAAGGATTAAGTTGGTGGGAAAATTTTATGGGCGGACACATTTCAATTGGTAGAATTACTATTTATGGTGAAAATGCAATGAAGTGGGGCGTAGATATTAAATTGCGAAAAACATATATGTGCTTTAGATTACCGTTAAGGTGTTTTGGTAAATGGTATCCATTGTATTTATATTTCAGCAAAGATGCAACCCCAAATCAAGCAACTTGGTGTGTCGGTCATCCTTAATTGTGGCTAACTTACTTATATGCGTACCAAAGGTACGTATATACTACAGACGTTTGTTGTATATGCGTACCTTTTGTTGCCTAATATAGCTTAGATTCAAGTAGTAAATGCAACTTTGGGAATGGTAATAAAAATCAAATATTTTTCAAAACAAAGGGGTAATTTCTTTGGCGGATTCAAGCTGCATTTGCAGCTTGAATCCGCCACATGAAAGAGAAAATGCTTAAAATACTTGAAGAAGGTAAGAAATATGGATACAGTAACGAAGCTATAGCTGGTGTACGGCTAACGATATGGCGGTATGAAACGGCAGGGATTAAGTGCGAAACCCTATCAGCCGAAACAAATGATGAATAGTAGCACAACGGTTACAAGCAGCACTGCCACCATGCTGTTTTATGACCGCTTGTTATCGGCTGCCTTTATTAATAGAATTATTAACTAAAAATTTATAAAAATAATGGAACAAATAAAAAATTCAGACCTTCTCGAAGGTAAAATAATCGAAAGAACAGATTATTTAAATAATAAATTTTTCTTATTTTTTACCGACAATACATTTTGTATTATTTCAGGATGTGGGTGGGAAGAACATGACGTAGAAATAAATGATGATGATTTTGAAGTTGAACCCAATACTCGTAATTATGATGATCTTAAAAGTATAGGTTTGATTGACGAAGTAACTTTCTTTAAATTTAAAGAACTTAAAGAACAAGAGATCAAGGAATATAGAAAGCAACAAGACATTAAGCAACTTAATGAATTACGTAAAAAATATCCAGATGTGTAAGGTTGCCGATAACGTTACGTATATGGCAAGTTGGGGGATAGAATGCACAAACCTATCAACTTGCAAGAACTAAATAAATTGTGCTAATATAACAAGTTGGAACGACACCCCCAATTTGCTATATACATTGTTAGGGTGCGTTTATTTTTATCAAAATGGAAAATTACACACAAGTAAGAGTAGAATTAGATGTTATGGCTCAAAAATTAATTAGTCAATACATGATTAATAATGAACGAATTGAAAAAGATATTGAAGCTGGGATAAAACGAGCTTTTGAAACAATTGACTTAGAAAAAGAAGTTGAACGCTCCGTTAAAAATGCTATTGAAAAAGCAATAAAAGATTCCTCGGAATGGGGTAAAATTCGAGATGCTGTAAAAAAGAAAACCGATGAAATTGTCGAAAGTTATATTGAAAAATCAATTTCTAAATTTAGACAGGATTTTCAAACGGAGTAAAGTGTTTAAATGCACCCTAACGGTGTCGCAGCTATGCAATGTGCGGGTGTACGAAGTGCTTTCGTATCCCACGTTACAGAACTTAGCTACGAGCTGAAAAGATTGCGTTTGCAGCACCCCGCATAGTGTATAGGTGCTGTTATAAACAGGCTTTTATTAACTTTCTAAATATAAATTATGAAAAAAGAAAAACACACAGAAGGAAATTGGAAATATAGACCAGATATAGTAGGCAATAGTTTTTATATTGAAACGGTTGACCAATCTCACGATAGAACATTTATTGGGGAAATAGGTGGAGGACTTCAATCTAAAATAGAAATTGAAGCTAATGCAAAACTTGTATCTACCGCACCCGAACTTTTAGAAGCATGTCAACGAGCTTTAGAAGTTTTTGAATCTGAAAATATAACAGGACAAGCAAGATTGTTGCTGGCAGTCGCTATCAAAAAGGCGGTTTTTTAGCTTGTTTATAACGGTATAGCGGTATGAAATCGGCAGGGATTAAGTGTGAAACCCTATCAGCCGAAACGAATGATGAATAGTAGCACAACGGTTACAAGCAGAACTACAGCCCTGCTGTTTTATGACCGCTTGTTAGGCAACGTAAATTATTAATATTTAAATACTTAAAACTATGACATTTGAAGAAGCAAAAGAAAAAGCACAGCAAGGAATAAAAGTAAGACACCAATATTTTGCTGAAAAAGAATATATGACGATGAAAGGAAATTTAATAATTTTTGAAGATGGTTGTGAAATTTTTGAAAATGATTGGCGAGGCGATAAAGAGTGGACTAAAGATGGTTGGTCGCTTTATGTTGCCTAACGGTCGCAGCTATGTTTGGTTGCGAAATACGAAGCAAAAAAATATCAAAATAATAATAACTTTTAATACGAGAAAATATGTCAAAAAAAACACAAAACCCGCAATCAAATATAGGTGCTGTTAGCACCAGTGGCGGGTACCATTCTGGAAATGGTAGATGTGATAAATGTGGGAAGCCGTTTGTTTATGTTGGAGATGTTCCAGATGGCGGATTTATGGAAGGATTAGAACCTTACTGCACTTGTAATGTAAAAAAACAAACGGCTGGTATGTATGGCTGGATATGTCCAAAATGTGGTGCTGGATTGAGTCCATTTACAACTATATGTCCATGTAGTATGCCTAAATGGGAAATAACTTGTTAGCCATTGGTGCTAACTTACGTATATGCGTACCAAAGGTACGTATATACTACATATGTTTGTTGTATATGCGTACCTTTTGTTGCCAAATATAGCTTAGATTCAAGTAGTAAATGCAACTTTGGGAAGTGTAATAAAAATCAAATGTTTTTCAAAACAAAGGGGTAATTTCTTACCATTCATGGGAACGTGGGGTAAATGAGAATATGAATGGCTTGATTCTGTAGTATTTTCTCGAGAAACCATCTTTTGAAAATATTACTGATGAGGATATTAAGCGTGTTCAGGATAAACTTAATACGCTACCGCGAAAAAAAAAACATAAATTTTCTTTGCATATTGAATTTTTAAATTATAAATTTGCACTTGCTAAAGTTGCATTTGCAGCTTGAGTCCGCCTTGGCTAATCTTGTAACCACTTTGCGCGAAGAAGATAAACTTTGCATCATTAACACAGGCGATGAAGAACACCGAGAACCACAAATTATTTGTTCAATGGGATTAACTAATGTTCAATAAGTATGGCTAAGTTAAATATTGAAAATACACGAAAAGTATTACAGTCATTCGACTTTAGAACTTTATTTATAGAGGAGTTGGGCTGGAGCAACCCATCTTCTTCGAAAGTGATTAATGAAACGATAAAGGATATTGTTATAATTCGTAAACCCATTGCCGAATTGAGCGGTGTTGTGGTTTTTGAGATTACAACCCCAACAGGCGTTGTTCCCGAACCAAAGGAACGTGCAGCCATTGCCAAAGAAATACAAAAACAGCATTTTGAACATGTTTTGATTTTTGTTGACTCCGACCGGAAACAAAGCATTTGGCATTGGCTGAAACATCAGGACAAAAAACTGTTGAGCAGGGAGCATTTTTATTTCCGACACCAACCAGGCGATGTGTTTATTGCCAAAATAGCCTCTTTGGTTGTTGACATAAGCGAATTCGACCGTGAAGGGAATATTGCTATTGCCGAAGTAGCAAGCCGTATAAAATCGGCTTTGGATATCGAACGGGTGGTTAAAAAATTCTTCCGCGAATACCAACAGGAATATATTGTTTTTCTCGACCTTATCGAAGGCATTGACAATGAAGCCGACCGCCGCTGGTATGCATCGGTTATCCTTAACAGGCTCATGTTTATATATTTTCTACAAAAGAAATTGTTTGTTGACAATGCTAACGCTAACTACCTTAACAGCAAACTTGAATTCTCGAAAAAAGAACTGGGTAAAAACAAATTTTACGAGGTTTTCTTAAGTAAATTGTTTTTCGAAGGTTTTGCCAAAAACGAAAGCCAGCGAAGCCCCGAAACCAATAAGCTGATAGGTAAGATTAAATACCTTAATGGTGGCTTGTTCCTGAAACATAAAATTGAGATAAAGTACGATGGTAAAATAAAAATTGCTGACGAAGCATTTGTAACCATATTCGATTTATTCGACCGTTACAGCTGGACATTGAACGATACGCCCGGTGGTGCCGACAACGAAATGAACCCCGATGTACTTGGTTATATTTTTGAAAAATACATTAACCAAAAAGCATTTGGGGCATATTATACACGAACAGAGATTACCGAATACCTCTGCGAACAAACGGTTTATAAACTTATTCTTGATGCTATAAATGAACCCGAAATCGACCCTGAATTATTTAAAAAAACAGGCTTGGATAAATTTGGAAACCCCAAACGTTACGATTCTATAGCTGAACTTTTACTGAACCTCGATGCTGCCAATTGCAAAAAGTTGGTTATGGGCGATGATGCTATTTTGCCAAACCTTAGTTTGCTCGACCCTGCCTGTGGTTCGGGTGCATTTTTGGTGGCAGCTATGAAAACGCTTATTAACGTATATGCTGTCGTGCTGGGCAAAATTGATTTTCTGGGCGATAAAAAGCTAACCGAATGGAAACAACAAATTGAAACCGACCACCCGAGCATTAACTATTACATTAAAAAACAAATTATTACCAACAACCTGTATGGGGTTGACCTGATGGAGGAAGCTACCGAAATAGCCAAACTACGCCTGTTCCTTGCATTAGTGGCAAGTGCCGACACGGTTGACCAGTTGGAACCCCTGCCCAATATTGTTTTTAATATAATGAATGGCAACTCGCTTATAGGATTGATGCGGGTTGATGCCGGAAGATTTGAAAAACATCAGGGACAAAACCTCTTCCGTAAAAGTTATGCCGACTTGTTACGTGAAAAAAACATTGCTATTCAGTTGTACAAAAACCCGAAAGGTATTGACGATATACAACTGTTGAAAAACAATATTGAACGCCACCGCGAGGAAGTCATACCCATTCTCGACGATATGCTCATGAACGAGTTTGGAAACCTTGGTATTAAATATGAACAGATAACCTGGGACGAGAATAAAAACAAGGAAGGCAAGCCCGTTAAACGCAGCCTGAACATTAACGACATAAAAGCTCTTGAACCTTTCCATTGGGGTTACGAGTTTTCTGAAATTTTCAGGAAAAAGGACGGGTTTGATGCTATTATTACAAATCCACCTTGGGAGGTGTTTAAACCAAACTCAAAAGAGTTTTTTCTTGCCTACTCAAATATTGTTTCGAGAAAAAGAATGAGCATTAAAGATTTTGAGCAGGAACAGGAAAAAATTTTACAAGACCAGGAAATAAAAGAAGCATGGATAAATTATTTAAGCAGCTATCCCCATGTGAGTTCATATTTCAGAAGTGCAAAGCAATTCGAAAATCAAATATCAATAGTTAATGGTAAAAAAGCTGGTTCGGATATAAACCTTTACAAACTTTTCACAGAGCAATGTTTTAATTTGTTAAGGAAAGGTGGTTATAGTGGAATTGTTATACCAAGTGGAATTTATACTGATTTAGGTACAAAGCAATTACGAAAATTATTATTTGAACAAAATAAAGTAACAGGCTTGTTCTGTTTTGAAAACCGTAAAGAAATTTTTGAGGGTGTTCACCGTAGCTTTAAATTTGTTGTTTTAAGTTTTGAGAAAGGAGGGAACACTAAATCATTCCCTGCTGCTTTTATGCGCCACGATGTGGATGAATTAACTAGCTTTCCAAAATATGGAGCTTCGGAGATAAGTCTTAATTTTATCACAAAACAAAGTCCTGAAAGTCTTTCAGTTACAGAAGTGAAAAATGATATTGATTTTAGTATTTTACAAAAAACCATATCATTCCCCTTTGTAAGTGACAAAATATATGGCACATGGAACATTGAGTTGGGTAATGAATTTCACATGACAAACGATAGTAAAATATTTTTAACAAAACCAGATAAGAACGCATTCGCATTATATGAGGGTAAAATGATATGGCAATTTTATCATAGATATAGCGAACCAAGATATTGGATTAATGAAAATACGGGAAGGAAGTCAATTTTAGGTAAGCAAAAAGATGATGGTCAGATTTTAAATTATCAAAATTATAGACTTGCATTTAGGGATATAACTTCACCAACAAATGAGCGGTCGATGATTAATACAATTGTTCCCAAAAATATCTTTGCCGGTAATACTCTTGTTTTATCAAAAAACAATATTTCATCAGCAGATTTGTTATGTATTACTTCATTTTTAAATGGATATACAAATGATTATTTAATTCGTCAAAAAATTACTTCACACTGTAATTTATTTTATGTCTATCAACTTCCCGTACCTCGCCTCAAACCCACCGACAAATGGTTCAAGCCTATTATTGAACGTGCAGCCAAACTTATTTGCACCACCGAAGAATATGCCGATTTATGGGAAGAAACCATGCAAACCAAATGGAGCGAAAAAGTTGCAGCAACCAATGAATATGAACGTAACAAACTACGGGCAGAACTTGATGGCATTATTGCCCATATTTACGGGCTTACCGAAGAAGAATTTACTTACATTTTAAGTACATTTCCTATTGTACCACAACCACAGAAAGTGGCAGTACAGAATGCTTATAGGGATGTGATAAATGGGTTTATTAAACCTGAATAATGGAAAGATTGCTTAGATTCAAGTAGTAAATGCAACTTTGGGAATGGTAATAAAAATCAAATATTTTTCAAAACAAAGGGGTAATTTCTTACCCTTCATGGGAACGTGGAACAAATGAGAATATGAATGGCTTGATTCGGCAGTATTTTCCCGAGAAATCATCTTTTGAAAATATTACTGATGAGGATATTAAGCGTGTTCAGGATAAACTTAATACGCGACCACGAAAAAAACATAAATTTTCTTCGTACATTGAATTTTTAAATTATAAATTTGCACTTACTAAAGTTGCATTTGCAGCTTGAATCCGCCAGATAAATGGAATACAACTTCAAAGAACTAGAGCCAAAGTGGCGTAAATACTGGGCACAGAACAAGACCTACAAGGTAGAGATAGACCAGAATAAACCGAAATACTACGTGCTCGACATGTTCCCCTACCCTAGTGGCGCAGGTTTGCACGTAGGTCACCCGCTCGGGTACATTGCCGGCGACATTTTCTCGCGTTACAAACGGATGAACGGTTTCAACGTGTTGCACCCCATGGGCTACTATGCATTCGGGCTTCCGGCAGAACAATACGCCATCCAAACAGGTCAACATCCCGCTGTTACTACCGAACAGAATATCAACCGCTACCGAGAACAACTCGACAAAATCGGCTTTTCTTACGACTGGGACCGCGAGGTTCGTACCTGCGACCCTGCTTATTACCATTGGACTCAATGGGTGTTCATCAGGATGTTCAACCACTGGTACAACAATAAAACCCAGAAAGCAGAACCAATTTCCGAACTCGTCAAAACATTCGAGAACCTCGGTAACGCCTCCATCGATGCCCCAAACAACCAGCCGGAAATCTTCACGGCAGAGCAGTGGAACTCGATGAACGACCATGCCAAACAAGGAACTCTCCTCAACTACCGCCTGGCATACTTGGCGAATATGATGGTGAACTGGTGCCCTAAACTCGGTACCGTATTGGCCAACGACGAAGTGAAAGATGGACTCTCCGTGCGAGGAGGTCACCCTGTCGAACAGAAAGAGATGAGCCAGTGGTGTTTGCGTATTTCTGCCTATGCACAACGCTTACTCGATGGTCTCGACACTATCGACTGGAGCGAGAGTATCAAGGAAGTTCAACGCAACTGGATAGGTCGCTCAGAAGGTACCGAGATGAAGTTCCCGGTTAAAGGGTCTAGCGAGGTAATCGAGATTTTCACCACCCGTGCCGACACTGTTTTTGGCGTCACCTTCATGGTTCTTGCCCCAGAAAGCAAGCTCGTGGATCAACTTACAACACCCGAACACCGTGCTGCCGTCGACCAATACATCGAGGAAACCAAGAAACGAACGCAACGAGAACGAATGTCCGATGTCAAGCGAATATCAGGCGTTTTCACTGGTGCCTACGCTATCAACCCGCTCACCAACAAAGAAATCCCCGTGTGGGTAAGCGATTACGTGCTGGCATGTTACGGAACTGGCGCTATCATGGCTGTGCCTGCTCACGATAGCCGCGACTTCGCCTTCGCAAAACACTTCAAACTTCCCATAACCCAAGTGGTTGTTCATCCTGGCGAAGAAGCCAGCAACCCGCTAGACTGGAGCGAATCCAAAGGCTCCAAGGAAGGGACCATGATAAACTCTGGCTTCATCACTGGTATGGACGTGAAAGAGGCTATCGAGAAGACAAAACAATTTGTAAAGGAACAAAACATAGGTCAAGTTAAGGTCAACTATCGCCTGCGCGATGCAATTTTCAGCCGCCAGAGGTACTGGGGTGAACCCTTCCCAATTTATTTCAAAGATGGACTGCCACAAGTTATCGCCGACGAAAATCTCCCCCTCGAACTGCCTGCGGTCGACAAATACCTCCCAACCGAAGACGGGCAACCTCCTCTCGGACGTGCCAAGAACTGGGCTTCCCTCGATGGCTTCCCCTTCGAGATGAACACCATGCCCGGGTTTGCAGGCTCCAGCGCATACTATTTTCGCTACATGGACCCCAAAAACCCGAATGCCCTCGCATCTCCCGAAGCCCTCGACTACTGGAAAGATGTTGACCTGTACCTTGGTGGCAACGAACACGCTACCGGTCACCTCATTTACAGCCGTTTCTGGTGTAAGTTCCTCTTCGACATAGGCATAGCTCCCGTGCAAGAGCCGTTTAAGAAGCTCATTAACCAAGGTATGATACAAGGGCAATCGAAGTTCGTGTACCGTATCATCAACACGAACACATTCGTTTCATACAACCTTCGCAAGCAATACGACACCCAGGAGCTTCACGTTGATGTAAATATCGTCGAGAACGACACCCTCGATACCGACGCCTTCCGCAAATGGCTACCCGACTACCACAATGCCGAGTTTATCCTCGAAAACGATAAATATATTTGTGGCACGGCTGTCGAGAAAATGTCTAAGTCTATGTACAATGTGGTGAACCCCGATATGATAGTCGACAAATACGGTGCCGACACTCTCCGCATGTACGAGATGTTCCTAGGTACTCTCGAGATGAGCAAGCCCTGGGATACGCAAGGAATTGACGGTGTGTTTAAATTCTTGCGCCGGTTCTGGAACCTGTTTTTCAACGGTGGAACATTCTCTGTTAGCGATGCGCAACCCACTGCCGACGAGCTTAAAGTTCTCCACAAAACCATCAAGAAAATAACCAACGACATAGAGCAATTCTCGTTCAACACCTCGGTAAGTGCCTTCATGATTTGCCTCAACGAGCTTCAAGTCCTAAAGTGCAACAAGAAAATCATACTCGAACAAGTTGTTGTTCTCCTCGCTCCATTTGCACCCCACATCTCCGAAGAATTGTGGCAGCTTCTTGGAAATACTTCAACCATCTGCGATGCACCATGGCCCGTATTCGACGAGAAATACCTTGTCGAGAACTCGGTGAAATACCCCGTTTTTTTCAATGGGAAAGTTCGTTTCACGCTCGAGGTTGCTGCCGACACCAACGCAGTGGAAGTAGAAAAACTCGCTCTTTCAAACGAACAGACTACCAAATATTTGGATGGGAAGACCCCGAAAAAAATCATCGTCATACAAGGCAAAATTGTTAACGTGGTGTTTTGATAAACCAAATGAAATAAAATCTTTATCAATGAGTTTTTAATTACTCATTTTCAAGAACAAAAACTATTACAGTATTTATTATGGTAATGTTAGCAGAAGCAAGGAAATATCAAGCATTTTACACCAAATCAACTCCAATAGTTGATTATATGGTTCGTAAACTAAATCTTAAAACAACTGATAAGATTTTTGAACCCTGTGGTGGTGACGGTGTTTTCATTGATGCAATTGTTTCTGACAATGAGTTTGCAAACATAGACGTTTGCGAATTGAATGAAAGTGCTTTTAAAACGTTGATTAGTAAATTCTCATCTTACCATACAATAAAAGTTAGGCAATGTGATACTTTACTTGACAACGATTTAATATTTAATTCAGGTTTTGGAGGAGTTTACGATAAAATAATTGCCAATCCACCATACGGTGCTTGGCAGGAATTAGATAAAAGAGCCGCTCTAAAAAAAATATACTCTGACCTTTACGTAAAAGAAACATATGCTTTGTTTTTATATCGTTGTATTGAACTGTTAAAAGATGACGGAATTTTAAGTTTTATAATTCCTGATACTTTCTTGAACCTTCATATGCACAAGGCTATAAGAAAACATATTCTCACTAAGGCAAGAATATTAGAGCTTGCTTTGTTTCCTTCTTCATTTTTCCCTGGTGTTAATTTTGGCTATGCAAATCTTTCTATTATTACACTTCAAAAGACAAAAAATCTTAATGACAATTTGAATAATGAATTTAAAGTTCTCAATTCATTTAAGACTGTTGAGCAATTGGCAAATATAAACGAGAACGAACTGAAAGTTTTCAGTTTCACTCAAAAAGAAATATTATCTAATCCAGACCACGCCTTTTTAATTTCAGACAACACTGATATTGCGTTAGCTATAAATAATTCAAAACTAAAAGTTGGTGATATAGCCAATTGCGTTACTGGCTTTTATTCGGGCGATGATAAAACATTTTTACAAGTTAATAGTCCAGATTTAAAGAATGGTAAAAACTACGACTTGGTAGAAGTTAATTCTGTAAATAGAAACTACGAAAATATTTCCGACATCTTAGACGGAATAGAAGGAGAAAAACACTTTCTGCCTATTGTAAAAGGCGGAAATGTGAAATTCTTGAAACCCGAAGGTTGGTTTATGAATTGGAGTAAGAAAGCTGTAACTCATTATAAAAGGGACAAAAAATCAAGGTTTCAAAATTCTCAATATTATTTCAAATATGGAATTGGTGTTCCTATGATTAGTTCATCAAGTATTACAGCTTCATTAATTGAAAACAAATTATTTGACCAATCAATAGTCGGCATTTTCCCTAAGGACAAAGCGTTAACTTTTTACTTACTTGCATTTTTCAATTCACCGACTTGCAATAAATTAATTAGGACGATTAATCCCTCGGTAAATAATCCTGCTAACTATATTAAAAAAATACCTTTTTTTCAACCAACAGACAAACAATTAAAACACATTGATAAAACAGTTGGTGAAATAATAAACAGCATTAAAAAGACAGGTAGTTATAACGAAGAACTTGAAAAAGAATTAAACGAAATAATAAAAACAGTTTACGGATTTTAGCCAACGCTTCGTAATCAAGCACATTGGCTGGTCGCACAAAAAGCCAACACACGACCAAAACCAGCCAAAGAGCTTGCCTACCATTCCCAAAGTTGCATTTACTACTTGAATCTAAGCTGTCTCACACCATTACAGTTTAAAGTTTCCTCATAAGTATCACTCGTTGTATCCCCACTCGTGTATGCTATTGCCATCGGTGTATAATTTGTCGGCTGTCGTTTTCTTAGAAAGAATTTTGAACATACCGTTTAGTACATGTACACCGTGTGACACAGCATAGTCTTTAGTTAAAGTAACCCAATCTCCATTGTTGATCGTGTCGATCTCTTTTAAATTGGAGTTTTTTAATTCCTCTATGTTGTTCTTAATGATGTCATATGTTTTCTGTCCTACCTCTTCGTAGTTCATACCGCTGTCTAGCAACGAATACAAGATACTCCTTGATATTTTGTCTTTCATAGGGAAGGAGCCGAACTTGTCGTAGTACAATAGTATCTTTTTAAGCTCGTTTATCTTCTTCTTGTTTTCAATGTTCTGTTTTGGTACCGGTACAGCCCTGTACATTGTGACGTTAAACTTTGGGTTGTTGCGTGCTGCTCTGATTATGTACAACGCTTGATCATCGCTGTAATCGTTGCTACGGTCTCCGTAATATGATGCAGCTTTACTAGAGTAAATATCTTCTTGATATGCCCCCGATAAATTGTATAACGGTGCGGTGTTTTCTTTCCCAGGTGCGGTGTGTCCTGTTTGATAAGATTCTTGTTCTAATATCATCTCGAACAAGTTATCGTTGAGTAATTCCATGTCTAGTTAAATCTTTTGTCGTTTTTATCCCTCGATATACCGTAAAAACCACGGATTGTTTTTATGTTCTCGAACCCGTTGTATATTATGTTGTCTAGTTTGACCAGGTAATCGTGTAATAGCTCGTTGCTCGTGAACATCTTGGACGACATTGTTTTCTTCAATATCTTGCCCTTGTAATCGAACCCCCTGTGCTTGTTGGTGTTGTTTGATTCAAGCGGCTTCCTGAACACGCTATCGGGGTGCATTACTTAGCATATTTTTTTATGATGCTCGGGTCGTTCATGAACAGCAGCTTTATACCGAAGTGTATGTCGTCACTCTTTATATCCTCGATGTCTTTAAGGCTGAACCACTTGCTTTCGGTGTGTTCACTGTTGAGCATAGGTTCGAACTCGTTCTCGAAAAGACCGATGAAGTTGTAGAACTTGAACGTGCCGTTGGGGGTGGCGTACACGTAAGTCGGTACTATGCTGTAATAGTCCTTGAACGCTGTTTCCTCGCAGAACTCGCGCTTGGCTATCTCCATCACGTCTTCCTCCGATTCGCCGTACTTCTCCTCTAGTTTACCGCCGAAACCAGCCCACACGTTCGGTTGGCTTATGTTGCCGGCACGTTTTGCCATCAGTATCCTCCCCGTGTTCTTGCATATCGGTAACACGCCAGCACCTATCTCTATCTTGTCCCTCTGCGTGTTTATGTAGTTGACGTAAGTGCTGAAATATACGGCACTATCGAGTGATTCCCGTATCGTCTTCTTCTTCTTGTTGATGATATCCGTGTAGTATTTCGGGTTCTCCCTCAAGTTGCCTATGACGAGCTTCAATGTAGGTTGTGGTTGGTCGCCGGTAACGTTCACGTCGTTGCCGTGCTTGGAGCCGTGTTTAGTTTCGACGCGCATACCAAGTATGACGTTCTTGTAGTCGTACTTGGATAGATTTATGCCTATGTCGTTTGCGGCACGTATTATGTCCTCACGCGTGAACTTGCCAACCATCTTCTTCTCCAGTATGTAATCTACGAAATCCATCTCGCTTATTTTTTTATTATAATGTTCACGGCACCTATACCACCGTCTGTCCTGTACGTCGTGTCGTAGTGGTTGCCGTACCTGTCGCCCCAGCCACCGCGTATAACGGCGAGTTCGTTTTTCGATATTATGATGTCGTTCATGTCGTCAACGCCAATGTCGGGGTTGTTTATGTTCTTCTTCTTGGATATCTCGTTCTTTTCAGATACCACCCTGACGTTCACAGAATCTACACCTTCCACGTCTTCCAGTATCCTGATGATGTCGCTCCTTGGTATCCTGTCCTGCCTCGACGTGGTGAGGAAGTAATTGCTTATGGCAGATATGGCATCCTTGCGTATGTTGTTGTCGTCGTGATCGCCTATCTTTATGATGGTGATGTTCAGTATGTATTTACTTATTATCGGGTCTATCGCCTTTATATCAGACGATATTGTCTTTGTACCCATCTTCTCCATGTAGCGCAGCAGCTCGTTCTTCTTCTTCTCCGACATCGTGAACTTGTCGAGCGGTATGCTGAAGTAATCCATGTTGCCGCTTATGAGGACGTTGATGTCGGGTATCAGGAACATGTTGAACACCCTGTCGTTGGTTGAATCCCTGAAGACACGCACCATGGAGAACACCTGCATCCTTCTCAGCAGAAGTTCGTAATCGGTTTCGGTCATCAACCTGTCGTTCGATTTAGATAGCATCAACCTCGTCAACTCTATCGGTTCAGGGTTCGACCCGAAGTTCGGTATTACAACCGTCGTTATGTCGAACACCTCGTTTAGGTCAACCTCGTTCCCGACTGCATCGTATCCAGTTTCCGAGAACTCCCACTGCACGTCGTCGGGATTAGACGAGTTGACGTTGCCGGAATAGCCGTCCGTGACAAGGTACTCGACCTTCACTTCAGCACCTAGCTGCGGGTAGCTACCGAACTTGCCGTTACCGAAGAATATGTCTATACCTGACGTTATCCCCGATTTAACCATGCAACCGGGTGAACCAGCCGGCACTTTGAGCAGGTTATCGTACAGCGGTTGTATCACGTTGTTGACGTACACCTTCACCCACTTGTTATCTATGTGGTAGTTCTTGGGGAAGTTCACGGCGTAGCTCGCGTAAGGTGTGCCGTAGCCCTTGTCAAGTATCTGGTCTTCGACGTAACCCTGTGTCACGTTTATGTTCGTGTTGGATGAACTCGACACGTCTAGTTTTATATCGTCCCTCGTGAGTTCCACTATGAATGAAGCGTTGTTGTTTATGCACTTAAGCCTGGTGTAATTGGGGATGTTGACCACGTTGCCGACTATCTCGGCGGTTACTGATGGTTTAACCCTCAGAGATACCTGCCCCATTGCGGCGACAGCCCTCGATGGCCTGTACCCGGCGAGGTCGGCTAGACCGTACACGGATGAATCACGGGACGCTTCCCTTGCCGATAGCTCGGTTATAGAATCCTCTATGTAGTAGTTGTTTAACTGCTGTATGTTCTCCTGTACGAAAAGGGTCTGCCCGTAGGGGGATGATATCGTGAACAACTTGTTCGACTGCGCGAACTTGTCGGTAAGGAACGTGATCGTGTCCCTTAGCAACTCGTTTGTGCGTATCCTGTTAAGAGAGAATATGTTGAGTTTCAAGTTAACGAGTGTTTACATTATTTATTTAAAAAATAATGTATGTATTGGATGCTTGTTTATTAAAAATTGTTATATTTGCGGTGATCGTACATTTACTGGTCGTGTTTACATTGATGATAAGAACTTTGAGAAAATAGGTAGTTGCCAATATGTTAGACTGCCATTCAAACCCAATACATTTTATGTTGATGTCGTCGATGTTCTTATTTCAAAAGAAGATGCTGAACAAAGGGGAATAGATTACTATGAAGGTGATGATGGTGTGTGTTATTACACTGTTTTGAAAGACCCGGCGCAATTGGATGAGGTTTTCAAATATTACGATAGGTTTTATGTTTAATTTGTTTGGTTATGAAATGTAAAAAAAATAAGGTGGAGGTAGGTGATACTGTTTATATGGTCGATTCCAAAAATGACGTTATAAATCCGTACACCGTGTCTAATGTGCAAAAAAACATTGCCGAACTTTCTAACTCCCCTATTATAATTAAATCTATACCGAATGGTGATGGTGTTCTGCATATAGTTAATGCAGACGAATTGGATGGATTTTATAAAGATATTAAACGGTGTTACTTTGTGTTTGAAGATATGGAAGTCTTGGGCAAGATTATGAAGCGCAATATTATACGTAGGATAACATGGTATTATAATCTGGAGAATATTTCCGTCGAACATCTTGTCGAGATAGATGTTCTAATGTGTAAATACATGGATGAAGCTAAACATGATGCTAAAAATATAGTATATTAGCACTATCATAAAAAATTTAAAATGGGTAAGATAAAGAGTCTTAAATTCAAAAACATCAGGAGTTACGGGAACACTATGTCGGAGCTACCGTTCGACGGTGATAGTGGTCTCGTGCTTATAACAGGCGAGAACGGTCACGGCAAGACATCAATAGAAGAGGCTCTTGAGTTCTCGATATACGGTAAGTCAACGCGTGTAGCGACTAAGGACCTAGCCAACTGGTTCAATGATAACGGTTATACGGAGGTGGAGTTCGATACAAGCGACGGTAGGTCTGTTAAGGTTTGTCGTGGTATAGCACCAGAGTTCTACGATCTGGAAGTTATGTCAGGTGACGGTTCTAAAATACGCGAGAACAAGAAGGAGAACAAGGCTAACAAGGTAAAGGTAGACCAGATGGTCGAGGACGAGCTGTTCGGCATCCCGCACGAGGTTTTCTCTAACAACATACTTCTGTCGATACATGATTTCAAGTCGTTCATAAAGATGAAGTCTGCCGACAAGCGCAAGATTATAGACAAGATATTCCAGACCGACGTTTTCAACGACATGAACGAGTTGTTGAAGAAGGATTTGAAGGAATACAGAGACAAGCTGATGGTTCAGGATTCTCTATACAATTCTAAGAAATCCAGTTTAGATTCGATTATAGCCCGTATAAACGAGTTAAAATCAACGATAGATGATGGTATCGACAACAAGATAGATTCGCTTAAAAACGACCTCCTTTCGCTATCTCAGGGGTTAATAAACAAGGATGCCGAGTACACATCAATAACGACACAGCTTGCATCTTTGAACAAAGAACTAACCGAGTACTTGTCAAAGGTCTCTGGTGTCGAGTCGATGGTCATGACAGAGTACAACACGCTCGTCTCTAATATAACCTATAGTGACAAGGCGACAAGGAATTCGGTTGTATCCAGCATGGTGGGTAAGCGTGATGCCGGCGTCAAGGAATTGAACGATACATTATCCGCTTATATAGCTAGTCTTGGTGATGTGATGTCTGGTGTGAAGCAAACCGTTTCGGTACTGCAATCAGAGATAGATGTTTTGACCGCATCAATCAACACGGAAAAGGCAAACCACGACAAGATGCTTAACTATAGCCTAGAGTCGTTGAAAGCAACCCACGATTCAAACATGAAATTGTTGCACGATAAGTACAAGTTGGACTTGGGTGTTATAAATGACAAGATATTGTCGAACTCGTTAGAGGTAAATAGGCTGAATGCCGAAATGAAGGTAGGGTCGGACGAGTACATAAGCGTGTCATCGGCTTTATCTGTTTTGAAGAACAAGCTGTCGCTGTACGATAACGATAAGTGCGTGTCGTGTGGTGTCGATTTGAAGCACACCGAGTTCCACGTCAAGGAACACGAGAAACTCGTAAATGATGTAGCGTCTACCGAGTCGAAGCTCGCGTATATAACCAGCACGTGTAATGCTTTATCCGAGAGTTTAAAGACTTTCAACGTCAACGCCATGTCCTTGTCTAACGAGTTGCGTGATCTGGATACCAAGTGTAACAACGATTCTAACACATTGTTGATAATATACAACGGTGACGTTTCTTCTGAACGCAACAGGGTGGGGACACTTCTCAACAACAGGGTTAACGAGATTAACAACGAGATATCGCGGCGAAAAACTGACATAATCGCCGCAGAAAGCGCGGCTAAAACGAGGTACGATGGTCTCGTCAACACGGAGAGGGAGAAATGCACGTCTGGTATCAACAAGCTGTATTCCGACCACGATGCTTTCTTGTCAGGTTACAACGCCTCGTGTGATGCCGAGTTAAATAATAAGCTATCCGCTGCTAGATCCGACATGGATGCCAAGATGGCGGCTATCAATGCTAAATCAGAATCGAAGATAACATCGTTGAATACCTCTATAGAGTACTCCGGTAGCATGTTGCAGGTTGTCGAGTCTGGTAGGAAGGTGATACGTGATTCCATAAACGAGTGTAACGTGAAGATAGCGGAGTTGTCCAACGGTGATATCCTGAAATCAATAAGCGAGCTTGAATCAATGGCAAACGTGTACGAGTCGGAGATAAGCGTGTTGTACGCGGATAAGCTAGTTCTCGAAGGACAAGTCAAGAAGTGCGAGGACACGCAGTTCCTCATAGGTGAGAACGGGTTGAAGCGTTTGATAATGAACAAGGTCATACCTTCTTTCAACGCCACCATACAGCAGATAACGTCTATGTTCGACTTCAAGTACAGGTTCATGTTCGACAACAACTTCGATGTCGAGCTGTACTATTGCGGCAGGCAGATACCGATAACAGTGTCGAGGGGCGAGGGTAGTATCATGGACATAATCGTCATACTTGCGACATTGCAGATAATACTCATGAAGCACCAGAACATAAACGTCCTTTTCCTAGACGAGATATTCAGCAACTTGGACGTTAACAACATAGCGAAAGCCGTGGCTATCTTGAAGGAATACTCGAGGAAGTACAACCTCACCATATTCGTCATGTCGCACACGCAGGTACCGTACGAGCTTTTCGACAAGATAATAGATGTGAAAAACGATGGTAATTTTTCAACGCTTTGTGTTAGGTGAGATGGTAAACCGCCGTTAAGGTTCCCGGCATTTAAAACAGTAATTAGTTAAATATTTTTATATATGGGTGAAGTTTTTAACCACGTTAACAGGAGTGAGCGCAGGAAGTACAGCGACAGGAAGTCGATGAAGGGTCTATCTTTGAGCAAGCGTGCCGAGATAACAAGCAAGAACATAGAACAGGGGTTGAAACGGCACATGTTGTTCTGCGAGGAGGTGAAGCTGATTCAAGATGAATCGCGATCATCAAAGATGGATGGTGGGTCGCTGGCGGATGCAGGTGGCGATGTGATATAGTGGTTTAATTAAATATAGTAATATCATGGTTGATTTAAATTTCAAGTTAAAATCTATGGTGTTGACCATCGGTCCATCTCATTGTGGTAAAACGTATTTCTGCAAGAATGTGTTGCTACCTTCATTGAAGAGTGACCCTTCGCTCAACGTCCAGTACATTTCATCCGACGATACACGAAGGGAACTCCTAGGTGTTGACTTGTCAAATATGGATAAGAAGATGATGTACGTGTCTGAACCGGCTTTCAGGTTCATGGAATACAAGGTCGCATCTATGATGAAGTTCCCTGTAATGGCTGACTTCATCGTTGTTGATGCGACATTGTTGGATGAGAAGACACGTGATGCTTTCATCAGCGTGGCGCGTGATAACTGCTACAACGTGTACGCCATAAAGTTCGATTACGATAGCAGGGATGAGTACATGTCCTTCGTCCCGGATTCAAAAGAGATTGTTCGTGTCGTTAATAACCACGTGACTAAGTTCAAGAAGGAACTGAGGTCTATATCTAGGATAAGCAAGCACGGTGTCCTGTACAGGATTAAATCGCGTGACTTGTCCGGTGTTAGTGTTTCTATCGACCCGTGTGATGTTAAGAAGCGAGACGAGACCACGTTGCCAGATGATGATGTCGTCGTTATATCGGACATACACGGGTGCTACGATTCATTGGTAGAGTTGTTGTACAAGTGCGGGTTCGGTATATCGGGTGGTAAGATAGTTGATAATTCAGGTTACAAGAGGACGCTCGTCATAAATGGTGATTTCATAGACAAGGGGGATAAGGTACTTGATGTCGTTGGGTTGTTGTACGACAACATCGGTAACGACATCGTCAAGGTCATCAAGGGGAACCACGAGAATTTCGTGTACAAGTACCTTAAAGGTGAAATAGACGAGTCTGGTGATATGCTTGATTACTTCGATTCTATAAACATGTACAAGGATGCAGGTTGTGGTGAAATCGGTAAGTTCTTCTCCGTTATAGAATCGTGTGTTGATTTCTGTCACAATAACTTCGTGTACGTTACGCATGCACCTTGTCGGAACAAGCATGTTGGTAAGTTCGACATCAAGTCGATACGGGGCATGAGGTCGTTCTCTTACAATATAGATGGTAGTGTTGAGGATAAGGACAAGCACCTAGAGGGTATGCTGTCGTTCATCGTTGATGAATCTGTTTGCAGGCAGCCGTACCATTGCTTCGGGCATATAGCCGTGAGCAACCCACGTGCTTTGGGGAACAAGGTGTTCCTCGATGGTGGTGCAGTGTACGGCGGTAAGCTTGTGGCCGCCACGTTCACGCCTGATATGCGTGTCAAGTTCGCCAGCGTGCGCTGTGATGTTAAGCGAGAAGGTAGGTTGTACGATTTGTTCGGGGTTGATAACTGCATGTTAAATAATATACATTATTAGAAGAAATTGGAAAAAATTACCAACTTTTATAAACTAATAGGAAAGCAGGAAATGAAACGAATGAAAGTAGTGCGTGTAGAGGATATGCTTACATTGATGGCTTCATTCTCTGCTAAAATATACGGCAAGTGTAGTCACAAAACAAAGAAGTCAGTGAGAAAATAAATAGCTCGAAGAAATGAAATACACCAGATCATCAAAATGCCATTTCAGCAAGTGGATAACAGAATCGAAGTTGACTTCGATCCGTGAATTCATATCTGAGATGCATAGAGTTGTGACCTGGGCTATCGAGCATCACGAATCTGATATATTGGGTGGAATGAAGAGACCATCTTTGTTGTTAGCAGAGAATCTATCCAGATGTGAATCGTGGTTGACAGCTAGAGCAAAGAAGAATGCATTCGCTGAAGCACATGCTTTGGTTCTGGGAACCAAACGCAGTGCTGATGAATTGAACAAACCATATTCACGACCGCATCATAATTCGAGTCGTATTCTACTTAGCTGTACGAATGTAGATATTAAACTGAATCCAGAACTGAAAGGATTCGATCTGTTGGTTGATTTGCGTTGTTTTGATTCACGTGAGAGAGCAGTTTCTGTGGCAATTCCATTGAAAAAGAACAAGATGTTCAACAAATGGAAATCTAAAGGGACGCTGTGTACATCGGTTATATTGACAG
>Ga0233422_10000175_pt1 | contig 35582 bp, 45 predicted proteins | sample Watercolumn_Mata_2_FD_182724 | JGI IMG/M metagenome (GOLD analysis project Ga0233422, IMG submission 182724) | Freshwater microbial communities from Lake Matano, South Sulawesi, Indonesia - Watercolumn_Matano_2014_110_MG | ecosystem: Environmental > Aquatic > Freshwater > Lake | place...
ACTCCCGGCATCAGCCTTATGAGAGCGGCTCTCTACCACTGAGATACACAGCCATTATAACCATAAATAGCTATATTTGAAGGATTTAAAAGGTTTTTTGATTATATGTTTTGAAATACCACAATTCTTAAAAATAACTCTAATTTCTAATTAACATGGAAGTAAAAACAGACTGTGCATTTAGATGTTTTAGATATGATCTCAATAGGCATTATCTTAATTCAGAAGAAGGCAAAAAATCTCTTGAAAAAATGAAAGAAGCATATATTAATATTGAGAAATTTAGATCGAGAATTCTTGAACTTGGATTAACATATTTTCAAACAACGATTTTTGAACCAGAAAAATTTGGACTTCCTGATTCTATATTGGTGTTAGGCAGATATTCCGATCTTCCAGAAATTAGATGGACACCAACACCAAAAACATTAGACGGTGTAATAAATGTCTTACTTCAAGGTATTGGTCTTCAACAATTTTATGTGCAGAGAGATAATTATGATATGTATACTATGCTGAATATCCCTAAAGAGGAAGATTAGCAACTTATAAAAAGATATTTTTCTAGATTTAGTCATGAGACTCGGAGTTTTATTTTCAGGAGGCAAAGATTCTAGTTATGCTACGTTCTTGGCTAAGAAACAGGGGCATGAACTTATTTGCTTGATAACTATACTTTCGGAAAACTCTGACAGTTATATGTTTCAGCATGTTTCTCAGGGGGAGATAGAAAAACTAGGAGAGAGGGTGAATTTGCCTGTTATTTTTCAGGAAACTAAGGGAGAAAAAGAGAAAGAACTTCTTGATTTGCGTGAAGGTTTGAAGATTGCAAAAGAAAAATATCAGATTGAAGGGATAGTTACAGGAGCTGTTGCATCAAATTATCAACTAGCAAGAATACAGAAGTTATGTGATGCTCTTGGTTTGGTTACAATCAACCCATTATGGGGGATTGATGCTGAAGAATATTGGAAGCTTCTTTTAAAAGATAAATTTAAAGTCAAGATAGTCAAGGTAGCTGCAGATGGTTTGACTAATGAATGGTTAGGAAAAATAATTGACAAGAAAAATTTAGAGAAGCTGAAAAAATTAAGCAAGAAATTCAGGTTTGATTTGAGATTTGAGGGCGGCGAAGCTGAAACCCAAGTAATGGATTGCCCGCTTTTCAAAGAATGAAAAAAAGTCTATAAGTATTAAAAAACAAAGACAAATGGAAAAATAATTTCAAATTTGCGCTTTCGCTTTTCAAAAAAACAAATAAAAAAAGATTTAAAAAAAGAAAGATAAAAAGAATAATCCTTATTGCTTTTTCTCTAAAGTTATCTCAATTATGGAAACATTCACTTTTCGCTTTTCCTTATTCTCGAATTCTTCGCTGTCAATCTTTATGTCCTTCACTGCTATGTTCTGCTCTTTCAAGAACCTTTTTGTTGCAACTTCTGCTACATCAACTGCTCTGCTTATGAATTTTCCTCTGGCTTTTATTACAACTTCTTTTGCGCCTTTTGTCGTGAATTGCATAACAACACCAGTGACATAATTCATGAATGGTTTTCCACCTATGAGAACTGTGTTTTCATTGTTTTGTGTCATCTTCTTAGTTAATGGCTTATTTAGTTTAAGGAAAGTTTATACTATCCCCTTATTTTTATAAGAAAACCTTAAGACTTATATACTTTTTGCTACTGTCTTTATGTGTAAATTTAAATCATTTCATTTGTTTTCATTAATTGAAGGCAAAATCTAATAATCAATACTTAAAACATATAGAATTACTATTTTTTCTTTGCTTTCTTCACTAATCTTGCAACATAACCTGCTATGCTGTTCTGTGTCTTTTTGTCAGCTTCAACTATTCTAGAAATTACTTGTTGATTGTGTTCAAAATCTTCTGTGAAAAGTGTAGGATATTTCTCTAATAACTCCCTTGTTATCCTTTTTATTGGCAATGATTTTATTCTTCCCATTTTAATGCATATGTGTTAATTTGTTAATGCGTTTCAGGGTTTTTAAGGTTTTGCTTTGTGTTTTAATGTTTACCTTTATATCTTCCGCGGGATTCAACTTTTTCAAGTTGTTTTAGGACAGCTTGAGAATCAGCCCATTTGTAATTTGAAAGGCATTCTTTTAGAAGAAAATCATAATTCTTGTAGTGTTTTGATTCAAGAGCTTGTTTTAGAAGATGCAAGTCAACTGCTTTGTCTTCTATTCTTTGGCTGTGAAATGAAAGCCCGAAGTCTATAAAATACAACTGAGGTTTATGCTGAATTGATTTTTGGTTTGGAAAACTTGAGTTCAAATTAGCGCGTTGCTTTTCGGGAAAACAGAGATTAAAGGGAGAAGGAACCCAAATCATGTTGCTTGTAGTTAAATCACCATGGATGATGTGATTTTCATGTAGTCTTGCAATATTTTGGCCAATGTTTCTGCAAATCTCTTTTTGTTCTTCTTTGCTTGCAATGTCAAGATATTCTGAAAGCTTCTTTCCTTCAATAAAAGACATCTTAATAGTTGATTCTGTTGTTTCATGAATTTTGGGTACAGGAATGAATTTAGAAGCTTTTTCAATTATTCTTGCTTCATGCCTGGTTCTTTTTAATCTGAGATTCTTGTCAAGAATTTTGTTTCTATAACTTTTTCTTATTCTATCCTTAACAAGAGAATTGCCTTCTTTTATCAAGATAGCTTCTGCTCCTTGCCCTATTATCTGTGTTTTAGTCATTTCCAAAATTATACTTATAATAATATAAATCTTTTTATAGGCTTTATCATTGTTCTGAAAATGGAAGAAATTGTTTTGTATTATATTGCAGTTGGTCTGATAAGTTATTTTGGCTTGTTTACAACAGTGTTCTTTATAATGACTTTTATAGAGTACAAGAAAAAACTTCAGGACCCTTATGTTAATCCTACTGATAAGAATCTTCCCAAAGTTTCAATACTTGTGCCAGCTTACAATGAAGAAAAAGCTATTGTAAGAACAATAAAATCTTTGCAGGAGCTGAATTATCCTAAAGATAAGGTAGAGATTATGGTGATTGATGATGGTTCTAATGATAGAACTTATGAGTTATCCAAGAAATTAGCTAAGGAGGATTCAAGGATAATTGTTTATACTAAGCAAAATGGCGGCAAGGGTTCTGCTCTTAATTATGGAATTGCAAAGGCAAAAGGCGAGTTCATTATCTCCATGGATGCTGATTCTTTTGCATCAAAAGATGCTTTGATTCATATGATTGGTTATTTCCAAGACAAAAAAGTCATGGCTGTAACGCCTTCAATGACACTTTACAAACCAAAAGGATTTTTGCAGAATCTTCAGTTTGCTGAATACACTTTAGGAATATTTTTGAGAAAAACCTTTGGAATGCTTAATTGCATCCATGTTACTCCAGGGCCTTTTTCAATCTATAGAAAAGCTTTCTTTAATAAATATGGGGGTTATGATGAAAATAATCTTACTGAAGACATTGATATTGCTTTGAGAATCCAGAAAAATGGGTATAAAATAGAGAATTCGATTCATGCTGGGATTTATACAATAGCCCCCAACAAATTCAAGCCATTATTAAAACAAAGGATGAGATGGTATTATGGATTTACTTCAAATGTCTTGAAGAATAAGGATTTGTTCCACCCTAAATTTGGATATATGGCTGTATTGATGTTACCTTCTGCTTTCTTGTCAGTTTTCTTTTCAGTCATGCTTGCTTTGTATTTTATCTACAAGAACATAGATTATTTTATAGCAAGACTCACTGAGCTAAGTGTTACTGGCTTGAACTTATTCTCGCTTGAACTTAAGAACTTTAATTTGCAGAATAATATCAATCTTATCACTAGTGAATTAACAAACCCCTTATTGGCAATTGTCATAGTTGCAATGTGTTTTACTATAGGAATTTTGCTTTATACTAGGAAGAAAACAAAAAATGAAAGAGGAATGTTCCTTCCAATCTTGTATTTCCTTTTAACTTATTGGTTTTTCTACTCATTATGGTGGGTAAGCCCTTTTGTCTACAAACTTTTTGGAGGAAAAATTGGCTGGGGAAAACGAAAACACTGAAAAGAATAGGGGGCTATGTCTATTGGAGGGTAATGCACGTCTATATGTGTAATGTAATTAAATAATTGTGTTCACAGAAAAAATCACAAAAAACACATGCTTTACAAAAACTCACTAAGCTGCAGTTTCGATTATTACATAGGGATTTTCAATTATATACAGGAAAAGCATAATACTTAAAAATCATCCAAAACTCATGGAAATATGGCAAAGTATGATGAACGAAGAATTGATGTGACAAAGTTTGTAGGAATCTTTGCTATTGCAACACTTATCTTTGTTATTGGCATACTAATTGGGACTGCAATTGTCTCAATGAAAGAGAGCAATATAAAAGAAAGTGAAGACAAACTTAGACTTGAGTTGATTGATTTGGAAGTGCAACAAGAATTAGCACAGACAAATCCATGCAATAACTATTTTTTATATTCTTTAGGAGAAAGATTAGCTGATTTAGGGAATAGGCTTACATTGTTGGAAAATCAATTGGGAAAAACAAACAAAGACATAATTGAACTGAAGAAACCTTATACTTTATTGGAAGTGAGGCACTATCTTCTTATTAAAGAAAGAGTAGAACAATGCAATGAAAATTATACTACTATCTTATTTTTCTATAGCAATAAAAAAGAACAAGTTTCAGAATCAGAAAGACAAGGATATGTTCTTGGATTTTTGTCAAAGAAATATGGGTCTGAAAGACTTAAGGTTTATTCTATTGATGGAGACTTGGATTTGGGGATTGTAGGTGCCTTAAAATCTAATTATAATATCAGTTATATGCCAAGCACAGTGATTGATGACAAAGTTTTCATAGGATTTCATGAAAAAGAAGATCTTGAACAATATATCAATTAGTAGCATTGGTGACATGGTAAACTCTGACAGTCCAGTTGCAGCTGCCATTAATGACTTTCTCAAGTTCTATGTTTGGCTGTGATTCAAAATAAGTTAGGTTGTAAAAATTACCTGCCCAATCACCATAAATAAAATAATTTACAGAATAGTTCTCAATCAGGTTTCTAGGAGATGTCCATGCTGTATAGGATTTTGCATTCAGGAAATATCCAAAATAAGGCCAGTAGTTACTGACAATTGCATTATGTTCGTTTATCTTGGGTTTCATATAATCTATTGACTTGAAGATTGCCCCATCATAGCTGTCGCATGTTTCCTTTTTTATTATTACCTCTAGTGTATAGATAGAACCAGATACTGCATCAAGTATAATCAGAACAAGGAGAAAAGCAAAAAAGATTTTTTTCCAGTTGAATCTGCCTGGTTTCAGGTTAGCAAGCTTGGAATTTATGAATGCCAAGCCTTCAAAACCAAGAATATAAAGGAAAGGAAGGAATGCGAGGAAATATCTATCTGCTTTCATCTTTACAAAGAACAGATAGTATGCTAATGACACTAGAACATAGAACACAATCAAAAATTTCAATGATTTTTTTTCTTTTGAAAGTATGAAAGAAACTGTGCCAATTATTGCAAAAGGAAGTAAAACTCTCAAGTTAACAAGGAGATTGTATAATTGTTGGGGAATCGGTTCCAAGAAAGTCCATTCTTTAACAACCTTGTTGTACTCCAGAACATCCCAAACAGGATTATTGTAGGTAACAGTGTTATAATAGAGCCAGGGGCTTAAAGCAAGGATAAAAAATATCGAGAAAAACAAAAGATGTCTGGACTTTTTCTGAAGAAGAAAGTAGATTACGATGCAGAATGGAAATATTAACAATGCAAATCTTGAGAGAAAAGCATATGCTGAGAAGATAGCTGCTAGGGCAATATATATTAGTTTATTCTTTTCTTTTGCAAGTATTATCATGTAAAAAGAAAGCATTACAAAAAACAAACCAGGAGCTTCTCCAAGAATTCTGAATCCCCACTGAAGCATTAAGGGAGCTAGAGCAAACAAGAAAGATGCAAGATAAGCAAGCCGCTTATCCATAAATCTTTTTGCACAGAGATAAGTAAACAGAATTGTAAGAACAGACATTAAGATTACAATAAGTTTTGCTACTAAGATTGATTCGCCTGTGAAGAGCCAGAAAAAAGCAACAAGATATTCCATTCCAGGAAACCTAAAATCTTCTATAAAGTTGCTGTGGCTTATGTAACTTCTGGCGTTTCCGAGATAAACATTCTCGTCCCACACAAATGAAGGAGACAATGAATCAATAACAAGAAGAAAAATCAAGTATACTATCAGAAGCAGAGTGATGAATATCTTTTCATTGAACTTTTCTTCATCCTTTGACTTTGAAGTTAGTTTATTCTTCTTCTGATTCTTCATTTTTTCCATACCCATCCTGAACTTATTGAATATGCTAAAACAGTTGCTAATACGATTCCTATGAGGTTCGATATTAAATAATTTATGCCTAATGTCGTCAAAACCCATAAAATACCCAAGTTTATCAGCAATGTAAAGAATCTTGCAAGATTAAACTTCAATAATCTTGATAAAAAACTTGAGTTTCTTGAATTTTTGAATGTCCAGATGTCATTTAAAACAAAATTTGTTAAAATTGAAGACTCAATGGCAATCAAGCTCGAGTAAATGTAAAATATTTGGGCTTTTTCAGTTAAAAACCATAACAAACCCTGATTTACAAGAATTCCAGAAAGCCCTACTAAACAGAATTTTGAAAATTTTGCAATACTGTGTTTTCTTAACTTGAAAATTAGCTTGAAAAGATTTGATGCTTCTTTTAATATTCTGGCTTTTGAAGCTCCTTTGGTTCTATCTTTAAAAATAATCGGAACTTCTGAAATTCTTGAGCCAAGAGATTTTGAAATATAGAGAATTTCCTCAAGAATTGTGTAATTGTTTGATTTTAGTTTAGGAAGAATTTTTTTCAATAAATTTGAAGAATAAGCTCTGTATCCCGAGGTATTATCATTAATTTCTGTGGACAAAGAGATTTTTAAAAATACATTTGCAGTTTTGCTTATTAATCTTCTTAGAATAGACCAATTTTTTATTCCTCCTTGAGGAATGTATCTTGAACCAATTGCTATATCTGAGCCTTGCCTTATTTTTTCTGCAAGTGTCTTGAGATTTTTTGGATTATGGCTTAAATCAGAATCCATTGTGAGAATAATATCGGATTTTAAAGAAAGTGCTTTCTCAAAACCATCTTTAATTGCAGAACCATAACCGGTTTTGTTCTTTCTTATAATTGTTATAAGAGGATACTTTTTCTGAAGTCTTTTCAAAAGCTCCGGAGTGCCATCTTGGGAATTATCATCGACAATTATTATCTTGTAATCTTTCAACTTCTGGCTGTGAATGAGTTTTAGAACTTCTGGGAGATTGCTTGCTTCATTTTTTGTTGGAATAACTATTGAAATCATTGTCTATTATATCACCATAACTTTTAAATATTATTGAACTTTAGTTTTTTTATGGATTTCGAACTTGGATGCGAAGAATGTGGAACTGAAAACGAGAGAATTTTTGATACTATTCATGAAAACAAGCCCACAAGATTATGCGAGAGATGCGCAAGGACAAATAATGCAATAATTCTTGAAGAAGAATCAGTAAAAATGAATGAGAGATGGGAAGCAAGGGGCAAACCTAAGGAAAGGATGCCTGAAGCGCCTAAGCAAATGCCTACAATGAATGACCTTTGGGAGAGGGCAAGAAGAGTGAAAGAAGAAAAAGAAAAAGCAAAACTCCAGGAGATTAAGGAACAAGAGATGAAAGAAGCTGAAAAAGTAGCTTTCTTAGAAGAACAAGAATTTATTGAGGATCTTGAAAAAGAAAAAGCAGAAGAAAAACAGCAGATAATAGAAGAAATTGACAAAGACATAAGCGCAAATGAACTTATAGAGCAAAATGCTGAGTTTAATGAAGGAGCTTCCCAAAAAGTCAAGATAAAAGAATTCTTGAAACAAACATTCAATTTCTTGAAGGATTAAAAGCCAACAGGTATTCTGTTGAAAATCTGTATTGTTTTGATTTATGTCTGTATGTTTAAAAATGAGCTTGTTCTTATTTCCTGATAATTGATTTGTGTTCAGAAATCTGCGCGAAAACAAAGAGCATTCATCAACTTACCTTTTTCAACAGAACATTCAATTTCTTGAAGGATTAAAAGCCAATAGGTATTCTGTTGAAAATCTGAACTTTTGTGCCATATGTAGATGCTAAAAACCTTAACATAAGGTTTTTAAACCATAAACGAGGAGTAATAACATGAATATTAACATAATAAAACAAGAGAAGAATGAAATCGAAGTGGAAATTGATAATCTGACTATCGCAGAATTATTAAGAAATGAGCTTTGGCAGGATTCTTCAGTTGAATTAAGTGCATGGAGAAGAGCCAATCCTTCTGAAAACCCTATTCTTGTCGTCAAGACAAAAGGCAAAGATGCAAAAAAAATCTTGCTTGATGCTATTTCAAGAATAAAAGATAAAAATAATGAGATTTCTAAGGAATTCAAGAAATCCTTCAAATAAAAATGAAACGCTCATCTAGAAGGTGGAAAAAGAAAAGACAGATGAGGTGGAAGTGGCAAAGGAAGAGAATCAAGAGAGAAAAGAGAAAGAGAAAGCAGAAGAGATTAGCTGCAATATGATTTTTTGTCCATAGATTATTAGGAGTTTATAAAGTTTATCAATTATATTCTACAGCATAAAAAGATTTATAAAGGAATTCTTTTATTTAGAAACTATACCTAAAGGAGGTAAACAAATGCCAAAAGATGAAGATACTGAAGACGATGACTTTGATGATGATGACGACTTCGGAGACGAAAGCGATGACAAAGAGGATGACGTGAGCGATGATGACTTTGGTGATGGTTAATTAAATTTTTATTTTTATTTTACTTTTTCTTTTGTATTCTTGGAGGATATGCAAAACCTTTTAAAACTACATCCTTCTATCTAACTTATGTATAACTTTGATGAAAACGAACAGTTGATTTTGAAATTTTGGGAAGAACAAAAAGTATTTGATAAACTAAGGCAGAAGAACAAGGGAAAGAAGAGATGGAGCTTTCTTGATGGTCCTATTACTGCAAATAACCCCATGGGCGTGCATCATGCTTGGGGAAGGACATATAAGGACATGTTCCAGAGATTCAAGGCAATGCAGGGTTTTGATCAAAGATATCAGAATGGATTTGACTGCCAGGGATTATGGGTAGAAAGAGAAGAAGAAAAAGATTTGGGATTGAAGAACAAACAAGATATTGAAAAATTTGGGATACTTAATTTTGTAAAATCATGCAAAAAAAGAGTTGAGAAATTCTCAAAAGTCCAGACACAGCAATCAATCAGACTTGGATACTGGATGGACTGGAACAACTCGTATTATACGATGACTGATTCAAATAATCTGCATAATTGGTTTTTGCTAAAGAAATATTTTGAAAATGGATGGCTTTACAAAGGAGAAGATGCTGTTCCTTGGTGCTGGAGATGCGGGACAGCAAGCTCAAAACACGATATCGCAACAGAAGGATACAAAGAAGTTTCACATTCTGCTTTATTCCTCCAATTTCCATTAAAAGGAAAGCCAAATGAGTATTTCCTGATTTTTACTACAACTCCATGGACTGTTCCAGCTGATGTCGCAATTGCACTTAATGAAAACATCCTTTATGTAAAAGTTCAGCATAATGGGAAATTCTACTGGCTTGCTGAATCAAGATTAGAAGAACTTGACGGAGATTATGAGATTTATGAAAGCAAATTAGGCAAGGAGCTTAATGGAATTCAGTATGTAATGCCGTATGCAAGTTTAAAATCACAAAAGGAAAGTCCGCACAAGGTAGTTTTATGGGAATTAGCTTCTGGTGAAGAAGGCACAGGAATAGTTCATATTGCTCCAGGATGCGGTGCAGAGGATTTTGATTTAGGCAAGAGGGAAAAACTTCCTTCAATTTCCCCATTGAATGATGATGGAACATTCAAGGAGAATTACGAAGAATTCAGTTCAAAGAAATATTCTGAAGTTAATAAAATGGTGATAAAAGATTTGGAACAAAGAGGATTTCTTTACAAAGTAGTTCCGTACAAACACAGATATCCTCATTGTTGGAGATGCGGGGAAGAACTTGTTTTTAGATTAGTAGATGAATGGTATATTAAGTGCAAGGATATGAGGGAAAAATTAATTAAAGAAAATAAAAAGATAAAATGGTATCCAGAATATGGAAAAACAAGGCAAGAAGATTGGTTCAAGAATATGGGTGATTGGCTTATTTCAAGAAAAAGATACTGGGGATTGCCATTGCCAATCTGGGAGTGCAAATGCGGGCATATTGAAGTTATAGGAAGCATAAAAGAACTGAAAGAAAAAGCAATTGACAAGAAAAAAGTTGATGCATTGCCTGAAATTCACAGACCATGGATAGATGAAATAAAAATAAAATGCCTGAAGTGTGGAAAAGAAGTTGAAAGAGTAAAAGATGTTGGAGATGCTTGGCTTGATGCTGGAATTGTTCCTTTCTCAACAATCGGGCCTTATCTTGATAATAAAAAAGAATGGGAAAAATGGTTCCCAGCTGATATGATTAGCGAGAACATGCCAGGCCAATTCAGGGGATGGTTCAATGCATTGTTTTGGGCAAGTGTTGCAATTGCAGGCAAAGCTCCATTCAAATCACTTTTTGGATATGAGACTTTGAAAGATGAAAAAGGCGAGGAAATGCATAAGAGCAAAGGCAACACAATCTGGTTTGACGATGCTGTTAAAAAAGCTGGAGCTGATCCTATCAGGCTCTTATATTGCCTTCAAGACCCTTCTCAAGAATTAAGATTTGGATTTACTGTGCTTAAAGAACCTGCAGCTAATATAAACATACTTTATAATATGCACAATTTGATTGAGAAATCAAAAAAATCCCTGGAACCTGAAATTGAAGATAAATGGATTTTCTCGAGACTGAATTTTGTCATAAAAAAAGTTACTGAAGAATTGGATGAACTGCATCCTCATCTTGCTTCAAGAGCATTGATGAATTTCTGGCTAAATGACTTGAGCAGAGGATACATACAAACAATAAGAGATAGGATTTCATCAGGAGATGAAAATGCAAAATATGTCTTAAAAGAAGTTTATCTTGATTTAATAAAAATCTGCGCCCCATTCCTGCCATTCATAACTGAAAAAATCTATCAGAACCTCAAGGAGAAATTAGGATTTGAAGAAGAATCTATTCATCTTTGTTCGTGGCCAAAACCAGATGCCAAAAAAATTGATGAAAAACTTGAGAAAGAATTTTCTTTTGCAATGGAGATAATAGAAAAAGCATTGGCAGAGAGATCATCTGTGGGAATAGGAGTAAGATGGCCATTAGCTTGCGTAAATGTCAAAAACGAAAAATCATTGAGAAAAGAACTTCAGGAAATTGTTCTCAGAAGAGTAAATGCCAAGAAAATCAAATTCGAAAAATCAAAAGAAGAAGTTTTTGAAGTTTCTCTTGACACGAAGATGACACCTGAATTGGAAGAAGAGGGTTATGCAAGAGAGTTTGTCAGGATTGTCCAGGATTGCAGAAAGAAAGCTGGATTAAAAAAAGAAAATGAAATTGTTTTGGGAATAAGAACAGATAGTTTCATGAAGAAAATCATTGAGAAGAATATGGATGATTTGATAAAAAAAACCAATTGTAAGAAGATAGAGTTTGAAATAAACCAAAATTTCAAGAATAATTTCAAGGAAAAAATCAAAGAAATATCAATTGAATTGTCTTTTTAATGCTAAAAAAGATGTATTTTTTTGATTTTTTTAATGCCCAGTTTTTTTTACTGAGTGATGATTTATTGAGGGTAATATCACAGAAACCTTTAAATACTACTCTAAACTAATTACATTAGCTTGTATTTTTATACACGCTAAAATGAAAAAATGATTGTAAAGGAAGAGTTTTTGGGAAGATTGAGGAAAATTTTTGGATTGAACTTATATGAGGTTAGAGTGTGGGCAGCCTTGTTGTCTAGAGGAGTTTCTACTGCCGGTGAGTTGAGTGACATATCTAATGTACCAAGATCAAGAACTTACGACATTTTAGAGAGTCTTGAAAAAAAAGGTTTTATTGTCATGAAATTGGGTAAACCAATAAAATTCATTGCATTGAAGCCAGTTGAAGTAATAGAGAGAGTCAAGAGAAATGTTGTGAGAGACGCAAGTGATATGTCAAAGAGACTTGATGAACTTAGAGGAACAGATGTTTTAGATGAACTAGACACTTTGTTCACAACTGGAATCAAATATATTGAACCCACTGACTTGTCTGGTGCAATAAGAGGGAGAAACAATATCTATGATCATATGGATATGATCATAAGAAATGCAGAGAAAGGTGTTGTCATTGCAACAACTTCTGAAGGACTGAACAGAAAGTTTGAAAGCTTGAAGCCAGCTTTGGAAAAAGCCAAGAAAAAAGGTGTTTCAGTAAGAATTTCTGCACCTATTGATGCGAAAAACTATAAGGCAGCAAAGGAATTAAGCAAGTATGCAGAAATAAGGAGCGGAAAACTAAAATCTCGATTCACATTAAGTGACAATAAAGAGATGCTGGTTATGCTTCTTAATGACACAGACGTACATCCTAATTATGATGTAGGTGTTTGGGTCAACAGCCCATTTTTTGGCGGAACAATGCAAGAGTTGTTTGATGCAAATTGGGATAAAATGACTCCCTTGAGCAAAGTCAAGGTTTAATAACAAACGTCCAAAAAAGAGGAGAAGCAACTTGTTTATTTGTATTTAGATTTCTCCTTGTGTTTCTTTTTTATTTTAATTCTGAGAGAAGTCTTTCAGAAAGGTTTAAATAGTTAACTATAGTGAAGAATTATGTATTCGCTGCCGCAGGAGATTGAAGTATGGTATATTATTCCTGCTGTCAGGAGGGAATTGGCAGTTATTTTAGGAGAGAAGTACAAGCTCAAGCAAAAGAAGATTGCCGAGCTTCTTGGGATTTCAGAAGCAGCAATTTCACAGTATATGTCAAAAAAAAGGGCAAGTGAGATGAAATTCCCGCAGGATATGAAGAAAGATTTTGAAAAATCAAGCAAAGAAATCATGAAAGACAATAAAAAAGTCGTAACAGAGATAGTTGCATTAGTAAACTTATCTAAAAAGAAAGGGGTTTCATGCTGCATGTGCAAGAAGCACAACAAAGGCATCTTAGGCATGTGCGCATGTGTTTCAGGAAAGGAGGCAAAATGATTGTTGTTGATATTGAAACAAGTGGAGTAGATTTTGTCAAATGCGGGATATGGCAGATAGGCGCAGTTGATTTTGAAAATCCTGAGAGGATTTTTATTCAGGAAGCAAGAATAGATGATGAGGACACTCTCTTCACTGGAAATGACAAGAAACTTTTTGATATAATAGGAAAAACAGAAGAACAATTAAGAGATAAGACAAAACAGAGTCAGAAAGAGATGCTCAAGAATTTTTTCAAATGGTGCGAAAAATCAAAGATAAAGAATTTCATGTGTGAGAACCCACAGTTTGATGTCGCATTTTTGGAAATAAAAGCCTTGAAGTATGGATTAAAGTTCCCTTTCAGCTACAGAGCCTATGATTTTCATTCAGTAGCTCAATTGAAACATCTTCAGGTTAATAAAAAAATTTTGGTTGACGGAAAAGGAAGTGCTGGATTAAATTTTTTGCTACCATTTTGCGGAGTTAAAGATGAAAGAGGATTTCATAATGCTCTTGAAGACGCTAAATTAACTGCAGAATGTTTTTCCAGAATCTTTTATGGGAAAAATCTGCTTGAACAATATAAAAACCAACAAATTCCAGAATATCTAAAACAAAAATGAAAAAAATATATTTAGACAATGCAGCAACAACTCAAGTTGACTTAGAAGTTTTTGAGGCAATGAAACCATATTTTCTTGAGAAATTCGGAAATGCTTCTTCATTGCATTCTCTTGGAAGAGAAGCAAGAGATGCATTAGAAAATTCAAGAAAGAAAATAGCGGATTTTATCGGCGCAAGAGCTTCAGAAATTATCTTCACAGGTGTAGGAACAGAAGCTGATAATCTTGCAATCATGGGAGTTGCATGGGCAAACCAAAACAAAGGAAAACATATTATAACAAGCAAGATAGAGCATCCTGCTGTCAGGGAAACATGCAAATTTTTAGAAGAACATGGTTTTAAGGTCACTTGGCTGGATGTTAGTCCTGAAGGAATTGTGAATCCAAAAGATGTTGAAAATGCAATTACAAAAGAGACCATTCTCGTAAGTATTATGCATGTGAATAATGAAATTGGGACAATACAAGACATAGAGGAGATAGGGAAAATATGCAGAAAGAAAAAAGTGTATTTTCATACAGATGCTGTCCAAAGTTTTGGGAAAATGCCCCTTGATGTAAAGAAGATGAACATAGATATTTTAAGTGCTTCAAGCCATAAGATTCATGGGCCAAAAGGTATCAGATTTTTATTTGTGAAGCAGGATGTAAAGATTGTCCCGATTACACATGGCGGGGGACATGAAACAGGATTAAGAAGCGGAACAGAGAATGTTCCTGGAGCTGTGGGATTTGCAAAAGCAGTTGAGTTATGCAAGGAGAAGATGAAATCAGAATCTGAGAGACAGAAAAAACTCCAAACAAAGATTATTGATGAACTCTTAAAGATGCCTGGAACAAGATTAAATGGCTCAAAAGATAAAAGGATATACAATAATGTAAATATCTCTTTTGAGGGAGTTGAAGGTGAAGCTCTATTATTAAGATTAGATGAAAAAGGCATCTGTGTTTCAACAGGAAGCGCTTGTTCCTCAAAATCTTTAGAGCCTAGTCATGTTTTGAGTGCTATTGGCTTAAAACCAGAGCAAGCTCATGGAAGTTTGAGGCTTACTTTTTCAAAATACAATTCAGAAGAAGACATTGATTTTGCAATCAAGACAATAAAAGACATTGTAAATTCATTAAGGAAGATTAGTCCTTTTGGGAAAGCATGGTAAAATGAAGAAAAAACAAATAAAAAACACAAAAGAAAAAAAAGATTTAATCTCAAAAGATATGACTTTTCATGATATCATCACGAAGTTTCCACAGACTGGAGAGGTTTTCATGCAACATAATATGTTCTGCGCAATGGGCTGTCCAATGGCAATGGAGGAAACACTTGAACAAGGGGCTATGGCACATGGAATTGATGTTGGGGAATTATTGAAAGAATTAAATAATAAAATTAGAAATAGATAAAGGAAAAATTACGTTGTTAAGCATAAACACCTTCCTAATTTCAGGAAATTTCCTGAAACCTGAAGAAAACTAAAAACTTCAATTATAAACATACAAAACTAAACTTACAAAAAATAAAACATGGTGGAGTATAATCCAAAAGTTATGCAACATTTTTTGAAACCAAAAAATGTCGGGAAAATAGAAAAGCCAGATGGAATCGGAAAAGTGGGGAATATGAGTTGCGGGGATATCATGTATGTTTACATCAAAATCAAGGAAACCAAAGGAAAGGAAGTAATTGACAAGATAAAATTCCAGACATTAGGATGTGCAGCAGCCATAGCAACTTCTGATGTTGTGATTGAATTAGCTAAAGGAAAAACAATCCAAGAAGCCTTGAAAATCACTAATAAAGATGTTGTTGATGAATTAGGAGGGTTGCCTTCTATCAAAGTGCATTGCTCATTGCTGGCTGAGGAAGCTCTTTGGGAGGCAATATATGATTATTTAAAGAGAAATGGCAAATTAATTCCAAAAGAACTTCAGGAGAGACATAAAAAAACACTGATTGCAGAGAAGAATTTTCATGATAAATTCAAGTGTGGGGACAAAAAATGAAGTTATGCATAAATAAATCTAATTGCGTAGCACAACGTTGTCTGCTTAATGTAGAGTGCTACAAGATTTTAAGAATTAAATCACTTAAAGACGTTTTTTATTAGAATGAAAAACAAATTTGTCGGCTTGTTAGTAATAGGAATGGCGATTATAATTGGTTTAATTGTCATTCTTTTTAATACTGCTTTGACAACAATTGTCAATACAAGCTGTTCACATGGAACAACTTGCCCGATGTATGGCACAATAAGGACGCAGACTTATATTTCAGTTGCTTTGATTGCAATAATTGTTGTTATTGGCTTGATATTATTGTTTAGCAAGGAAGAGAAACAGGTTATAGTAAAAAAAGTCAAGGAAAGAATAGTAGACAAAAATTTTAAAATCAAAGAAGAGAACCTAAAACTTTTAGATTCTGATGAGAAAAAATTATATCAGTTGCTCTTAGAGAATAAAGGAACTATCTTTCAATCTGAGTTAGTTGAAAAAAGCGGTTTTGACAAAGTCAAAGTTACGAGAATCTTGGATAAATTAGAGGGAAAACAAGTCATCCAGAGAATGCGAAGAGGAATGACAAATGTTGTGTTGATCAAAAATTAGAAAAATTGTTTGAAACTAGTTGCAAACATTGGCTTATAAGGCGTTTCTTTTTCATGTTTTAGTGCTTTTGCGCAAGAGCGAAAGATGTTATGGGGCTCTTGCGTGGGGGCATCATAAAAAATAAATTAACTCATGGAGGCAAAAAATGAAACTATTGTTAATAGCAGGAATAATCGCATTGATTGTAGTTGTTGGTATTGCAGGATTGTTTATTACAAAAGGTTTGGCTAGAGCTGAAGCTGGGACAGGAAGTGTAATAAGCACAACAGGAGCAGGATGTGGCTGTGGAGAAAATTGTGCTTGTGGTTGTCAGGGAAAATGCACAGAAGGAAGTAACTGCGGTTGTCTATCTGGAAAAGGCTGTTCAGCCCAAACAGGTGGAAGTTGCGGCTGCAGTAAGTAAATAACTTTTTTTATTTTTTTCTTTTTCTTCTTTTTATCTGTTCTTTTATGTCTGTTTTAAGACGCAGTTGTATTTATTTATTCTATGGCTTCGCTTGTTTCCAGAGATGTTCAAAAAATTGCTTATAATTTTTTGCAATATTTTCTTCTTTTATTTGTACAATTAATGGTTCTTTGGAAAGAATAAATAAATATAATAAATCATCTCGAATAACTGTGAGTGTAGGAATTTGATATTCGAATGGAAGTATCCTATGCTGATGAAATTTCATTGTTTCTTTATATTCTTTAATCCTATCTTTTGTTTCAGGTGCGTTATTCCAAATCGCTCTTAGAAGGATTTTTCTTTTTGTTCTTTGTTTATGCCACCACACCATATATGCTGGAAAATCTTCTAGAGTTGATCTTGAACCGCCAAAACTTAAAATTTCCTTGCTTTTGCAGTTTAGCATTTCATTTAATACAGTTTGAAATCCCGCTTTTCCATAAAAAGTTTCCACTTTTGGAAAAAACTCAGTTTTTTTTGAAAAAATAGAAATTAAGTCAGGCAGAATCTCTTTTATTGCTTTTTCTTTGGCTTGAATTCTTTTTATTAATTCTTTTGGATTGCTTGGTTGATAGTGTTTTTTGCCAGACTGAATATTATAAGAAACTAGTCCTTTTTTAATAAGCCTTTCAAGAATGTCATAAGCAGAAACTCGGTTTATTCTTGCTTTTAATGCTATATCTGAAGCCAGACTAGAACCTAATTCAATCAAAGCCAGATAAACTCCTGATTCATTTTCATCTAATCCATATTCTAATAGCGCTTCTTTCATATCCATGATCATCCTATTATCAAACTCTTTAAAAATGTTGTGGATTTACCACAGCACAAATTTAAATATATGTTTTATCTGTAGTTACTATAAAGTAAATAGATATTAAAAACAAGATAAAATGACAAAAATAAAAAAACAGACACAAAAAATGTTATCTAGGAAAACAATGAATAAAATTAGAGAAGACCTATCTGGCCGCGGTCTTTTTTTCTATTCTAGCGTTCCAAGGGCGGGATATCTTGGTTTTGATCCACGTTGCCCTAAATTCGATGCAATTATGAAAAGAATGGAAAAATTTTACGATGGAGGATTAAAATTAGAAGGAGTTTGTACTCAAACATTGCAAAGAGAATCTAGAAAATTATCTAATGCTAGAAAAGAACTTTATTGTTTGTCTGCTTTGGTTTCAGATCTAAACCTCTTTTTAACCACATCTATTCGGAAAAAGGGGTCTTTATGCAAAACAAAATTAAAATGTAGGGGATCAAATTCAGCAAGAAATGGGGGTTGGACGAATTATGGGCTTTATGTTACATTTGATGGAATATATAGTGAACGTGATATTAGATTAATTGAAGAATTCGCGAAATATGCGAGATCTAAAAGGTAAATTTGATACCCCTAGAAAAATTTTGAGAACTATCAGAAAAGAGAAAAAGTCCTAAAAATCACAAAGATTAAAATGAAAACTCTCACAATTCAAGATACCAATCAAAATCCATCAGAAGGTCTTTTCTTAGTCAATCCTATCTGGATTCACCTAGATGAGAAAGAGATAAAAGAAAAATTGAAGAAAGGGGAAAAGCTGTTCAAAGTGAAAGTTGAAGAAATCTAATTTAAAACTTTAACTCCATTGCTCCAAGGCAATTGCAAGTTCTTTGTGGTTCAAAGAATAGTCTTGCAAAGAAACGCCTTTCAAGGTTGCGTTGACTGCCTGCCTTGCTGCTCTTGCGCCGGAAATTGTGCCTTTTTTGTGGCCATGGATACCGCCGCCAAATTGCATTATGATGTTTCTTCCAAGGTGATGAACCAAATAAGGAATATGTGTCGGATTCAAGCCACCTGAGCAAACTGCAAATACTGGCTTTATTTTATCCCAATCTTGTTCTAACATATGCCCTCCTTTTATAAAAAAGAATCCTTTTTTTGGCATTATCATTGATTCTTCGATTTCTTGGTCGATAATAGGAACTTCTTCTTTTCCATGCATTTTTCCAACCATTGTTCCTATATGCAGTTGGTCTACTCCAATTAATCTTGCTACTTTAGCAATAGTCAGCATTGAAATTCCATGTTTTCTGTCTCGTGTTAAAGCAGCATGACCTGCCCTATGCGCATGAAGAATTAGTTTCATCTCATCATTATAATCACGAACAGTCTGCAAAGCAGACCAACCAAGAGTAAGTATATCGACCATTGCGCATATGCCTCCATTGTTTTTAACAAACTTCATTCGTCTTAGCATCTCAAAAGTCTCTGAAGTTACATTGGGCATATACATCTTTTTTTCTCCTGTTATTTTTTCAGCTTTTTCAAGTGCTTTTAAGGTTTCTGTTATTCTTGGCTTGAATTTATTGAATTTCATTGAAGATAGGTTTTCATCATCTTTAACAATATCACAACCGCCGACCCATGCATTAAAAGCTACTCTTGCATGTTCTTTTGGATTAAGTCCTAGCTTTGGTTTGACTATTGTTCCAACTAAAGGCCTGTCAATTATACTAAGTTTCTTTCTTATTCCTATAATTCCATATTCTGGACCTTTGAAACTCTTGATGATTTTTTCTGGGAAATGTATGTCCAAGAGTTTTAGGTCATCAACTATTTTCATACCAAAAATATTCCCTGCAATGCTTGAAAGAATTTGAGGTATGTTTCCTGGCTCAAATAATTCCAGAGGATAAGCTATTTTGAAAATTTTGTTTTTAGAATCAACTTCATAGACTTTTGCAGAAATGTTATCGCAGTTTCTTGTTGAGGTTGTTACATCAGTCCAAGTCCCGACACTGCTTTCAGAAGCTACTGCACCTGCTGCTCTTTTAAGAGTCTGGCCTTTTGCAGGACTAGCATAGAATTCACAAATCAAGTCTGATTTTCTTGGTTTGTAATTCTGTTTGACATAATCTTCGTATTGCATTTTTTATATTTTGTCTATAAGGGTTTAGTAATTTAAATTTCGCCTTGCAGGATGGATTATTGAATACGTTGTCCTGCGCAATTACTTTAACTATATCCTAGTTTTTATCTACTCTTTGTGGAACATGTTCCAGAATAGGGCGAAGAGCCATCCAAATACAAATCCTGAAACAAAAGTGACTGCCACTAAGATTAGGGTGTATACTATATTGAAATTTAGTATAACAAAGTAATTTTGCAGCATGTGCATTGCCATTATCCAATCCATGGCAGGCTGCATTATGCCTATTGCTATGCAAATAGCCCAGATTAAGTGCATCACTGCAAAAAATACTCCCAAGGACAATCCTGTCTTTGTCTTGTCTAACATTTTACCTCCTTTTTATAGATTCTTAAGAAATCTGATTTTAAAAATGTTTTTAAAAACATTTTTTATATTTAATTTTGAATTTCTATGGAAAATTGGAAAGAAATAGGTTTTTAATGTTATTTTGTCCATTATTTTTATGAACCAAAAAGAAATCAAGGAATTTGAGGCAAAAGTCAGGAAGACTATTCAAGAGTATCAACTTTGTTCTAAGAAAGATAAGATAATAGTTGCGATGTCAGGAGGCAAGGATTCTACTGTTGTGGCTCATTTGCTGAAGAAGTTTGGATATAATGTCGAGGCAATCCATATCAATTTGTTGATGGGAAAATGGTCTGATGAGAACCAAAAAGATGTTGAACTCTTTTGCTCTGAACACAAGATTCCATTGCATGTCTATGATATTAGAGAAGAAATAGGATACGCCATGTGTTATGTTAAGAGTGTTTTAAAGGAGAGAGCTAAATTAAAACAATGCACTGTCTGTGGAATAATCAGGAGATGGTTAATTAATAAGAAAGCGCGTGAATTGAAAGGAACGAGAATAGCTACAGGGCATAATCTTGATGATGAGGCTCAGAATGTTTTCATGAATTTCATGCATGGAAATCCTAATCTTGGAATAAATTTAGGACCTGTGACTGGATCGATTCAGGACAAAAAATTTGTTTTGAGGATAAAACCACTTTATTTTATTAAGGAGAAGGATGTTGAAATCTATTCAAGAACAAAAAAATTTCCTGTTTTATATCAGAGATGTCCTTGTGTTGTAGGAGCTTTGAGGCACAAGATTAGGAAAGAGCTTGACATGCTTGAGAAAATGAATTCAGATTGCAAGGAAAAACTTGTTTTGAATTTCTTGGGAATTCAAAAAGAGTTAAGGAAAAAAATCAAGGGCAAATTGATTTACTGCAAGGAATGCGGAGAGCCCTCTCGTAATGAAATTTGTAGAGTTTGCTCAATGCTCAAGAGTTTAAGGAAATAATTTACAGGTTCAAATCAATTTTTCCATTTCTGTCCAAGCTTTTCCTTATGCTTTAGATGCATTAAATACTGAATTTCATAATTCTTTAAGCCAAGACTTGCGAGCATTAATACTTCTCTTTGTTGTTCTTTGTCAAGTTTAGGCAATTTTATTTTTGTACCCCTTATATAGACTATGACTTCTGGCAGATCCTCTTTCTTGTATTGAAAAAGATTTTGTGTGTGTTGGATGTGCATTTTTCACCTCCTGATTTTCTAAAGAAATGGTTTTTAAATCAATTATGAAAACAGGATACAGAATGATACTATAGAATTCAAATTCATAAAGCTTTTAAATGAAAAAAATTTTATCGTTGATGGGAATAGTTCTGCCGCCACAATGGTTTTTTGCGCCAGATGTTTTAATAGACTTGTTCAGTTTTTTAGTACTTATTGTATTTACAATAATAAGCCTAATTTACTATAAAAAGAGCAAGAACAAAAGTTTCTTCTATCTTGGAATTTCATTTTTATTGATAGGGTTGGGGCAGTTCTTTGAAATATTCATGAATTTGAAGATTTATTATGACCTTACAAAATTCTTTCAACTTGGAGATATGATTGTAGCTTCTCAAGTCACTAAACCCTTGATAATAATCAGCTACATTGCCAGCTTTTTTTACAGACTTTTTACATTAGTAGGATTTTATTTCTTGTACAATAATTCAAAAAAAGATAACAAGGTCTCAAGATTGAATCATCTTATTGTCATTTATCTTCTAATGGTTTTGACAATATTAACATCAGTAACCTTCCACTTCTTTTGCGCAACATCTGCTTTGTTCTCTTTGATAATCTCTTTCAATTACTATAGAGTGTATAAGAAGACTGAACTAAAGAGATCACTTGTATTGTCAATAGCTTTTATTTTGTTATTTGTGAGCTATATGATGATGGCTTTCATCGCCCTAAGCCCCGCAACATATATATTTGCAGGAGCATTACAATTAGTAGCATTTATAATACTCTTGTATCTAATGATAGTCATCTTCAACCATGGCAAGAAACTCAAAAAGAACTAGGGTAGATATTATAGCAGACATGCTTAGATGCATTTCTGAGAGAAATGGTTCTATAAAACCGACACATCTAATGTATAAGTCGAATCTTTCTTATATCCAGATGAAGGAATATCTTGGGGAGATGAAATCAAAGGGGCTTGTAACTGAAAATATAGAAAAAGAGAAAAAATGCATAAATATCACTAAGAAAGGAAGGGAGTTCTTATCAAGCATCCTGCAGATGAAAGAGTTTCAGAAGACTTTTGGATTGTAACCCAAAAGTCTGTATGATGCAATGTTATAACCAGAGAGGTTTTTTAAGGCAAATTTCTCTTAGGGGTAAACACTTAAAAATAAACAAATTCTATTCTATTTATGAGAGAATTTGTATATTTCTCGAGCAAAGCAACAACAACAGGCAATTTCAATGACTTAAAAGATGCTGGAAGACTTGATATTGTGTGCCATTTTGTCATTAACAGTTTTTTTGTTTCAAATGCAATAAGGCCTGAAGTTAGATTGCATCTGATTTTCTACGGAAGGCCTGACCCGCCACGGCATATTGTTCTTGAAATTAATGAGAAAAACAAGGACTTTTTTTCTAAGAAAGATGTTGCTGGCTTGATAAAGAAGATGCTGTATAAGTATCAGAAAGGAAAGAAAGTTGAGGTTTTTGATTCATGTTTTGTTGAGAAAAAGAGTTTTCTTGATGTTGTTGAGGAATTGATTAAAGAAGGCAAGGAGATTTATTTATTGGATGTTGATGGTGAACAATTGAGAAATGCTAAAATTGATAAGGATGCTGTTTTTGTTCTCGGAGACCATGAAGGCATTCCAAAACAGGAAAAGAAACAAGTTGAAAAGATTTCTAAAAAAATTTCTTTAGGAAAGGTAATGTATTTTGCAAGCCAAAGTTTGAGTGTTCTGCAAAATGAATTGGATTTTCGAAGCAAGTGAAAACATATTTAAATCAATTTCTTCTTCAGTATTTATCAAAAAATGGCACGTGAAGAAGAAATTGTCAAGGAAAGACTGAAGAAAATAAATGAGCTGAGAAAAAAAGGCCTTGAGCCTTATACTTATAGTTATGAAAGGACGCATCTTGCTCAGGAACTTCAGGAAAAATTCAAGAACTTGAAGAACGAACAAGAAGATAAGATAAAAGTTAAAGTATGCGGAAGAGTAATGAGTGTAAGAGATATGGGTGCAATTAATTTTATTTCTTTGCAAGATGGTTCTGGGAAAATTCAATTAGTTTTCAAAGACAAAATTTCAAGTGAAATCAAGAACATTGATACAGGGGATTTTATTGGAGTAGAAGGAAGCATTTTCAGGACTAAAAGAGGGGAACTTTCGGTTTTAGTAACAAAATCAACTATCTTGACAAAAACAATTCTGCCTTTGCCTGAAAAATGGCATGGATTGCAGGATACTGAAGAAAGATACAGAAAAAGATATTTGGACATTCTAATGAATCCTGAAGTAAAGGAATTATTTATAAAAAAAGCAAAATTCTGGAAGACAATAAGGAATTTCTTGAATGAAAAAGGATTCCTTGAAGTTGAGACACCTGTTTTAGAGACTTGTGCTGGTGGAGCTGCTGCAACTCCTTTTAAAACTCATCATAACACACTTGACATGGATGTAGTTTTAAGAATATCAACAGGAGAATTATGGCAGAAAAAACTTATGGTAGCAGGTTATGACAAGACTTTTGAGATAGGAAGGCAGTTTAGGAACGAAGGAATGGATATGGAGCATCTTCAGGATTATTCACAGATGGAATTTTATTGGGCTTATGCTGATTACAAAGCAGGCATGAAACTTGTTGAAGAGCTTTATAAGAAAGTTGCAATGGAAGTTTTAGGAACTTTAAAATTCAAAACACATGGATATGAAGTTGATTTAGGGAAAAAATGGCAACTCTATGATTATGAAACTCTGATTAAAGAAAAAACAGGAATAAGTATCTATAAGGACGATAAAGACAAGATTATGAAAAAATTAGACAGCTTGAAAATGGAATATGATCCAAATGTGGATAAATGGAGATTAGTTGATGTTCTTTGGAAATTCTGCAGGACTAGCATTTCTGGGCCAGGGTTTTTAGTAGGGCAGCCAGTTGAAGTCTCTCCTTTAGCCAAGAGAAGCAGAGAAGATAACAAGAAAGTTGAACAATTCCAAATTATAATTGCAGGAAGCGAGATGGGAAATGGTTATTCTGAACTTAATGATCCTGTTGATCAGGATGAGAGGTTCAAGAGACAAATGGAGCTAAAAGAAAAAGGAGATACAGAAGCTCAGGAACATGACAAGGATTTTGTTGAAGCATTAAAGTATGGGATGCCTCCAACTTGCGGGTTTGGAGTTTCTGAAAGGCTTTTTTCTTATCTAGTAGACAAGCCAATCAGAGAGTGCGTTATCTTCCCATTAATGAAGCCAACTGAAGAAAAAAAGAAATAAGGCTAGTTCTATAAGTTAAAAATACGCTCTTATGCAATTGGGGTGTGCGGGTTTTACTTTGTTATTTTGAATTGGGCTAATATCTTACACATACAGATTGTTGAGCACAACAAAATTAGTTTAGTTTTGGATTTTCCCATTAATGAAGCCAACTGAAGAAAAAAAGAAATAAGACTAGTTCTATAAGTTAAAAGTTTTATCCACTAAATGCGCAACACAACGTTGTCTGCTTAAGCAGAGTGTTGCAAGACAAACTCATAAGATTGACACATAACCACATAAATTAACTGTTAAATATGCTTTCGGAATATTTAAAAAGGGCAAAGTTTTTTCTTATTATCGTCGTTAAACTCAAAGGAGGTTAAACTAATATGGCAGAAAAAAAAGAATACGAAGGAAGATGCATGAGATGCAAAGCAACTAAGAAGATAAAAGACCCGGTTGCTACTGAAATCAAACCAGGAACATGGGCAGTCAAGGGAAAATGTGTTGATTGCGATTGTAATATGTTCAAAATCATAGGAAAGACAAAACCAGAATGCTGATTTAAATATATTTAATTTGATATGGTTAGGAGATATTCTGGTTTTAGGTGGTTAGAGTTTGAAGAACGAAAATAAGGGAAATCCTTCACTTGTAAACACATATAATTTAAAATGGTAGACTTGGTTGTTAAGAACAAGATTAAAGAAGTTTTGCCGAAAGACAAAGGTTTAAGAGTTTCTGTTGAACTAGCTGATGCTTTAAACAAAAAGATTGAGGAAATTATTAAAAAAGCAAGTGAAAGAGCTTTGGCAAATCATAGGACAACGATTCTGCCGCAGGATGTTTAATTATCAAAGTTTACTACTTTTCTTGCTTTATGATAGGCTATAAGTGAAGATACTTCTGCTATTCTTCTTTCACAATATTCAGCGTATTCTGGATTTACAGCTTCTCTCAAATAATTTTTCTTTGCTTGATTTAGCAAACTTATGTTTTCGTTTGGGTCAGCATGATCTGTTACCAAGCAACAAAAAAAATCTGCTATGACAATCTTCAGGGACTTTACCATGATTTTAGAGATAAAAAAGTTTTAAAAACTTTATTGTTATGAAATATACATGAAAATGAAGAGGTTGACAAAAAAAGAGAAACATCTGTATGTTAAAAAACGTTTTACAAAAAGCGAATGCGCAGATGCTATGAACTTAAAATTATGCTTTACACTTATAAATTTGTTTGGTAGACAAGTTAGTAGCTTGATTGCCATATAAAAAATGAAGAGGTTGACAAAAAAAGAGAAGTTAAAGAGGTTTAAAGAACGCCATAAGATGACTAAGGTTTATCAAAAAGCTCAGGCTGACAAGGAATTTAATAATCAGTTAAAGATATGGAAATTGTCTATAATAGAAAGAGATGGAGGAATTTGCCAAAGATGCAAAAAGGACTTGAATATCATCAAAGAAAATGGGAAATTTCCGAGGAAGCATCCGCATCATATTATTTCTTATAATAGTGTGAAAAAATACTTTCCTCATTTAATATTTGACACAAAAAATGGAATTTTGCTTTGTGCCAGATGCCACAAAGATTCACCAAACTCCGCACACCAAAGCCCTTTGGAGTTTACTTTATGGTTGATGGAGAATAAATCAGAGCAATATGAGTATTTAGTAGGATTCATAAAACAAAGAAGTTGATTCTGGAAGAAATTTTGCAATAAGTTTGGAGAAAGCAAAAGAACTGAATTTAAAGATAATCTAAAAAGGAACTCTTAATTAAATTTATAAATCAAATTCAGCTGAATAATCATGGCAAACAAAGCAAAAGCAAGTCATATTCTTGTCAAGACAGAACAAGAAGCTAAAGAGATTCTTGCAAAAATACAGAAAGGCGAGTCATTCGAGAAATTAGCTCAGGAAAAATCATTATGTCCTTCAAGAAAGAGAGGAGGAAGTTTAGGAGAATTCGGGCGCGGTCAAATGGTTCGAGAATTTGAACAAGCTGTTTTTAATGCTAAGAAAGGTTCTCTTGTAATCTGCCATACGCAATTCGGCTGGCATGTAATCAGAGTAGAAGATATTTGGGGTTAACCCCAATATTAATTTTTTAAGTTTATTCTAGATTATTTTATTAATTTAATAGTGGGTTCATAGTTCAATAGTAATCTTTAAATATAGCCGTATCTTGTTTATTAATGTTTTACAAAGAATTGACGGATAAGAAGAAGGCGGTTAGAGAGTTTATAAGAGAACATCCGAACGCTACTTACAGAGAGATTAAAAAAAATCTCCATATAAAAGTTGAAAAAGTTTATAAAAATGGAATAAAGGGTGCTTTTCTAGATGCAGGAATCAATTTACCAAGAACTTTTGATAAAAAAACTAAAGAAGAAAAAAGAAAACTGATCATAGAATTTATTAAAAAAAATCCAAAAGCTAGTACTTCAACTATAAGAAAAGAATTTAGAATAAACAATTCTAGTGTTTTTAGTAGTATTAAAAGGGCGTACAAAGAAGCAGGAATAAATTACCCTCGAGAAGAATCATATCAACTTACTCCCAATGAAAAAAGAAATAGGATACTTGAAATGATTAAAGATAATCCTAATTCCACTATTCAAGAATTATCTAAAGCAACTAAGACAAATCTTTATCATTTATTCAAAAACTTAGATGAAGTATACGATAAAGCGGGTGTTAAAAGAATTGGGTTAGGTAAAAAAAGGAAAATCCGAAAAAAAGAAGAAATTATCCGTTTTATTCAAAAGAACACATTGGCTACTCAAAGAGAAATAAATAAAAATTGTAAGACAAAAGTTCAAGAGATATTCGATTACGGTATATTTGAAGCATATAAGCAAGCAGAGGTAAATTACCCTTATGAAAGATTAAAAGTTCATGGGTCTGCTGTAAAAGAGATAAAAAGACGAGCAAAACAATTTGAGGAGGTTATCGCAGTAAAACTTTCAGGATATGGCCATGTTAATAGATTAGTTAAAACTAGCAGAGGTATTGTAGATATAATATTTGAGAGGAAAGATAAAAAGGCCATAATTGAAGTCAAAGACTATTTGATTAAAGAAATTTCGTTCTCAGAAGTTAAACAATTGAATAAATATCTTGAAGATTGTGACTGCAATCTGGGGTTTCTTATTTGCCATAACAAACCACAAAAGGATAGATTTTTAATAGGTAAAAACAAAATAATACTATTGAGTGAATTTGAGCTTAACCAAATTCCTCATATAATAGATATGGGTTCGTAGTTCAATGGCTAGAATTGAAAAAGAATTTTTTCAAAAGCTAAAATTGCCGCCTCCAGCTCGTATGGGCATAGCCCCTTACAAGTCACCCCAAAACAAACGGGAAGAAAGCGGTGGATGGGGGTTCGAATCCCTCCGAACCCATATGACTATTATAATTTCTAGATTATAATTTAGTACAACAATATATTTAAATCAAGATAAGTATAAAAATATTAAAAATGGCAATTAGACTTGATGCAGTTGTTAGTGATGTTCCCTTCTATAAGTTTGATATTAGTTATTTTACAATGCCTGTGGCTATTGTGAGTGTAAACCAAGAAGATTTAAGGAAAGTGAAAGTGCCTGAACAGGATAGGAAAATATATGAAGAAAATATAAGAAATACTAAAGTATTCAACTATATTGGATGTGCTCTGCCAATTTTCTTAGGAGACAAAGTAAGAATATACCTTAATTCAGATGTTGGACTTGGTTCTAAACACGGTTTGAGAGAAGTAGAACAAGTAGACAAGTTAGATACTGAAGGCAAAAATATAGCTTCTTATTACTAATAAGTTTCCAAAATTCATAAAAAGGTTTAGCTTCTGCAAAAGTTATTTGAGATTACCTTATCAATGGAATCTCAAAGGGCTTGAGAATTGCAGTGCACCAGTTGTATGCTGTGTTATTAGTTCCCTGGCCTGTTTCTGTTGGGAAATTGCCCCATTTGTCATAACACTTTACAAAGTAAGTCTTGTCTTTCCAGTATGCTGCATGAAGATATTGTTCTGTTCCTGCCATTTCAATTCCTTCAGAATAATTGAAATTGCATCCTGAGAAGGAGTAAGCGCAAGATGATTTTTCATCTGTTTCTATTGCAAGATAATCTCCTGATATTGTGTCATGGTATGTTCTTATTAATATCGGAGCAATTGTATCTTTTAATACAATGAAGGTTACTGAGTCCCGGGCTTCCAAGCCATATTGGTCTCTGCATAAAGCTGCAAGAACATAAACTTTGCCTGTTAGTGAACCTTCGAGAGACACGTTGTGTTGCCCATTATGGACCTTGGCAAAAGCTTCATCTATGAAATACATGTCCTTCCAAGCAGGAGGATCAGACGGCATTGATTGATTGTAGATTTTATATTTACATTGCGTTGTTCTCTCAAAACTTGTAACTTCAATCAATGGCATTGTTTCATAAGACTTTTGACCATCTTCTGGCATTGTAATATTAATTTGATAGCCTGGAGCTGTCATGAAACTGTAGTCTAAAACAGAATCTTCTGTCATTATATTTCCTGGAACATCATTACATCTTATCATTAAGTGATAGAATCTTGTTTCATTGAATTCTTCTGAACTCATGTTTATTAATTCAAAACCTTTGCTCAAGTCTAGTTTCAACCAACATCTTGCGCATTGTGCATTTCTGTCAAGGCATTTTCCTGGGGAACACATTCCTGCAACAACACTAGAATTTTCTCCTGGACTTAATTGATTGAATGGAACCATTGATTTTGAGCCATTATAATCTATTGTGAAGTTGATTGAAGCATCTGAGAATTTGCATGTTCCTAATTCATCAATCCAGAAACTTGCGTTTACGAAATCCAAGTCAGATGAAAGAATAGAGCCAACTGCAGGGTCAATAAAAACAATTTCAGGAGGAAGTTCATCTGGCTTCTTGTCTAGCTTGAAGACAATTGTGTTTTGATCATAGTCTGCTTTAGGTTCAATCCCACAAGCGTTCTGGCATTTTACATAGATAACATGAGTAGTGTCTCTTGAAATCTCTCCTGGAAGACTTACATAAGCAAATTGATAAGATGCTTGTCCTAGGTATGTAGGGAAGTCGTTATCTTCAAAGTCAGACATTTCAGAGAAGCTTGAATTTTTCTTGTCAAGAATGTATCTGCATTTTGCTGGTTGATCTGTTGTCAAGTTGATTGTAATTATTCTTGTGTTAAATGGAATTGCTTTTCCTGAATTCATGTCTGTTTTTATTTTTCCATTTAAAATAGTCAAAGGTTGTGTGTAAATAATTTCGTCTGCAGTTGAATCTGCTTTATTTGAGCTTGGAAGCGATGTTCCTTTTGCTAATAATTCTACTGTGCCTTTCTTGAAAACAGGATTTCCTAATTCTTCACATTTGCCTGGAATGCAGGCATATTGTTTGCCGTCTGATTGAGAAACTGCAATACAATTTCCAAGGATTTCACATCTTTCTTTTGTACATAATCTTAATGGATCTTCGTTGCAAGTTGTGCATAATTTTGTTCCTCTTAGAGCAGTTTCTGGATTGCATGAACCCATCTCTCTTTCTCCTGAACCGAAAACTAACATCCCTGATTTTGCTATTCCCATAGCAATCGAAGCATAATTCAAGATGCATTCTAATTTAGTTATAGCAAAACCTTTCTTGACTTTGTCAACAGAATCTTGAGAAGATTCAACTGCTTGTTGTTGTTCTGCTAAATCATCTAATTTTGTTTTGTCTGTTATTCCTTGTCCGGAATCAGCGATTTTTTGTTTTAATGCGCTCGCGTCTTTATTATATGCTTTAATCAGATCTAATTTATTACTTGGATTCTTTTCAGTTTCAATTTCAGTTAATTTTGTTTTTAATGCATCTCGGTCTGCAGTAAATTCGCTGCCTGTAACGCCATCTAAAGTGGTTTTTGCTTTTCCTAACCATTTTGTTTCACTGTCCCAAACACTTTCACCACCAATTCCAAAGCAAATTCCTAATCTGCCCCATGTTCCTGGTTTTTTTGGAACTTCTCTTGCAGGTTCTTTTGCTTTGCAGCAAACTTGTCCTTCTGGCAAGCCTGGTGTAGGTAATAAGGCAGCGCCATCTTTGCATCTTGCTTTTTGGTCTTCCCAGTCTGTTGCAATAACACCTTCACATTTTACTGGTCTGCAACAAATCTGGTTTTTTTCTTTGCACTCAAGTGATCCTTGGTTATCTGTGCCTTTATCTTCAATATAATCTTTTTTGCATTTCTCAATACATTCTCCTGCCACTACTTTTTTTCCGTCTGTACCATCTGTCGGGGCTGTGCAATCTTTTGGAACCTCTGGTGTTGGTGCATCTGGGGCTTTTCCGTCAGCAGTTACTTCTTTGCAACATGCATCTGGTTTGTCTATAGAACAATATCCCTTAATACATTGATAATATTTATCTTTGAAAGTAATAGTTCCAGAAACAGTATTTTTTGAGATGGGTTTTATTTTTGAGGCGTATTCACTTCCGAAATCTATACAATTCCAATCTTCTGTTATCTTTTGATCTTTATCTTTTACATCCCGAGTGTCACATTGACCATAATAACTTGGGGTGTTGTCAACTTTGGCACCGCTGCCAGTTGAAGGGGCTTTTGGTCCAGTAGAATACTTCTCTATGATTCTATTTAGGGCTTCTTGCATTTCTGCAGGAGTCATTGTACCATCCGGATTATTCGCTTTTGCGTTTTCTATACATAAAGTGAAGATTTGTAATACTAAGAGAATCACAAACATAGAGATAAATAATTTTTTAAGTTGTTGTTTCGTCATTTTATTTTCCTTCGTTATAATTATATTTTTTCATTATATACTCTAGGGCTTTTTTCATTGAATCAAGACTCATCTGTTTTGAAGCAGTATCCTTTATTGTTGAGTCTATTGTTTGTTTTTTTGACAATGTTGAATCTGTTGTTTGTGTTTGTACATAATTTATTCTCTCACTCTTACATGCAAATGTAGTAGCAGCTGCTGCAGCCAAACAAATTGCAATTGCGAGTCTTGGAGCGTATTGTTTTAAATATTCTATATAATTATTTAATTCTTTCATTTTATTGTGTTGCTGCTTTTGCAGCTTTTAATATTTCATTATTACAAGTCATTATGATATTATCAATAACCTTTTTTTCATCATCTGTTAAGATGTTAGAAAGGCTTCCTTTGACTGAAATGGCCGCATTCATCAAATCCAAATATTCGCCAGGTGTTCCTGCCTGGGAAGTACTTGCACCAGTAGTTGTGCTGGCCCCCTGCAAGACAGCACTTTGTTCAGGCGTTAATTGTTCTGTCATTCTTATACTGTTTGTTCTTTCGGGATTTTCGGGAACAATAATGATCTCCTCACGTCGATAATTGTCTGAATACTTCCCTAAATAAGTTCTTGGTCTTCCTATCCAGTTATCATCATAAGCGAAACAATCAGCGAAATATTTACTGCCTTCATCGCTAGGCTGGGCAAGAGGTAAAGTAAATGATCTCCCGCCATTTCCCCCCGCGACATTATAAATCGCGATTATAATTGGGGTATGGCCCCAAGTCCCCCCATTCCATCCATTTTTGGATTGAATATACTCTAACAGGTTGTCTGGGTCTACATACGAATTAGGTTCTCCCTGTCGCCATATCACCATTGCAAGAGTGTTCTGTCCGGAAAACCAATTATTTCCAGGATAAGATATCTCACATTTTATTTGTTGACGAGTACCTACCCTGATTGTCGGGTCAACTGTCAACGTAATATCTATCTTATCATCTGCCGACCCCTCTACTGATACAGAAGGCACTGTTTTAATTAATATAATTAATAGTGAAAACATCATTATCCCAATTATCGCGAATTTTATTTGGTTATTCATATTATTTATCCTGAACCTGGGGTTCCTCCTTCTGGTGTTGGAGCAGGTGTGGCAGGAGTAGTTGTTTTGTCGTCAGCGGCTTTTGTTCCTGTTGTTTGTGCTCCTGAAATTCCATTTGTTATTGCATTTGTGATTGAACCGGTGATTTGTCCTGTGACTGCATTGCTTGCTGCGTCAAATGCCCATTTCAATCCTCCTGACATCAAAAGCCAGGCTGGGGCTCCGACTGCATAATTTAATCCCCTGTCTCCAAGGCATTTTATTACATTTGAGTTTGAAGGATGTAAGCAAGCTGGCTCTACTTTTCCTGCTGGTGTTGCGCAATAAATTGGTGTTGCAATACATTCTGGAATAATTTGTCCAATTCTTTCTGATATTGACATTCCTACTAAGTACCATGCAAAGGTTCCTGCTTTTAACCATCCTGAAGCTGCTTTGAAAGTACAATCACCTTTGCTGTAACATTCTGCTCTTGTGCATAAATTCCAAGTTGCATCTCCACCACCACCACATGAAGTACATTGACTTTGGGTTAATCCAGGAGGGTATTTTGGATCACAAGAGCCTATTGGTGTTCCAAAACCAATTGCTCCAACATCTTGATGATAAACACAATCTCCATATCCTGGAGCTCTTTCAGAACCTTCACACATTTCTTTGTTGCAATAGCCCCCTAAAAATGATGCCCACATTCTTCCTGTTGGGAAGCCTACCCATGCTGGTCCTAAGAAATCTCCTAATTGATTTCCTGCTTCTCCTAATCCTAATGAATTTTTCATTCCACATTGTGAACAATTCTGCCATTTATTCTCTCTAACATTTGCATGATATGCTGCTAATGGTCCTTGAGAACTTGCTTCAGAAGGGAAACATAATTTTTCTCTTGTCTGTCCTAGTGCTTCTATCTGGACTTCTCCAAAACCACAATGAATAACTTGATTCTGAAGTCCTGTGCTTCTTTCATTCATTCTATCATCACCATAGCTTGTGAAAAAATTATAACAAATAGATGTTCCGGTAAGTAATGTTTCTCGGACAACTTTTTGAGTTACTTTTGGCGAGCCTGAAGTCATTTCTTGGCTGATACCCTCAACTTGGCAAGTTGTTGACTTGCAATAAGCAACTGTTTTTGATTTTTGGCAGATTCCTTCAGGATATTCACAATTTCCGTCTATTCCTGGAGTTAAAGTATTGTCATACAATTCTTCTTGATTTCCTTGTGAATCAAACCAGTAGATGTCAGTTTCTGTTCCTGATAATTTTCCACAATCAAAATAATTATGACTTGTAATCGCGCATTGAGCAACATCCCTGCAATATAATCCTCCTGCTAATGGCAAGAAATCTTGTTCACAGTTTTCTCTTGGACCATAAGAACAGGAACCATCACCAATAACACAACATCCTAGGTCAGATGGAGAACCTTGTTTTTTACAATCTATCTGGCTTGTAGTGTTGTCTAAAAAATTGATATCCTCAAGTTTGTATCCTAGAGCCAAAGTTAAATTTTCACATTGCCTGTATTGCAGAACTTCTGCTTTTACACCATTCGCGATAATGCAACAACCTGGCCTGCATTGAGGAATTTCTTCTAATTGTTTTGCATCTGGAACTCCGTCCATTGCTAAACATTCTGCAACTTGTTTGTTTCTCAAACAAGCTAAATCTTTTTGTTTTGGAATGCAAACTTGTGTTTTGCATTCAATTATATTAGAACAATCATAAGGAGGGCCGGTCATAAATCTTCCAGAACATTCATCTCGTGTTGTCCTGACACATTGCTGCCCTTTTCCTGTATCAAGACAGCAGCCTTCTTGTTCAGCCGCGTTTACAATAGATAATGTTATTGCTAAAATAAATACTATCGCGAATAGGAAAATTGTTTTTTTTGCAAGCTCTTTTTTGTTCACCATTTTTTTTGTGATTTTTAGATTATAATATTTATCAGTTCAAGCGAGCAATCAAGTTCGGTCAATTGCGAAGTTGAATTGATAAGGAAATTCATTTGGACGATATGGAATTGTCTCTAAAATGAATACAACTTGATCTTTATTTATATTTCGGGCTTCTTTTGTTATATACTGAAGTCTGAAAGGATTATTCCAATTATCCTGGTCCCAAGCAAGTCCCTCGTATTTGCAGTCAACTTGTGTTTCGCAATCAACTATTTTATTTGCTGTCTGCCATAAATATCCTAATGGAATTAGTAGCATAACTTGTTTTTGATTTATGTTCTGTTCTGCTTTGTTGGAGATAGTTTTTTTAGAAAGTTTCATTGGCCAGTCTACATAAAGTATAATTGCGTCGTTATATATCAACGGAGTTATTGTTCGAGTTCCAACTTCAATGTCCATGTTTCTTTTGAATGAAGCAAGATTATTCAAACATTGGTCTATCTGTGCGTTTCCTTCTGTCTGAAGAAATACTTGATATTGGTCTTCAATCTGATTTAGTGCTGGAAGCTTGTTGATGCGTTGTTTGCTTGAATCTTTATACATCACAACAACGAAGTTCTTGCCAGTTGAATAGAAAAAGTTTAGTCCTGTTGTGTCATAATAGCCTGCTTGTAGCCCCATTTTTTCAAAAACCGGAGCTGAAGTTTCCTCAACACAATCTGAAACAGCTTTTCTTAATGGTTCGATTTGGCTTGCTAAAAAATTAGCTGCTTGGTCTTGGCTCATGAAAGCAGAGTTTATTCTTGGCCATAAAAAATAAGCCAATAATCCTAATGCTACTATAATTACTGCTATAATAATTATTATAGTTAATTGTCCTCTTTTACTATTCATATTTTTCTTAGTAAAAAGATGTTTATAAAAGTTTTGTTATTCCAGAAATTTATTCTTCTTCTACCCTTGGAGCAAGTATAAAAGAAAGCTGCAAGGCAGGATTCTTGAAATCAAATCTTGCAGGATAGTCTTGAGAAAAGTTGATTGCAACTTTTTCTGCAAATTTGGCTGCTTTTGAAAACTTTACAAGATAGTCTAAAGAATATTTTGCTTTTTGCTTTGATTCTGAGGCAATT
>Ga0233422_10000177_pt1 | contig 35496 bp, 31 predicted proteins | sample Watercolumn_Mata_2_FD_182724 | JGI IMG/M metagenome (GOLD analysis project Ga0233422, IMG submission 182724) | Freshwater microbial communities from Lake Matano, South Sulawesi, Indonesia - Watercolumn_Matano_2014_110_MG | ecosystem: Environmental > Aquatic > Freshwater > Lake | place...
GAGCGGCAGAGCACGGCGTGCGGGTCGTCGAGGTCGTCGGCCCGCACCCACCGCAGCGCTGAACTGAAGGTGCCGTTGACGAGGTTGAACACGGAACTCGCGGCGGGGAGATTGCTCGTGATGAATGGTCGGATCAGGTTGAGGTCGCGGCACAGAGGCATGGGGGAGAAGATACGCGCAGTAGCGGCAGAGGTCAAGGGCCGAAGTCAGAAGCTAGAAGCCAGATGCTAGAAGTCAGATAGGAATGACGAATGACGGGTTACGATTGACGGAGAGGACGTGGCTTTGACATCTGACGGCTCATCAGATAGGCTGGTTCGGTGAAGCCGAAGTTGCTGCTCCACGTCTGCTGCGGGCCCTGTTCGACCGAGGTTATCCGCCGACTGAAGGAGGACTACGAGGTGGTCGGGTTCTTCTACAACCCGAACATCCATCCCGAGAGTGAGCACGACAAAAGGCTGATGGAGGTCCAGCGGATCTCTGCGCTCTGGCGCGTGCTGGTCGACACCGAGCCGTATGAACACGCGCCGTTCCTGGAGGCGGCCCGCGGGTCCGAGGGAGAGCAGGAAGGCGGCAGGCGGTGCGAGGCCTGCTACAGGCTGCGGCTCGAAAGGTCTGCGCTCCGGGCTGCGGTGAACGGCTGCACCCATCTGGCCACAACCCTGACCATCGCGCCGAAGAAGAAGGCCTCGGTCATCAACTCCATCGGTCGCGAGATCGCGGAGCGTCACTGCCTGACTTTTGTCGAAGAAGATTGGAAGAAGCGGGACGGGTTCAAGCACAGCATCGAGCTGTCCCGCGATCTTGGGCTGTACCGGCAGAACTACTGCGGCTGCGAGTTCTCGCGCCGTTGATTCGGGCCGCTCTGCCGGCGCTCTGTTGCTTCAGCCCCAGTCGTCTCTTCCGCTTTTCGATGCGCTTCTCGGGCGTACCCCGCTTCTTGACTCCAGTCGGGTCTCAGTCTATCCTCATCTTCAATGGCCAGGACTCAAGGGCAGCGATCGGTCAACGCGCGCACGATGAACCATAGAACGGGTGCTCGTCGCGCGGGAGTGCAGTTGGCCGACATCCTCAGCCGCAACTGGCTGGTGCTGCTCCTGCGGGGCCTCGCAGCAGCTGCTTTCGGCGTCCTGGCCCTGGTACTCCCCAAGCCTTGGATCAGTGTTCTCATCATGCCCTTCGGAGCCTATGTTCTCGCGGACGGCGCCCTCGGTGTCGGGATGACCCTGGGCGAGTACGCCGAGCGCAGGTACTTGTGGGCGCTGGTTCTCTGGGGGCTGTCGGGCGTCGGGGTCGGGCTCCTGACACTCCTTCAACCACCTCGCAGCGGACCGCAGTTCATGAGCTACATCGCGCTCTGGACGGTCACTACCGGTATCCTCGAAATCGTGACGGCCTACCTGCTGCGAGGAAAGCTTGGCGCGGAGTGGCTACTGGTTCTGCTCGGCATCACATCCATAGCGGCCGGCGTGGTCCTCATGGCGCTGCCGGCAGCAGGCCACTTCTTCCGCTCCCGTTTCATGGCGGCCTGCTCCTTTGCTCTTGCTGTCCAGTTTGTGGTCCTCAGCATCCGGGCGCGATGGGCGCCGATGCCTGTTGCCTAGCCGAGTCCCGGCCGGCGGGAGCGGACACCAGGCCTGGGACCCGCAAGCGACGTGCCCTGGCTGCCGGGATGGAGCCCGCGACCTCGCCGTGAACCGAGGTCGATACAGCCAGATGCCGGCCTTGGTTCGCCGTGCTTGACTTGACCGCGGGTCCGAACGGCCTATGATTGCCCCCATGCCGACGTTGCCCCTGGCATCTGGATCGGAGCGCTGATGTCACTCGTCTTGGCCCTGCTGGCGATCTCACCGATTGTCGTCATCTTTCTCGCTCTGGTCGTGTTCCGCCGGCCCGCGGATATCACCGGCCTCATCGGGTGGGTCTTCACCGCGCTGCTGGCGTGGCTCGCGTTCCACACCGGGTGGCCGGTAATCCTGCGCGCGTCGCTCTCCGGCGCGGTTGCGTCCCTGCCGATTGCGCTGGTGGTCGCGACCTCGATTCTCCAGATGACGCTGATGCAGAAGACCGGCGCGCTGGGCCGGCTGGTCGTCACGCTCAAGACCGTCGCGCCGGGGGACCAGATTACCCAGATTCTCATCATCAACGTCGGCATCGGCACGCTCCTGACCGCGCTGGGCGCCGTGCCGATATCAATCCTGCCGCCGATAATGGTCGCGCTCGGCTACTCGGTGCAGGCGGCAATCCTCCTGCCGGCCATCGGCTACGATTCGCTCTGCACCTATGCCCTGCTCGGCATCCCGGTCGTCATCTTCGCCCAGTTCACGAACCAGAGCCCGGAGGCGGTGGGTCACTACTTCGCGCGGTTCATGCCGGTCATCACAACCCTGATTGCCCTGGCGATGCTCTGGATTGTCGGGCGGTGGCGGATGGTCGGGCGCGGCCTGATTCCGGCAATCATCACCGGGCTTGTTGCCGGCGCGGTCGCCATCGGCATGAACGCGGCCGGGCTGGTCACGCTTACCGGCGTTGCCGCCGGGGCTGCGGTCGCGGTCGTGATGGTGCTCTACCTGGTCCTGCGCCGGAGGCCGGTGTTCGACCGTTCCGGGCTCAGACCCGAGGACGCGAAGGTGGAGTCCGGGATGTCGCTGGCCCGCGCGCTCTCGCCCTGGATCATCCTCATCGTCCTCAGCCTCGTGACCAACGAGCCGTGGCTGGGAATCAAGCGGGCGCTGTTCGACCGGCTGGCGATGCCGGTCGGCATCATCCCGGGCCAACCGGAGAAGATGCGGGTCTTCTGGCAGGCCTACTGGTGGATACTCGTATCGTGCCTGCTCAGCCTGCCGTTCCTGCGCGCTTCGGGCCGGCAATTGAAGGAGACGGCGGTCACGTGGCTCAAGCGGGCGCCGCGGCCGGTGCTCTCGTCGGTTGTCTTCTTCGCGATCGCCTACCTCTTCAACCACTCGGGCAAGACCGGAGCGCTCGGCGCGGACGGCAGATGGCTGTTGCCGGACCCGGGCCTCAACATGGTCGCACTGACGGCGAATGCCGCAGCCGGGCTGTTCGGGCAGTTATATGTCCTTGTCGCGCCCTACCTCGGGCTGCTGGCCGGATTCGTTTCCGGCACGGAGTCGTCGGCCATCGCCATGCTGACCCGGCTGCACCTGACCGCGGCTGAGAAGATCGGCGCATCCGGTATGATCGTCGCGGCCGCCTCGGCAATCGGCGGCGGCATCGCCTCGGTCATATCGCCGTTCAAGCTCCAGAACGCGGCCGCGGCGATTGACCGCATCGGCATGGAGACCGAAGTCATCAAGACCGTGGTCGTCATCGCGCTCATCATCGTTCTCGCGGTTGCCGGTCTTGCCTTCATCTGGGCGTAGTATCTGACCGGTCGGTTTGACACCGGATGCGCGCCTGACTAGACTGTCTTTCTAGCAGTAAGGAGATGAACGTAAGTCGGTCTGCAACGGATTTCGAGCCGCGCGAGGTCGCAGGTTCCCCATCGAGCTCGCGGACAAAGGCCATGCGCGAGCGCTACCTGGCCGAGCCGCTCGTGGTCGACGCCGAGTATGTGCGGCTGTATACTGAGGCCCACCGGCGTACCGACGGCCGGAACGTGCTCGAACGTCGCGCCGAGTGCCACGCTCACGCGCTTGAGAACCTCACGCCGGTTATCCGTCTCCACGAGCTGTTTGTGGGCGGCAAGACCAGGTACGTGCGCGGGGCGATTCCCTACTGCCACTATGCCTGCCAGTACATGCTCCGTGAGTTCCGTAAAGAGGAGCAGGAGGCCCAAGACCGGGTTACGGACCTAGGCACCGGCGGAGGCATCGCCCGGGCCCGTGAGATGGCCGCAAGCGGCGATTACGAGTTCTTTTCAGGGAAGTTCCTCCTGTCTCGCGAGGACAGGCGCTGGCTCCGGGAATGCGCCGAGTACTGGGCAGGCAAGTGCATGCAGGACGTGGGCGACAACCTGTGGAAGAGCGCCTACGAGGCCGCAGCCTACATTGAGAACGGCTGGCGGGCGATCCTCTACACGGCGCCGCATGACCCTGCGCCCGAGGGTCGGTATGTGCTCGACTTCGAGACCGCACTTGAGCAGGGTCTCAACGGCATCATCGAGCGGCTGCGGGAGATGATCCGGCAGGCGGAGGTAACCGACTTTCGGTCGGCCGAGAAGGTCTTCTTCTGGCGCGCCGGCATCCGGGTGCTTGAGGCCACGATACGCTGGGCCGCGAACTACGCCACCAGGGCTCGCGAGCTGGCCGCTGCCGAACCCGATCTTGCCCGGCGCAAGGAACTGCTCGACATCGCAGAGCGGTGCGAGCGCGTGCCCGCCAAGCCGCCCCGCGACTTCCGTGAGGCGATGCAGGCATTCTGGTTTACGTACCTGGCCGGGCACATCGAGGGGGCGCAACTTGGGTACAGTCCGGGTCGGTTCGACCGGTACATGTATCCCTACTACCGGCGCGACCGCGCGGCCGATCGGATTACCGATGCCGAGGTGCTGGAACTGCTCGAGGCCATGCGCGTCAAGATGACCGAGATCGAGTACGTCGCTTCCTTCTCCTGGGAAGGACTGGGCTCCGGCAACCTGTACCAGAACCTCATTCTGGGCGGAACCGATGAGCACGGCCGGCCCGGAGACAACGAACTCTCACGGCTCGTGCTGCAGGCTGCCATCAACTGCCAGACGACCCAGCCGACGCTGTCGATCTGGTACGACGATACATTGAGCGAGGCGTTCCTGCTCAAGGCAGTAGAGTGCGTCAAGACGGGCTGCGGTTTTCCGGCCTGGTTCAACCTGAAGGTCTACCTTCAGCACGAACTGCAGAACACCGGTCTGCCGCTTTCGACCATTCGCAAGTACGCGGCCATGGGCGGCTGCACCGAGCCGACCCTGGAAGGCATGAGCTACGGCGTCGTTCAGGCCGGCTTCATAAACCATATGAAGCTGTTCGAGCTGGCCCTGTACGGCGGCGTCGACCCCCGTACCGGCATCCGATTCGACCCCAGCCCGGTGCCCCAGGACTATTCCGAGCTGTTTGAGGCCTACCGGTTCCACCTGGAGCGCGCCATCCGCAATTGGCAGCGCTACTGGAACTACGCCATGGCCGCGCACCGGGAGACCTGCAATCTCATCTACTCTTCGGTACTGGTCCGTGACTGCGTGGAACGAGGTCTTTCGCTCGACGACGGCGGTGCAGTCCAGAACGGCACGCCGACTACGCTGAGCTCCGGTCTTGTCAACGTTGTCAATGCACTGAGCACAGTCAAGCAACTGGTGGACGAAGAACGGGCATGTACGCTCGACGAACTGCGCGCGGCCTGCAGCGCCAACTGGGAGGGACATGAGGAGCTGCACCGCCGGGCGCTGGCCGCCCCCAAGTGGGGCAACAACGACGACCGGGTGGATGCGATCTATCTCGAGCTCTTCGAAGCCTACTGCGACCTCGTATCCCGGCAGACGAACTACCTCGGCAAGCCCTACGACCCGTCCATGCTGGCGATCAGCACTCACACGCCCTTTGGCAAGGCCTGCTTGGCGACGCCGGACGGCAGGTGTGCCGGTGAATCGCTGTGCGACGGAGTCACCTCCCCCCAGCCCGGCACCGACACGAACGGGCCGTTGTCGGTTCTGCTCTCCGCCGGCAAGGTGGACCACACCCGTATCCGGGGCGGCCTGCACAACCTCAAACTCCACCCGTCGGCCCTGCGCGGCACCGAGGGCGCGAGGAAGCTCGTGGCCCTGATACGTACCTACTTCGAGTCGACTGGCTTCCAACTCCAGTTCAACGTCGTAGACACGAGGATGCTCCGTGATGCTCAGGTCAACCCGCAGAACTACCGCGACCTGATCGTGCGAGTCGCAGGGTTCAGCGCCTTCTTTGTTGAGCTCAGCCGGTCGATTCAGGACCAGATAATCGCCCGCACCGAGCACGGCCTGTGAGAGGAGGATTCCGGGAATCGAGGGATCGAGGATTCCAGTGCGGGACTCTCGGATCCCGGAACCCTTGACTCCTAGAGTCCTTTCCTCCGGGCTCGTCTTCAACATCCAGGAGTACTCGGTCCACGACGGTCCGGGGATCCGGACTACTATCTTCCTGAAGGGCTGTCCCTTGCGCTGTCTCTGGTGCGCGAACCCCGAGGGTCAGTCGCCGTACGCGGAACCTCTTCACGCCCGAAGCCGGTGCCGCCGCTGCGGGACGTGCTTTGGTGTCTGTCCGCGGAAGGCCGTCGCAGCCGGCCAGGGAGGCTATCCTCGCTTCCACCGTGAGGCGTGCTCGTCATGCGAGACCCGAGACTGCGTCCGGGCCTGTCCTGCGCAGGCGGTCAGGGTCGCAGGCGAACGCTGGTCGCCGGAGAATCTGTGCGGCCGGGTGGCCGGTCAGGCCCGGTTCTATCGCAACTCGGGTGGCGGCGTGACCCTGTCCGGCGGCGAACCGCTGGTCCAGCCGGAGTTCGTCAATACGTTCATGGACCATTGTGAACGGGCCGGCCTGGCGATCGGGATCGAGACCTGCGGCTTGTGGGACTGGAGCCGTCTGGAGGGCCTGGTCGGGCGGGTGGACTTCATCTACTTTGACCTGAAATGTCTGTCGGCCGACCGACACCAGCAGCTCACCGGCAGCGGCAATGGGCTGATTCTAGACAACCTGCGCCGTTTGGCCCGGAGCAGCGCGAGGATGATTGTGAGCTTCCCAGTAGTGCCCGGGGTCAATACCGTCGATGGTGAGCCGGCCGCAGTGGCCGGCCTGTGCCGGGAACTGGGCATTCGCGCGGCGCGGCTGCTCCCTTACCATGCCTTCGGCGCCGCGAAGTACGAGGAACTGGACCGCGACTACCAGATGCAACATGTCCGCTCGCCTTCCACGGAAGAGCTCGAAACCATACGATCCGAGTTCGCAGGCCGCGGCATCGAGTGCGCTGTTGGTTGACGCCTGCCCGATGTTTGTCAGATGGCCTGAGCGTAGCCGGTTTGACACCGGTGACCGGTCAGACTAGACTCTCTGCTCAGATCCTTAAGGAGACAACATGAAGAAGCTGGTCCTTGTCTGTGTTTCCCTCTTCGCTCTGTCTGCGGTCGCCCAGACGTTCCGCGAGGGCAAGTATGTGGCCGTACCGTGCCCGCCGCCCATGCCGGCTGACTCGACCCACGACTTCGACGTCCGGTTCTATGGCGCCGACCTCAGCCTGCCGATGACGTCCGGTGCCATGACTGCGCACTTGCGCATCGACCTGACGCCGCGCCACGCCGGTTTCGATACGTTCAGCCTGCACATGGTGAACCTGGTCTGTGACTCGATTCGCCGCGCCGGGAACGTGTGCACGTTTACCACTCCCAGCGGTCTGTTGCACATCACCCTTGACCGTCAGTTCGGCAACGGCGAGTCTCTTTCGCTCGACATCTACTACCATCGGAACTCCGGCACGTCGAATCGAGGGTTCTACTGGTACGCGCGCGGCTCCAGCAATCCTCCCATTCCGCATGCTATCTGTTACTCCACAACCGAGCCGTCGGATGCGCGGTACTGGATGCCGTGCTTTGACGAGCCGTGGGACAAGGCCGAGCGGGGCTGCGCAATCAACATTACGACCCCGGACTCGATGAGCGCCTGCTCAAACGGCCTGCGTGACAGCATCACCACGTCAGGAGGCACCGGGACCTGCTGGTGGAAGACGAGCTACCCGATACCGACCTACCTGATGGTCTTCTCCGCCTCGAAGTGGGCGAACATCAGGCAGTGGTTCCACTACTCGCCGACGGAGTCGTCCTACATCGACAACTACATCTGGCCCGAGGATTCGGCCGACGCCGTGAGCGCATTCAGCCACAACATCGACATGATGGATTTCTTCTCCGACTCGTCCCGCTACGGCCGATACCCATTCGAGAAGTACGGCATGGTCGAAGCCTACCCGTTTCCGTGGGGCGGGATGGAGAACCAGACCATGACGATGATACACCAGTACTGGATCCTGTACGGTTCCGACAATGGCATCGCCCACGAGCTGGCGCATATGTGGTGGGGAGACATGGTGACCTGCCTCGACTGGCGGAACATCTGGCTGAATGAGGGATTCGCCACCTATTCGGATGAGCTCTATGACTTTCACCAGAACGGCCGGAGTTCCTTCCTCGATTTGATTGCCAGCCGGGCCCAGGACTACTTTGAGGAGGAAGCCATCGACCCGCATCCCATCTACGACCCGCCCTATCCTGACCACCTTTTCGACTGGGGGCACTCCTACTGCAAGGGCGCCTGGGTGCAGCACATGCTCAGGTACGTCGAAGCCGACACCAACTGGGCGCAACCCGGCGTCTTCTTCCGGGCCCTGCGTGAGTACGGCGACAGCTTCAAGTACGGCAATGCCAACACCGATGACTACAAGCGTATCCACGAACAGGTGACCGGTCTGGAACTCGACTGGTTTTTCTCCGAGTGGGTCTACAGCACCGGCTACCCGGTGTACAGCCTCGGGTGGCACGGTCGCCAGAACGGAAGCAACTGGGAAGTCGTGCTTGATCTCGCGCAGGACAATGGCGCCATCGCGCCGCCGCTCTTCCACATGCCCGTAGAGGTGAGAGTGAACTGGACCGGCGGAAACGCTGTCTTCCGCTATGACGTGAACTCCAACCCGCAGCAGAACGTCTTCCCGGTCGGCGGGCAGCCAACCAGCGTTGTCTTTGACCCGAACGACTGGATTCTCGAACAGCACGACACGCACGTGGGCGTGGAACAGGGGCCGTCACTCCCGTGCCGCACGACGCTGCGACTGGCCGGGTCGAACCCTATCGCGGGCCCGGCGCGACTAGCCTTCGCACTGGCATCGGAAGCACGGGCCCGGATTGAAGTCTACGACGGCAGCGGCCGACTCATACGGACGCTGCTCGATGCGCAGCGGCCGGCTGGCGGCTATACCGTGAACTGGGACCGGAAGGCCAACGACGGGACTCGCGTTGCCGACGGGGCCTACTTCTGCCGCCTGAGTGCGGGAGGCGAGAACCTCACCGTTCGGCTGTTGCTTGCCGACTGACACCTGTTCATCTGACTGTCGCCGCGGCCATCCTGAGGCCGCGGCGCTTTTCCTGCCATAGCTGCCTGGTGTCCGGTTTCGCTCTGAGTCCTGGCCGTCGGAACCGAGTTCAGATCATCCGTGTTGATCTGCGTTCATCCGTGGTTGTACCGTTCGCCTCTGCACTTCTGACTTCACTATTCTGACATCTGACTTCTGACTTGGCCTCGGCGGCCCCTGTCCGACAGTGCGGCCGGATGGCCGTGTCAGTCGTTGTCCGGGATCAGCTCGATGACGATGCCTTCGGCCTCGAGCCGCTTGCGCAGGCGGCCGGCGACCTTCTCGCCACGAAACTGCTGCCAGCGACGCGATTCGCGGAGCTCTGCTTTGAGCGCGGCCCGGAACCGTCGGTACACGCCGGGCCCCTCGAGCGTCGCCTCCAGCTCCGCCCGGAGCTCGGACCGGCTGACTGTGCGAGCGAACTCGACCATGGCGGTGTACCCGGTGCGACCGGCCTGCGGAGCCAAGCGCAGGTAGCGTTTGGGGTACTGCCGGATTTCCGCGAGAATCTGGTCGCGATTGAACCCGAATGCCGGGACTACTTCGCCGCTTTCGGTATTCAGGTAGTGGGTCGTGCCCGGCACTCGGTTCTCCATGGCGAAGAGCAGGTCGCGGGTCGAGACGCGAAGCGTGCGCACACGGTATTCTATTGCCGCCCGCGGGCCAGTCAAATGCCGGGCCCGGAACCGGAGCGGATTCTGCCACCCAGACACGGGGATACCAGGATAGTAGACAAGGCCGAGCCGCCGCTTCGGGACGTTGACAAAGGGCCGTCACTGGCGAACGCCTAGCCTCTATCCGTCAACTCCACGCGGCGTAGCCGCGTGGCCTAGCGCCAGCGGAAGATCTCGCCGGGGTAGAAGTAGAGGAGGTTGTCGCGCACTTCCAGCCAGCCGGCAACTTCGCTCCGCGTGAACCGGCAGACCGGGCCGGAGATGCGGCGCGCGCTTTCCAGCAGCGACAGCATCCGCCACTCGCCGTCCTCGATTGCCGCGAAACTACGTGACGGCCCGGACGGCCGGGCGCCGGGTACGAAGTAGCCGTACGCTACCAATGTGTCGCCTACGTCAAACAGGCTCAACTCGCCGGCCGGCAGCACGCGCGTCTTTGAGAACCACTCCTGCCAGGGGAACGGTCTGTCGGTCAGAACCAGGGAGTCGGGCTGAGGCCGGTAGAGGATTTCGTACGTGCTCGGCTTCAGGGAGGGGTAGATGCTGGCGACTACCGGGAGCATACCGGAGTAGTCGTCGAGCCGGGCCGCGCCAAGCAGCGTGACTCTCACGTCCAATCCCCGGTCGACGCCGACCGAGTAGGGGAGGCAGGGCACCAGCCCGGAACCGGTCAAACGGTAGAGGCGCAACAGCCGGGTTGTCCTGGCTGAGTCGAACCCGGATAGCTCCAAGGTTGCCACCTCGGGCAGGCTGTCACCGTCCGCGTCGCAGACTGCTGCCGCTTCGACCCAGGCGCCGGCCAGACCGTACGCGTCGGTCGCGACCGAGTCTCTGGCAAAGTGAAGGATCCTGCAGCTATCGGCAGTGAAGAGCAGCAACTCCTGCAGGCCGTCGGCGTCGACGTCGCCGGCTGACCAGCAAGTCCCGGCGATGTCCGAACCGGGCGCGGTGGTGCTGTTGAACGGCTCGCCCTGCCAGACGGTATTGAAGCCGGAACCGGCGAGTCGCAGTAGAGCCAAACGTCTGAGGTTGACCACAACCTTGTCCCGGCCGGGTCCACGCGAGAGTTCCATCCGGCCGATCTCCTGCTCAACGAGCACGTCGTCGAACGCGCCGGTAAAACGGCCGCCGGATACGGCGACTACCCTGTCCAGCGGACTGCGGCCCAGCACTACTGCGGGTTCCGCAACGGCGATGGACAGCGAGACTGCGATCAAGGCCAAGAACGTTCTGATGACCAAGGATACACTTGGTAGCGGAAGTTTCAACTGGCACTTCCGGCGCGCCGACTCAACCGCGAGTCTTGAATCGTCAGCCATGTCACAATGACTTCCGAGCCACTATGGCGCTCATAGGTACGGGAAGTGTCACTCAGTTGTCCCTGCAATTCATGTCGCCGGGAGCGAGTGAGACAAACTCTTATCACTCGTCGGAAGCGGGTTCTCGGATCTATCTGTTTGTGACGTCTGGCGTTAGGCCGGATACAGCGAAAACGACCCCCCGCCTCCCAGGTAGTCCCCTAGATAGTTGTGGAGGCTACGAAGACCGTTGTATCGTAAGTCGTTCCGGGGACTATCTCGTACATCGTTGTCAGAGTAATCCCGTCCGCAATCTGCCGGCGAATCCGGACCGCCATTCTCGGAGCAATCCGGCGAGTTACCCGCGTCGTTGTCCCGTCCATCACCTACCGGAGAATCCGCCGGGCTGCGTACATCGTTGTATCGCCCATCGTTCCCCGGATTCCTGTCCGGGTGATCTGGTCCGCAACTGCCCACGCTGCCCTGTCCGTTGCCTCCACAGCCATTCCCACGGTGATTCGAGGGGCATGCTGAACCGCTGACCGTCAGGTCGCGTATGGGATCCCGAAGACCGGGGATAGTCACGGAGCAGCGCTTCTCCCTAACCCTGCACCTGAGCGGCTGATCACCCCTAGGGCGATGTTGAGCCGGCGCGGGCAGGTCCTTGCGAGGATGCAAAGTGCCGCTTTCTTTTGTGGTCGCACGTGCATGCTCAGGCGTCGGTGTGTAAGTATTTGACAGCAAGCATTATAGGCATCTTGTATGGAACCAACGACGCTGCATCTGATAGTGATTATAGTGACCAAATGGGCGCTCCCGAATGAATATTACTAAGGTTAGTATTAAATATATTAACTCTAATTGAAACTTTTCCTTGACATCCTGCGTCTGAAGGTTATGATGACTGGCATGAGTATGAGTCAGATGACGAAATCCACCGGTTCCAGTATGGCGGCAACCGGTACATGCCTGAGGGGATTTGCGGGACTGAGATTAGACATGGAGGTAGCGATGAAGAAGGTGCTGATCGGTCTGATGGCCGTGGCGATAGTCGCGGCCGTTGTTGCGGGTGGGGCTCTGGCGAGTGCGAGGACTTCCGCAGACATGGGAATGATGCCTGAGGTGGTCTCGACCGCCGAGATGCCGAGGCTGGTGATGGCGACCGTAGAGGTGCACGCTTACCAGGCTGTGGCCATGAGCGTTTCCGACTACAACGCCAACTAGGAGCAAGCATGGCGCGTAAAGGGCTGGTTTCCCGCTGCCCGGTGTGCGAGTCGGGCATGGCGGTGTCGGAGCTTACCTGCAATTCGTGCGGGACTTCGGTGCGCGGGCGCTTCACGGTGCCGGATCTGTGTCAGCTGCCGGACGACTTGTCCCAGTTCCTGGTGGTCTTCATCAAGAACCGGGGGGTGATCCGTGACGTGGAGAAGGAGCTGGGGATTTCGTACCCGACGGTGCGCTCGCGGTTGGATGCGGTACTCGTCGCGCTCGGCTTCGCGGAGAGCGCAGGTCGGGCCGACAGCAACCAGGTGATTGAGATGCTGGAACGCGGAGAGATCACACCGGAAGCGGCTGAGAAGATGCTGCGCGGCGAGATCGACGAGGCCTAGGAGCAGTCTTGGTTCTACCTATGGTATGGCCGGAGCCGGCTGGCGACCCGAAGGAGCACGGGCCGGGAGAAGAGAGCCGGCGTCCGGTCGGAGAGATGAGGAAAGAGCAATGAGTAACGAGAGAGAACGGATTCTGAAGCTGCTGGAAGACGGCAAGATCACTGCCGACCAGGCGGCCAGACTGATCGAAGCGATCGGCACGGAGAGAGCGGAGCCGCAGTTCGGTATGGGGCCGCACATGCCGTTCGGCCCGCGGCCCTTCCGGATGCGCAGCGGCATGAAGCATCTGGACCGGATTCCCGACGTGGTGGAGACGGCAGTGGCGTCGGCGATGAAGAACGGCTTTGAGCCGGGTGAGGAGCGGAGCACCGAGTTCCCCGACAAACGTCACCTGCTGGTGAAGAGCGTGAGCGGTGACCTGGAGGTGACGCGCGGGGACGAGGAACGAGTCGGGCTGAGCTACTCGGGCGGAATGGTGAAGGTACGGACGAGTGGCGACCAGGTGGTCGTACGAACCATGGCTGGCGACGTGTCGGCCGTGGTACCGAGGAACGGCCGGCTGGAGCTCGAGGTCGTGTCCGGAGATATCTCCATCAATGAGGGTGACGCCCGCATCCAGGTGAAGACGGTTTCCGGCGACGTCGACATCGCACAGACCACGGGCGACGCGCAGGTCAGGACGGTTTCCGGCGACGTCAATCTGTACCGGGTCACCGGGAGCCTGGAAGTTGAGACCCGGGCCGGGGACGTGGACGTGGTAGCGGCCGGCCCGGTTCCTGGCAGCATCGCGACCGTTTCCGGCGACGTGACCGTCGCGCTGCCCAAAGACGCCGACCTGGTTGTCGAAATGGCTGTCGAAGACGACGGGGACATAGATGTGGATTCCGACCTGCCGCATGAGGTCATGGAGCAGCGGGAACGCTATCTCCGAGTGAAGTTAGGGACGGGCAGCCGGACCCTGGTGGTGAAGACCCGCGACGGTGATATCGCCGTCCGCGCGGCCGAGGAGAAGTAGGACGAACACAATGCAGAAGGCAGAAGCAGGGAAGAACGAACTCAGGAGGATAGGTTGATACGGACGATTATCTGGGGACTGGTCATCATCGCCATCGGTATGTGGATCTGGCTGGCCAAACTGGGCGTGATTGCGTCCGGTATTGTCTTCCAGCGCGACTGGCCAGCCATCATAGTCATCGTTGGGTTGCTGACGGTAGGAGAGGGGATTTCGTGGGCTTTCCGTCGCGGGAGGAAAAGATGCGGCGAATGATCGGCTGGGGGCTCTTCTTCATCGTCCTCGGGCTGTGGATATGGCTGTCCGCCCTGGGCGTGCCGTACATCTCGTTTGCCACGAACTGGCCGCTGCTGCTCGTGGCGCTGGGAGTCTACATCGTCGTGCACCGTCTGCGTAGGCACCGGCGGTGGTACCGGAAGAGCGCGGCGGACGTAATCACCGACCTGGAATCCGGGAAGATAGACGCCGACAAAGCGGTTGACGAGATCAGGAGGTCGCAGTGAGTGACGAGAAGGACCGCGTGCTGAAACTGCTAGAGGAGAAGAAGATAACCGCAGAAGAGGCGGCGAAGCTGCTCGATGCAATCAAGGGCAGCATGGGTGGAGACCGGCGCAACCGGTTTCTGAAGGTGCGGGTGTTCGACCGGAACGCTGACCGGGCCAAGGTGAATGTGACCCTGCCCATCGGCCTGGTCAAGTGGGGGATGAACTTCCTCCCGGATGAGGCCAAGGCCAAGATCGAGGAGCAGGAAATCGATATGAGGATGATCACGGACGCCCTGGAAAAGGGCATCACCGGTAAGATCGTCGACGTGGAAGACGACGAGGACGGAAAGCACATCGAGATCTGGCTCGAGTAGGTGTGACTCCTGAACAGAAGAACGGGTGCCAAAGGCACCCGTTCTCATTCTCGGGCGCGGCGGCTAGCGAGTTCTGACCACTCGACGCAGTCCCTTGTCGGTAGCGATGAAGTAGATGCCGGGGGCAAGCCGGCTCACGTCATTCGGTCCGCGCTTAAGTACCTGCACCCTTCGGCCTGCTGCATCGAGCAGGAGGTGTGGGACCGAGCTTCCGCCTTCTTTGACGTAGAGCACGCTTCGGATGATTGTCGGCCCGGACCTCAAGTCCGGAGCTCGCGGATCCGGGCTCGTCTCTAGCCCGACCGAGTCGACCGGCCCGGCGAGTGTCGCCAGGCAGGCCGCCGCCATCCGCGTCGTCCGCGCTACGAGCGACATTGTCAACGTGCCGAAGGTGTCGCCGCCGGTGTGGTAGTTCGGGTTGGAGCCTCCCCAGATGCCGTACTCCGAATCCTCCAGGGCGAAGACGCTCAAGTACCCGGCTTCCCAGAAAGGCGTGTTGTCCCCGTAGATGTCTTCGTCGAGGTAGTTCATCACCCGCAGGCCGATTGAGTACCAGTTGTTGGTCGAGTCGCAAAGGTCCGCGAGCGGGCGCGATGCGGTGTTGGTGTTGATGAACACCAGGTTGGTGTCGTAGGCGGCGAAACCGAACATGTCGAGGTTGTAGGCACCAGCTATCTTCAGGCTCTCCGGGACGGCAGTCGAGTCGACCCAGTGATAAGAGCCTTTCATCCACTGCTCCTCGCCTGAGAAGCAGAGGAACTTCACGCTCCAGCGAAACCCCGCCTGTTTGAGCACGCGCGCCAGCTCGAGTACGGCAGCCGTGCCGGTGGCGTTGTCGTCGGCACCGGGCGCGTCGTTCTGGTTGCTGCCGTTGTAGGAGTCGAAGTGGCCACAGGCGACGAGGATGCTCTCCGGCACGACCTGCCCTGCGAGCGTCGCCTCGACGTTGAAGGCACGCGTAGTCGGCGCGGCGAGATAGTACGTATCCAGCCTGACCGAGTAGCCGAGGTCTATCAGGCCCTGCCCGAGGTAGAACGCTGCCGACTCGCACTTGATGTTGTACGAGTAGCGGGTGCCGAAGTTCTCCAGTTCCTGGATCGTCCTTGCCAGGCTGTCCTGTGACACGAGCGACACGAGCCGCGCGACCGTCGTGTCGGCGGAGTATCGGGACAAAGGGAGGCGCACCCGGGTCGAGCAGAGCCGACGAGGTACAAGGCGAAGTTGGGTGATCCCCGCGCCGGCAGCCTTGAACTCGCGGGCAGCGAGTTCGGGCATCCGGATGAGACGCACGCGGTCGTTCTCCCAGAGGACGTTGCCCGGGAACGAGCTGGAGCCAGTACCTGTCTTGTGGATGAGGAAGTAGTCGTCCCCTGAAGGGTTCGCGTCGAGCACCTCCACACGCCAGCCGCGGGCTTGAAGAGATACGAGCTGCCCTTCTGTAAGAGGCAGGACAAGAGAAGTGCCGAAGTCCCCGTACACCGGGATGCCCTCGGCCAGAAACGCGGGCCGTTCAGCCGGCGCGATGTCGAGCCTCGCCAGGTAGGACGCCGGCAGAAGCGCCGCGAGCAGCAGCAGGGCGATGGCAGTACGGATCATCGCCGTCTATCTCACCCCGAACTCGGCAGTAACGGTCACCGTAACGTCTTTCTGTCGGGTCGAGGTATTGTAGATGCCGTAGTCCGAGACCTCAGTTGAGTATGGCTCAGTGATTTGGAAGACTCCGGCCCGGGCCGAACGCATCGAGCCGATACCGGAGCCGGAGTTCTTCGCGATCTCGACCGCCCGCCCTTTCGCATCGCGGGTCGCCTCGGCCAGGAGTTCCTTCTTGATGTCAGGCAGCTTCGAGAAGTAGTACTCGAGTGATGATGACTGGAGAGTGACGCCCTTCTGGAACATTTCGTCCGGGTTGAGCGCCAGTTTCTCTATGGTGGCCAGGTCCGACGATATGACGTAGACGCTTTGGTTGAAGCTGTACCCGGTGTGATTGCCGTTGTTGTCGTAGACCGGGTTGCGGTTGATGGGCTGCACCGATATCGCGGAATCGCCGATGCCGGCCGCCTGCAGTTCCGCCATCAGGCTCTCGAAGGCCTTGCGGGTGTCGGCATAGCCGACACTCGCGTCACCGAGACCGGTATTCCGGCCCACCGATATCCGCCACTTGACGATGTCGGACTCGTAACGTTTGGTGGCAGCACCGACCACGCGAATGGTGTTGCCCTGTGCCCGGCTGCGGTAGAAGTAGTTCCCGAACACCGCGGCACCGACCACAAAGCTGATTCCCAGGATGATTGCCGTTAGTCTACGCATGGGACAATATACCAGACGGTGCAAATCTGTAAAGTCGAAGCCCGCGAATCGCAGATTGAGGGCCGCTAGTTGCGGTGTTGCGGGGTAGGCACGGGTCTAGATGCCGGGGCTGCGGGGCTGTTTGTCGAACAGGTCGAGGAACCGGTCTTCGTAGAGGTGGAAAAGACCCCAGCGATCGAGCTCGTGTTTGAGAAGGACGGCCTTCTCGCGGTCGCCGCCGGCTTCCTCGAACAGTTTCTCAACCCGCTCCATCAGGTCGTGAGGTTCGGGTCGTTCCTCGCGCTGGTCACTGTCGGTCTGCGGGCTTTCGGGTCGCGCGCCGAGGTTCTCCTTCAGCTGCTGGATGGCCTCGTTGACCTTGACCTCGAAGTCCTTGAACATCTGGTCGGCCTGGCGCACGGCTTCGTCAATCTCTTCCATGTCGACGCTGGTGTTGAGGATGCGCAGGAAAACCCGGATGAGTGCGCGTGATGCTTTCGGGTTCGGCGCCTCAATCGCGTAGTGCGGCATGGTTGCCAGCAGGCAGGCCGCCGGCATGCCGCGCTGGGCGGCCAGTCCGAGCAACAGCCCGTTCAGTCCGGAGATGCTGCCTTCCTTGAGTGACCTGACTCCGTATGAAGCGAACGTCGCCTTGAGGCCCTCAGAAGTGGCTGCGCCATAGATCTCAGGGCGCTGGCGGAAGCTGACCGCCGTCGCATAGGCCGCGCCGGTGAACACCGTCTCGGTCCCGTGGCGCAGTACGAAGTCGAGGAGTTCAGCTGCCAGCCGGAACCCTGGCTCGCCTGCCAGCTGGGTGTCGCCTTCGAAGATGAAGAGCGGGGGTTCGGTCGAGTAGTAGAGTTCCTGCTTGGGTGGGTCAGGCATCCGGCCCAGGCCATCCTCGACGGTCAGGGCTTCGGGCCGGTAGTAGGCGCCAACGTCTATCCGGGCATAAGGTACTGCGTTCAGCTTGCGTCGCAGGTAGTCGCAGGCTCCAAGTCCGACCTGGCCCATCCCCGGCCAACCGGCGATGAGCACGGGAGCGCGCGATTCAGCGTCACCGATCAGTTTGATGGACACTTCTATTCCTTAGACGCGGATCATTCCATTTCAGTTCCGGTCCGGCTGCGGCGAACGGGGCCGGAAGAGGAAAAGCCCTGGAGATGGATGTCCGGAGTCAGCGTCTGCCCGTCCCGGGTTCGGTCTGGCGGCCAAGCAGCGGTCCGAGTATGTCACGGGCGGCTTTTCCTACCTCGGAGATTCGGAAGAGGACAGCCAGCCCGTAGTAGGACAGGACGCCGATGCCGCCGGCGGCCAAAACCTGCACGGCCTGGTAGAGAACCCGGCGCGGCGGCAGGAGTTGCTCCAGTCCCCAGGCACAGGAGTAGGCAATCGCGCCGGCGAGGAGCGAGGTGGCAAGCGTGCGGAAGGTGATGCTCGCGAGGTAGCGGCCTTCGAGCCCTCCGGTGCGCCGGCGCAGGATGGCAAAGAGCACGGCGAAGTTGACGAGTTGGGTGAAGGACGCGGCCAGGGGGAAGGAGCGGAATCCGATGAGCCGCATCATTAAGAGGTTTATGACCACATTGCCCGCGACGACGCCGACGGCGACGAGGGCCGGCGTGCGCGTATCCCCGGAGGAGTAGAACCCGGCCGCGGTGTTGCGCGTGGCCGCGGCAGCCCAGATGCCGGTGCAATAGAGCGCGAGCGCCTGGGCGGTGAGCAGCGTGTCTTGCGGGGTGAAGCGGCCGTGCTGGTAGATGAGGCGCGTGACCGGTACCGCCAGGGCAATCAGCAGGACTGCAGCCGGCAGAGTGAGGACCGAAACCAGGGACATGGAGTGGCGGAAACGGCCCTTGAGCCGGGCGATGTCGGCCTGCGCAACCTGGTGGGAGAACTCCGCAATGGCGACCGAGCCGATTGCCGCGCCGAACAGGCCGGCGGGCAGATGTTGAATGCGATAGGCGTAGTTGACCCACGTGACCGAACCTTCGGCCAGGAAGGTCAGGAGGAAGGTGTTGACGAGGAAGTTCACCTGCCACGTCGCAAACCCCAGGATCATCGGCAGCCAGCGCCGCAAGACCAGGCGCAGTTCCGGCGAGCGGAGGTCCATCACCGGCGTCCAGTGGAATCCCTGTTTCCGCAGGCTCGGTACCTGGATGACGTACTGTGCCACTGCGCCGATGGTCACGCCCCAGGCCATCCCGAGGATCGGGTCGATACCACGCGCCTTGAGGAAGCCGTACGCGGCCAGCGGGACAAGCGCGGAGAAGACATTGAACGCCGCCGGAGCGACCGCCGGGACGAAGAACCTGCCGCCGGCATTGAGGATGCCCATGGCCCACGCCGCGACCGCCACAAACAGGAGGAATGGGAACATGATGCGGGTCAGCACCGTCGTTAGCTGCAGCTTGGCCGGGTCGGCGGAGAAGCCGAGCGCGATGACCTTGACAATTCCGGGAGCAAAGATGATCCCGAGAATGGAGAGCGCGCCCGTGACCAGGGCAATAGTGTTGAGCATGTTGGACGCGAACGACCAGGTCCGGCGGCGGTCATCTTCGCGCAGACTCTTGACGAAAGTCGGGACGAACGCGGCGGAGAGTGCGCTCTCGGCGAACAGGTCACGGAGCACGTTGGGGATGCGGAACGCGACATTGAAGGCGTCGCTCGCCGAGCCGGCTCCAAACAGGTACGCAAACACCGACTCGCGTACCACACCGAGAATCCGGGACAGGAGAGTCCCAATGCTGAAGACGCCGACGCGGCGGGTGAAGTGGGCCTCGGTGTGGCTGTCGGTCGGGCGCAGCGCGCTCATTGCCGCAAATGATAGGCCGGTCTCACTTCAAGTAAAGTCGGGACGACAGGCGGCGCATGCGGAACTGACGTCTGGGCTGTTGATTTCGGGCCGGTTGTTGGTAGATTGACGCATGGCCAGGAAAGAGAAGCCGCCCGTGATTGAAGCGCGGGGCCGCCGAATCCGACGGATACCGGTAAAGACCCACGTGCTGCTGGAAACTGATCCGCTGGTCGACAGCTTGAAGCGCTACGCGCTGGCAGCAGCGCAGCCGGGCGACATCGTCACCATCGCGGAAAGCCCGGTGGCGGTGATGCAGGGCCGGGCAATACCCATCTCGCGCATCAAGCCCGGGTTCTGGGCCAGCGTGCTCTGGCGGTTCGTGAAGAAGGTGCCCTACGGCATCGGACTCCGCTCGCCCTGGTCGATGCAGTGCGCGATCGAAGAAGTCGGCGCGCCGAGGATAGTCCGGGCGGCGATTGCCGGCGCCTGGGGAAAGCTGCGGGGGAGGAGCGGTGACTTCTACAAGGTGGCGGGCAAGCAGGCGGCGATGATTGACGCAGCCCACACCTCTGGCGTCAAGGAGTTCTACGAGTGCGTCATCAAGGGACCGAAGGATCCGGACGGGACCGCGCAGATGCTCTCAGAGGAACTCGGCCTGCCGGTCGCCATCGTTGATGCCAATGATATCTTCGGCTGCGCGGTTGTCGGCGCTCCCCGGGGGCTCGACATAAAGCTGGTGCAGGAAGCGATGCGTGACAACCCGGCCGGGCAGGGCGACGAGTTGACCCCGATCATCATCCTCAGGCCCGAGGCCTGAACCTCAAGTCCGCTTCCATCTGTCCGTGTTCCCGGTGTTGTACCCGAACTGAATCAAAACCGCCGCGTCGCGAGTGCCCGTTTTCTCTTCTGACGGCTGCGGATGGTGAGGCGCTCAGACGCCGGTCAGCATCGGCAACTCGTCAGGGGGTGCGTTCGAGGCCATCATGCCAGCGGAAGGAATTGAGCGCCAGGTGGTCGAAATGGTGGCCGAGGAAGCTGACCACCAAGGCCAGGAGCGCGGCGGGGGATTGTGGAGCAGGGACCAGCGCCTGGGGACCCGGTGACTGCAGCAGCGAGGAGATGTCCGCCACGGGGGTGTAGAGCAGGAAGGCCAGCGTATCGACACTGCCGGAGTCAAGTCGCACGCCCGACGGGCTCTCACCGGCGCAGTGCTGGCAGATGATGCCGCCGCGGGCCGCGTCGAAGTAGCTGGCGTGCGGGCCGGCAAGAGGGCGACGGCAGATAAGGCAGCGACGGAGTTCCGGACGGAATCCCAGGAAGCTTGCGGCTTTGAGGAGAAAGGAGCAGACCAGGGCGGGGAAGGGTTTGGTCTGCGGGTGGCCGGGATCGGGGGATACGGATTCGATGGTTGACAGGTAGTTGAGCAGTAGCTGGTAGAGCTGGGGGTTGGGGTCATGCGGCTGGATGACGCGCAGGACAAACTCGGCCATCTGCTCGGCCGCAAGGAAACGCTCCGGGCTCAGCGCCAGGCCGGAGAAGGAGTGGACGAGGTCCGCGTCAGAGAGGGTGAGGAGCGTGCGCGTTTCGTGCCAGTAGTAGATGATGCGCGACCGGGCGAAGAGGTCGAGTGCCGCGCCAAACTTGCTCCTGAGCCGGCGGGCGCCCTTGGCGAGACAGTCCACCTTGCCGCGCTCGATCGTGAAGAAGGTGACGAGCTTCGACGACTCATGGTAGTCGCGGGCGCGGAGGCAGACGGCCTCAGACCGGACGATTCTGCGCATGGGAGAAGCGGTCCAGCGGTCCAGCGGTCCAGCGGTCTAGTGCGGGTTCCTTCACTGGGTCACTAGACCACTTGACCTCTTGATCACTTCTGCTCATCCTTCGGACCGGATTTCGCCGACCAGTTCCTCGATCAGGTCTTCGAGCGACACAATGCCGGTCACCCCTTGGTCTGCGTCCTCGACCACCGCCAGGTGTTCGCCATGGCGCTGCATCTGCCGAAGGACGTCCATCGCCCGTGCCTCGCTGCGCACCCGGCTGATGCGGCGGATGCGATGCGTTGGTGCTGAGAGCAGGTCCTTCACCACGAGCACGCCTGTGATATTGTCCGGCGTCCCGGTGAATACCGGGAGGCGCGAGTAGCCATGCCGGCGGGTCAGCGCAATTGCCTCGCTGATGCCGGCGTCGGAAGGCACCGAACGGATCGTCGCGAGCGGGATCTGGACCTCGCCGACTTTCATCTGTGTGAAACCGAATAGGCGCGTCGCCAGCCGTGCGTTGCGCTGGGTCGCTTCGCCCCGGCGCGTGAAGGCAGCGATGTAGTCCTCACGCGTCAGGGTCAGGCGCTGGTGAGACTGCTTCGGCGCGAACACTCGGCCGACGTACCAGAACAGCATCACGAAGGGGTAGAATGCATACCTGAGGAATTCGATCGGCAGCGCGGCCCGGCACAGCCAGGGATTGGGGAAAGCCCGGCCGAACGATTTCGGCAGGTATTCGCCGAAGATGAAAGTCACGATGACCGCTATCACGACAGCGACCGGGGTCATCGTCGGGCCGACGGTCAGCACGAAGAAACGCGAGATGAGGATGCTGACGAAGTTGTTGACAAGGTTGTTGCCGATGAGGATGGTGATGACGGTGCGGTCCTGGTGGCCGATGACCACCAGGGCGGCGCGGGCGCCGGCCACGCCACGCTCGGCCCAGTTCGACAGACGGATCCAGTTCGCGCGGTAGAGAGCCGTCTCGGTGCTGGAGAAGAACGCGCTGGCGGCGAGCAGCAGGATGATGCCGACGAGCTCCAACTGCTACTTCCCCTTCCGGCAGACGACGACCTTCTCGAGTTTGGTGCCGTCGGTCTCGCGAACGGTGATCTCAAGGCGGCCGTGGCGCACAGTGTCGCCCGCTCTGGGCAGGCGACCGAGTTCCTCGTGGATGAAGGACGACAAGCGTTTGTGCCCTACGCCGTGGAAGGCGTTCCCGAGCAACCGGTTCAGGGTGGCGATGTCTATCTCGCCGTCGACCAGGTAGCAGTCGTTTTCCACCTTGGTGTAGGGGAGTTCCTCGGCGATGTCGAACTCGTCCACGATTTCGCCGAACACGGCCTCCAACAGGTCCTCAAGCGTCACCATGCCCGCAGTCTGGCCGAACTCGTCGACTACTATCGCGATGTGCGACCCTTTTCGGCGGGTTTCGTCAAGGAGGTCTGGCAGAGGCTTGACCTCAGGCACGAAGTGGGCCGGGCGCCAGACAGTGGTCACTGACGCCGTCTCGTCCGCCGCGGTGAGCAGCTCTTTGACGTGGAGTGTGCCGGTGACCCGGTCGATGGTGTCGCGGTAGACAGGCAGGCGCGAGAAGCCGCTCCGCCGGGCAACCGCGATGGCTTCAGCGATAGTGGCGCGCTCAGGTACGGCAACGATGTTGATGCGCGGTGTCATCACCTCGGATACTGCCCGGCGGTCGAGACCGATGAGGTTCAGCAGAATCTCATCCTCTCCGCCTTTGAGCACCTCCCGGCGTCGGCCCAGGTCGACCATGGTGTGCATCTCCTCGTCGGTCAGCTTGTCCGACTCGCCCCTGGCCGGGGCGAGACGTGACGCGAGATTGGAGAGCGTACGGGCGAACGGACGCAACAGCCACTGCAGCGGCACCAGCAGCGGGACGGAAAGGACCGCGATGCGGGCCGGATTGCGTGACGCCACTATCTTCGGTGTCACCTCCCCGAACACAAGCAGCAGAACGGTAACGGCGATTCCGCCCAGGCCGATCACCAGGACGTCGCCGGCGCCGGTCAGCCGGCTGACGGCGAGGAGAACGACTGTCGCCAGCCCCGAGACCGCAGTGTTGACTACCAGGTTGCCGAGGAGGAGAGTGCCGAGCAGGCGGTCCGGGTCGGACAGGAGTTGCTCAATTCGGTGACTCGCTGCAGGGCGGAGTTGCTTGAGCGCTTCACGTTGGCCGTGAGACAGCGAAAAGAGCGCCGTCTCGGAGCCCGAGAAGAGCGCCGAAAACCCGAGCAGGACCGCAATGGCGAGAAGATACCAGAGCATGGCCTAGGCGAAGGAATCACCGGTGACCAACTGCCAATTCCCAGTCAATGCCCAATTCGGGAAATACTCGATGGGGCGCCGGTCGTCGGGAACTGCGGCTTGATTAGGCATCAGGAATCCGCCATTGGGAGTTGCGGGCCGGTGCTATTGCGTGCCCAGGTACTTGCGGTAGTAGGGTTCCATCTGGGCGTGGGTCAAACCAAGCAGATGCAGGAGGCCGTGTAGGGTGAGGCGTCGTATCTCCGAAGCGTAGGTGACGCCGTACTCGCGCGCCTGGGAGCGGGCGCGGTCGCGGGATACGTAGACTTCTCCCAGCAGCCGCGGTTCGTGCGGGAGTTCGGGGTCCTTGCAGTTGAACGAGATCACGTTGGTCGGCTTGTCGCGCTTCAGAAACCGGCGATTCAGCTCGTGAATCCTGCGGTCGGTGACGAACACGACGTTCACGGCGGCGGCGTCCGGCCGGAATTCCCTCGCGAGAAGCCGGCAGAGGCGCCTGACGTCGGTACGCAGCCGTTCGTCCCGCGTGCCGTAGATGTCAGGACGCATTAGTAGCGGAAGCCGACCGATTGTCGTACGCCCGGATGATGCGCGAAACGAGTGGGGGCCGGACCACATCGGCGTCGGTGAGATGGACGATGCTGATGCCCTGTACGCCATCGAGTCGCTCGACTGCCTCGATCAGGCCCGATGTGTGAGCAGCAGCAAGGTCAATCTGGGTGATGTCGCCGGTGACGATCGCCCGGGAGTTCCAGCCCAGTCGGGTGAGGAACATCCGCATCTGGGTCGAGGTCGTGTTCTGGGCCTCGTCGAGGATGATGTAGGCGTCGGAGAGCGTGCGGCCACGCATGAAGGCGAGCGGTGCGACCTCGATGACTTCCTGCTCGATGAAGCGCTGCACTCTCTCCATCGGCATCATGTCGAAGAGGGCATCGTAGAGCGGGCGTAGATAGGGGTCCACTTTCTCCTTGAACGTCCCGGGAAGATAACCGAGCGACTCGCCGGCTTCGACCGCAGGCCGAGTAAGGACGATGCGGCTCGAATGACCGGAGACGAGCGACTCCAGCGCGGCGGCAACCGCCAGATAGGTTTTCCCGGTCCCGGCCGGTCCGACCGCGAGTATGATATCGTTGCGCTGCATCGCCTGCAGGTAAATGCGCTGGTTTCGGGTTTTGGCGAATATCGCTTTCCTCGGGGTCTTGATGGCGAGCACTTCCGGTTCGCCCTGGGCTGCTCCGGGTTCTCGGGATCGGCGCAGGCGGTCTACCTCAGCGTTGATCAACTCCGGGCTCAGCGGCTCTCCCTGCCGGACGCGCGCGAGCAGCCGGTCCAGCAGCCCCATCAGCTCGGATTCCTCGGCCCTGGGGCCGCTCAGCATGATACGGCCGTCGCGGACGACAATCGCCGTCTTGTAGTGCTTGGCAAGCGTCGTGAGGTTGACGTCGGCCGGCCCCAGCAGGGCGAGCGGGTCGATGTCTTCGACGGAAATGGAATGGCTGCAGCTTGCATCCGGTTTCATTTGTCTCCGTGAGGAATACAGATGGTGTTGTCCAACGGTTCGCCAATTGTAGGCGGCCAGTTCGCCCTAGTCAAGCCGACGCGGCTTGACCAGCGGCCGGGTTTGGGGTAACTTGCCTGCGCGATGCCGCGAACCAGTGATGCACGGCTACTGCGGCGCTGCCCGTGGCCGGAAGGCAACGAGCAGATGATCCGCTACCACGACACCGAGTGGGGCGTGCCTCTGCACGAAGAGCGGAAGCTGTTCGAGTTTCTGGTGCTGGATGCCTTCCAGGCGGGCCTGAGCTGGGCGGTCATCCTCAAGAAACGAGAGGGATTCAGGAAGGCGTTCAGCAGCTTCGATCCAGAAAAGGTGGCCAAGTACGACGACAGGAAAGTGAGTGTCCTGGTCAGAGACGCGGGGATCATCCGCAACCGGATGAAGATCGAGGCCACGATTGCCAACGCCCGGGCTTTCCTCGCGGTGCAGAAGGAGTTCGGCAGCTTCGATAGGTACATCTGGCAGTTCACCGGCGGGAAGACGAAACGGAACCGCTGGCGGACTCCGAAGCAACTCCCCGCGCGTAGCGCGGAATCGGACGCGATGAGCAAGGATCTCAAAGCGCGCGGTTTCAGCTTCGTAGGTTCGACCATCTGCTACGCGTTCATGCAGGCGGCCGGCATGGTCAATGATCATCTGGTGGGGTGCTTTCGGTACGCAGAAGTGCAGAGGATAGGGAGTCGGGAGTCGAGAGTCGGGAGTAGTCGGTCCGGAAAGGGGGACAACTGATCGACGGCGGTGTCAACTTGGAGAAACCACACAAGCGGCTGCAGGTATGGCAGGCGGCGGTCGACCTTGCAGTCCATTTCCACGAGGCGACGCGGCGCTTTCCTTCGTCTTCGAGGTTCGAACTGGCTTCGCAGATGAACCGAGCGGCACTCTCCGTGCCGAGCAATATCGCGGAGGGAGCAGCGCGCAAGAGCCGCAACGAGTACCTTCACTTTCTATACGTAGCGAGGGCGTCGGCGAGCGAGCTCGACACGCAACTTGAGATCGCCAGACGACTGAGCTTCATGTCGGTCGAGAACGCGGAGAAGCTTCAGAGCGAGCTGGATAGAGTGGCCAAGATGCTGAATGCCCTCATACGTGCCCTCTGCCGTTCGAAGGCCGGATGAACCACTCCCCACTCCCGACTCCCCACTCCCTGGCCGTCTTCCCCTCCCGCTCCATGTCCTACAACGCCGGCGTGCTCATCCACGGCAAGGATGCCCTGCTTGTTGACCCAGGGCTCTACCCTGACGAGATTGACCGGATTAAGGCCTACATCTACTCACGGGGCGCAAGTCCGTCTCACCTCGCAGTCACGCACAGCCACTGGGACCACGTACTCGGACCCGAGTACTTCCCGGGTGTACCGGTGATCCAGCAACAGGAGAGCGTCGCTGTGTTTGCCGAGCATCACACACGCATCGAGCACCAGGTCACCGAGTGGGAGCGGCAGTCGGGCGTCCGGCGCGACATGCCGTTCCTGCTGCCCGAACCGGACCAGACGTTCACCGACCGTCTTGGGCTTCAGTCGGGTGGCAAGACGATCGAGCTGCTCCACGCGCCGGGCCACGCGCCCGAGCAACTGGTCGTGTACGACCCGAGCGAGGCGACGCTTTGGGCAGCGGACATGCTGAGCGATATCGAGATTCCATTCGTGATGCACGACCTGCAGGCATACCGTCAGACTCTCGACCGCCTCGCGCAACTCGAAGTGAAGACACTGGTGCCGGGCCATGGCAGACCGGCCAATGGCCAAGCCGAGGTCAGTGCGCGGCTCGACGCGGACCGGGCTTATCTCGCCGAACTGCAGAAGCGAGTCGAGGCAGCGATCTCGGCCGGCCGGAGCGCGGCCGAGGCCCTGACTGCCTGCGCCGGCATGAGGTACGCGAACCGCGACCAGAACGAAGATGCGCACCGCCTCAACGTCGAGACCGCGTTCATCGAGCTCGGCGGGGAAGTTGAACCTGGGCACAAAGGCTGGAACCGGTTCCAGTAGGACACGCAAGGAGATAGAGAACCACAGATAAACACAGATGGACACGGATAGACGAGAAAGGGCCGCGAACCGTCATTCGGGAGGCGTCGTGCATCCGTGTGAATCCGTGTTCATCCGTGGTTTCGATCTCCGGGCTTCGGGGAGGCTGCGATGAGTTTCCTCGGCACGCTGATCAACGTCGGGGCGGTGATTGCCGGCAGCCTTGTCGGTCTGTTCTTTCACACTCGTCTGCCCAAGCGTTTCACCACCGTCGCATTCCAAGGCATCGGCCTGTTCACGCTCTTCATCGGTTTCTCGATGGCGGCAAAGACGCAGAGCCTGCTGGTGCTCGTTTTCTCCATCGTCCTTGGCGCCGTCACCGGCGAGCTGCTCGACATCGAACGTTGGCTCAACCGCTTCGGCGAGTGGCTCCGGAGGAGGATTGAGAGGCGGGAGTCGAGAGTAGAGGGTCGGGAGTCGATTTCCTGCTCCTCATTCGCTACTCCCGACTCTCCACTCCCTACTCCCGAACGCAGCCGGTTTGCCGAAGGGCTGGTTACGGCTTTCCTGCTCTTCTGTATGGGCTCGATGACCGTGCTCGGAGCCATCGAGGAGGGTCTGGGCGGCAGACCGAACCTGCTCGCGGCCAAGTCCGTGCTCGACGGATTCGCGTCGCTGGCACTCGCCGCGTCTTTGGGAATCGGCGTGCTCTTCTCGGTTATCCCGCTGTTCATCTATCAGGGCGGGCTGACTCTGCTGGCCGGCTCGCTGCAAGCGGTGATTCCTGACGTCGTCGTCAACGAGGTGTCGGCGGCGGGCGGTTTGATTCTCATCGGTCTGGGCATAACTATTCTGGAAATCAGGCAACTCAAAGTGCTGAACATGCTGCCCGCGCTGGTATTCGCGGGAGTGTTGGCAGCGGTGTTCCTCGGATAGGGGAGTGGGGAGTAGAGAGTCGGGAGTAGAAAGGAGACGGAGATGAAGAGAGTGATTGCGGCGGCGGTGTTGATGCTCGCTGTGGTGGCGATCGCGGCGCCGGTGAGGTTCGCGGTCATCGGCGACCGGACCGGCGACCATCAGGACAGCGTGTATGAGAAAGTCGTTGCCGAGGCGGCACAGGCCAGCCCGGACTTCATCATCACGGTCGGTGACCACATCGAGGGCTACCAGCAGACCGATACGATGAAGCTGGTTGAGGAATGGGCAGAGTACAAAGCGATCGTGGCGATGCCGGGAGTGCCGTTCCACTACACGGCGGGCAACCACGATATCACCTACGACAACGCGCTCGGTACATACGAGAGGAACGCGGGCAAACCCTACTACTCGTTCGACCACAAGGGCATGCACTTCGTCGTGCTCGACGTGAGCCGGTGGGAGTCGAGCGACATGCTCCAGGCCGAGCAACTCGGCTGGCTGGCCGCGGACCTGGCAAAGGCCGCCAAAGCCCGCCATACGTTCGTCTTCTTCCACAAGCCGTTCTGGACTGCGACTGTCGTGGAAGGCAAACGCGATACACTGCACAGTCTGTTCAAGGCCTATGGAGTAGACGCCGTGTTCAACGGCCACAACCACTGCTACTACGGCGCCACGTTTGACGGTATCAAGTACACAGCCGTCGGCAGCGCCGGTGGCTGGCCCCGGCAGGCTCCGACCGGCATCCTGTATCACTGGACGCAAGTGACCGTGGACGACAAGAAGGGCATCACCATCGAGCCGGTGCTGCTCGGCGGGGAGAAGCGGACGTGGGACGACGTGACCTATGCCGACATCCAGTCGGTAGACCGGAACGCTCTGGCCGGGCTGCGGTTCCGAAAACCGGTGCTCGTGGCCGAAGACATGACCGCTGCGGATTCGTTGACGCTGGTCGTCAGGAATCAGCCGTTCGACACGCCGATCGAGGACACGCTCCGCTGGGACATGCCATTCGGCTGGAACATATCGCCCGGAACCATGGCGGTCAGCGTCGCGCCCGGGGCTGAGGCCGAGTACCGGTTTGCGGTGGCCGGCGCGGGCCGGCCGTTTCCAACCCCCAAGGTGGCTCTGCTGATGCCCTACGCCAAGGGGAAGTCGAGTCCGGTCAAGGCCTCGCTCGACGTCGCCCGTAGCGCGCCGTGCGGCTTCGTCAGGCAGCCTCCCGTGATTGACGGCAAGGTCGTTGAGAAGCTCTGGCGGAGGCCAGTCACCCACCTCTTCACCAACGACAGCGAAGCGATGAAGACCGACTCGGTCAGATTCTACTACGCGGCGGACTCAGCCAACCTCTATCTTGCCGCCGTCTGCTACGATCCAAATCCCGACAGCGTCAGGGCCAGGGCCACCGAACGCGACAAGGGCGTGCATAGCGACGACTGCGTGGGCTGGTTCCTCGTACCGGATACGTCAAAGGGCGAGATCTACCAGCTCTACTTCAATGCGAACGCGGTAGTGCTCGACCAGAAGATAAAGGCGAGCCCCGAGGGCAAAACGAACGCGGAGATGGCCTGGACCGCAGACGTGGACGTGAAGACGGCGAAGGGTAAGAACTACTGGTCGGTCGAAGCCAGACTGTCGCTCGCGCAATTCGGAGTGGCCGCGAAGCCCGGCGACGTCTGGGGCCTCAACTTCCGCCGCAAGCAGCCGGGCCGCAAGGCCAACGCCGACTGGCAGCCCATCTCCTACGATCCGCACGGCCTCGGGCTGCTCCTCATCAAGTAGAGAACCGCTTGGCAAGCAAGGCAGGGGCGCGTGAGCGCCCCTGCCGCTTCTTGGGCGCGGTAGCCAACCGTGCCGGGGGCTTGACTTGTCGGCCTCCGGCTCTAGTGTGATGCCGTGGTGAGAGCGACTCCAATTCTTTTGTGCATGGGTTGTTGGCCACGTCCGGCGTGACGTACGGCGCGAGGCCCTCGTTTGAGGAGCACGCGGCGCTGCAGGAGTCGCTGGCGCGAGTGAAGGCGGTTTGACGCGACAGTGATTCGGACTACAATGGTCACATGAGAAGAACACTAGTCTCTCTCTTGGGGTTGGGTATTAGTGCGCTGGCGGTTGCCATGTCGCCGATGGGGCGCGGCCGGATGGTCATGGATTCACTTCGACAGGTGCCGCCGAGGCTACGCGCCCGCTGGCTGAGTTCACGTGGGCTTGTTGTTCCCGGCACGAATGCTCCCGCGCCAACAGTCTCCGAATCAACCGGCCTTCGCATGGTCGGGAAGTACGGCCGTGGTCCATCGGTCGAGGTCACGGGCCGCGATTCACTCGTGTTCCTCTCGCTCGGCAGTGAGGTCGCAATCATCAACTTCGCGGACACGGCCAACCCAAAGGTGCTGGCCGAAGTGCAGGCGATGGGACTGGTTACCCAGGCGGCCGTACGCGACTCGTTCCTGTACATCGGCTGCAACTCCGGGCAGGCAGGCATCGAGATATGGAACATCGGCAACCCCTCAGTACCGGTCTTCCGTAGCCGCACGCCGACGTTGCTCTCCGACTTCTGTGTCAGAGACACGCTGCTCTACCTGACTCAGTCGCTATCCGGGCCGAATGATACCTTCAAGATATACAGCATCGCTAGCCCCTCGAACGTTTACCTGCTGGGTAGCTGCCGAGATTCCGGTGATGCCGTCACGGTGACCAACAACGCAGCTTTCCTTGCCGACCGTTGGGGCTTGTACTCGATAGACGTATCCGACCCGAGGAATCCGCACAAAGTGGGCACGTACCCCGGCATGCCGATCTCGGTTGAAGCACGCGGCAACATCTGCTGTGTGACGTTTGGTAACCCGAACGACCCGGGGTGGCTTGAGTTTGACGTGCTCGATGTGAGCAACCCTGCCTCGATGCAGCGCCTTGGCTACCTCTCGGACGCCGGCGGCAGTGACATGATGCTGGACGGGGCGCTGGTGTTTCTGTCCGGTTACTTCCAAGGCAGCCACGAGTTCAAGATCGTCTCCCTTGCAGACAGCACTCAACCCGTCGCGCTCGGTCAATGCGCGACGCCAGGTGAGAACTTTGGCGTCTGGGGCGACTCGTCGCGTGGGTTTGCTTCGGTCGCGGACAGAACCGAAGGGCTGGCGGTCATTGATGTCCATAGCTTGACCGCCCCAACCTACAACAGGGCGTTAATGGTGGCTGGTGTCGCTCGGGATGTCTCGGTTGACTGGGACTTCTGCTACGTGGCCAGTCTTGACGCCGGAATGAAGATACTGGACGTCACTGCGCCTTCGCTGCCGACCGAGGTGGGCGCGCTAGACACCGTCTCCACCGGCTTGGCCACGTTTTCAGTGGTGGCACGAGACAGCTTCGCGTATCTGAGCTGGTGGCCGCAACCTTACCTGCGAGTGGCGAGTGTTGCGGACCCCGCCAACCCGCGAATCGTAGCCGGCGTCTCGGTGTTCGACTTCCCGCGCGATATGGTGCTCCGTGACAGCTTGCTCTACGTCGCGCAAAGCTACAAGTTCCAGGTCGTCAACGTCGCCCGGCCTCGCGTGCCCGTGCTGATGGGTTCATGCGTCCTGCCGGACGCTCCGTACGAGATGGTGGCGAAGGACACACTGGCATTTGCGGCTACTGGTGTTTCAGGCCTGCAGATTGTGGCTGTCGCGTCGCCGGACAGCCCGGCAGTGGTCGGCGAATTCACTCCGCCCAATGGAGCTTGCGGCGTCGTGGTTGTAGACACGTTCGCATACGTCGCGTCCGGCAACCTCTACATCGCCAGCGTTGCTGAGCCAAGTTCCCCATACCTAATCGATAGCATGGTCTTGCCGACGTTCGGACTATCTGTGGCGGTCACCGACACACTGCTTTTCATCGGAAGCGGCTCCGTCTACGGCCGCCCTGGCAGCGACATTCGTCTCTTCGACATCCGGGACCGGGTGAGGCCTGTGTTCATCGGTTCACTAGGAGCGCCCGACATGGTAAGACGGCTAGCCTGGGTCGAACCTCACTTGTATGCCGCGTGCAGCGACGCAGGAGTGCTGATTGCTGAAACGGCAGCAGTGGGCTTACAAGAACCGGATAGAGTGGCGAGGCCACAGCGCGAGTTGCGCCTGATGCCCAATCCTGCTGGTAACGTCGCGCACGTGTGGTTTGGCGCGGCACTCGCCGGAGGAGGGGTTCTGCATCTGTTTGATGTCTCTGGTAGGCAAGTACTGGAGAGGCAAGTCGGAAAGGAGGCCGAATCGATTGAACTGAAGCTCAATGGTCTGGGTCCGGGTCTGTACTTCGTTCGAGTGGAAACAAAGACGGGAGTCCTAAGCAGCAAGATAGTCAGACAATAGGAGGTATTCATGAGACAGGCTGCATCAGTAGCAGTCCTGCTCGCACTGGGGTTCTCGACAGCTCTAGGAGTCTCGAAGAGCTACGATGTCGTGCCTTACGCGAACTGCGTCGCCGAAATTGTCACCTCTCCCAACGGCGGCGTCACGCAGTACTATCGCAACACACTGGACAGCATAGCAATGGTCAGCTTCTGGGTGGGTGACAGGGGCAATGGCGAGGCGTTCGATGTGGAAATTTGGGACTCGGCCGGATCGAAGGTCGCGCACAAGTACAACGCTACAGCGCCCAGTCGGTCATGGTCTTGGCTGAACATCCCGCTGACACAGGACGTGCGGCCAGTCCGCGGCAGGACATACCGCGTTACCGTCAAGCACCAAGACGGTCTTGCGCCAATCTCGTTCGCCTACGACAGTCTGAATCCCTACAAGTACGGCAGTCTGACTGTGAACGGCACCAAGAAGGACAGTTGGGACTTGGCCCTGCGGGTCTACGGGCTGCATGACCCGGTGGACAGCACATACTGGGGCATGGACGACTGGTGCTTCGTGCCTTGGTGGAGCCAGGACTCGGCGAATCGCGATACCCTGCGGGGCAGGGCCGCGAGCTTGGCGGACAGTGCTGGAGTCGGAACCATGATGACATACGCCAGGTGGCCAGAGCTTGTCGGCGACAACGAGACGACCCTGTCGTGGTCCGAGTTCGACGCGCATCTATGGCAGGTCGAGAGCGCGGGCTGTCGCCCGGTCGTCAACATCACGGAGGTCGCGAAGAACGCGAGCAGCCGGCAGGCCTACATCTGGAAGTGGAACCCGAACCGTGAGTCGGTCCTGGTCTGGGATACGGCGGTCTACTGCGCTCCGAAGAATCTGTACGCCTCGATAGACGCCGACACTAACTACTGGGCGCGCTACATTGAGGAGCTAGTCACTCACGAGGACGCGGCACCCGGTAGACCCTGGCAAGATAGTCTACCCTGTGACTTCGTGCATACCTGGGAAATCTGGAACGAGCCAAATGACACCTGTGTCGATAGCAGCAAGTACCTGCACGGTACGACTGGCTGGTGGCGGCGTCCGAACCTGCACTACCTGGACGGCTACGGCGACTTGCCGGGTCTCTGCGAGTTGTACACGCGGATGGCGTACGTAGCGGCTGAGGTCATCCGTTCATGCCCCGGGCACGCCGACGACACGATCTTGATTGGCAGCACTCACCGGTCCCTCGATTCGACTCCGGGCGTACTCGTGCGCGGAATCGATTTTGTGCGCGAGGTCTATGAAGCTGCGCCGCAGCCTGTCTTCTGGGACGGCATTTCGTTTCATCCCTATCAATCTGGCTGCGGCTTTCGACCGGGTTTGTTCGAGGAGTCCGCAGAATCTCTGCGCACTGTCGCTCGGCTGCGCGGCGACTACGACTGCCAGCTCTGGTGCACAGAAGTTAGCGTCTACCCCGAAGATATGGCCTCCAAACAGTACTACCAGATGCGATACCTGCCGCAGGTGTTCACGACCGCGCTCGCGTCGCAGGCACTACCGGGAGCGGGCGTCGACCAGTGCCAGTGGTGGACCTACAGCCAGATCAACGACTGGTGGCCCGACAGCTTGGGGCTGATTGGGCTGTACAAGGACAGCGTCATCGATGACTCCATCTGGCGCCGCGGTCACTGGGGGAAGCACAGTAGCTTCTACACCTTCCGGACCCTGACTGAGGAACTGACCGACCATCGGTTCGAGAGGCGCGTGCTAGCGGACGATGCCGCGGAAGACAGCCTGATGCGTGTCCACGAATTCAGCGACCCTGGGGCGAACGACCGCCGAGTCTGGGTAGGCTGGGCGGTGGACACGTCGGACTCAGGCAATATCCCGGTGAGCATCACCGCTCAAGCGCCCGTCAGGACCGACTCCGTCCTTGTCACGGACAGCATGGGTTCTGAGACGGAGCACGCCGCAGATGCTGACGGCTGGCTTCGATTGACGCTCACGCGGCAAGTGCAGTACATGAGGGAAGTCGGGCCGGCCACTCGGCCGGACTTGGTCGTGGACAGCATCATGGTTCCGGTCGGCGCGCACGCGTGGTCGGTGATGGATATCCACGCCTTCGTCAAGAACATCGGTAATGCAAGCACGCCGGACACAGTCGCTCTCGACTTCCTCTGCGACGACAGCGTCTTCCGTCATGCAACGAGCGAATGGGCCATAGACAGTGGCGATACATACGAGTTTTCCTTTGAGATCAACCCGATTCCGGGCTGGATGCACGGCTGGCACCTGTTCTCGGCTAGGGTCAATCATGGCCAGACGTATGTCGAAAAGGACGGCATGGATGACAACGTCGGGTATGTGCGGCGCTACATATCGTGGGGGCCGTACGGGAACATAGTAAGCGAGCTGTGCGGCTATCACAGCAACGAGCCGCTGCCGCTGCTGAGGTTCGAGTCTCACTCGTACGAGGCCGACACCACCGGCCAGACGCCCTGCGACTCAGCTCGTCTGGTGCAGTGGTGGTACGGCCTGAATGACACGGTTGTGCACGGCGGGGATACGACCGCGTGGTTCTGCGTGAATCAGGCAGTATCGCTCGACTCGATCTGGTCGTACCTGTCAGGGCAGGGCAAGTACAAGATGTTCCTGCAGGTGAAGGACTCGTGGTCGATGAGCGACCTGATTCCCGATACGGTTCACCCATTCGTCGTGTTCGACACGACTGCACCGACCGGAAGTATCGCCATCAATGGCGGGGCAAGGTTTGCCCCAAGCTCGACCTGCACGCTCACACTTGCCGCCTGTGATTCGGCCTCGGGCGTGGGCTGGATGCGGTTCATGAACCGGCCACAGGTTGACTTGGCGGAAAACGGCGGTTTCTCGGCGTCGCTGGGTTCCTGGAGCTTCACCAATGGCGCGTACGATACGAGCCTCGCGATGGCCAGGCTATCGTTGCGACTTCGACTCGGTAGGTCACTCCCCCAGTGACTCCCAGAGTCGTTTCCCGAGTGACTTTACAAGTTATGTGGCGAGTGAATAGCTAAGTGATTCGTCGAATGACTTGTCGAGTGTGTGGCAGGGTCA
>Ga0233422_10000178_pt1 | contig 35302 bp, 40 predicted proteins | sample Watercolumn_Mata_2_FD_182724 | JGI IMG/M metagenome (GOLD analysis project Ga0233422, IMG submission 182724) | Freshwater microbial communities from Lake Matano, South Sulawesi, Indonesia - Watercolumn_Matano_2014_110_MG | ecosystem: Environmental > Aquatic > Freshwater > Lake | place...
TAGTGGACAGTGGTCGTCGAGCCTTTTACCAGCTCTCCCGCGATCCCCATAATGGTCTGGTCTACTCGGCGCACTCCCGCCATCTGTTCGGCCGCGGCAATAGCGGCTTCGCAAGACGATATCACGCCCGTTATGTCGCTCACTGCGCCGGATTGCATATCACCCAGTTTCTGCCGTACCCGCCCGACACCCGTAACGACGCCTCTTTCTGCTTCCCGGTCAATTTTGAAAATAAGAGCTTTGATTACTTCTGTGCCAATATCCAAAGCTAGCGCATACCCTGCTCCGCGGCGCCTCAAAATTTTGGAAAATATTCCCATATTTTAGCCGTTATGGCCTCTTTGTTTTTCTGGACTCATTATACTAAAATAATTAAGAGGAGGCAATTAAAAAAAGGAGGACAGACACATGGGATTTTGGCAAAGGCTGGGAGAGTTTACGGCGAAGATATTGATTATAATAGGTATTGTGGTTTTCATCGTTATTGAATGGTATGAGAAAGTAAGAAAGCCCATCAAAAAGAAATGATTGCCTCCTTCTTTTTGACACTCCTCCTAGTTGCAACTACTATTATTATATTATGACCATCAAGCCGGAAACTTTATACAAAATTTCGCGTTTTTTCATTTATCTCATTCCCCTTCTGGCGATAATCGCCGCCGGTTATCTGATTTTTTTTCCGATTGATGTCTATCGCTTCTATTCCGAAGACCCGAACGCCTCCAAATTCGAATTTCAAAAAGACCACGCCAAAAACGAGCTGACTTTTGGCATATTTACCGTTCGGGAGAGCCGCTTTGCCGAAGTAAGCCTGGGTCTCAAAAACAGCAACTCGAAATCCTGCCGCCCGGAACTGGTGAGTCTTCGCAAAACCTATCAGGCTTTTCTTTTTCCCGAGGGCGAAGAAATTGCGGATGCCGGAAAGCTGCGTGAGATCCTGTTCGCCGACAACAAGACCAAATACCCCAACGGGTCGCTCCTTCACGTCAAATCGACCAACCAAGTTTTTTTCATAAGCCACGGACAAAAGACGCTCTTCCCGGGACCGGAAATTTTCGAGGCTTTCGGATACAGTTTCGACAATTTGACTGACGTTGACTCGGCAACCATTGATGAATTCAAAGACGCCGACATCGGCGTTTTCCTTTGGACGATTCCCCACCCCGACGGCACGATTTTTGAAACCTATCCCTCCCGTCGCCTCTTCGTCACAAACAACGGGAAAAAATATCCCATCGCTTCCGAAGAGATCTTGAAAGGAGTCTGGCCGGATTTTTACACAATCGCCGTGGGCGATGAAAACGCGAGTGAAAATTTGGACTGCCAGCCGGCCCTGGGAAAATTTTCCCGGAAATTCTTCTGCCGCTTCGACCTGGCCCAGCTTTCCGGAATCGGGCGCTATCATCTTTTCACGGCGAAGTTTCCATCCCGATGCTCTGTTGCAAACATCCACCCCGATGATTCTCAAGTCCGCTATATTTCCGAAAAGTCGTTCGCCGTTTTCAAAACGTCGGTGCGAGACATCGCCGCGTCGGTGCTTAACCGGTATTTCTATAAAACCACTAACGTAGTAAAATGACCTGGAAAATTTTTTGGCAAAAAATCTCAAAAGATCTTCTCATTTCGCTTCTCATCACCTATTTTTTTCTCCTTATCCCGGAAATTGTCCTTCCGGGCATTGTCAGTTCCCACTTCAACCCTAAATATCTCCTGGCGGCGATTTTGCTTTTGGGACTGATTTATAGTTGGCTCGGAAAAGGACAAAAAGAAAAAGAAAGCGCTAAATTCAACGTCGTTTCCCGTCATCTCCTCCACATCATCCTCTTCGTCATCGCCCTGATGCTCATCTTGAGCCTCTATAAAATGAAAATCTGGCAGATTCTCGTTGTGACCATTCTTTCTCTCGCTCTCGTCATCGCGGCCGGAAATACGCTGGTGGAGAAGGAATAAAAAAACCAGTTCCAAATTAAGAGAGTCAGCTCCTTGAAAAAAATCTTTTTACGTGCTAGGTTGTACAAAAAGGAGAAAAAGGAGGGAGAATATCATGGGAAGATATGCTCTTTGGATAATCATAATCGCCTTTTTAGGAATAAACTCCGGCGATTGCATTCCTATCGCTATAAGAAGCGACTTTCAGACCGATCAGGAACTTCAAAATTTAATCTCAAAACTTGAATTACCCGCGACTGACCTAAGAACGAACAAAGAAGGGGACATTGAGTTTATCTTTCACAAAGACGGCGCAAACCCTTTCGATGTTACCTTCTCTGTTAGGAACGGGCAAATAACAAGAGTCCTCCTTTGTGGAGGCAGAGATTCCCGCGAAGAAACATTCGGAAAAACCAAGAAGTTCCTTGAAAACGTATTGCAGCTGCCGCCCTTTAACGTCAATAGTCTCCTAGCTCGGGCTATTGCCGCAAGCTATATTACTTATTGGCAAAGCAATGAACACTACAAATACGAAAAGTGTGGTAAATGTGAGGGCATAAAAAATAATCATGATAAGTGTGAAAATTGCCGGGTTATAGCCACGGATTACTGCGATGAATTCGGCATCAAAATCTTCACATGTATCACGAAAAAACATTACCAGATCGTAATCTGGCCAGGAAAAAGGATTCTGATCTAATGAGCCAGAAAGACATAGCATATTAACAGGGCGCTAAATGGCGCCCTGCTCTTTTTGTCACGTTATTCTTTTCTGGGTTACCTAAGCGCTAAATTATGATTCCTTCTCTATCGCCTCTTCAACCTTCCTTTTCGCCTCCCCTAAAAGTTCTTTCGTCCTTTTTCGCGCTTCGTGAGACTCACGGACAAGTTTGGCGATCTTTTGCTGGGTTGCGGCTGGCAAAATTGGAATTTTAAATTTTCTTAGATTCTTTGAATAGATATAGGGTTGAGCTAAACCAGATTTGTTCATTTCAGCCTGTGAACGACCAATAATTGAATTCAATACGAATCCCAGATAGATTGGATTTATTTTTTTCTCATCGGCTCTTATTAGATTTATAAAACTCCCAATCGCGATATTTTCACTTTCCAGATAATTATGACAAAATCCAAGGTTAGCACCAACAGAATAATATAGTATGTCATTTTTCTTTACTAAATACGGCTCGTTTCTTTTATCCTCAAAAAAACTTTTCGCAACTTTCGGAATTTCCTCATCCTTCAGAAAAGAATAATCGATTTCCCTATCCTTTATCCATTTTTGAGAGAAAAATTTTATTTCTCCATTTTCAGAATACGGAGGCTGATTCCCATTATTGATAAATGTTGTTAAATCTTCTAAATAGTCCAATCTACCTTTGAAATTCTCAACTTTATCAATTACCGCTCTGAATTTTGAATGAAAATACTCCGCGTCCATCCGCCCGGCAGATTTCACATCGGATAAATTGGCAATCGAAAATCTTTCTTCGTCCTCCATAGCTTTAGCGAAGGAGGAAAGTCCTAATTCTCCCAAAAGCAAATTTTTGGCTTGGTTGTACAAAAGTTTTGAATTTTTGAGTTCGCTCAATCCTTGCCTGTATACAGTTTCAACTTCTTTTTGTAAATTTTTCTCAATGTCTGGAATCAACAGAGTTTTCGTTTGCCACAGAAAAATATGCTGTTGAATGCTGCCCACCGGTAATCTCAAGACTTGTTTTTTCCCGTATTTAGAATTTAGAAATACCGAGATAAAGAAGGGAGAGTAATTATCTTTTAGAGTTATTTTGACTATATCCTGGTTGGAATTTAACTTTTCTGAAATATCATAAGCAACTGCCGCGTTGCCAACCGAACCAGACATTGAAAGTAAAACCTGATTATTGCTCACGCGAGATTTTTTCAAAATTTCGTCAACGCTTTCATCAATACACCGCACATTTTCAAGGTCAATAAAACCATCCTTTATATTCTCGGCAACTATAAAAGGAATACCTTCTTCTCTCCATACAATTTGACTCGTAAGCGCGTATGCTCCAAAACTTTCCAAATTTTCAGAAATATTCTCGAGTGTTTTATGAGGAATTGTTTTTAATTTTTGCACAATTTCCAAATACTCCGGCTGGTAGTATTCCGCATCCAACCGATGCGCACCTTCAAGTTGGGATTTTTGGATTATGGAATAAGTGATCATTTTTAACGTTTATTAGAATCAGTGAATAATGTCTTTCGCTTGGATCAGATTAGCCTTTAAAAGTGTTTTTGTTGTTTCGTTTATGATCCGATACATACTTAAAATATTCTGTCTTGCTTTATCAAGCGTATCAATCGCTTCACCATGAAAGTGCGCAGGTGTATGTCGATAATGATATAAAAATCGTTTCATAGATTGAACCATATCTTTTATATGAAGCTTTTCTTCTCTTGAGAGCTTGGGCTCTTTTTGAGTTCGTTGCTCCAATTCCTTGATCAGCTTGTCTATTGTTCTATCAACTTTTTCTTCGTCAAAATAAGTACCGGCAAAATTCGGATTTCCCGAAGACGGAAGTTGGAGGTCCGCCGCTATTTGAAAGAGAAATCCTTCAAATGCTTTATAAGCTGGCGCAGTAAAGAAAGAAAAATCATTAAATCTTTCCTTAAATTGTTCTTTCCACAATTGGTCCAGAGTCAAAGAGTCGGCCAAATGATTTATTACTCTTTCACTTAGAAAATATAGAGTTTCCTCATCAAAATGATTATTCAGATCGGCTGTGGGTTGGTTTCCTCTGTGTCGACCAAAAACTTCATTTTTCCTAACCCACTCTCCATTAACATGCTCACCTAATCTATTAAAGTATTTGCTCATAGTTTTTATTAAATTTTTTTCGCAAACTTTAAAAACTCATCTGCGATTTCGTCGAGGTCATGATCCAAAACTTTACGACCCTTTGTGTCGTGGACAAAGCCCCCGCTAGCATCCTTCTTATAAACAGGATCTCCAGAATTGTCTTTACCTCCTTTCTTGGAAACTGCTAAAAAAATAGGGTAGTTTCTTAGAGCTTCTTCGTCCTTGTCCCACTTTTTCAAAAACAAAACACTTGTCTTTACACCAGCATGAGGCCTAAAAGTGTTTCCGTGAAGACCAATAACGGCGAGAATTCTCGCTTTGTTCAGCAAATAATTTCGGACGTATTCCATATTTGTATTATTCAAAACGCCCTGCGGCAGAACAATCGCCATTCTCCCGCCCGGGCGGAGCATATCGAGAGTCCGTTCGATAAAGAGAATATGCCGTTCGATTTTATTCACCAGTTTTCCCCTCTTTTTTCCAAAAAAATACTGCCGCAAAATTCCGGAATCCTTGATCTCCCCCGCAAAGGGAGGATTGGTGAGAAGCACGTCAAAATTCAAATAATGAAAAGTTTTTTGATTCTCCGCGTTGTCAGCCGAATTTCCCAAATCAAGAAGACGCGTTTTTAGCTTCGCTCTCGCGTCAAGGAGTTCCACATCTTCCCCCTGCCATTCGCGCGGATCGAGAGAATTCAATTTGAACATATGCGATCTTCCGTCTCCCGCAATCAGCATCAGCGCTTTTGAAACTTTTGAAATCTCCTCGGCAAAATCAATTCCCCAGATAAATTCTTTCGCATATTCTTTCATTGAATCGTCGGAACCATTGAAATATCTGTCTCGCACATAATACATTGCATTTATCAAAAATCCTCCAGAACCAGCCGCCGGGTCAATAACATACTCGTCTTTTTTCGGGTCGAGCATTTTAACAGCCATCGCGATAACATGGCGAGGCGTGAAATATTGGCCCTTTTTCCCTTTGGCAACTTCCGGGATCAGATGTTCAAAAGCTTCGTCAATTATGGAAAGATCCGAGCCGAACAGACGCGCTTTTTCAAGTTCACCAACCACAATCGACAAGTGGTCGGGCGAAAGTTTTATATTTTCCTGCTCTAGAAATATCCCCGGCCATTTTCGGGTCGCTTTTTTAAAAAGTTCATTGATAGCGCTGTAAGTTTTTGACGGATCTTTGTATTTTCTGAAAAATATTTCCTGATCAGGCCTCGCGAACCGGGCTTCGCTTTCGTCAAAAAGCTTGGCATAAATAAGTTTGAAAACTTCATTGAAAACATCCACCCCGGCGTTGGCAAGAACCAGCTCCTCCATATTTTCAATTATGTCCTTCAAATCAGCTTTGGTGGTCGTGTCTTTCAAAAGAGTCTTTTTTTCTTCCAGTAAATCGTCAATTGTTTTGTCGGCCGTTGGTAGATCCGGCAAAGTATCGCTAAACTCCCGTGGATACGGACGATACAAAATCACTCGGCTATGGCCGTTTGACCACAATCCGATTTCCGCGCCTTCGGCGTTGAGATAGCTTTTTAGCTGATCAATTCCCTTTTCTTTTTTCGGAATTTTTGTTTCGAGAATAATGTAGGGAGTTATTTTGTCCTGTTTGAAAACCACCACGTCCGCGCGAGCATGTTCCTTTGTCCCAAAGTGAATAGTTCTTTCCGCATCAATCCGATCCATCGGGTATTTGTAAATTTTGTTGAGCTTGTGAATCCAGAGTTGGCGGACGATTTCTTCCGGCTGGGATTTGTTTGTGTTTTCGTCATAAACAAAAACATCCTTTTGTCTTTTGAGACATTTGAGATAAAATCGGTCTTTTTCTTTTTCAAAAATATAAAGGACATCTTCAATTTTGATGTCCGAAAATTCCTGCAGGTTATACTTCGTTTCTCCATTCTTAAAAATCTTACTTAATACTTCCCCGACCTTATTTGGTTTTTTCGTTGGCATAAAATTTCAAAATTATTTGATTGGCTTCCAAAGATCACCTTTTAAAACTGATATGACTTTCCCTTTCATTTCCACCTCGTCTGTGAAAAGAATATTTTCGTGATTCGGATTTTCAGGTTTGAGATAGACATACGGCGCTTTGTCTTCTGAAATAAATCTCTTGATTGTTGATTCATTGCCGAATTGAGCAAAAACAATGTCACCGCTCACGAATTCTTTCTGCTCTCTCACTATAACAACGTCTTCATTCTCAATGCCCGCGTTTATCATCGAATCTCCTGAAACCTTGAGGAGAAAAATATTTTCTTTTGGTTCAGCTATTTCTTTTGAGATTGTTTGCCATTCGCTGGTGATTTCAATTGTTTCCGCGAAAGCGCCGGCGCTTGTGGCTCCGATGAAAGGGGCAAGAGCTGGTTCGCCAATTTCTCTATAGCCGAAAGGAAGAATAGCTATACTTCTCGCGCCCGACTCTTCGCGCCTAATCGCCCCCGCTTCCTTGAGTTTCTCGAGAAGATCCAGAATTGACTGATTCGAGACTACTTTCAATCTTTCCCGCATTTCTTCAAAGGTTGGAGGAAATCCTGTTGACTTTATATATTCGTAAATAATCTTTAATAGTTCTTTTTGTCTTTTTGTAAGCGGCTTTTTCATACTTTCATATTACCCGACTATATCTTCTGTGTCAAGAGGAAAATTGCGGATAAATCAAAAAAGTCCCGCATGGGGACTCTTTTTGTCCAGACAAGAATAATTCTACTCTATCTTCGCCCCTTCTCCAATCCCTCTCATCTCGGACCGTTTGGCTTTGACGATGTTTTGGTAGCCCATTGAAATCGCCAGATTCTTCGAAGCGAATTGGCGGCGGGTGCCGTTTTCGATGAAATAGTATTTTTTATTGTAGCTTACCACCGCTCCGTTTTGAAAAGTTAGCTTGCCGCGGTTTTTGTATCTTTGGGAAAGTTTTTTAGATACTTTCACCGCCATTGAGCGCGAGAAGGTGGCCCGGAAAACGTTCTGCGTCATTTCCTTTTTCGCCCCGCCGCCGTTTAGGTAAAAGAATTTTTTATTGTCATAAGTGATAAGCGTTCCTTGCGGAAAATCCGTGAGGCTGTCAATCGAGCTTCCGTCGGCATAACCGGCCAGTTCGCTATCCGCGGCGCTATGAGCGCTTTCCAAATCAACCAAGCCGAGATCCGCGCTGGAGAGATTGAGCCGTCTCTTCTCACCGACGCTGATCAAAAAATAATTCCCGCTTTCGTCGTTCACAAAGGCTCCACTTCGGAAGCCGGCGACTGCTCCATTCGAATAGCTGTTCCACTTTTCTTCCGTCACTTCGACAAAACTGGAGGCGTCGTAACTGGAGTCAAGGACCGCTGAACTTGTTATTTGGCGTAAAACGCCGTTTTCGATGATTCCTTTTCGATCAAGAGAGGAAACCTTGACCAGCGTTCCGGAAGGAAAAGCTATGTTGTCTGCGTTTTCGCTGTTTTCCGCCTCGCCCGCCAGCGGATAGGCCTCGAGTTGAGTTTCAGCTATTTCAATCGTCGTTCCTTTCGCGCTTCCCGAGTATCTCTTCCCGCCGGAAATTTCATATTTTTCATTGCCTCCGGGGATCCGGTAAGCGTAATTTTGAAAAGTGGCCGCGTAACTTGCGCTCGTCCCGCGGATGTCGGAGAATTTATTGTGGATATTTTTCCCCGGACAAGCCGTATTGGCCACGTCCTTGTGGCCGATGACGGCCGAGTTCAGTTTTTTACCGTGGAACCTGATATCGGAATTTATTTCGATATTATTGTTCGCCGAAAGCCAGCCGACGAGCTTTTCGAGCGAAGCCAGCGCTTCGGTTGAAATGTTTTCTGATTGATAATTCCCCAAGACAGCGACGCCGATGGAGCCGGAGTTATAGTTTGTCCCGTTATAATAGGAATGTCCGCCAACGACGCCGTTTCCGCCATAGCGCCCCTCAAAAATAGAGCCGTCTTTTCCAATCACATAGTTGTAACCGATGTCGCCCCACCTCCGGGTGTAGGAATGGTAGCGGTAAATTTTTTTGATTTGTTTTGAAGTCGCGCTTTTGTAGCTCGTGGCCGTGTGGTGGATGATAATCACTTCCGGAATTTTGATTTCTGCCGGCCAAATACTCTTCGAACGTTTGTCGTATTTTGAATTGGACCAGGCGGAGCGGGAATAGATGGTCGGGACGGAATTCGCAGCTTGAGTTTCTTGGACATTTTTCTTTGCCCCAGACAAATCAACCGGGAAAATTGCCAAGAAAAAAATCAGGAGCAATAAAAAGCTAGATTTTTTTGTTTTGGGAAGCATTATACGAAAATTTTGAATTACGAATTTTGAATTTTGAATCAAATCTTAATGATTTGATTTTGAAACATTAGAAATTCTATTATTAAAAATTCATTCAACCGCGCTCTAAATCCCCGAGCGTAAGCTCGTGGGAGATTCATAATTAAAAATTCAAAATTATTCTACTTTCCCCAATTTTGTATCGTCATCCACGTACTGAAACGTGCAAGTCTCATTCTCATTGTTCCTCGCCTCAATCGTTTCAAAAGCCTCCGGCGACAAGCCCCCGACGCGGTTCGTCCAGATGGCCGGGCCGGATTCCAGAATTGAAGCGACCACCCTTTTCCCGTTCCGGCTGTTGGTGACGAGAACTTTTTTCTTTTTGTGCCAGGACTTTTTTTCCGAATCGGCGTGAAGGGCCCGCGTTACCCGCTCCCATTGCCCGCCTTTGTATTTGTAAACCTGCTTCACGCTGTCATTCTTGTCGTGGGAAGACTTCGAGCTTTTATAACCGCGCTTCAAGCCTTTCAGTTTGTCGCCGCTTCTTGAAGAGTATCTCGCGTACTCGTCTCCGATTTTCACATATCCGGATTTGGCGAAATCATCGCCGGACTTGAGGGCGATTGATTTCTCACTTTTGGAAACGTTTTCATCGAGGTCCGACGCCGGCTCGATCCAGTCGGCGTATCCCCAGCGCATATTGACGTAATATTTTTCTTCCTGCTTGTCGTCCTCGTCCAGCGGGCCAAAAGCCCCATAGCCGCCGGCCATTCCGTTCTGGCAGGAGTTGGATACATCAGTCATTTTGTAGTGGCTCGAGGCGGATTGATTTTTCTTGAGCCAAAGATGCTGTTCACGGGCGATCTTTCCCGATTCCGCCGGAAGAGGATATTTTCCCTCAATGATTTTTATTTCCCCGCCGCTTTCGTTTCCTGACGTATTGCCTGCCGCTTGATCTCGCTGATATCTTTTGACCGCTTTTCGATATTCTTTGCGGCTCACTTTGGGAAGATATTTCTGCCAATACGCAATCGGCACACCATTTCTCTCAAGCATCGCCTGCCACTTGGATTTCTTCACCGCCGAAACACTGGTTGCTGATGAGATGACAAATAGAATAAAACCAACCAAAAAGAAGAGAGAAATAAAATTTTGAATTTTGAATTTTGAATTTTGAATCAAATCTTAATGACTGAATTTAAAATTTCGAAATTAAAACATTCAAAATCTATTCGAAATTCGAAATTATTAACCTGTTAGCCACTCCAGAGTCTCTCTTGCGCATTTTTCCCAACTGAAATCTTTCGCTCTTTCCAGCCCCTTGCGGCGCAAATCACCTCGCAGTTTATCATTTTCGAGGATTTTTTTCAAAGCTTCGGCCAAATTTTGGTTTGAATAAACATTAAAAAGCAACCCGGCATTGTCCACGATTTTCACTAAACTAGAGTTATTTGCCGCGATTACCGGCGTTCCGCAGGCCATTGCTTCGAGAACGGGAAGGCCAAAGCCTTCGTAAAGAGAAGGCAAAACAAAAACTTTCGCGCCGGCGAGAAGCGCCGGCAGGTCTTTCGTTTCGAACTTCCCTGTGTATATTACGCTCCCGGTGGACTTTATTTTTTCCAGAATCGGCTCATACTGCCAGCCCAAGTCGCCGGCGATGACCAGTTTTAAATCCTTTAGATTTTTTTCTTTTTTAATGATCTTGTAAGCCTCGATCAGGGTTTCTATGTTTTTGCGGGGCTGGATGGCACCGACGTAGATTATGTATTTGGCATCTGGTATTTGGTATTTGGTATTTATTTTTCTGATTTTATCTAGAGAAATTTTTTCATTAAATAGTTCTTTGTCGTAGCCGTGGTGGATTACTTTTATTTTTTCCGCGTTGATTTCAGGATAAAGTTTTAGAATGTCGTTTTTTGTAGAATTTGAAACGGCAATTAGTTTGTCAGCATTTTTCACCGCGTAGTCGGTAAAAAGATTGAGACGATGCAGATCTTTTTTGGGAAAAAATTGGGGAAAAATTTTGAAAGCCAAATCGTGGATGGTGACAATCGTTTTTGTTTTCCGGGAACGCAAAAATGGTAATGAGTGCATTGGCATCCAGAGAATATCCGGTTTTTCGCGAAAAATTTCCCAGGCGAAGCGCGTCTGCGTCCACCAAAAAGGAAAAGGTTTTTTGATAATTTTGTAATTTTTGAAAATCGGGAAAGCGAGTTCCGGGTTGAACTCTGATTTGTGATAAATCAAAAATTGGCTCTCCTCGTCAAGAGAACCAAATTTTTTCAAGAGATTCTGGATATAAATTCGCGTGCCGTCGATCCGGGGATGGTCCAAATCGGCGGCGTTGATGGCAATCCTCATGCTGGCAACTGGTAGTTGGTATCTGGTATTTAGTATTTGGTATCTACACTCGCGATTTAATAAAATTCTTCAAATCTTTGCCAATATCTTCTCTTTCAAATGCATAAGTTAGCATCGCTTTCAAATAGTTGAGCGGATCTCCTGTCGTGAGCCATTGGCCGTCTTTCACTTCCTTAGCCAAGAATATTCCTCCGGACTTGACGTAATTTTTAATGGCGTCCGTAATCCAGAGCTCGTTTCCCTTCCCCAGAGCCGTCTTTTTAAGCACATCCACAATTTCCTGATTCAAAATCATCCGCCCGAAATCAGCCAGTCGCGACGGCGCTTCCTCGACGGAAGGTTTTTCCACGATGTCCTCGATTTCATTCGTCCCCTCGCGCAATTTCACGATTCCATACCGGACTACGTCCTCTTTGGTAACCTCTTGCACGCCAATCATTGGATGGCCGTTTTTTTCGTAATCTTCGACCATCTGCTTTGTGAAAGATATTTTTGATTTCACGAGGTCATCACCCCACACAAACACGAACGGCTCATCATCAACGAGGCTGGCCGCCGAAAGCACTGGGGTTCCGTTCCCGTAAGGTCCTTTTTGCCGGACGTAAACAAAATTCGCCATTTCAGAAACCTTTTTTATCTTTTCGAGCAACTCCAGTTTGCCCGCTTTTTCCAAATCGCTTTCCAGCGCCCAAGAATAGTCAAAATGGTCCTCTAACGGCTTCTTGTCCCACTTAGTAACGAGAATAATGTCTTCGATACCGCCTTCGACCAGCTCTTCAACAACCAACTGGATGATGGGTTTGTCCACAATGGGGAGCATTTCCTTGGGCATAGCCTTGGTCACCGGCAGAAATCTCGTTCCGGAGCCGGCCACGGCCACAATAGCTTTTTTAACCTTCATGATTTCTCTACAAATTACGAATTACTTACGAGTATACGAATATTTAAATACGATTTTATGTTAATTGTTTCTTAGCCAGCGCCTTTTGCTCCTCGTTGAATTCGGCGATGGCAGCCTCGATTTTGGGATCGAAATTTTGGTACAATTTCTTTTCCTTCACGATCCGGCTGGCTTCAAGGAGCGTGTCAAACGTCCCCGCGTCCAGCCAATCGCCTTTCACTTGGCTCACTTGAAGCTCCCCTTTTTTCAGATAAAAATTCATAAGATCAGTGATTTCAATTTCACCCCGGCCGGAGGGCTTTGATTTTTTGGCCACTTCCGAAACCCGGTGATCGAAAACATAAAGCCCCGGAATGGCGTAATCGCTTATCCATTTTTTTGGTTTCTCGACAATCTGGATAGCTTTTCCGGATTCATCGAATTTCACTACGCCGTATCTTTCCGGATCAGGAACTTTTTTGGCAAAAACGTGCCCGCCGGAGTGGAAATTTTTTATAATTTCCGAAAAATCATCCTCAAAAATATTGTCGCCTAAAATCATAGTCACGTTGTCTTGATCAATGAAATTTTCACCCAGAATGAAAGCTTCCGCAAGGCCCCGCGGAGCGCTTTGCACTTTGAATTCGAGGCGAACTTCGTGGCGGTCAAAAACAGGCCCCAGAAGATTCAGGAATTGCCCGGCGTCGCGCGGTGCAATGATAACGAGAATATCCTTGATGCCGGCTTTCACCAAAGTGTTGAGCGGATAGAAAATCATCTGCTTGTCATAAACCGGTAAAAGCTGTTTCGAGGTAGTATGCGTCAAAGGAAATAATCTTGTTGCCGTCCCGCCGGCGAGGATTATGCCTTTCATTTTTTTCATAAATTTATGAACTAGAAATTATTTTTCCGCGAGCATTACGTAATTTACCTTCAAATATTCTTTGAGCGCCTCTTTATAATCCCTCAAAGGTTTCAGTTTGGTATTGAGAAGAACGGACGACTTCGGCCGTTTGGCCGGACGAGGAAATTCAGATGAAGCCACCGGGACAACTTCGACTTCCATTTTCGCGATCTTGAAAAGTTCCACCGCCGCTTCGTACCAGGTGCAAGCGCCCTCGTTCACGACGTGATAAATCCCGAAGGGAACCGGCTCCTCAATTATTTTTTTCGTCTCAAGCGCTAGATCGGGTGTGTAAGTAAAACAACTTTTTTCCTCGTCAACTACTTTTAGTATCTTGTTATCTTTAGCAAGCGCAATCATCGTATCGAAAAAACTTTTCTTCGACATTGCCGACTTTCCCGGCTTTCCGAAAAGCTTCGAGGTACGGATGAGCCAAAATTTATCCGTGTTTTTTTGAATTTCTTCTTCGCCCAGAAACTTAGAGCGGCCGTAATTTGAAATGAGTGCAGGTTTATCAGCCTCGCTGTATTCCCCTTTTTCGCCGTCAAAAACATAATCAGTTGAGTAGTGAACCAGAGGGATATTTTTCTCTTTGCAAATCTTTGCCAGGATTCCCGGCGCTGTGCCGTTTATCTTTTTGGCCAGCTCAAATTCAATCTCATCCGTTTCACACTTGTCCACGGCGTTGTAAGCAGCAGCATTGACGACAATCTGCGGATCAACTTCCTCAATTTTTTTGCGCAAACTTTCTTCGGACGCGATGTCAACCTCGCCCCGATCGCAAGCGAAAACTTCCCAATCCTGGTCAGCCTCAAAAATTTTGACCAGATCCTGCCCAAGCATTCCGTGGGAGCCGAGAATTAATATTCTTTTCATAGTCTCAACAAAAATAATTCAGGCGCTCCACTACCATATAAGCTAATATGATAGTGAACTTTATCTTTTCAATTTATCGATGAGGTTGAATATCATAAAATGAGCGGGATACTTCTTTTTGATTCTTTCCCATTCATTTATAGGCACTTGTTTTTGAAATTCCTTCTTGCTTTTGAATTGTTGTAGTTCTTTCAAATATCCACCAAAACCGGAATATAACCAACGATTTACACTATTAATGGTATTGTATCCTACTTTCAGTTTTCTTCTTATTTCCTCGAAATTCCACCCTTCGAGCAACATTTTTGCTATTTCAATTCTTCTTGTCAGCATAAGAGATTCACTCGGAGTCAGTAAATCTTTAAAAAAGTTTGCCGCGTCTTTTTGGGTTTTTAATTCTGCAACCATTCTGAAAAAATCATTCAGCATTGAATACCTTTCTCTCTGATCTACTTCATATACTCTGCGCTTAGACATATAATAATCTTCCCCTATTTATACTATCATATAAGCTTATATGATAGTATACGTAAACTTGGCGAAATATTCATTTCCAGTTTTCTTTTTCCCTGATTATATCTTCAATATATTTTTTCGCTTCGAGTTGCTCCTTGAAAGAATTTTCCAGTTCGATAGCCAGCATATCTGAAAAGAAACTTATCGGAAATTTTTTCAAGTAATCCAGATCGGAAAGCTTTTCCAAATAATGAGAGTCGTAAATATCAGCGTTGACCATCGGCTCGTATTTTCTCTTGGAAAAGCAGACAGAAATGTGATTGCAACCGATTTTGCTGTTTTCTATAATTTTCAGTTTTTTCGGATAATAGTCGGGATATTCCTTTTCTTCAGCCGCTAGATGCGAGAAATCAAGGCAGATTCCGGCGATTTTGTATTTTCGGAAAATCTCCTCATTAAAAAATGACCTGCGCTTCGGGTAATAAAGATTCTCCACATATATTCTGTCCCGATATTTGCTTTTTGAGACAAACTGGTAAAATTTCCCTTCGGGGTGCACATTGAAGCACTCCGTCCCGAATTTATCCGTTAAATAATCAGCCTCTTTTTCTTCCATATCATCACGAAGATGAACAAATGGAATTCTCAGTAATTTTATTTTCTCAAGAAGAGAAAAAAGTTCCTTTCTCTCAATCATTTCAAGGCAAGTTGGGAAAAGCGCAATTTCCTTGAGATTCAACTCATCAATTTCCTCAATTTTTCTCCTCCAGTCTGACTGCGGGGTGGTCGTCAGACCTAATAATATCTTCCTTTCACTTTCCATATTGCCTTTCGTAATATTTCAAATACTCCCCGCTCTTTATCTTTTTCCACCAGTTCTGATTTTCCTTATACCATTCAACCGTTTTTTTCATTCCTTCCTCGAAACTCATTCGCGGTTGCCAGCCCAGTTCGTTTTTTATTTTAGAAAAATCCATCGCGTAGCGGCGGTCGTGGCCGGGGCGGTCTTTCACATATTCTATCATTTCTTCGCCCTTCCCAAGAAGCGCGAGAATTTTTCGGGTAATTTCAATGTTCGGCTTTTCGCAGTCTCCCCCAATGCAATAAGTCTCGCCGATTTTCCCTTTGTGAATGACGAAGTCAATCGCTTCGCAGTGGTCCTCGACATAAAGCCAGTCACGGATTTGCATCCCATCGCCATAGACGGGGACTTTCTTGCCCTCGATTAAGTTTGTAATAAAAAGTCCGTGTAATTTTTCCGGAAACTGATAGGGGCCATAGTTGTTGGAGCAATTGGAAATCGTGACGGGAAGATCGTGAGTGTGAAAGTAGGCCATCACCAGATGGTCAGCGGCCGCTTTGGAGGCGCTGTAAGGGCTTCTCGGCGCATAGGGCGTTTTTTCATTGAAAGGAGGATTCTTCGGCCCAAGATGGCCATAAACTTCGTCGGTCGAAACATGGTGAAATCTTTTCCCCCCATTATTTTTGGCCGCCTCAAGAAGATTATGCGTCCCGACAATGTTAGTGTGAATAAAAGCGGCGCTATCGAGAATCGAGCGATCCACATGCGACTCGGCGGCAAAATTGATGATAATGTCAATGTCTTTCACTAATTTATCAACTAATTTCTTGTCCGCGATGTCACCTTTCACGAACTTATAATTCGGATTTTTTTCGACATCCTTGAGATTTTCCAGATTCCCGGCGTAGGTCAAAAGATCAAGATTAACAACTTGATAGTCGAAGTATTTGCTCAAAACATATCTGACAAAATTTGAACCTATGAACCCCGCACCTCCCGTAATAAGTAATTTCATATTTTTCGATTTCCTATCAGTATACTAGTATACTGATATATTTTATTTATTGTTTTTGGCCAAAGGAACTTAGAACGGAGAATTAAAATTCTTGAAATTTTGCAGTTTGCCATCTTTTTTCGAAAGAATCGGTTCTTTCACCGGCCAGTCGATGGCGAGATCTGGATCGTTCCAGATTATTCCGGAATCGGACTCCGGAGCGTAAAAGTTGTCTACTTTATACATAAATTCCGTATTGTCTTCGAGGGTGAGAAAAGCGTGGGCGAAGCCGCGCGGGATGAAAAGCATTTGGAAATTATTCCCGGAGAGTTCAAAACCTTCCCATTTTCCAAAAGTCTCTGAATCTTTGCGAAGATCGACAATAACGTCATAAACTTTCCCCCGCATCACCCGCACCAGTTTCGCCTGCGCGTTGGGCGGAAGCTGAAAATGAAGCCCGCGCAGGGTTCCATTTTTAGCTGACAGCGAATGATTATCCTGCACGAATTTCACATCAATCCCGTTTTCGGCGAAAATCTTTTCATTCCAAAACTCAAGAAAGAACCCCCGCTCGTCTCGAAAGACTTTAGGCTTGATGAGATATGCACCTTTGAGTGAAGTTTCAACAAATTCCATAGGCTATAGGGGTCGGACCGCAGTCTGATGAGGCAGGCGGTCCGACCCCTATAATATATCCCAAACCGCCAAAAAAATCAAAAAAGTCCCGACGTATGTCAGGACACCAAAACTTTTCACTTTACACTTTAAACTTTTAACTTTTATAGTTCTCCTCTCATTAGCCTATTCAATCTCTCCTTCACTTCCTCATCCGTCGGTTCATGGAAGTTGGGAGAAGGAACGGCTGGCTTTTCTTCGGTTATTGGCAAATTGTCCGGAGCCGGGCCGGCCGAGATCGGTTCTGCTTTTTCTTCCGGCACTGCCGGCTTTTCTTCAATAGTCGCCGGTTGTTCTGGTTTCATTTCTTCCGGAACAACTTCTTCCGCTTCTGGCTCAACTATTCTTTCTTCGGCTTTCGGCTTGCGAAACAGGAAATCTTCGAAGGCCAGCCAATAGATAAGATACAAAATCAAACCGCCGGCGAAACCCCAAGCCGAATTTTTTCGCAAATCGGGTTTTATGTAATTCGCGGAAACTTCCGGATCGGCAATCATTTTGTATTTGAAAGGCGAGCCGTCGTAGAGATCACGGGCGTAATCATTCACCTCGCTTGGAATCTTCACGATGAGATCCTCAACGGCCTGAATATCCGCTTGGGAACTTCGGAACTTCATCAGAACCAGCGAAGAATTTTTGACCACCTCCGCGCCGGAAAAATCAGAAATAAAATCACCAAAATTATTTTCCTGAAAAGTGTCGCTGTTTATGATCCAAGCTGTGTTCCCGACTTCTTCGGATAGATTTTGTGAAGCACTCACCGGTTTTCCCGAAGGAAAGACCACAATTTTTCCGGAGACTTGCCATTTCCGGGGCAAAAGCAAAGAAACCCCAAAAGCGACAAGGGCCGCGGTCGCACCGGCAAGAAGCGCATTGGAAATGAATTTTTTGAAATTAGACACCTTTTCTTAGCAATGTTAAACCTTTTAAAAGGATTTATTAACTTAGCACGCGCCCTTTTTTGTGTCAAGAAAATGAAAAAAGGCCGCCTCCCGTGTTGGGAAAACGGCCTTCTCGCCTTAATCATTCTTGGGAATCATGTCTATTGAGAGAATTTTTCCGCTTTTTTTCTCCAAAACATATACCCGGAATGCCAGGCAATCTGAAGGAATCTCAAAAAACTGGGCTTCGATTTTCCTCACAGGTCCCTCTTTGCTATCCAGTAAAAAAACCACCTCGATGATCTGGAACTCCGACGTGGTGTAAATCCTGCCACCACCTACATCGATTAGGGGTGGATACCACTTGAGCACAGGACAAGGAGAATTTCCTACTACCACTGCCGGAGAAAAGAATAACAATGAAATCATCACCATCGCCAACAGAGCAGTGTATTTCATGAAGCTACCTCCTGCGCGCTATCGAAGTGTTGCGGAAAAAGCCGTAACGTGAATCATAACGTTCACGATGCTGTGAGGCTCCCCTGCTACATACCACACAAACAGGTATGCTTCAGAAACAGGCGTCCCCTCCGCGCTTAGGACGTACTTGTCACCGATAGAACGAACCACGACATTTGTTTTCCTCTTTCCCCACATCGCCTGACAATGCACATTGGAAGCCCCGACAGGAAGAGAGATAGTAATCTCGCACTTTTTCAGTCCTTCCGGCTCGTTGCGGATACCGGAAGAAAAATGGCTCTCCAACCAACGGGAGAGTATTTTCACATTGTCTGCCGCGCCGTTGGCTCGACAGCCCAATGGTCTTCCGATGGCAAAGAATCCGATAGTCAAAATAAAGAACAGACAAACGAGTGATTTCTTTATCGCCTTTTTTATCATATCTTTCCCTCCAATTTTTTAAGACCCAGCCTAAAAAATGTCTTTTATTTACCTTCAAAATCAATCGCGGAAAGACCCCGAAATTGAGCCTTAAAATAAATTTTACCTTATCAAATCCGCTTTTACAATCAGCCGGCGGAAATTGGTTCCCAGCGGCCAGCAGGTGGAAAGGGTAAGTGTCGGCTCGGGAGTATTTTCGAAAACAACCGGATCATCAGGCGCGACGATTTTTTTAAAACCGTTTATTTTATAGTGATAGACAATCGCCCGCCCGTTTTGCTGAATGGTTTTCACGTCAACTGTATCACCCGCGGCAAGACTGTTCAAATCTTTGAAAATATAGTTGTAATTCCCTTTTGCCCAGACATAGTTTGAGCTATGGCCCGAGACGACCATATTTCCAGCTTGACCGGGCGAGGCCGTCTTGGGATAGTGAATAATTCCGTTTTTGAGGTCGGAAAGCATCGCATTGTCATCCTCGCTCTGCGACCAAACCATCGGCACGACCATGTTTATTTTCTTGATGCTGACTGTCACCGCGGGTTTGGCGTCTCCCGGCGCGTCCGGGTCGTAGCCGTTTTGGATTTCCTGCCGGTCGGTGAAGCCGTCAGCGTCAGTGTCGGCCTTCACTGGACTTGTTCCGTGGATGTATTCCAGATAATTGGGAAGGCCGTCGCTGTCCGGATCGTCGTCATACTTTTTCATCGCGGCCGGAAGAGCGTGAAAATCGGCCCATTCGTTGTAGGCCAGCTCATAGACTTCGGTGGCGCCAATCTTTTTTTGGAAATCTTCCCCCAGCTTTCCGGCAAAAGATTCGCCTGAATATGTCTTGGTTGCCGTTTTGGGACCGAAATCAAAATTAACCAGCCAGAAGAGCAAGGCGAAAACCGCCAAAAATATCAGGGCGGCACTCAAAATCTTTTTCCAGTTTTTCTTGAGAGTTTCAAAAATCTTCTTCATGGCATTTTGTAGACGTCGGACGTCTAAGGATATACAGAGAGGTCCGACCGCCAACCGGAAACGGGGAGCGGACGGACCTCTCTTGAAACAAGATTTCTATGTATGTATTATTTTCTGAATCTCTTAATTCCGTAAGCGGAGAGTCCTGAAACAAGGGCGATAAGACCCAGACCGGCCGCGCTCGGACCAGTCGCCGGCAGTCTCTGCGCCGTTTTCACGATGACAACTTTTTTGCCGTCGTGGTCGCGATCGTGATGGTGTCTGTGCTTATGGTCTTTGTCACAATCCTTGTCGCACTCGTCATCGGAATCCGTCTCCGCGCTCGAACTGGAACTGGAGCTGGAGCTTGAGCCAGAAGATGAGCTTGAAGAGTCAGAACTACTGCTACCACTTGTTCCGGAATTGGAGCTTGAGCTTGCTCCGGAACTAGCACTCCCGCCGGATCCTGCGCTAGCACTGGTCTCACCCACACTAGCACTGGCACTTGCCGAGGAGCTGGCACTTGAGCTAGAGCTGGAACTTGACTGCGCTTTAGCCACAGCGACTCGACCGACAGCGAAAAGAAGAGCGAGAACTGCAACTGCTAAAATCTTCCCACTAATTTCTTTCATCTTTTTCATACGTTTAATTAAATTAGTTAATTCCCTAAAAGCGATGTAGCAGACTAGCAAAATAAGAGTTTTTTGTCAATACTGGAAAACAAAATGAAAAATAAAAGGGTTATTCCGGCTATCTAAACGTCTTAAATAGGGCTTATATATAGCATTTTTATAGAAACAGCAATGTAAAACTTCTTAAATATTATAGAAAGCCCACTCTTACAAGAGTGGGCTTTAAGACACAGAAATTTATTGATGCCTTCTTTATTTGCCAGCAGCGGCCGCGGCTGCAGCTGAACTGCTGCTGCTACTCGAACTGGAGGAACTACTGCTGGAATTTCCACCTTTGCCGATGGCAGCAGCCTTACCGCCCTTGGCCGTTTGTCTTTGCTGCTGGGTAACGTTGCCGACGCTTCCACCGACAACGTTAATATCCCCGCCCACGGGCATCGTAGCCAAAAAAGCAGCATCAATGCCCCGGTCTACGAGGCGCCCCGCCAAGCACGTGAGGCCAACTGCCCACCAGTTGGGGTTGTTGTCGTTCCAGGCATAGACGACTTGCCCGCGAATCATGACTTGGTGGCGATAGGTTTTCTTGGTTGTCTTCTTGGCCTGCATCTTGTAGTTGTTGCACTTCGGGTCGAAGACCGGGAAATTCTCCACAGTCTCCTCCTCGTTTACCAAAGTGGCAATAGCCCCCTCGTTAAACGGATGATAGAAAACAAATCCCTTTTCCATAGTGCCATCGCGAGTTATGTCACCCGCGGCACCGATCATGACGGCGCTCCCGCCGTAGGGGGAGTAAAAATTTTCCTGATGCTTATATTGCACCGGAGGACCGGCACAACCAGCCAGAAAAATAACCATCAGGATCACCAACATCCACCAATTTTCTTTTTGCATGATTTTCCCCTTTTCCTGCTTTATTTTTTTTCGATGTACCCCGGCGAATTTGGCATCCGCAGGGCATTCGATGATTTCAGTAGTTCCTCAGTAGGAACCAGGTATTCCTCACGGAAAAACCTGGCTTTAGGAACTACGTATTCCCGACTCGCATCCTGCAGGTCCGAGACAACCATGCCCTCCGGACTTTCGCGAAGAAAGCGGGTAGCTAGTTGGCCTACCTCTTCAGGGCCTCGCCGGTCGAAGAGATAGTGTTGGGTTTTCACCTCTCTTGCAGGATTCTTTTCAACCGCAACAGCCCTCTTTTTTTCCTCGGCAGCCGAAGTAACAGGAAGCGGAACAGGCTTGATAGCCGGTTTTGCCGGAGCCGTGGTTTTGGGAACCGATGCCATTTGAGCTGATGGCTTTTCCGGTATCTGTCTTACCGCTTGAACTGGCGGCAGCTGTGACACCGGCGGTGTACCCTTACCCCGGCCGATAACACTGCCATCCGGGCCAATCTGCGCCCAGTACGGGCCCTGCTGAATTGTCCTCACCGCCAGTGGCTCCTGTCTCTGCTCTCTTAGTTTTTTCCGCGCACTATCAATTATCACTCTTTGCGCGTCCGTAAGCTCCTGATTTTCATAGCAGCCAAATGAGCCGGCTACTGCCGCCTTGTCAAGAAAAACAAACAGGGCGGCAACCAATCCAAAAAGTATTAATATTCTCCTCAATCTGGTCACCTCCTGACCCTTGTTAATTTCAATGAGCCCTCATTTCGAGAGCCAGATTTTTGGCTAAAATCGCAGAAATTAAGCAAAAAATTTGACTCTCGAAATAACACAAAAAAATAGCATATTTTGCCTAATTGTCAACTGCAAAATCTTAAGTAGCTGAAATATAGCTTATATATGCTATTTATACTGCTATTTTACAATGAGAAGTTTTTATCGCCAACCAAAACGTCATTTATTGTTTTAGTTTCTCCACTGGCTTTCTTGAGTGTTATTTTCACCGGTAACTCGCCCGAGCCGGATTGCTTTTGAATGAGAAGATTGTAATTTTCGCCAACAATTTCTTTGGGCAAATTATACTTCAGCGTGATGATTTTTGCCTCTCCAATCGGAACATAAACATTGAAACCAAAAATCTTTTTTCCGAGTTCGTCAGCAAAAACAACATTTCCTTCCTGACCGCTCGCCTGGGTGAGATACGCGCCGCTAGGGGCATACACTCTCGCCCAGTCGTTATAATTCGTCGTCATCCAGTCCCGCGTCCGGCAAGTGTGCTCGTACGTTATTTTCAACTCTGCCCGCGGAACATCTCCGCTAAAATCCGCGTAGTAATCCGCCCTTCTCCGCACGCATATGTCGCTTTTCAGCGAATTGAGATTGGCGTCCACGACCATCAAATAGTCGCCGCCGTAATTTTTTACCTCTCCGCCCCAGTTCATCTCCTCAACTTCTTTTTGCAAACCCGCGTCTTTGAAAAAAAGCTGGATGTCTTTTCGTTGGAGGTGCTCTTCGATTTTTCTCCCCAGCTCCAGCTGCTGGCGAAAAGTGAAATTGTGAGCTTTTTCAGCCAGGATCGCAGCCAGCTCTTTCATAATGTTTTTCCGCTCTCCCTTTTCGATTCCCTGCTCGGCAAAACCTTTTTCCACTTGGTATTCAAGTTGGAGAATAGCCGTCTCGTCGTTGTATTCTCCCGGATATTCGTCAATTTTCACCGGGCCAGTGATCGCCAGAATGGAATTGAGAACAGCTGTGTTGATGGCAATCACGCCGTCAAAATTTTTTTTATCCGCCGACTTGCCCATCAAAGATTCATCGGCGATGGGAGCTTCAGCGAAGGCGGACCCGCCGCCAAGCTTGTAAAAATATTCCGCCTTTTCGGCGTTCGCGCGGAAATCCGGCGACCAGTTGGAGTCCCGCATTTTCCAGCTTTTGATGTGAAAAGTTTCGCCCAGCGGATAGGGTGGCGTTTCGGTGTCGGGAATCCGCCCGTCGAAAACACCCGTGTCGTAAACCTGAAGGTCACTTATTTTCCCCTCTTTTACCTTCACTATCCCAAACGAGCCCAGAAATCCGCCGCCCGGCCGAAGCTCCATATCATTTTGAAAAAGGACGAGAAAAGTTTGTTCGCGCTGGAATCCACCCATTTTTGAATATACGTCCGCCAGCACTTTGAGCTCGTTTTTCTGCTCGCTCCCAATCGGCGCCAAATTCACCAAGGGCTTCAAATTCTCAATATTCTTGTTCTGGATTTGGAGGAAAATATACCAACCAGCCAGCAAAAAAACCGCCACCAGCCAAAAAACAGCCCAGAATTTCCAAGTGTATTTTGGGGGATTTTCCATTGCATTCATAACGCTTCAATTTAGCAAACCTGATATGGTTGTCAATATCTCCTATAAGTTTTATAGCTTTTATAAGCCATATTTTATTCACAATGCTTGACAAAAAAATCCCTTTCTGCTATACTAGCCGCACAAAAGTAGTGCCATCAAAACTCGAGGAGGTAGTACTCTATGGCCCGTACATCCTGTAAACCCGGTTGCCCGAAAAAAGTTATGAACTCCAGAATCACTTGCGCCACGGTGGCCGCCGCTCCCTGACCCGGGCCCCGGCACGGGCTGGCGGGAGTTCTCGAGACTCGTCATCCGGCCTGGACCTGGCGTGTCCCTGGTTTGGCTGGTGCTTGGACTATCCCCCCTAGCATCCGCCTGTAAAGGGGTACCTGGCGCGGCCGGCCTGCATCGTTCGCCGGACCCGTAACGCGGGTGGTTCCTATAGCCGGGTATCAGCACAGCTGACCCCGGCGGGGCTTAGACCAAAAGGTCTGGGCCCTTTTTTATTTCCCAAATTTTTTTACACCAGTAATCTAGGCTTGGTGCCCCAGGCACCCCTTTTATATTTTCAAGAAATGCAAGAGCCAAATAAAGGGCTTTTTTGTTGACTAAAAAATATCCCCAAAACTAAACTTTAGAAACTCTTAGCTTTCCAGGAATCTGTCTGTCAGGTTATTGACTGATTTTCTTCCGTGAGATATGCTGGTTTCACCGGGGCTGAGAGAAAGAACTGGCGGGATCTCCTGCGGGGGGGCGGGAGTAAATATGCCCGCTATAGGGAAGTACTTTCAGCCCCATCCACTTTTTGCCGTTCTTTAGAAAGTTGGAAGGAAAAAGTTTTATAAACCAGAATAGCCCATTGGCTGCCTGGAAAATTCTCCATCTGATTATAGAATAGGATTTTTTCTCTTCTGATTTTAGAAAAAAATTTCTTCGGAGTGCTCTCCCGCCACTACCCGGGTATTTGATTGGCTTGGGCCACCAGTCTGATACCCGGGCCTTTCCATTTTTCCCATAAACCCAACCTTTTAAGGTCGCAATTTTTGCGGTTTTTTTGATATTGTGATAAATTATAAGCATCAAATCGGAAAGGGGGTGATCGTTAATCATTGGAGGAAAGTTTCGGCAGGGAGGGTTTTTTTACCTGCGCCGAATGAGGCGCGGGACTGGCTTCCCGGCGGGAGACTATGCAGTTTATGAGCTTCCAGCCGGGAAGCTTTTTTATTTTATAAAAAAACACTTTTATAAATTACATTACCAGAGTGAAACATTTTCAAGCACCAGCCCATAAAAAATCTATCAGTATTCTAGAATACTGATAGAAATAATTGTCAACTGCTGTCGCTATTTCCTCAAAGCCTCAATCGGTGAAAGACGGGAGGCTTTCCAGGCCGGATAGATGCCGAAAATTATTCCCGTCGCGGCCGAGAACCCGACGGCGGTGAGAATTGTTTTGGCCGGAACGGAAAATTGAAGAAGAAAACCCAACCGAATCAAAAAATTATTAAGAAAATAAGTGGCCGCTATGCCAAAAACGATCCCCGCCGCTCCGCCCAGAAGCGTAACGATCACCGCTTCGAACAAAAACTGGCGCAGGATACCGGCATTTGAAGCGCCGACGGCTTTTCGAAGCCCGATTTCGTGGGTGCGTTCGGTGACGGCCACGTACATCACGTTCATAATTCCTACTCCTCCGACAATTAAAGAAATCGACGTAAGCGCCAGGAGCAAATAATTTATCGTCCCAAAAACTTTGTCAATCATCTCCTTTCCTTCGGTCGCCGACATCACCGAAAAGTCGTCTTTTGTAGGATCTTTGATGTCGTGTTCTTCGCGCATTACAGCCCGAATGTCAACCGCCGTCTCTTCCAGACGGGCCGTGTCCTTCACCTTGAAAGTGATGAACTGAACATAATCAATTCCCATTAATTTCTTGTTGAGAGTTTTGAGAGGAATGTAAATTGCGTCGTCGAAATTGAAAAATCCGGCTGATCCTCTCTCTTTTACCACTCCAACCACCCGATAACTCTGGCTTTTTATTTTTATATTTTTCCCGACGGCCTCTTCTTCTCCAAAAAAACTTTTCTTGACGCTCATTCCAATCACAACGACTTGAGCCGCTCCCGACTCGTCGGACTCCGAAAAAAAATCTCCCGAAGCTATCTGGATCTGGCGGTCAATTTCGGTATAGCCCGGATTCACTCCAAAAAGAATCACTCTTTTGTTTGTCCCGTTATAACTTACGAGCTCCTGATCAATGTTCCCCGCGCTCCACAATTTGACATTGGGCAGTTTTGCGACTGCCTCGGCGTCTTTTTCCTTGAGGGTGGTGATAGCCATTCCTGTTCCCCGCCCGGTGATATTCTCCGACGAGGTCTCCGAAACGCCCGGGACTTTCACTTCCACTTGAATATAATCCGTCCCGAAAACTTCCACCTGTCCCATCACATAGTTGCGAAGCCCTGCCCCGCCGGCCATAACGATAATCACTGACGTTATCCCGATCACAATCCCGAGCACCGTGAGCGCCGTGCGCAGCCTGTTGACGCGCAGATTGCGCAGAGCCAGGCGGAAAACAACAGCCCATTCGTGAGGAGAACGGACGGTGAGATGGAGAAGGGAATGGAAAAAATTTTTCAGTTTTTTGTAGTTTTGGGACATCTTAATCACCTTCTTAAATTTCGAATTTCTAATTTTGAATTCGAAATTCAGTCATTAAAAATTGATTCGAAATTCAAAATTCGAAATTCATCATTCGTACCGTAGCGCTTCCACCACATTCAACTTCGCTGCTCTTCGGGCAGGGTAAATTCCAAAAAAAATTCCCACCAGCGCCGAGATGGAAACGGCGAGAACTATTGACGAAAAAGTTACGATAAACGGCCAGTGATAGCCCAATTTTTGAATAATGAGCGCCGCGAGAGCCGAAACCGCCACGCCGGTCAGGATGCCAATTACTCCTCCAATGAGCGTAATCACCACCGACTCCATCAAAAACTGGAGCATAATCACCCTGTTTTTGGCTCCGATGGCCTTGCGAAGCCCCACTTCGCGGATGCGCTGATTAACGGAAATGAGCATTGTGTTCATAATCCCCACTCCGCCGACAAGAAGAGAAATGGCCGCGATGGCCGCCAGAAAATATTTTATGGCGCCGGTAACTCTCGTAATCGCTTCCAGCCCCGTTTTTTGATCGCGAACGGAGAAATCATCATCTTGAGGCTTTTTGATGTCGTGCTGCTCACGAAGAGTCGTGATAACATCAGCTTTAGCTCGATCAATGTTCTCCTCTTTGTCAACTTTAAGGCGAACGAAATTGAGATAATCCACGCCCAGCATTATTTTTTGCGCGGTGAAAAGCGGTATAAAAATAGCCGTGTCCTGATTGGAAAAAGCGGCCGCGCCCCTCTCTTCAAAAACTCCAATCACTTCGAAACTCTGGTCGCCGATTTTTATTTTTTTTCCAATTGCGTCGCCGCCCTGGCCAAAGAGATCCGCTGCCACTTCGGTGCCCAGAACCGCCAGCCGCGCCAGACTCGCCTCCTCTTCTTTTGTAAAAAAGCGGCCTTGGGCGATTTTGGCACTTTCAACGTCAATATAGCTGGCGGTTGTTCCTCGGAAAGTATAATTTTTGTCTATGTCCTCGTACTGGACGGTCTCGTTGCCGCTGATGTAACCGGCCCCGTCCACCACATTGGGAACATTGCCTTTTCGGAGCAACGCCTTCAAGTCGTCGTATTTGAGCGTGGTAATGACTATTCCCAAAGCGCTCGCTGGCGGCCCTTTTTCCTCCGCCGCGCCGGGGAGAACGCCAATTAAGTTTGACCCGATTCCTTTCACCTGATCTAAAATCAACTCTTGGGCGCTCGAACCAACGGCAATGATTATGATTACCGCCGCAATTCCAATCACAATTCCCAGAATTGTCAAAAACGAGCGGAACTTGGCCGCTTTGAGATTGTTATAGGCGATTTTGGCAGGATCGGAGAAACGCATATATAAATTTCTAATTCCCAATACCCAATTCCCAATAAAATTCGAAATGTCAATTGGAAATTACTTCAATAATTCACGCTCCCCATCCGCTAAAAGTCTTTTCTTCACCAGATAATCATTCACCGCTTTCCCGTCGAGCATCTGAATTATGCGTTTGGCGTGCTCGGAAGTGTAGGTTTCGTGCGTAACCATCACAATGGTACGGCCTTCGTTGTTCAATTTCTGAAGAATCCTCATTATCTGAAGCCCGGTTTTGGAATCAAGGTTTCCCGTCGGCTCGTCAGCCAGAATCAGGGCCGGATCGTTGACGAGAGCCCGGGCGATGGCCACTCTCTGCTGTTCGCCCCCCGAGAGCTGATTGGAAAAATTGTTGATCCGGTGCTCGAGCCCGACGGAGCGAAGAGCCTCGTGAACTTTTCTGTTTATAAGCGCGCGCGACTCTTTCCGTTCATCATAGAGAAGCGGCAATTCCACGTTTTCAAAGACGGTCGTCCGGGGTAGAAGATTGAAAGACTGAAAGACGAAGCCGACTTTTTGATTGCGAAGAAACGCCAGTTCGTCGTCGCTGAATTTTTCAACGTCTTTCCCTTCGAAAAAATATTTCCCGTCTGTCGGCCGGTCCAAAAACCCGAGAATCTGCATCAAGGTTGACTTGCCGGAACCGCTCGGACCCATAATGGCCACGAACTCGCCTTTTCTAATGTCAAAAGAAACCCCGCAGAGGGCCTTGGTAATGACGCCTTCGTTGTCATACTCCTTGCAAAGATTTTTGACGGAAATAAGCATAAAAAAAATTCCTAATGACTAATTACTCTAATTTCTAATCAAATCCCAATGCTTCAATGCCCAATTTTCAAGGTTTGGAATTTGGGATTTATTTAGGTCAATTAGGTCAATTAGAAATTAGAAATTTTTTGATTATTTCGTACTCGTTATCACCAATTCCCCTTCCTTTAGCCCGCTTGTCACTTCAATCATTCCTTCATCCCCTTTCATTCCGGTTGTGATTTCCCGATCAACCGGCTTTCCGTTTTCAAGAATCTGAACCTGCTTCTTGCCGCTCACTTCTTTCAACGCTCTTTCCAGAATAACAAGCACGTTGTCTTTCTGGGCAATTGAAATATCAATGTCAGCGCTCATTCCGTCTTTCCAGCGGGCGTCATCCTTGTCCATCGTGAGCTTCACGACATAATCAACCACGTCCTGAACGACCGTCGCCGAAGGATCAATGGAAACGACGCTTGCCCCGAATTTCTCATCCGCTTCGAAAGCGTCAAAAGTTACTTGGGCACTCTGGCCGACTTTTACCTTGGCTATGTCCGATTCAGGCACCTTGGCTTCCAGGACAAAATCATAGGAAATCATTTTGGCGAACGCGTCGGTGGCCGTCGCACCGATGACTTCTCCAACTTTGTAATTCACTTCCTTTATGATTCCGTTTGCCGGCGCGCGAAGGGCTGCCTTTCCAAGATCCACGACCGCCGCTTCATAAGCCGCTTCATAGGCTGCCACATTCGCGTCTTTCCCAGCTTTTACATAATTCGACTCGGCGGCATCCAATGCCGCTTCAGCTGTTCCCAGTTTGTTCTCGGCCGAGGTTTCAGCCAAGTCCGCTGTCTGGTCAGCTACATCCAGCGCGTCTTTGGCCTGCTCCCGGTTGGCTTCGGCTGTGTCAAGCGTCAGCTTGGCCAGCCTTGCCTCCGAACTATCCGATCCGTTTTCGTCCTTCACTTTGTCATAGTATTCCTGCGCATCCTCGTAATAGGTTTTTGTGTCGGAGACTTTTTGTTCCGCCGCGGCGATATTTTTCCTGTTGAGGCTTTTGGTGTCGTCAAGATAATTCTCAGCATTGTCTACTTCCACCTCGGCGCTGTGAATCGTATCATAATTCGCTCCCGCGTCGGCTCGGGCCTTGTCGAGGTTGGCTTTGGCCTGGTCAACGGCGAGCCGCAGCCCGGCATCATCAAGATACCCGATTACGTCGCTCTTTCCCACTTTTTGTCCCACTCTCACGTCAACGGAACGCACCCGGCCGGTCGTTTCAAAATTGAGAGAAATCGTATCATTGGCCTTGAGCGTCCCGCTCACCGAAACCGTTTCTTTCAAGTCCCCCTTCTTCACTTCGGCAGTATTATATTCGACTTTCGGTTTCCGAAGAAAGGAAAAATAAACAACCCCGCCCAAAAAAGCGACGGCCGCGATTGTCCAGATTATGGTTTTGCGATTTAGCATAATTCTGAATTTCGAATTTTGAATTTTGAATGAATTTTGAATGACTGAATTTCCAATGTTTCAAAATTAAATCATTAGAATTTGATTCGAAATTCAAAATTAGAAATTAAAACATTATCTTAGACTAAACTTTACTTTTCCCAATCTCTCAATGTCTGCGCTTATTCTCCCTTCAATTATATTTAAATCCTCCATCCCATCAATATATTTTTTCGCGCTCGTGAAAAATTCGTCTTCTTTTTGGGAAAAGTCGCCGTAGCTCGCGTCCAGCTCGCTTGTGTTTTCAGACTTCAGCTCGGCCACTTCCTCCATCTTCGCCAAAAAGGTGCTCATTGATTCTTTGAGGTTTTGGGCGCTTGACTGCAAATCATTAGGCAATGTCTCCGTTTTTACCGCATCGGCTTTCTCTTTCGCCCGCGCAATGAGGTTTCTCATCTCGTCAAGCGAAGCACTTTCTCCGATTTCTCCAAAAACCGCTGCCACTTCGATGATTTGGCTCATATAACTGATTATTTCCTTGAGATCGCCGGCTTGCTTTCCTACTTTCCGGTAATAGCCCGCCGCCGTCTCTTTGGCATCCTGCGCCATTTTGGGCGCTTTCAGTCCGCTGATTTCTTTTTCGGTCGCTCCTGATTCCGTGACTATCTCGTCGAGTTTTGCCGCGAATTGCCTAGACTCGTCCCGGATTCGGGAAACGTCTTTTTTGCTGCTGTCTCGAAAGTTTTTCTCTATTTCCGAAATCTCCCCGCTGAAATCATGACTGGATTTTATATCGGCAAGCCCGCGCGCTAAACCGCGAATCAGACTGGCATTCCAAAAGCCGTAGGAAAACATCCCTACCGCGACGAGGAGCAATATCAAAAGAAAATATAGAATGAATTTTCTCATCAATTTCATTATGCTTCAAAGAAAAATAAAAGGCAAGCTCTACTCATGCGCTCCAGGCTCAAGCCAATTTTAAGGGGGCCTTTTATTCTGTTCAAGTAAAAGGCCCCCTATTCCGTAATTCCGAGATCCGCAAGGGAGTGTATCCCCCTCTCCTTTAGCAAGCGACGTGCGTGACTCGATGCCCTAATAAGGATTTTTCTCACTCCTTCCCGAGTCAGCTTATACTTTATTCCTATTTCCCTCAGAGTCATTGGAGTTTGCCTCATTCCCAAAATGTCCCAGTCTCGTTCGGTCAAGACATTTCGTATTTCCTGGAGTACTTTATGGCAGTCTTGGGCGTTTAATTTCCTAAGAATTGCCTCTTCGGAGGCAGACTCGCTGTTCCTCCTAAGAAAGTCGGCTATTCCGGCTTTTCTATCTTCCCTTGGTTTTTTCAAGGCTTCATTGAAGTGCTTCCCGCGCCAATTGAGGAAAAAGCCTTCTATCCAACTTATGGCATAAGTAGAGAAAGTATATCCTCGCTCCGGCTCAAACCTTCCGATAACGCCCCGGAGAGCAAGCAGGCCTTCTTGGACAAGCTCCTTCTTGTAACGCCAAGGAACTTTATGGCGCTTCATAAGTTCCGGAATGGTTTTATATACCAGCCCTTTGTTGTTTCGAATAACTTTCTCCGCCGCTTCTTTTTTTGATTCGTCGTCCCCAAAACGAATTATCAAAAAAAGGCAACCTTGCCCTTTGCAAATTTGGGAATTTTTTGCTTTTGCCATTTTAAGGAACCTCCTTGTCTTTTTGAAAATCGCAGGGATGGAGGGAATCGAACCCCCGGTTCGGCTTTTGGAGAGCCGTGGTTTACCACTAACCAACATCCCCGTTTTTATACGCAAAACAAAGCGTATATGCATTATACGAAATACTATATGCCAAATACCTGCCTGCCGGCAGGCGGGCAAGATACAACTCACACTTTCCCCTCTTTATGCAACGTGTGCTTGCGGCAAGTTTTGCAAAACTTTTTGAGGGAGAGTTTCTCTTTGATCTTCTTCTTGTTGCGATACGTGTGATAGTTCACTTTTTTGCAAACTTCGCATTTCAAGGTCACGAGATTTTCTTGAGACATAAACAAGATTCGCTAATTATGAGCAAATTATAGCTAATCGGAGCGAATTTGTTCTTATTCGCTTTTCATTAGCCCAACATTCGCGAGTTGTTATTAGTCTATTCTTTCCCAACTATTCTTCTCCGGATCGAATTGGTAGGAGTTCGTGTCAGCAACACCCTCATATTTGTCGCTGCCTTCCTTTAAAGCATAATCGTCTTCTCCCATTTCCCAATAAGCCAGAACTTTGAGATCATATCCTCCGCCCGGCTTGGTCGCCGCTTCTACCAAAATTTTGCGGGCTGTATCCTCGTCAATATCCGAATTCTCATCGTCCTCGACCGCATCGTAGTATTCCACATAAACGCGGCTCTCGTCAACAAACTCGATAATATCAGCCGCCCATTTTTGATACTTGGCCTTTTTAGGCGCGAGGGAATTGATATTCGCCGCAATATAGTCCATCAGCTTGCGGCGCGCGTCAAGAAGATTTTTGTTTGTCTCGGCTCCGGCGCAACGAACCTGTGCAACTGCCAATTCTTTCTTCTCGGTGTTTTCCACACCCTGAACTTCCACTTCCCGGTCCTCAAAATAATCCAGTTTAGTCAAACTGCTACCCGCCAAGGCGATTCTTTGCGGCCCTTCGATGAAATAGGAATAACCGCTAAATTCCCTGGCTGACTCGTCGTCCGGATAAACCCGGCGCAATTTTCCGCTGACGCTGGTCAGATTTCCCGACTGGTCGGCGATCTTGAGCCACTCGCCGGCTTCGCATTGAGCGTTGAAATTTTCCATCTCCGCATCAATCTCTTCCTCGTCAACCGCCGCGTCCTCACCATTAATCGCGTTCTCAAACGAGGACTTTCCCGCCCCGCTTTCGCCGCCCAAGAGAGTCTTATTTTTCGCCCGGTAGGTTGAATACCACAAAAAACCGGCGAAAATAAGTGCCACCGCGACAACGCTTGCCCAGATTAGTTTTGATTTGTTGTTCATAGTTTTGCGTATCACGTATTATGCATTAAGTATAAGGTATAGTTTTCACTTTAATCAATACTTTATACATTATACTCGATACATAATACAAAAATTGAGCCGTTGCGCGGATTCGAACCGCGGACCTACTCCTTAAGCATGCTTGTCCGCCTTTGGCGGAGAGTTGCCCCGCCGCCCAAGCTTGAGCATATTTACGATTGCGCTCGAACCTTTTTCCAAAATTCAATTTGATTTTCTTGTATGCGCCTGCTTCCGCGCCAGTTTGCAACTGGCTTCAAAAACCTCAAAATTTTCCACTCTTTTTCTTTTTCGCGGGCGGGCGGATTTTTGAAAAAAATGAAAGGAAAATTTTGCGGATTTTGAACTTCGCGCAAGCGAAGGCGGAAGCAGCGCGGTAAATAAAGGAAAGCTGCCCTCGCCCCAAGCCCGCCTAGCGCACACAGCATTATTACTCCCTTTATTACTTGTGTCAATTTTTCTTTCTGTCTCTGAATCCTAATATTGTTGGCTTTTCGGTTCTTTTTGCTTCGAGCAATCTTCGAATAGCATCAAATACGATTTTGAATTTGTGGTCGTATTTTCTTTCCATTTTTTCGATTTTTTCTCGCAAATCTTTGTGAGTTGAAAGTATTTCTCTCAAATGTGTGAATGTCCGCATTATTTGAATATTCACTTGAATCGCTCTTTCGCTTTTGAGGACGCTCGAGAGCATAGCAACGCCTTGCTTAGTGAAAACAAGGGGCAGATACTTTGAATGTTGACCTCGTCCTTTCTTTAAGGTCACAATTTGTGACCTTAAAGAATCAGAATCTGATATCACAATTTGTGATTTCCAAATTTCCATTTCTTGTTTTGTCAGCTCAAACATAAAATCATCCGGGAAACGCTTCAAATTGCGTCTTACGGCTTGATTTAGGACTTTTGTTCCTACTCCGTAAAGTTTCGCCAAATCTCCGTTAATCATTACTTTCTTTCCGCGAATGAAAAATATGCGGTTAATTATTCTTTCGTCGGGAATCAGTGATGTTGTTTTTGTTTTGGATTTTTTCATGGGATTTGTTTTACTGGCTTTATTTTAGCACAAATTTTCCCATAAAAAAATCTCGTACACTCCAACGGATGTCAGGGTGTGCGAAAGACTTTATCTAATGCAATAGGGCAATTTCTGTCAAGCTTGCGTAGGGATAAACTTGCCTGTAATGTATCGTGCGTAAGTCGTAAGTTCAGATGTCAACTCCATTCGCCTCTAAAGCCATTTAATATTGGTTTGACAATACGCAGTTTCCCGGCTGGTAATCATTGCCAAGGCTAGTCCATGGATTTCCGACTATTGAACATCGAACTTCATAATTAGGCCCTGATCCGGCGGGGCAATAAATCGAGAAATAGGAAGATTTTGGATCTCCATCAAAAGCGCCGTAATAGCAATCTCCCGTTGCAGAGGTGTCAAGCGTCAGCCATGAAAAGTCAGATGTATTGCAAAGAGAATTGCCTCCCGTCTCTTGGTCAGCCCATTTAGTTAATGTACTCCCTCTTAAGGCACATTCTAGTGCCGCAGGCATAAGACTTTTAGCTGTCTGTAAAGCATTAGTTGCTCTAGCCTTATAACGGTAGTTGCCCATAGAAACCATTACTACTGCCGCCAAAATGCCGATGATCGCGATGACAACGAGAAGTTCGATCAGCGTGAAACCTTTTGTTTTTATTTTCATTTTTTCAACTCCTTTCTAGATTAGATTGATTATATTTATATTTCGATTAATAAGGTGGATTACTCGCATCACATGAATCTGTATAATTATCCAAAATTTTGCAATTGCTCATCACTGAATTGCAACAGATTTTTTTACTATCGCTGCTATTAGCAATCACAACAAACCAGTTAGCTTTGTTAGTCGTAGTCCCTCCGTAGCTATAATCTACCAAATCTCCAGCCGTATACGGCCATTGTCCGTAACTAGGAACATCAGAGCCGTTTATCTTGCAAATATATCCTCCGCTCGAGGGGCTATTCACGGTTCCGGTATTTCCCCAACAACTCACCATCAAAGGAATCGCGCTCGAGAGCTGGGCAAGGGCTTTTGAGGCTCGTGCGCCTTTGGCATAACGTTGGAACTGCGCTAAAACCACCATCGTGAGTATCGCTACGATTGCAATTGCGACCATAATTTCAATGAGGGTGAAAGCTTGCTTGCCATAAGACATGGCTTTGTTTTTTTGGTTCGTTTTCATTTTTTTATATTCAATTAGCATTGTTTAATTAGATGTTTGCGGAAAACACAAAAGGCCTCCCGCTCGCCGGTAGTTTTCTTTCGTCAACTACCTATCACCCTTTCGAGTGATAACCAATGCTGTTGATAGCAAGACGGAAAGCCGTCTCTACACAGCATTGGTTTTGTTGCCATGCCCAACAGAAAAATCCATCGAGTTTAGGCCTAAATTGTTGCTTATATAAGGGTTAAGTTTGAAATATCGGACCAGAGATGATAAATTTCTGGCATGAAAATTGTTTGTCCAAAATGCGAGAGAAAAAGCGGTTTCTTGAGACTAGGAGACGGC
>Ga0233422_10000179_pt1 | contig 35178 bp, 34 predicted proteins | sample Watercolumn_Mata_2_FD_182724 | JGI IMG/M metagenome (GOLD analysis project Ga0233422, IMG submission 182724) | Freshwater microbial communities from Lake Matano, South Sulawesi, Indonesia - Watercolumn_Matano_2014_110_MG | ecosystem: Environmental > Aquatic > Freshwater > Lake | place...
CGCGCGATCGGAAACGAACATCCAACCCGAAAGAGATTCGCCGTTGTGGTTCGACCTTGGCGGCGTTGAAACGTCAGCTCTGATGATCGAAGCGCGGCGTTGCGGTATTGACGATTGGTGGACATCCTGGACCCTTGCCTCGCACGCATTCATCCTTGAAGGTGAGCCTCACGGCACCCTAGCTCCCCGGAAGGAAAGAACGATCCGGCTTGAGTCGCTCGACCTCCACCGCCTCCCAACGGGTGTGAGTGCGATCAGTGATGCGGGAGAAGTACGCTATAGCACCAGATATTTGCAGGTGGGATTCAGACTCAACCGGGCGGGCTTCTCGTTCCTAGGCATCGACGAAACCGGCCAAGGTCAGGTCGGAACCAATGTGTTGAAACTGCAGCCCGGATCTTTCTACCAGGGAGTTCAACTCTCGGCTGTGGGCTCGGTGCCCGTCGCGTCGACCGTTCTTCGGTACGATGTCGAAGGCACGACGAAGGTCGACGGCAACTCTGTTCAGTATGACGTATCGCTTCCGGCAGTAGGGCTTCACTACAGCCTCAGGTGGGAGGTCTTGGAGGATCGGATCCTGTTACACGCAGAGAGAACCGGCGATCGGCCGCTGCGTGCCTGGAAGAGTTCGGCCTGGATGATCGGATTCAGCAGTCTGGTGTCCAACTCGCATGTTCTGGGCAAGGTTCTCCGGCGTTGCGAGACGGGAGTTATGGACCTTCCGGTGCTTCTGCACTTCCCGAGATTTGGGACGATACGCGTTTCGTCAAGCGGTTCCGATGCGTTCTGGAGATCGGATTCTGAACGACCGCTCAACATGACCACGAGTGAGCTGAAATTGGGTGAGATCCTTCAACCCGAAGGTGACTATCTGTTGCCAGCAGGCCGTTTTGTTTCGGATATCGAGCTGAAGGTTGAACAGGTCTTCACTCCGCTCCAGGGCAATGCACGTGAGAATGTGATACGGGCAATTGAACGGTGCTCCTTGACAGCGTTAACGTACCGGGCCGACACAGCAACATTGAGTAACAACGGTAATTCCATTCATTGCCCTATTTGCATGGACAATTGGTCTTCCATCACGACGCGCATGGGAAAGATCCTCTCGAATCTCGCGCCTGTGGACCTTCTTCGCGATTCTCTGGAGCGTTGGCTGGACGGGGGTCCGGGCTATGCGAGCGGTCCTCTGCTTCAGGATGGAAAGGTGCATGAGGCGGAGGATGAATATCTGATGACCGGAACGGCTGGTCTGTTGGGACTCGCCGAATATCTGCAGCAGTTTGGTACTCCTGAATGGATGACGAGATACCGGAGCCAGATCGCCAGGAAACTCGATCAGATGCGAGCGCGAGATTTGGACGGCGACGGTCTGATTGAAAGCAAATACAGGACAGGCGTGAGCGGAACCGGCCAATGGAGCACGACATGGATGGATGTCGTTTCCTACGGCTGGAAAGATTCATGGTCGAATGCGTTGCTCTTCCGCGCTCTCACCATCCTTGGTACGGAGTTGCCGCGGCTGGGTCAGCAGGGCCTCGCAGACGGTTTGGCTGAGTGGGCAGCAGGGTTGAAGAAGAACTACCGCCCGACGTTCTTCAACTCGAAATCCGGCTGGCTCGCCGGCTGGCGGTGCGCTGAGGACAAGCTTCACGATTATGCATTTCTGGCGCCGAATGGCTCGGCAGTGTGCGCTGGTCTCCTTGATCCTGTCGATGCACGCACGATGATGGAGAAGCTCTGGCAGGAAACCCGTCGTGTTCAGATTCCGAACCCACGGTTCGGCTTGCCTCTGAGTCTCTGGCCGATTCCAGACGAAGATCTTGCAGACATCATGCAAGGCTATCCGCATGGCTTCTATGGGAACGGCGCATGTTCGCACTCGCAATCGCGTCATTTCGTTGATGCACTGTATTATGTAGGGATGGAGAAAGAGGGGGACTTTCTTCTTGAGCATCTCTGCAGCAGTCTGGCAGACGGCCTTGTGTACGGTGCCTGCAAGAGCGGCGTCGATGCTCGCTACTGGGATGGATGGCCGTGCGGCTACGAGGGATTGCTGACAGATCAATTTGGCATCCTCTCGTCTGCCATGAAGAGATACGGAAGCCGCCGAGAACACTGAACGCTGAACCTGCACATTCGTTATTGAGGAGGATCCATGGCGACATCAATCGTTCCTGAGAATCGTCTGAAAAGGCAACTGAGAGAAGGGAAGACCGTCATCGGTACGATGCTGGTTGAGGTCCGGCAAGCTTCCATCATGCAGGTTGCTGCGAACGCCGGTCTCGATTTTGTCATCATCGACAACGAGCATGGGGCGTTCAATATTGAAACGATTTCCGACCTCTGCCGGATGGGGCGAACACTCGGGGTCACTCCAATCGTGCGTGTTCCCGAATGGTCGTACGCACATGTCACGCAGCCGATGGATTCAGGAGCGCAAGCGATCATGGCGCCGCGAATCACAGAGCCGAAGCAAGTGGTCGATATTCTTCAAATGATCAAGTATCCGCCGGTCGGCAGGAGAGGAAGCGTTGTCGGCAGGGGGCACACAGATCTCAAGGCGGGATCGATCGTCGATGTCATGAAGGACGCGAACGAAGAGTCAATGCTTGTGGTCCAGATCGAGACGGCGGAAGCCCTGAATCGCATCGATGAAATTCTGAAGGTCCCCGGTGTCGATGTGGCGTTCGTGGGCCCCACGGATCTTTCGGTTGCTCTCGGTGTCGCAGGCAAGATGACGGATCCCGTTCTGGTCGATGCGGTTTCGGCCGTGCTGGATTCATGCCGTCGGCACAAGGTCATTCCCGCCATTCAGATGAATGACCTGACTCTCGCATCTCACTGGGCGTCGAAAGGGATGAAGCTGGTGAGCTTCAACTCTGAGATTGGGATTCTCACGCAGGGTATCGCGGGCGCAGTCACAACAATCAATGCGGCCGCGGGAAGGTAACCGCACCACAACCTAAAACCCAAAACTGACTACTCAAAACTCTCAACTCATTACTCGTAACTGTTATTCTCTATCCTCTACCCCAACACCCTCACAAACTCCTCGATCGTCGTAAGCCCGAATGCGACCTTCTCTGCCGCGTCAACTCTGATGCTCTGAAAACCTGCGTCTGATGCTTCCTGCCGCATCTTCATCATGGGAGCCTGTTGCAGGATCAGATCGCGGAATGCGTCGTTGACAGGAACGACTTCGCTGACGACGGTCCTTCCTTGATATCCAGTCCCGCCGCAATTCTCGCATCCCTTTCCTTTGCAGAAAATCGATTCGATCCCGGGCTGGAGATACGTCCTCACAATCGCAATCTGTTCCTCTGTTGGCTTCGCTTCCCCCTTGCAATCCGGGCATATCTTGCGAATCAACTGCTGGTAGACGACTCCAACGAGCGTGGTCGCAAGCCAGAATGGTTGAATCCCGAGATTGAGGAGGCGCGGGACGACACCGATGGCGTCGGTCGAAAGCATGGTGCTCAGCACGAGGTTTCCCGTGAGTGCCGCCTCTGAGGCCACAATGCCGGTTTCTGCATCGCGGATTTCTCCAATCAGAATGACGTTTGGATCCTGCCGGAGAATTGCGCGCAACGCATCGGCGAAGTTGAACGATCGGTCCGGTGGAAGCTGAACCTGGCTGGCGTACGGGAGGCGGTACTCGACCGGATCCTCGACGCTGATGACGCACTTCTCTGCCGACTCGACTGCATTCAACGCAGCGTATGCTGAAGTGGTTTTCCCGCTTCCGCTTGGCCCGGCAAAGAGCAGAAGCCCTTTCGGTCGATGCAGAATGTCGCGGATCTTGCCGAGAACGGACAGGCTGAACCCCAACTCGTCCAACTTGGCGATTCGTTGGGTCTTCTTGAGGAGCCGTATGACCGCTCGCTCTCCGCTGAGGACAGGAATAATGCTGACCCTGAAGTCAAACGCTTCGGCCTGATAAGTTCCCGAGAACCTGCCCTCCTGAGGCTTCTTCTTCTCGAACTGATTGAGCGTGGCCCGGGTTTTGAGGATACTCAGAATTCCCTCGGTCATGTCTGGAGGGAGTGAGACTAGCCGGCGGAGAATGCCCTCGTACCCGAGACGGATGCGAAGAGAACCTTCGATGGGCTCAAAGTGTATCGCATTGGCTCCCAGCTTTGTTGCCCGCTGAAAGATCTCCTCGACAATGAATTCCGCTGTCGGCAGCCGTCCTGAGCGAAAGAGTTCGCGAATCTTATCCTTGGACAGACTCTGGACATCGATCTGTTCGAGAGGCACTCGCGGTATCGCCGGTTGAGCTTGTTGAGGTTGGGCTGGAGGAGGTAGCGGCATGGTGGCCCTCTGAGCTGGAAAGTGGTGGATGAACTCACCCCAAGGTACGCCGGACTCGTGACATGTTCAAGGTGAATCAACGTGCCGGTGTGCAGTGTTGCGAACATTGTCTTGGCCGTGGCGCCCGGTGTGCATTGCAATTGTGGCAATGTCTGCTATATTTAAGACGATTTTCTCCAACATAAATGCTCGAAAGGAATCTTGCTCATGAACAAATTCATAATTCTGGGATTTGCAGTCGCTCTTCTTGTCCTTGTGCCAGGGTGTACGAAGAAAGGATCTTCACAGTCGTCAAACGTTGCTCTGACAAAGGAAGTGCCGGAGCAGACTGCGGCTGGCGTGAACTGGTCGTACCCGGCCAGATGGACGAAGAGTGGGCCCCGATCCATGCGCGTTGTGACCTACGTGATTCCTGCTGCTGAGGGCGATCCGGAGGCAGCCGAGTGTGCAGTCTCCTATTTCGGTGCGAGCCAAGGAGGGGATGTGGACATGAATTTTCAGCGATGGGCAGGTCAGTTCGAAGGAGCTCAGACCCCCACCCGGAAAGATGAAAACATCAACGGAATGTCAGTGGCGCGTGTTGAGATTGCTGGCACGTACCTGGCTCCGGCCGGTCCGATGATGGAGTCTCAGGGCGCGAAGCAGAATTTCAAGCTTCTTGGAGCGATTGTCGAAGCTCCCGAAGGGAAGCTCTTCTTCAAGCTCACAGGCCCCGCCAAGACAGTAGAAACTGCTGCCGCCGAAATGGATGCTCTGCTCCATTCGATCGAGAAGAGGTGATTCGGACTCAAGATTGTCTGGTTGATTCAAGAAAAGGCGTCGGGAAGACGCCTTTTTTTGTCAGATCCACTGAGAAAGCATGATATCAAGATTGAGAATCCATGCACGTTTCGCATCGTTGCTTCTCGAAAATGAATGTGATACTTTGACACCGCTTTCTCAGACCGCGACATTCAGGGAGCTTCTCATGCCATCAGGATCCGCTCAACAACCACGTGAATACAAGATGCTGCTCGGCGGTGAATGGACAGCACGCCCGGAAACGATCAGTATACGCAATCCCTATTCCGGCGACGTGATCGGCGTGGTACCGAGTGCGACTGTTGACGACATTCGAAGGGCGATAGCATGTGCGGAGGAATCCTTGAAAGTTGAATTTCCGCTGCTGACCCGCGCCGATGTGCTCACAAAGGCAGCATCATTCATAGAGGCCAGGAAAGACGAGTACGCTCGCGTCATCGCTCTTGAAGGGAGCAAGACGATCAGGGAGTCTCAGCGTGAACCGGTGCGCACCGCAAATCTCTTAAGGCTCTCAGCGGAAGAGTCGAAAAGGATCACGGGGCAGACCTTGCCGTTCGAAAGCCGGGCAGGATCAGAAAACCGAGTCGGGTACTACTTCCGTTTTCCGGTCGGCATCATTGCTGGCATCACGCCGTTCAACGATCCACTTGCGATGGCAGGACATAACATTGGCCCCGCCATCGCGGCAGGTAATGCGATCGTCCTCAAGCCCAGCGCCCTCACTCCATTGTCGCCGTTGATGCTGGCAGAGGATCTTGTGAAGGCAGGATTGCCGCCAGGCCGGCTGAGTATCATCACGGGTCACGGCTCCCAGCTCGGTGAAGCGCTCGTGAGTGATCCCCGGGTGCGGATGGTGACGTTCACGGGGGGGGGTAGATACAGGTTTGCAGGTCAGCCGATGGATGGGAATCAAGAAAGTCCTCATGGAACTTGGCTCCAATTCGCCTGTGATCGTTATGAACGATGCAAATCTCGATCGGGCGATACCGGCGATCGCAGCCGGTGCCTATGCTCAAGCGGGAGAGAACTGTATCGGCGTCCAGAGGATCCTCGTCCAGAGAGATGTGTACGCTGCGTTTCGTGAGCGATTCGTCGCGCATGTGTCGCGTCTGAAAGCGGGGTACTCGATGGACAATGAGGTGGATGTCTGCGCGATGATCACCGAGCGGGAAGCACAACGTGTCGAGGAATGGATCAAGGAGGCGGTTGGACAGGGCGCTCGACTTCTTGCAGGGGGAACGAGGCAAAAGTCCGTCGTGTGGCCTGCCGTTCTTGAGCATGTCCCGAAACAATCGAAAATGAACTGTGAAGAGGTCTACGGCCCGGTGGTCTCGCTCTATGAATTCGCGGACCTTGATGAAGCGATCGCCCTTGCGAACGAGCCGCACTATGGACTTCACGCTGCAATCTTCACAGAGCGCATTGATCATGCTTTCAGGGCCATTCGCGGCCTCCACAACGGCGCAGTGATTGTGAACGATTCCACAGACTACCGCCTCGACGTGATGCCATTTGGCGGGACGAAGCTCAGCGGCATCGGCCGGCAGGGGATCTGGAGTATGATGCAGGAGATGACCGAGACGAGGGTGGTGTGCTTTAACCTGTAGCAATGCCCTGATGTCTGCAGCACTTACCGTTCTTTCTTGCGGTCATCAAGTTCTTTTGTTACCATTTCGTCGGTTACCTACATTTGATCAATCATAGACAGGTCTGTTGACTCATGGCCGATCTATTCATGTATGAAGTGTTTGAAGAAGAACAAGAGCTGCTCTCCCGCATGCTCGGGAAAGAACTCGCGTTCGAGATGGACTCACGCACGATACAGGAAACCGGTCACGCACACCCGCCGGCCCGTCTCATCAGCATCCGCACCCAATCCATCATTCCCACAGCATGGGCTCCTCAGCTCGATGGCGTCCTGAGCCGCAGCACAGGATATGACCATCTCGTAGAGTACGCGCAACAGATAGAGCAGAGATTTCCGCTCGGATATCTCGAAGAATACGCCTCCCGTGCCGTCGCGGAACAGGCGATCTTGATGGTGATGGCATTGCTGCGCCGGCTTCCGCGGCAGATCAGACAGTTCCCGGCGTTCGATCGCGATGGGCTCACGGGTTCGGAATGCAAAGGGAGGAATCTCCTGGTGATCGGGGTCGGGAGAATTGGAGGGGAGATCGTCACGATCGCCAAAGGACTGGGATTCAACGTGAGGGGACACGATATCGTCCCAAACAAGCCGGACGTTGACTATGTCTCCAAAGAGAAGGGAATGCTCTGGGCCGACGTGATTGTCAATTCGATGAATCTTACGCAGGAGAATCGTCATTACTTCAATGACGAGTTCTTTCGATCGGTCCGGCAGGGTGCGATGTTTGTGAATATTGCAAGAGGGGAGCACTCTCCGCTTGCAGTTCTTCAGCGCGCGCTCGACGCCGGTACGCTCGCAGGTGTCGGGCTAGACGTATTTGAGAATGAGGGTGCTGTGGGCGTCGCTCTTCGCAGCCGGGATGAATCAAAACCTGAAATCGCCGCAACACTCGACCGGCTTCTGTCTCACCCGAATGTGCTATTCACTCCTCACAACGCTTTCAATTCCCACGAAGCCCTGCGTGGGAAAGCCGACCTGACGGTGCAACAAATCAGGCATTTTGTGAAGCACCGCGATTTTCTCTGGAAGGTCGAATACTGATCTCCTGAACTTTCCGCGGTGTTCTCGTAGGAATCTGAGATGTACGGAAGGTCCACTCAATCGAGGCGGTCAATTGTAAACTTCTCCTAGCGGGCCTTTGCCGCCTCCGCGAGAGCTCTCTCCATGACTCGATCTTTCCCCCGATACAAATCATCTCGGGTCACGAGAATCTCGATATTCGGCTTTATTCCGATCCCCTCGAACTCGCTGCCATCGGGCATGTAAGCGCGTTTCGTTCCGATACCGAGGCTGATCCCATCCCCAAAACTGTACATGAATGGTTGGCCAGTCGAACCGTTCGTTGACTCTCCGATGATCAACGCGCGTCCGTTGTCCTTGAATGGAACCACGAAGTCTTCGGCAGCAGAGCCAGTGTTTCTGTCGACCAGAATGATCACCACTCCGGGAAATCCATTTGCAGTGGGCTTGTTCTCGTAGCTCTGCCATGTCAGTTGCGCGTTACGGAAATACTCATTCAGTTCGATGGTGGGCCGTGCTTCCGAGTAGTAGCGGAACAGTCCAATCGTGAGCGGCGTCCCTTCTGTCCACCAACGATACGGTCTGTTCATCAATGCCGCAGTCAGACGACTGGGCGTTGAACCACCGGTGTTTCCCCGCACGTCGACGATAATTGCTGCTGCATTGTTGTATTGCTTCAATTGCTCCAGTGCGTCGTTCTCGAACGCGGGTTTATTGAAGGATGGGATCTTCACATAGGCTACCTTGTCCGGTTCAAGCCACCGTGACTCGGTTTTCTGAGCCTGAGGAGTGTTCCTGAGCGACGTCCGGTCGACCGTCAATGATCTTATGGCGCCCGCTTTCTTCTCAATGTCCAGCGTGTATGAGTTTGGCAGAACTGCAGCGAGGGTGAAAATCATACTCCCTTGAGCTGCCCTCGTGTCGCTCGCTGCGAAGTACTTGGAAAGTTCTCTGTAGTGATTGTCGACCGGTCTCTCGTTGATCCGCAGGACGCAATCGCCGATCTCCACGCCGTCAATGACACTTCGAGTCACGATCCACTGCCCATCAATGACTGCGAGCGAGAATCCCATGGGGAGAGTGGAACCGAAGACTTTGTTGTCGTGGTACCAGGAATGCCCATTGTGGAGAAGGGCGACAAACTCGCGCATCAGAAGGGCAAACTCTTTTCGGTCCTCCGTCTTGAGCCCGCGAGTGAGGAACTCTCGATAGACACTGTCGAGATGTTCCGGTTTGAACGACGCTCCACGCCAGTGAGCAAAATGCAGGGGGATTGCAGCGTACGTTTTCGAGAGAATGAAAGTCCTTTGCTCCAGCGAGAGCGTTTGAGCATTGGCTGTGAGGAATGCAATAAGCATGGCCGGTACAGCTGCCCAGAGTAGTCGGGTCGGACGCATGGGATCTCCTCCTTGATGATGGTCTGATAGCGGAAATATCAACGTTGTGGATCTGGAGTCACGGATTCTGTTGTCTTTTTGTTGGACGAGCGAAACGGAAGCCAGAGAAGCCAGAAGAGGCAGATCGCGAGCACATCACCTGCGAGGATGTACCAAGGCCACGGACCCATGGAATCGAGCAGCGATGCTTCGACAGGCTTCTCGCGCAGATAGAAAAAATTGGTGCCGAAGATGTAATTGTAAATAGTGATGAGGCCGGCGTACACATGGAGGAAGAGGAGTGCACGCCACCAGGAGCCGGGCTGCGGCCGGAGAGCCCTGCTCCAGGTTAGAAACAGAATCACCACGATGATCCCTCCATGCGAAACCATGAATCGTATCGTGAGATAGGAAAATGTGGGAGAGTTGACATCCGGCGTCAGGAGTGCCATCGTTGTTCCAGCCAATCCCCAATAGTACAGCAATTCGTACGACCATCGGTTGGCCGTGAGAGCCGTAAAGGCGGCGATCCAGACCAGGATGTCGCAGAGCTGAAGGGGAAGAGTGTAGGGAAACTCGAACCAGCCCTGCTGGACGTAGTACCAATACCAGACGGTTTCGTTGACGAGGAGCATGACGCCGAGAATTCGGCGTATGGTTGGTGTACGGTGCTCTCCCGTACGGCACCACCATGACAGACTGCCTGCAACTGCAGGGAGGAGCAACAGAAACAGGATGTGCGGAAGAGAGAAGAGTGTGAATGAGTCTTCCACTGGATTGGAGGAGGCGACAAAACCTTCCGAAGACCTGCAAAAGACCGGTGAGCCTTCGGAAGGTGCGATCAGAGATTGAAGTAGAGTTTATACTCGAAGGGATGCGGCATCGTGCCGATTGATTTGATCTCCGCTTCCTTGTTCTTGACCCACTGGTCGAGGAGTTCGTCGGAGAAGATATCATCGCGCTTCAGGAATTCATGATCGACGGCCAGCGCGTCCAAAGCCTCCGCGAGATTCCGGGGGAGGAACCGGATGTGATCGCGCCCCATCTCGTCGACGTTCTTGTCAATTGGCCCAAAACCCTCTTTCACGGGATCAATTTTGTTCACGACGCCGTCAAGTCCCGCAAGCAGCATGGCAGAGAGGCAGAGGTAGGGATTTGCCGTCGCGTCTGGCGGGCGATACTCAAAACGGGTCTCTTCGGGATTGTTGATATACTTCGGAATCCGTATTGCGGACGATCGGTTTCCCATTCCGTATGTCAGAGCAACCGGGGCTTCAAAACCTGGCACAAGCCGTTTGTAGGAGTTCGTGCTGGGATTTGTGAAGGCCGACAGGGCGGCTCCATGCTTGAGCAGCCCCCCGATAAAGTAGCGGGCAAGCTCACTGAGGTTGGCGTACTCACCCTTCTTGTAAAAGACATTCTTCCCGTTTTTCGTCAGGAAGAGATGCAGATGCATGCCGTTGCCGGCTTGCTGATACATCGGCTTCGGCATGAACGTGACGAACAGATCCTTCTGACGCGCGAAATTGAAGAGGGCGTACTTCGCTGTAATGATGTTGTCAGCCGTTGTCAGGAGATCCTGGAAGTACGTCTCGATTTCCTGCTGGCCCCGTTCGCCTGTCTCATGGTGATGATACTTCACGCTGATGCCAAACTGCTTGAGCAGCTTGCACGCTTCATCCCGAAAATCATCGTAGACATCAAATGGATTGGCAGCGTGGTAGGCGTTCTTGAAGAATTCCTCCGCATGCTCAACTTCGTAGTAGGATGACGCTGTGCGTGTGTCGAAGCGAACTTTCGAAAAGATGTAGAACTCAAACTCCGGTCCCCACCACGATGAATCAACGCCGAGCATACGCTTCAGAACCGCCTCTGCCTTCCGGGCGACTCCCCTGCCATCCTGTGAGAAGGGAGAGCGATGCTGATCGGTGATGTGAATGTTGGTGTAGAAACTCAGCGTCGGTTCAACACGGAATGGATCGATGACCGCGGTGGCCAAATCCGGTATCAGAATCATGTCGCTGTTTTCGACTTTGCCGAATCCGTAGCTGGAGCCGTCAAAACCGACTCCTTCTGCCACCAGCTTGGCGAGGATGTTTGGGAAGACCGGCAGAGAAATGTGATGAAGATACCCTGTCAGATCAATACATTTTAGGTCGATGATCTCGATCTTCTTGTTCTTGATGATCGCGTTACAACGCTGCAACTGGCGCGCATCCATGATTCACTCCCTTGTGTTCCTGTCGATGGTCCGCGGGGTCCCCATCTATCGGGTGCCAAGTTTTTCGTTGCCGAGGCCCCGTTTCTTCATCAGTGATTCGATCTCTTTAATACTCTTTGGGGCCGCCGCGGAGACGACCTTGTTTCCCTCCGGAGTGATCAAGACGTCATCTTCGATCCGGACGCCGATGTTCCAGTATTTCTTGTCGCAGGGGCTTCCCTCCGGTATGTAGATTCCGGGTTCGACGGTAAGGATCATCCCTGGTTGTAACGGCTTGCCCATTCTTCCAGGATCGTGGACATCCAATCCGATGCCGTGGCTCAGACCGTGCGGGTAGTACCGCTGAGTCTCTGACTTCTCCTTGATGATCCCGAGTTTGATGAGCCCTTCCGCAATTACGTCAAAAGCTCTGGTGCTGTGCTCTGAGATTGCACCCGGTTTCATCAGCTTGATCGCTTCCTCTTGCGCACTGAGGACGATCTCATAAACGTCCCGTTGAGCTGGGGAGAATTTTCCATTCACGGGGATCGTGCGAGTGATGTCTGCCGAATATCCGCGGTATTCCGCGCCAATGTCCATTACGACAACGTCCCCATCCAGCGTCTTGCGCCGGTTTGCGTCATAGTGGAGGATGCACGAGTTGGGTCCGGATCCCACGATCGACGGGAAGCCCTCGGATTCCGCTCCGCTCTTGGCGAAGCAATACTCAATCACCGCCTGGAGCTCGTACTCATACATTCCCGGCTCGCAACTCTTGAACGCCTCGATGTGAGCGAGCGCCGTTGCGTCGATCGCTTTTTGGAGAAGGGCCAATTCGGCGGGAGATTTCACCGAGCGCAACTCCGAGACCGCTGAGTTCAGGTTCTTAATCTCGAGTTCGGGGAAGGAAGCCTGTAACTCGGTTTTTACTTCCCGAGAGATGATCGTCCGCTTTTCCATCAAAGGATCGGCCACGAGATCGGGAAAGGTAGGTGGATAGTAGAGAACTTTCTTTCCCGCGAGTGCGCCTTTTGCCACTGCGGCGAATTCGGTGTTCATCAATACCGTTTCGAATCCGAGTTTCTCTTTTGCGCCTTCAAGACCCAGGCTTTCGCCCGATGCGCTTCGGGTTTTCGGTCGGAGAAAGAACAATTCCTTGACGGGCGCGCCGTCTCCGATCTTGACCCCCTCGGGGCAGAGAAGGAGGTAGGCTCTCGGCTCTTCGCAGCCGGTCAGGTACAGGAAATTGCTCTCCTGGCGGTACATGTAGTTGACGTCGTTCGAACGGATGCTTGCGTCTTTCGCCTTGAAAATGGCAATAGAGTTCGGCTCCATTTTTTCCATCAGCCGGGCGCGCCGCTGTCTGTACTCGTCGGGCGCAATCCGGATGTCGTCCTGATTCTGTGCGGCAGCAACAAGCTGAATCGTCAGACTGAGGAACAGCAGCCATGCTGCGACGCGCAACTGCCTACGGGCTTTCCGGTCATTCATGAGAAGTCCTTCGTTGAGATCGCGTATATGATGACAGTAGTTCTACAGCGACTACTTCACAAGGGTAACCTTCGACGTTGTCGTCATCGACTGGGTCATGGTGAACATCTGCTCACCGGCGCCAGAGATGTTCATGTCGCTCGAGCCTGTCGATTCGGCTGAAACGAGGATCCCCTGTTTCGGCGCGAAGTACGAGGTGCCCTTCGTCTTGCCGGTGCCATCGATGACAAGCTCCATCCCCTGCCTGCTCCCTGAGCCGTACTGGGTCGAGGTTCCTTCGTAGGTGATCTTTAAACACTCATAGCCATTCTTGGTTTCAGTGCCGGCGACCTTAAACGTTACGTCCGGCTTGACGATCATCTTCATGCCTTGCTGGACTGTCGTGTCCGGCTTTGTCTGCTTCCATGTGTCTCCGACCGCTACAGCTTTCTCGGGGAGCTCCACGAAGAACCGGCGCAGCATTTCAATCGAGATCAGATTCCCGACCATCTGGTTCGCCGGGCGCGGGATCGAATCGAGTGCGACAGTCTTCGAGACTTTGCCAGACGGTGAGGCGACAACCTGGATTCTCTTTCCGTTGATTTCCTTGTAGACCATCGCAGTGTCTTTCATCATCGGAGAATCCAGTTTCGAGAGATTCTTTTCAATCTTGCCGATGAAGATCAGCTGATTGTCCTTCGATTCCTGTCCCTCGAGCGACAGCTCCAGCGCCGTGTTGACAGTCGAGACCATGTCCTGACCCATGACCTGGGCTTTCTGGGTGATATCTGTACTCACCTTATATTTATGAACGACGCCCTTTTCTGCCTGATAGCGGAGTACTTCTCCCTGCGCGATGGCGGATGCAACGACGAGCACCGACAGAGAGAGGAGGGTGATGACCCTGAGAAGATTGCGGACCATGGATTTGCTCCTTGGAGATATGAGTGAGATGACAAACGGTTATTTGCGGACGGAATGTTCTGGAGGCTTAATATGGGAATTTTTTGATTGAAATAGTGAAAGGAATTGTTCCAGGAAAGAGGTTTTCCTGTGTTTTCTGAAAGAAATCAGGGCGTGTGCAGAAATGAAAAGGCCGGATCTGACATCCGGCCATTATCAATAATGCTAGGGGTTTGGCAGCATCGGACCATACATTGTCCGTGTGTTTTGGCAGCTATCCCTGTTCTTGCTTCAACTTCTTCGATGCTATGAAATAGAAGATCACAAGAGCGATGCCGCCGGCAACGAGCATACTCGAGATATAGATGCCATCGGGAGCATCATACGTCTCGTGCAGCCACATGGCAAACATGATGGACAGACCGACAAAAACCGCGAGGAGCCCCCACTTCAGGCTCGAGAGCGGGTTCGTCTTGAACCACTCTTTCACAGGCTGGCCCTTGAAGAGTTCAGGACTCAAGCCCTTCTCAATCAACGCCATACGTTCTTTGTTTCTGTTGTTGAAATACATGATGAGGACGGCAGCAATGCCTCCGAAGAAGAATATTGGTATCAACACCTCGCCGTTCATGAATCCTCCGGGTAATTGTGATGGTCTGGTTGAGGTTGTATGGTGGCTTTAGTATCTTTGACCTTACTTCCGGCTGCAGGGTTACAGGATCCAAATCCCTGAATCGGATGCACCCGGAATCGTGTAACTTTCGGCCTCCCGTGCAGGTCAAAGTTTGTAGGTGCCACCTGGTCGGAGTGTAGTGGAAAACAAGGACATCATCGTCGTTCAGAGGATTCTTGCGGGAGAAAAGAAGGCCTTCGCAGAGCTCGTCGATCGTCACAAAGACAAAGGGATGACTCTTGCGATTCGCATGCTGAGGAACCGCGAAGAATCCGAGGAAGCCTTGCAGGATGCATTTGTGCGGGCTTTCAAGGCGTTGCCGCGCTTTGAATGGAAATCGAGTTTCTCCACATGGTTCTACAGAATCGTGTATAACGTCTGTGCGACGCGGTTGAGTCAGCGTGGGGAAGACCTCCACGTCGCGCTTGACCATGTCGAAGAGGAGACCGGAACCGATCTCACGGCTGAGGAGCCACGCCCCGACGAACAACTTCTCTCCGACGAATTCCAGTCTATTGTAAGGAGCGAGATCGAGGCGCTGCCGGCGTTGTACAGCTCGATTTGCACACTCTTCTTTGTTCAGGAGATGAGCTACGATCAGATTGTCGACGTGACGGGATTACCGTTGGCTACTGTCAAGGTGCGGCTCTTCCGAGGCAGGACCATGCTGCGGCTTGCGGTCAGAAGGCGGCTTGGAGTGGGCACCGTGAAGGACGCATAAGGGGAAGGCCTCAGTAAAAGGAAGGATAGAATGAAACATCTCACAGCACAGGAAGTGCTTCAAATCGTCGATGGGACGATGTCGAACGGGGAGAAGACAAAATCTCTTCTTCACCTTGAATCGTGTATCCAATGCCGGCAGGAGGTGGAGTTTACCCGGAAGATGGAACGGGCTGCACGATCCGCCCCGCTCACAAGGCCTTCGAGTGAGTTCACCGTCCGCGTCATGAAGGAGCTCATGCCGCAATCAAAACGGTCGGTTGGGACATGGTTCATCAACAATCTGGCGAACATCCTCGCGATGACACTCGTGCTTACCGTCGTCTGGTTTGCTGTGAGCGTGAAGAGCCCCGAAGGTACGCGAAAAGGACCCAGTATCGTTTCGGAAGCATTTTCTGTGTATGGCGAATACTATGGAAAAGCCCGGGAGTTCCTGGCTTCACCTCGTGTGAAGGCGGTGCAGCAACCCCTCGCCGATCAATCTGCTGAGACGGGCAGAATAGTTCTCTTCACCGTCGTCTCCATCCTGATCCTCGTGATTGTCGACCGCTTCATCGGAAGAAAAATACTACGCCTGCGAAGTTGACACCGCCTCGCTGTTCTTCTGAAGGCAACCTTTTGGGTTGCCTTCGTTCTGTATGGCCTGCCATATCTTTTGTTTCACCTCAAATTCCTCTATATTGTCTCAATTCTTGTTGCTCATGATCTTAAGTTTGCGGGAGGTCCTTCTTGGCCCAGAAACTGAACGTATTCTTCATCGGTGATATCAACGGTCGTCCGGGAGTTTCACTCGTCTCGACGCTGCTCAAGCAGTATCTGAAGAAGTATGAGATCGATTTCTGTATCGCAAACGGCGAGAATGTGAATGAAGGGAAGAGCATCTCTGAAGGGGAGGCGAAAGAGCTCTTTGAAATGGGGATTCATGTCATCACGAGCGGCAATCACATTTGGGACCGCTGGCAGGCGAAATCGTTGCTTGCTTCGGAACGGAATGTGCTCAGGCCGCTGAACTATCCCAAAGAGAATCCCGGCTTCGGGTATGTCGTCTATGACCTGAAAGAAAAGGGACGGGTGGGAGTGATCAATCTCCAGGGGCGTACGTACATGCAGCCCATCGACGATCCGTTTCGCTCGGCGGACTGGGCGGTGAGTAAGATCCTGAACGAGACGAAGGTCATTCTTATCGACATGCATGCCGAGGCGACTGCTGAAAAGATGGCGCTTGCGTGGCATCTGGAGGGGAGGGTAAGTGGCGTGATTGGGACCCACACGCATATCCCTACGGCTGATGCACGGATTTTGCCCAAGGGGACTGCCTACATCACAGATGTTGGCATGACTGGCCCGTACGACTCGGTCATAGGTCTCAAGAAGGAAATCGCGATCAAGCGTTTTCAGCATCAGGTGCCGTACAAGTTCGAGCTTGCGCAGCACGACGTCCGTTTCTGCGGCGTCTATATTCAAGTGGAAGCTGATTCTGGCAAGGCGACAAAAATCGAGCAAGTGATTTTCCCGGCCTTCTAACCTGCACCGGTTGCGCCGGCATCCCATCGTTTCTCCCAACGTCTGACCGCTCGTAGAAAGGATTTCCATGGCCGCACAGATCATCGACGGAAAGAAGATCTCCGAATCCATCCGCCTTGAGATCAAGGAAGCGACGCAGCAGATGAAAGCGAAGCACGGTATTGTTCCGGGGTTGGCTTTCATTTTGGTCGGAGAGAATCCGGCATCGCAGTCGTACGTGGGAATGAAAGGGAAGGCATGCGAGGAAGTAGGGTTCTATTCCATCACCGAGCGAATGCCGGCAGACACGAAAGAGGAAGCACTTCTGGCGAAGGTTCGCGCCTTCAATGAGGACCCGATCATTCACGGTCTGCTCGTTCAACTGCCGCTGCCAAAGCATATCAGCGAGCATCACGTGATCGACGCGATCGATCCGCGAAAAGACGTTGATGGATTCCATCCGGTGAACGTCGGCAAACTGGTGATCGGGGAGGAGTGCCTGCGCCCGTGCACACCGGCAGGAATTCAGGAACTCCTCATCCGCAGCGGGAACGATCCGGCCGGCAAACATGTCGTCGTTGTGGGAAGAAGCAATATCGTCGGGAAACCGATCGCGAATATCCTGCTTCAGAAGCAAAAGGGCGCAAATGCGGTTGTGACGATTGCCCACACCGGAGCTCCAGATCTGACTGTGTTCACCAAGCGCGCCGACATTCTTATCGCCGCCATCGGCAAGGCAGAAGCCGTTACAGGAGCTATGTTGAAGGAGGGGGCGGTGGTCATAGACGTGGGATCGAACCGTGTCGAAGATCCCTCAGCAAAGAGAGGTTACCGCTTTGTCGGAGATGTTCATTTCGAATCTGCCAGCAAGGTGGCTGGTGCGATTACCCCATCCCCGGGCGGGGTGGGGCCCATGACCATAGCAATGCTGCTCAAGAACACGCTGCACGCTGCCGAGATGGCCCTCCGGGCGCACGCGGCTGACTGATTTCCTCCGTAATTCCAGCAGTACCACTATCCTCAGAAGGGGCCTTCATGGCCCCTCTTCATTTGTGACGCCGTTTTCTTTCTCCCCCCTCTTGACACTCACCCGAATCCTTTGTACCTTAAATCGTGCAATTCGTGCAAATCGAGATTAACGGGCAGTCCATCAATGAAGCGATACTATAGCTCCCGCGAGCTGGCCGAGTATCTTGCCGTGAATGAGTCCACCGTCAAGCGGTGGTCTGACGGCGGAGCTATCGAATGTATCCGCACGAGGGGCGGACACAGGAGGTTCCCGCTTCAGTCTGTTCTCCGGTTCGTGCAGGAAAACAAGATGGAGGTCCCGGATCTGGCGGCGCAAGTGTTCGCTCAGCAGGAAGTGCGTACGAACCTGGTGGCCGGGAATACCGACGTCCTCGCTCCGAAGCTCAGATCTGCAGCCCTGGTGGGAGGGCTCGCAGACGCACTGAGCTTTCTGAGAGCCGCAATGGCTTCGAAGCCTGATGTGTTGGGCTTGTATGAGGACGTCGTGTTCCCGGTGTTGCGTCAGATCGGCAACGACTGGGCCGCAGGGGTGATCTCAATTGATCAGGAGCACCTCGCGACGCAGACCATCAAGGATGCGATCGTGCGCTTGCAGTCTTCCCTGCATCATGAGCCATCGACGGGTGAGTCCGCGCTCCTCGCCTGCTTCGAGGGAGAAACGCATGACATTGTGCTTCAATGCATCGCAAGTTACCTGGCTGTGAAGGGATGGAGAATCGTCAACCTCGGCCAGAACACACCAACGCGATCTCTCGTCGAAGCAATCAGGCGACACAAACCATCGCTGGTCGTCGTCTCTGCACTCATTGTGATTCACGATAGGAAATTCCTGCGGGATCTCAACCAGGTGGTTCTCAGGGCAGCTCATCGCAGTGGTGCCAAACTGGTCGTCGGGGGGACCGAGCTGCGCTCGAAGTTCGGGAACAGGCTGAAAGCCGACCTCGTATCGGAATCGATGAGAGACATCGAGGTATTTGTTCAATCGCACAAGAAACGTTCGTAGCAGGAAGGACTGCCGTGTTTGTTCATTTGATATCAGCAGAAGTTGGAGTCTCGCCGCAGGAACAGAAGGTGAGGATCGTCGGTAACCTTCTCGATCCGGTGAGTGTCCGCCTGTCAGAACCGCCGGATGCTCCGCCGATGGTCATTCCGGTTTCGCCGAAGCGCGATCTGTTGTCGCCGAATGCGGACAGATCGCTTGATCTGATTCCAGCTCGCTTGCTGGCGAAATCGATGACGCAGACGTATTCCAAGAGTTTCTACCTGGCGACGAAGCTGTTGCCGGTGCGCGTGCGCGAAGATGTGTATGCCGTCTATGCTCTTTGCCGTCAGTCTGACAACATCGTCGATGCACCGCGCCAACGAAGCCTGACGCTCATTTCGCGCGAATTGGTTCAGTGGCGGGAGGAACTCCGTGCTGCGTACATGAGCGGTGAATCTCAACACCCGGTTATCAATGCGTTCGTGGATGTCGCTCTGCGCAATAACATTCCGGTGTACCTGCCGGAAGAACTCATCAGTGGCGTCGAAATGGACCTGTCGTATGATCGCTACCCCACGTTCGATGCCCTGTACAGGTTCTGCTACCGCGTCGCGTCCGTGGTGGGACTGATGATGACGCGGATTATCGGGACCACCGATGCTCAGGCCTTCCGTCATGCGGAAGAACTGGGCATCGGGATGCAGCTCGCAAACATCCTGAGAGATATCCACGAGGATTGGCGCCTGCGCGGGAAAATCTACATCCCGCAAGACGAGATGGATCATTTCGGAGTCACTGAAGAGCAGATCGAAAGGGGAACGATCACTCCGCAACTCCGCGATCTTCTCGCCTTCCAGGTTGGGCGGGCGCACTCGTATTTTGAAAAATCGAAGCAGGGCATTCCGATGCTCACGGCAGACGGACAATTCGCGGTTGTCGCTGCCTCGAGGCTGTATCGCGGCATCTTGTACGAGATCGAGCGGAATGGATATGATGTGTTCGCCCGGAGGCCGGTCGTGTCGACCTATAGGAAAGTCTCCGAAGTTCTGAAGGCGTACATCCATCACCACATGTTCCCCTTGAGACCGGCACCTGCGGCCGAGTAGACGTGCTCCTATGACGAAGAGTGAGAAATCCCCATTCTTTGATGCAGTTTTCTGGCGTTACATCAAACGATCGCTCCGCCGTCATTTCAACAGCCTCAGAGTGGCCTTCGAGGAGCCGTTGCCGGAAGGTCCGTTTCTCTTCATTGCTAACCACCATACCTGGTGGGACGGTTTTTTCATCTACGCCCTCAACCACCTGTGTCTTCGCCACGATGTCCATGTCATGATGGGCGAAGAGCAGTTCCGCCGATTTTCTTTCTTCCGAAAACTCGGTGTCTTCAGTATCAACCAGAATAGCCTCGCTGACATCCGGGCTGCATTCGTCTACAGTGTCGAGGTTCTGCACTCTTCTCCGAACGCATCTCTCTGGATCTTTCCCACCGGAGAAATGACACCTTATGGTAAGGAACCAGCGTACAAGGACGGATTCGCGCGGATAGCGGCGCAGGCAGGCAACGTCTCGGTCGTGCCCGTTACCTTTCGGATTGAGTACGGAGAAAAGCAACTGCCCGATGTTTATGTCCTTTTTGGGCGCGCACGAGCCGTCACGGGCAGCGATTCAACATCGGTGTTCCATGAAAGCACACATGAACTGGATCGGCTGACGGCGCGTCTTGCCCAGCGCGTGCAGCGGGGAGAGACCGGAGGGATGAACACACTGCTTTATGGACGTCTGACGGTGAGTGACCGCTACGCACGGTTCAAGGAACGAATGTGGAAATGATCCTCATAGGAATCATCGCTCTTCTCGTGCTGGTCAATATCATCACGATCATCAATGTCGTGGCCGGCCCCTTCCTGCGCAACTACTATCGGCCCGCCGGCACACCCCTCGTATCGGTACTTATCCCTGCACGGAACGAGGAAAAGAACATTTCGGATTGTCTGTCGACGCTACAGACGCAAACGTACTCCAGATTCGAAGTGATTGTTCTTGACGATCATTCGTCCGACGCAACGCACAAGATCGCCAAAGCCTTCGCAGCGTCGGACGATCGGATGAAGGTCATCCGCGGAAAGGAGCTCCCGCCCGGCTGGACGGGAAAGAACTGGGCTTGTTCACAGCTCTCGAAGAAGGCGAAGGGAAAGATACTACTGTTTATGGATGCCGACGTTCGGCCCGGGCCGGCGGCGATCGAGAACACGGTCGCTGCATTTGAGCGTTTCAAAGCTTCCGGCGTTTCGGCATTTCCTCGTCAACGTTTCAGCAATCGGGCCGCGGAGATTGTCGTGCCACTGATGGATGTGCTGCTTTACGGTGCTCTCCCGCTGCGCGCTGTGAAAATCAGGCGATTTTCATCGTTGCTCGCCGCGAACGGACAATGGCTGGCATTTACGAGTGAGGCATATCAGTCGATCGGCACTCATGCTGCCGTGCGTATGGAAATCGTCGAGGATATGGCACTTGCGCGCCGAGTGAAACATGAAGGGCTCCGGTTCGTGGTAACATCGGGCGTCGGCGCTGTCGAGTGCTCGATGTACGATGCCTGGAAAGACCTTGTGGGGGGATTTTCCAAGAATTTCTTTGCGGCATTCGGATTTCGCCCATCGGCATTCATTGCTGTCCTGAGCGTCATCTTTGTCCTCGCCGTCTTGCCATTTGTTGCTCTTGCCCTGAGCTTCCCATTGTACGCTGTTGTTGCCGTGGCGCTGAACTACGCGTTCCGGTTCATGATGTCGGCCAGATTCGGTCATGGAATCCTCACCGCAGTGCTCCATCCATTGGGTGCTCTCGCTGCGATCGTCATCGGACTCAACGCATTACGGCTCTACTATTTCCACGGCGAAGTTCACTGGAAAGACAGGCCAATTGTCGTGAGGTAGATTTTGGCATCTCAGGAATCCACATCCGACGTTCGACGCCGTGCAGCAATCCTGGCAGGATTCTATCTGTTCTTCCTCGCCGGTGCCGTGTGGAATGTCACCCATCTCTTCCAGCCTCTTATGCGGTTCATGACGCCGTTCGTTCTTGTGGCGATTGGCATCTCGGCGGCTGTGCTGACGTACGAGCTCACCCTGCGCTCGATTGCCGCCCTTGTTGCCGTCCTCGTCTTCACGTTCCTCGCCGAAGCTTCCGGCGCAAACCTCGGATTTCCGTTCGGTGACTACGCCTACACGGACATGCTGGGTCCGAAGGTGCTCGATGTGCCTCTCGCCATCCCGTTCGCCTGGCTGGCCATTGTTATTCCGGGCTGGATTGCCGCAGAACGCTTCCTCAGGTACAAGCATGTTGTCGTTGCCTCGGTGGTGGCGACCGCCGCTGACGCGCTGCTGGAGTTTGCGGCCGACTCCCTCGACCTCTGGCACTGGAAGGACGGTCTTCCGACGGAGCTCAACGCGATCTCGTGGTTCGTCGTATCGTATATCGCTCTTTGGATTTTGAAGACGTTCGCAAAAGAAAAGCCCGCCCATTGGATTGTGCCACATCTTCTCACAATGCAGCTTCTGTACTTCTTTTTGTCGGATGCAGGGCTTCGTTATCTTCAGCGCTGAGACCACACCATGGCCCATCATCCCATTATCGTCTGGTACCGTCGAGACCTCCGCGTCGATGACCATCCTGCGTTGTTCCGTGCAGCGGCTGAAAAGGTGCAGATTGTTCCGCTCTTCGTGTTCGACAAAGAGTTGATGCGCTCGCTGCCATCTGACGGGGCCGCATTCAACTTCCAGGCTGAGGCGCTCACGGTTCTGCAGGGGAATATCAGAAAGCTTGGCGGCAGACTTGTCATCAGGAAAGGGAACGTGCTCAGAGTCCACGAGGAACTCATTCGTGAAGTCCAGCCGGCGGCGCTGTACTACAACAGGGACTATGAACCGTATGCCACGGAACGTGACAAGAAGGTTGAGGCTCTCTATCGCCGGTACGGGATCGAAGTGAAGTCGTTTGCCGACGTGGTCGTGCATGAGCCCCATGAGGTTCTCACCGGAAAGGGGACGCCGTTTGCCGTCTTCACACCGTTTGCGAATGCCTGGAAAAAGCTCCACCACCCTGCGCCGCTTGGGAGGCCCGGAGCTCTCACCACGCCTCGCCTCGCAACGGAACTGGTTCTCGATGCGCAGGAGCTGCGCCGTCCGGTGACGGTCACTCATCCCATTCTTTCTGGCGGGGAGGATGAGGCCGTTCGCGCCTGGCGGGAATTCGTCCAGCTGAAGCTCAGCGATTATTCTCTTCACAGAGACAGTCCTTCGGTCAACGGAACCAGCCGGATTTCTCCATATCTGCGGTTTGGCTGTCTCTCGGCACGTCGCGTCCTCGACGACAGCCTGAAGCTGATGGAAAAAGCGAACCCGTCTTCAAGGATTCCCATCGGAAAGTTCGTTGACGAACTCATCTGGCGGGAGTTTTATCAGGCTGTCCTTTTTCACTTTCCCGATCTGTTGAACAGGAGTTATCGTCGGGAGTTTGACGCGATGCCGTGGAGAATGGACGAGAAGCTGTACAAGTCGTGGTGCAATGGCACGACCGGGTTTCCTTTGGTCGATGCGGGAATGCGTCAGCTCAATCAGACCGGTTGGATGCATAATCGCGTCCGAATGGTCGTGGCCTCATTTCTGACAAAGGACCTGAGGCATGATTGGCGGCTTGGAGCGTCGTACTTCGAATCAAAGCTCATGGACATTGAAACGGCTTCCAACAACGGCGGCTGGCAATGGGCGGCTTCAACTGGTGTCGATCCGAAACCGCTGAGGATTTTCAATCCAAGACTTCAGTCTGAGCGGTATGATCCGGATGGCCAATATATCGGGTCTTTTGTGCCAGAGCTTCAATCGGTACCGGCAAAGTTCATTCATGCCCCCCATACAATGCCTCCGGTTCTTCAAAAAGAGGTGGGATGTATCATCGGCAAGAACTATCCGTTCCCCGTTGTTGATCATGCCACGGCGTCGGTTGAGTACAAGAAGTTATTTGCAGCGTTGAAAGCCACGTGCAGAAGGGAATAGGCTCTCGTCATGGGTGCCGGGAGATCCGTTTGCGTCATCGGAGCTGGTTTGGGAGGCCTCTCTGCGGCCATACATTTGTCGTTGAGAGGCTTCGACGTCAGCGTCTATGAGCAGAACGAAACAGTTGGCGGCAAGGCGGGCGAAGTCGTCATCGACGGATTTCGGTTCGATACGGGTCCTTCGTTGTTGACAATGCCGTTCGTCGCGGAAGAACTCTTTCGCTCCGCCGGAGCGGACCTGTCGAAAGTTCTCACACTGCAACGAATCGATCCACTCTGCAGGTACTTCTTTCCCGACGGTAGCGTGTTTGACGCTCACGCGGATGAGCGTTCCATGATCTATGCAATCTCACATTTTGCCCCCGGCGATGTTGACGGATACAGACGTTTCCTCCGCTACAGCAAGGCCATCTACGATCTCACGAGTGAGATCTTCATCTTCAACAGCCTCCTCGACGTTCGTTCCCTTCTTCGATGGAGTTCCTTCAAGACGCTTGCGCAGATTCCTCGCATCGATGCGTTCAGGACTGTGCATGAGTCGGTTTCCAGCTTCTTCGGGGATCCACGGCTCGTCCAGTTGTTCGACCGGTATGCCACGTACAATGGCTCGAATCCCTATCAGGCTCCCGCGACCTTAAATGTCATTCCGTACGTGGAGTATGGTTTAGGGGGGTACTATATCCGGGGAGGTATGCACCGTCTGTGTGAGGCCCTGAAAGATCTGGCGGTCTCCCTGGGAGTGTCGTTCCACTTCAGAAGTGCAGTCAAGGAGATCGCTGTGGATCGGGGGCGTGTGAAGGGGCTAGTGTTGTCCGACAACTCTCAGGCTCTTTGCGATGCCGTGGTGAGTAATGCAGATGCCGTCTACACGCTCAGTCATTTGCTGAAGGGTGGATTGAAAAGGAAGCCGGAGTCGTACGAGCCGTCATCGAGCGGACTTGTGTTTCTGTGGGGAGTAGATGCAGTTCATCATCATCTCCAACATCACAACATCTTCTTCTCGTCCGAGTACCGCAAAGAATTCGATGAGCTGTTTGTGCTGAAGTCGGCTCCCTCCGATCCGACCGTCTACGTATCCATCACCTCGAAGACCGATCCGGATCATGCACCGGAGGGAAAAGAAAACTGGTTTGTGCTTGTCAACATGCCGTCGCTTTCAGAAGCCTCCGCGAGCGACGATGTCGATCTGATGCGGGAGAGAGTATTGCGGAAGCTGAGAGATTCGGGCGTCTCGCTTGAGGGGAAGATCCTTTTTGAGCGTACGATCTCCCCGCGCGTGTTCGAGAAGAGATTCAATGCGTTCAGAGGAAGCATCTATGGGATCTCGTCGAACAGCCGGGGTGCCGCGTTCCTGCGACCGCCAAACCAGGTGCGTAATCCCAAAGGGCTCTTCCTGTGCGGTGGGGCTGCCCACCCCGGAGGCGGCATGCCCCTCGTCCTCATCTCAGGACGTCTCGCCGCTGAAGCTTGTTCTTCCTATCTCCAATAGCTCGATTGGGAATCACGCCTGCGCTTGTGGTTCTGCAGTCGTCTTGCTTTTCAGAAAGGCTCCTGCAATCAGAGAGATGATCAGGCCCGTAAGAAACGTCCCGATAAATCCGAGTAGTGCCTGCATGAAAGATGTTTGCATTGGTGCCTGAGCGTCCAGGAGCGCCTTGATCTCTGCCTCAGGTTTCCCCTGCGACCTGAACAACTCTTCACCCGCCATCCGAAGCTCGTCGAAGTAATTGGGGAACACGACCGACGTGAAGATGTACGATCCGATGAAAACAACAACGCCTGCGATCAGCGACATCATCGTGCCCGCTTTCACCTGTGAGCCGTAGGTCGCATCGGCCGCTCTGGCTTTCAATCCGAGCACGGCGACAACAATCTGAATGAGGATGACGACCCAGAAGAGCGCCTGAAGTGTTGGATGGGTATGCCAGCCGGCAATGCCCATGATAAATGTCCAGGCCACGACGAGGGCCCCGAGAAGAATGCCGTACTTGAGTGTGAGGTTCATGACGATCCTTCTATGAAGACGTGAAGAAATGAGTGGAGAACCGGATAGGGGATAGAACAAGGCATGGGAGTGCGCAGTTCCCCGCACCAGGAGAGATGCCTGGTGCGGGCCTGGCAAAAGTACGTCAGGTTGTTCCCGGCGTTTGAGGAACAATCGGATTGAAAAGAAGAATCGTCTCTTTCTGAACGAGCACCCAGATTGAATAGATGCCTATTGCAGTTCCTATCGGGAAATTGAGGAGCTGAAGGGCAGAGAGGATGAGGACCAGAATTCGTGCCCACTCCTTGCGCTTGAAGAGTCCGACACCTCCGATGATACCCGGAATGGCAAGGATGCAAAGGAAGATTGCGAGGAATGAACCGACGGCCACCAGGACGACGCCGGCTTCTTCTTCGTCAACCAACGTCCCGATACCTGCCAGAAGGATGAAGAGAAAGAGTCCGATGAGGATTCCGAATACGCTTAGACCTATTGTGAGTGCTCCAACCGCCGACACATGCTGTTCCATGCTGGATCCTTTGTGATGGGACTACGTGTTTGATTCCAGGAGTAGACGGCTTTGACCTTTGGCCAGTCTGCACATCAATACGAGGGAGCAGGCCGCGTGTTTCAGTCCTTCGAAGGGACGGTCGGCCTGATTTCTCTGTGCCGGTCGATCCAGTACGCCCATGCAACCAACAACCATGTCGCATTTCCGGCCACGGCGATCGTCATGACGTCAGGTGGCGGAGGCCCGGCAAGATTCGCGAAGTATGTCAGAGCGAGAAACGCCGCCAGTGACCAGAAGCCGATGGATCCGATCTTGTCCTTCGGCTTCGTCGTCGTGACATAGAAGAAGACGCCCAGGGCGAAGAGTCCGACCTCTACAAGAACGGTTCCTGCCAGCGAGTTCCAAAGTCCAATTCCCAAGTACGGTCCCCCTGAGAACCACAACGGCAGATCCGGACGGTGTGTAAGGAGATCGAGAATCCAATGGGTGGAAACCGTCGCGCCGACGATGAGCGCATTTTGCCTGTTCCGCTTGACGGCATAGTAGAGAAGTCCGAATGCGCAAGACCAGAGGACGACTCCAGCCAGGCTGTGCGTGAAGGGGTAGTCATAGAAATTCAGCGGCGTGACCACAGTATTCCCGATGTCAATGCTCGCATGCTCAAAGCCGAGCAGGAGGAACAGCGGCCAGAGGAGATCAATGAGTTGAGCAGCCATAAAGAACGTTCCGAGCGACACTCTCGGAGCAGGCTTTTTTGCAGCGAAAGAAACTGCGAAATGGCCGAGGAACATGAACTACCTCGCAAGTAAGTTGAGTTGGTGAAGACTGAGGTGCAACTCTTCGATCAAGGCCCTCCCGATTCCCGACGAACACCCCGTCAGAAACACGACGTTTTGCTTTGTCATCACGGTTGGGCTCCTTTCTCGAACTCCATGAGCTCGATGGGCGCACCATCGTGGATGATCATTGCTACGCGAAGACCAGGGAAAGGTGAATTGGGAGGAGTGAGCACGTTCTTTCCGACGATGGCGTCATCGAGATTGTCCACCTCGAATGCGAGATGAGGAACGGTCCTGATCAGCTCTGAGATTGGGCTTCCCGGCTCGAAGCGCATCCATTCAATGCCGTACGGGCTGGAATCGAATCCGGAAACATGCATTCCGAATTGCTCAAGAAAAACCTCCCCCTCGTGCACGCATGTCGTCGGTATGCCGAGATGATGGTAGCGCCATCCCCGCTCTGCGATAACAGCAGGCGGATCTTCGGCGTTGCGCGGAGAACGGAGGATATCACTCAATGGTGTTTCCTTTCTGGATTCGGAATGAACCGGGACGATGTCGATGCCGGAGATATCCTGCTAGCAGGGTGCGGAAAAACGAAATCTCTTGCCACAAAATCACAAAGACACCAAGCGTTTGACTTAGCAACTGCTGATTTTTGAAAGAAACGGACGCCCCTCATAAACGACTTTGAGACTTTCCCGCCCGCCTGACCGGCGGTCGGGCGGGGTGCCTTCGTGGCGACTCTTGCCTATGTTTTTCAGCATCCTCCTAGTGCCACTTCTTGAAATAAATCTTGTGTTCTGGAAATAAGCCTATTCAGAAAGGCAGTCGTGCCAGCTCCCAAAACACTTTACGATATCTAAAACACAATCTGAATTCTTGGGAGCGGCACTAGGATGCCTCATCCGCATGCGGCCGCTGCTGCCCCAGTACCTCACGCACGAGCGGGAGATTCTGTTTATTGACGAGGACCAGCACGGTGTCTCCTTCCTGGAGAACCGTTCCGCCGCTCGGCACAAGGAAGCTGTCGTTTCGACTCAGAAGGACAATGAGGCTATCCTCTGGCATCCCGAGCTCGACGATCGATCTTCCGGCCGCGGCGGAATTGTACGGGACGATGAGATCAACGAGTTCGGTGTCAACTCCCTTGATGGGAGAGAACTCGATGGGGTAGTGCCGCTTCGCTTCGAGAGGTGAGTCCAGTCCCAGAAGCTGGGCGACGGATTGAATAGACCACCCCTGGAGGAGGGTCGACGTCACGACGATAAAGAAAACGAGATTGAAGATGTATCTGGCATCAGGGACATTCGCCAGAAGTGGAAAGGTGGCAAGGACAATCGGCACAGCTCCCCGCAGACCGACCCAGGAAAGGAGGGCTTTCTCGCTCCAGCTGTGATGTGTGAACGCCAATGTCGTAATGATGCTCAAGGGACGGGCCACGAGCATCAGAAATGCTGACATCAGAAGGCCGGCTCCTGCGACCGGGATGATTTGAGAAGGAAAGACGAGCAATCCGAGAGCGATAAACATCGTGATCTGACTGAGCCAGGCCAGACCGTCAAAGAATCGGAGGAGACTTCTTTTCTGCACGAATTCAGAGTTGCCTGCGACAAGTCCCGCGACGTAAACAGCCAGGAATCCGCTTCCGCCCAGGCTTGCGGTTGCGCCATAGACGAGTGCCGCGAAGGCGAGCGAGAAGACGGGGTAGATTCCTTCGTACGTGAGGTTTAGACGATTCAGGGCGAACACCATGGAGCGGCCAAAGAGCACGCCCGTTGCTGCGCCGAGGCCCATCTGAACGACGAAGAGCACGAGCAATGACTGGACCGTTGTGCCCGGATTCATCTGCAGTTGTATGAGCCCGATGGTAAGGAATACCGACATCGGGTCGTTGCTGCCCGATTCGAGCTCGAGGAGGGGCTTGATCTCTCCCTTCAAGCTGACGTTCCGAGATCGCAACACAGAAAACACAGCGGCGGCGTCTGTCGAAGAAATGATGGCCCCGAGCAGGAGACCGTTGAGCAATGAGAATCCGAGGAATGCGGAGGAGAAGAGACCGACTGCGAAGCAGGTGACGAGCACGCCGAACGTTGACAACCCGATTGCCCGCCACATGACAGGCCGTACATGAGTCCAATTCGTCTCCAGTCCGCCCGCGAACAGGATGAAGACCAGGGCGATAATGCCGATCGACTTTGCGAGCTCAGGATTGTCGAAGTGAATGCCGCCAGGTCCCTCGGAGCCCGCGAGCATCCCGATTCCCAGAAACAGCAGGATCGTCGGAACGCCGAGGTTGTCCGAAACCTTCGCGATCGCGACACTCAGAAGGATGAGGATCGGGCCAATGAACAGGAGGTATTCAATGGCCATGAACGATCTCTCCGCATCGTTGGGTGACTGAACAGGATCGCATGAAGTCCGCCGACCTACTTCTTTTGTGTAAGTTCCAGATAAATGACTTCGACAAGACTCGGCCACCGTCGTGCACCCTGTCCCGCTGGCTGAGTGTCAATCTGAAATGCAGCCTTCACCTCCTCAAGACTCTTGCCCGATTTGACCATGGCGGCAACCTTTTCTTGCCTCTCTTCAACGGAGGTGATGAAAGTTCTGATGCTGTCTTTCGTAATCGGATCATTGTGGCCGCTGAGGATCAAGTCGACGTCCAGTGCGAGGATAGATTTCAGAACCTTCATAAGCCCGAACGAAGTGCCGTTCTTTGTTCTGTGAATCAGCGGATCCCTGCCCAGGAAAATCAGATCGCCCGCGAAGGCAACTTTCTCTGCAGGGAAATGCACAATGACATCGCCGTCTGTGTGGGCCGGACCGAAGTAGAGCATCTCGATGCGACCGGACGCTGAGTCGGTTCCCCTGGAGATGCGGAGGTTTTCTGTGAAGCTGACATTCGGCACGTATCTTCTCTGATTGTCGGCTCTGAATGCGCCCGCAACGTGAGTGCGGGTGTTCTCGTGGGAGATTACGTCGACGGTCGGTGGAAAGCCAGTGAGTCCGTTGACATGGTCCCCATCGCTGTGAGTCAGCAGGACCTTCTTCACGGGGAGGGGGCTTATCTTCGCGATTTCCTGCAGCATCTGCCGGGCTGACTCGTCGGTCATTTTTGCGTCGATGACGAAAACCTCCTCCTCGCCAACGACGAATCCTGCGTTCGCACCTGCCCCGCCCTTTACCTGATAAATGTCCCCCTTCACCTTCTGCACGGTCAATGGCGGCTGTTGAGGCCGGACAGCAGGTGCCGGTTGGTTTGTCGTCTGCTGTGCAAGTACATCTGCGGTCGCGCTGGAGAGAATCGAGAGTGCGACGATTGGCAGGTATCCTTGGAGTCTTTTCATGTCACACTTCCTTCTGTCATGGGTGGATCATGAGGCGATACCATCCGGCTGAGAGGGGGAAGAAGCCACCTGAGCCTGAGAAGCTATCGCCGTGCGGTGTTGAACGTTTTATTGAGAAACGAGGTTACGTACGAACACGTTGTTCCGAACCAGGGTTCAAAGAACCAGAACGGATGAGGAGTGTCCGGAAGCGTATGCACCTCGCTGGGGATTCCGAGGTCATTCAATTTGTTTATCATCGCGTCTCTGCCGAAATGGAACCTCTCGAGAGCACTGTTGATGAATGCAATCGGTGGAGTCTCGGATCCCACATGAGTGATCGGAGATGCATCTCGCCAGCCTCGACGTTCGTGCGGCGTTGCCCCTGCTGCGCGGCGAGCAGGCAGGGGAAGAGAAGGAGAACGATGAAGGCGGACCTCATGAAGCATCATTCTTTCTTTTTCTCGTCAGGAGAAGGCGCCCATTTCTTCTTCCAGGCCGGATACTTTTCCATCACACGTGCTGGGTCGTAGGTGTACCAACCGTAGCCGGTGCGTCGTTCCCGATCGACTTCAGCAAGTGAATACACCGGCTTGCCGTCGCGATTGCTGAAAAGTGGTCGGCCGGTCCCCAGCTCGTAGAACCGCGCCCAAATAGGAGGTGCCGAGGGATCTTTCACGACGACCCGGTCGAAATCCGCACTGTGGAACATGAACTGAGCTTTCGGAGCCTTCACCTCTTCCACTTTGAGCCCGGTGATCTGAGCTTTCTTGAACCACTGAACAGCATCCTCAACAGCCTTCACAAGGCGGGCAGAAGGATTCTGAATCTGCATCAAGAACAACACAATTTCGGCACTCTCGGCTCCGCAAACGGACGGGAGTTCATAAGATCGTGCGTGCTGTGGCCTGAAGTCGCGGTTGTCATGTTGCTGACACCATGCGGTCGGAACTCCGTTCTCGACAATCTGGCACTTCAGAATCGCATTCATTCCTCGATCAAAGGCGTCCTTGACGCGGGCTCTTCGTTGTTCGTCGACAAATCCGAAATGCGATGTGCCCTGATTGGTTTCCCAAAAGATCTGCATGACGCCGATCATCGCCCCGTCATTGAAGGTGATGTACTTCCTGTATCCGCCTGTGTCCGGAAAGAACTGCGGCCACCCTCCGTTTGGATATTGGGCGTCAAGAAGAAAGTCCAGCCCGCGGAAACAGGCATCACGGTGGTTTGAATTCTGTGTTCGCTGATACGCTTTCGCAAGATACCGAACCTGTTCGTACGTCGCCCCGTTATCAATCGTCGTGTTCGTCTCAGTGCGTGAAGCGAGCAACGCTTTCTTCTGCTCAACCGTCAACTCCGCCATCATGTCATAGTTCTTCGGCCACCCGCCGTTCTCTTTCTGGTAGAGAAGGATGTTGTCGGCAATCTTCTCGACTTCGTCCGGCCTGTGCCGGCGCTGCGTTGGGAGCGGATCGATTGTGTGTTCTTCGTCTGCGATGTTGTACCAGTGGTTACTGCCGCTGGAGAAGCCGGTGGTGTCCGGCGGTTGGATCCTTGCAGGCTTTGTGTTCACCTGACCGAGGGCAAACGCAGGTAGCGCGAGGCACAGAAGGAGCCAGGCGAGGGAGCGAATGTGCTGTTCGAATGCCCGATTGGCGCGAGCCATGAAGAACTCTGCATCAATTTTGTCGGAATCGTTTGGGAATTGCAGGAAACCTGAGCCATTGGGGAAGTGCCGGCCCGGTTTCAAGGTAGAGAAAGCGTGATAAAAAGGCAAGAAAGTGCACGAAGCAGGGCTCACGCGAGCGAAGCGCGAGGCTCCGGGAAGTGAGCCGCTACTTCGAGGTCAATCCGAGCTTCTTCTTGAAGGACCTGATGAACGTCCTCCTGCGCGTAGCTACCGGCACTTTCTCGAGTTTTCGGGTTATGAGGAGATAGGTTGCCCATCCGAGTGCAATCATGCCGACGAGGAGCGAAGGATACGCGAGGAACCAACGCTCTTCGCCCGTCATCATTGTAAACTCGGACATGCCGCCAACGCTGGCGAGGAGATTCAGAGGAAGAAACACAACGTTGATGAGCGTCAGGTTCTTCAGCAAGACATTCATGTTGTTGTTCACGATGCTTCCCCGCGCCTCCATGAGGCCGGAAAGCACCGATGAGAGAATCTGTGTCTGGCGTGTACACTGCTTGTGCTCGATAATGATGTCATCTATCATTTCAATCTCATCGATCGTGAATCCGATCTTCTCGGCACTTGCACGGACTTTGGTGAGGACGAGCGAATTCGCCTCGAGAGCGTTCAGGTAGTAAATGAGACTCTCCCCGAGCGTAAACATTTGAATGAGATAGCGATTTTCCATCGTGATGTTGAGCTTTGACTGCAGCTCGGCATTGATCTGCTTGATGACCTTCAGATGCCCGAGGAAATGATGGATCGTATGCAGGAAGAGCTTCAACATGATCCCTCCAAGAGATGTCACCCCCGGGAACTCCTTGTGCCCGAATGGGAGAGTGCTCTCACCAAGGATAATCGTAAGCCTGTCTTTTTGCAGGAAGATACCGAGTGAAGAGACTTCAAACTTTAGGGCTTGCTCAAAAGAGACGTTGTTCGGACGCTTCCAGATTGTGTAGATGTAGTCGGGAGTAACATCGACACGCGAGATCTCATCCGGATCGAGGGCGGAGTCCAGATCGTGCTGGTCAATCTGAAGGGTCTCAATAAGTTCATGTTTTTCAGCATCGTTCGGTGTGCTGTACACGATGATGTTTGCACTCTCTGAAGTGCTTGAGACCAGAGTGCGATCCTTGAGTTCGAAGAGGGCTTTCATAATCGCCTCACATCAAATCGTAAGATGAGCTTCCCGTCGCGGGAGCACAGTGCGCTGTTAGCGTTTGTCTCTTGAGGCCTTGAGGGAACGCCTCAGGATTTTCTCGAGTATGGCGAGGTTGATGTCACCGAGACTTTTGACATAGAGGCAGGATTTCCCTCTCTTAAATACGCCGAGCTTGTCCAGGAGATCCATGCTTTCGTCCAAGCCGCACATCGTATAAATTGTCAGATCTTGTTTCCTGGGCGAGAATCCCGTGATGAACCAGTCTCCCTCGCGTCCTGAAGCGTAAACATAGTGGTACGTTCCGAATCCTACCATGCTGCTTCCCCACATGGCGGGTTTGCTGCCGGTCACCTGTTCCATCAGTTTCCTCATCGTCATGCAATCGCGGCGGCGGCTTGCATCAGGGATCTTGCGAAGGAACTCGGCTACAGAGGCTTTTGTGGCTTTCGTTTTGAGTTCAGCCATGTGTCTCCTCGTCAGTGCCCGAATATGGGAACATTTCGGCCGAGAAACCACCGGAAATTCGTCGATCCTGGTCGGAGCTCACGCCGTCAAAGATGACTCCGATCAAAGGTAGAGCCTCGCGAGGTACTCCCCGCTTTTCAACTGCTCCAGAACCTCGCACTTCCATCCGGCACGCTCCGCATGCATGGTGAGCGTTTCTGCATCAATATGAAGCCACCCGCACCATGGACCTTCGACATTGCGGAACGTGAACTGCAGGCGCGTCTCTCCCACGTAACGTCCGGCAAGTCGGTTGTTTGCCTGGTATGTCAAATGGTGAGGCTCGTTCGTCGCACGTACGTCGAGGGTGTCGAGAAGTACCTGGCCCCCTGGCTCCGCCCGGGTCTTAAGAAAGGTGAGGAATCGGTCAAGCCCGCTCATGGTTTCGGCCATCCCGATCCCATGCCCCAGAAGGAGCATTGTACTGACCTCTTCGTCCTGAAAATCGTAGATGTCTAGACACCGAGCGTCACGGACTCCGCGCTGCCTCATGATGGTCACAGCATCCGGATCTACATCGAGAGCAATGACCCGGAAGCCTTGTTCCTGCAAAAAGAGGGCGTGAGGGCCCGCGCCGGCGCCGATGTCCAGAATGGTGCCCTTGCAGTGCTGAAGTGCTGTTCGTTCCAGTTGCGAAAAGTCGGAAGGGGAGCGGAAGAAATAGCCCGCCGGAATTCGGCTTTCGAGACCGTCATCCCTCCGGACAATGAGTTCAGCCGCGGTGTCTCCCTGGAAGTATGCCAGGAGCGCCTGGCCGTGAGGTCGCATCGATTGCTCAAGCATAGAAGTCGCAGCCAATTGTGGAAGGAGGGGACGGTTATCGAACCATGCCAAATCTCTTGTTGCGAGCCGTCATCTTGACAAAGTACGTCAGGCGTTGCCTGAATACGGAGTCGCGGCTTCGAGCCATCTCAATCCATCCGATCCGAATCCGTTTGTACGCCGCCGGCAATCTCCTGAAGTTCGACCATGCCTGTTCATTCTTTTTCAGTTCTTTGAGGATGTCCGGAGCCACGATAAGTCGTTTCGCTTTCTCGTTCAGGCGATATGCGTGGCTGATGGCCTCCAGACCTGCCTTCGTCATTTTGCCGGCCTTTACGAGGCGGCGCACGCGTTCTCTGTTTGTTTCGGAAAGCTGGCTGCCCGGACGCCGGGGTGAGTATCGTTGAGCGAATTTCGTTTCATCTAGAGCTTTGATAATGCTATCGATCCACCCGTAACAGAGAGCCTCCTCCACTGCCTCATCGTACGTGAACCCCTTCTTGCCTGAGTTCACTTTGTAATTGATCAGCCAGATCTCGTTCGCTGTGCGATGGTTTGCCCTGAGCCATGCTCGCCAGGCAGCCCTGTCGGGAACGAAGAGTTTCTTCCCAATCTTCATCGCGCCGTCATCCTACTCGTAGAGAAGATATGGTTTGATTCTTCTGGTGTATTCCTGAAGGTCTTTCTCCCAACTCGAGAAAATCTGCTGAGGAGTCGCGCCCGAACGGATCATCTTGACGAAATCCTTTTTTGCGGTGAGCCGTTCAAAGACCTTCTGATCCAAAACGA